>Ga0101944_10000067_pt1 | contig 343861 bp, 254 predicted proteins | sample DewCreD2012metaG_FD_75245 | JGI IMG/M metagenome (GOLD analysis project Ga0101944, IMG submission 75245) | Hot spring sediment bacterial and archeal communities from British Columbia, Canada, to study Microbial Dark Matter (Phase II) - Dewar... ... | reverse complement strand
CGCCTCAATCTCGGTATCGGGGGAAAAAGCCGGCTGCCATGGCCGTCCTCCGGAAAGCAAATCTGGTCACCCGCCCCTTGGTGGCTCTGTTCTCTTTTATCGGTCATCCGACCACCGAACTTGGCTCAAACACGCGGGCCCTCGGAGTTGTGGGTAATGGAAAGCCTGATGGGGGCGGGGTGTCGGCGGGTGGAGAACGACGCGAGGGATGCCGTTCGAGCAAACAACCGATCCTGGCATGCGCGGCAGATCGGCCCACGACAACCCCTCGGTTTCCACGGGGGAGAGGCTGCCCCCCAATCCATCGGGTTTCAGATGACTTTCTGTTGAGCCGGGGAGAGAAAGGCCGCGGGAGGGAGCCGTCTACATCCGCGCCTCCACGCGGTCGAGCGTCCGGTACTGGATGGCCTCGGACAGGTGGGCGATACCGATCGCTTCGGCGCCCTCGAGATCGGCGATGGTGCGGGCGACCTTGAGGATGCGGGTGGTGGCGCGGGCGGAGAGGCCGAGCTCGTCCAGGGCCTGTCGAAGAAGGGCCTTGCCGTCGGCGTCGAGATCGCAGTGGCGGCGCAGGAGGCGGGAGCCCATGCGGGCGTTGAGCAGAGACGCCGCCGCCCGCTCCCCCGCGAACCGCCGCGCCTGGATGTCTCGCACCCGAATCACCTCCTGCCGCATCGAGGCCGACGAACGCCCGTCCGCGCGGCCGAGGATGGCGTCGGCGGTGACGGCCGGCACCTCGACGTGGAGATCGATGCGATCGAGCAGGGGACCGGAGATCTTGGCCATGTAGGCCTGAACCTGGCGGGGGGTGCAGGTACAGGTGCGGCGCGCATCGGTGGCATATCCGCAGGGACAGGGATTCATCGCGGCGACGAGCATAATGCGGGAGGGGAAGGTGAGGGCGGCCGCGGCGCGGCCGATCGTGACCGAGCCGTCCTCGAGCGGCTGGCGCAGCACCTCCAGGGTGCGACGGTTGAACTCCGGCAGCTCGTCGAGAAAAAGGACGCCGTGGTGGGCGAGGCTGACCTCGCCGGGGCGGGGGACGGTGCCGCCGCCGACGAGGGCGGGCTCGCTGACGGTGTGGTGAGGGGCGCGAAAGGGACGGGCCACCAGCAGCCCCACCCCGGCCGGCAGGACGCCGGCGACGCTGTGGATCTTGGTCGTCTCCAACGATTCCTCGAGGGTCAGGGGGGGCAGGATGGTGGGAAGGCGCCGGGCCAGCATCGTCTTGCCCGTTCCCGGCGGCCCGAGCAGGAGCAGGTTGTGGCCGCCGGCGGCGGCGATGAGAAGCGCGCGCTTGACGTGGTCCTGGCCTTTGACCTCGGCAAAGTCCACCTCGTCCGCCCCCCCGCCCTCCGCCGCGACCGCACCGGGGGCAACGCGCGCGGGGGCGCCTTCCGTCCCGTTGAGAAGGCGGACGGCATCGGCGAGGGTCCGAACGGGGAATACATCGAGACCGGCGACGACGGCAGCCTCGCGGGCGTTCTCGGCCGGGGCGATCAGGCGGCGGACGCCGCGGTCCCGGCAGGTCACGGCCATGGCGAGAACGCCTTTGACGGAGCGGACGCGGCCGTCGAGGGCCAGCTCGCCGACGGCGGCGGTCGCCGCCAGGCCGGTCACGCTGACGACGCCGGCGGAGGCCAGGATCCCGAGGGCGATGGGGAGATCGTAGGCCGGCCCCTCCTTCCGCACGTCGGCGGGGGCGAGGCTGACCGTGATCTTGCCGCCGGGGTAGCGATAGCCGGTGGAACGGATGGCGGCCTCGACGCGCTCGCGGCTCTCGCGGACGGCGGCGTCGGGAAGGCCGACGACGACGGCGAGGGGCTCGGGGCGGGGGCGGCGGCGGACTTCGATCTCGACGAGAAGCCCGTCGATGCCGCGGAGGGCGGCGCTGGTGACGTGCGCAATCACCGTGACATCACTCCCGCTCGCAAAAAAACGCGGGGCGCCGAGCGGCGCGCCCGCCCGCGGACGCGCGCGCCGGACGCCCCGCGCAACCGCCCCTAGAATTCCGCCTTCGACTCCTTGCAGACGAAGAAGTGCCCGTCGGGGTGGATTAGATAGAGGGTGCCATCGATCGCGTTGGTCAGGATGAACGGGAACGCCGACAGGTCGTGGCGGCTCTTGATGGCCCCGCTGAGCTCCTCGACTCCGAGCAGTTGCCGGTCCTTCCCGAGAACGTAGACGCGGGAATCGGTCTTGACGATAAAGCGCTCCCCGAGGGGGATCCGCCAGCGGAGCTCGCCGTCGCGACGCTCCCCGATGACCTCCCCCTTCTCGTTCTTGTGCAGGGGCTTGACGTTCAGGGCCAGCAAGGCCCCCTGCTCGGTCTTGACATAGACCGTGTCGCCGACCGCCACGGCGGGCGTCTCAATGATCGCGCCCGTCTCGTATTTCCAGCGAAGGTTCCCGCCATCGGCGTCGAAGGCATAGAACCCCATGTCGGTGCTGCCGACATAGCAGGTCTTTTCCACGACCTCGTGCTTCTGCTTGCCCTCGCCCTCGGACCACCGGCGGATGCCGATGGTGGGCCCGGCCTTGATCGGACCGAGGGTCTTCTGCTTCCAGATCAAGTCGCCGGTCGTGTGGAAGCAGTACGCATAGCCATCCTTCGAGGTGAAATAGACGGAGGGATCCTCGAAGGCGGGCTGCCCGACGATCTCCTCGCCGGCCTGGAACTTGAGGACGGCGTCCTGGCGTCCGACCTCGATGGGGTAGAGCCGGTCCAGCTTGAGGTCGGCCACGAAGACATGGCTGCGACAGGCCGCCGGGGGCGCGGAGGGGATGATGGGCAGGGGAAGCCGGGAGAGGTCCTTCCGCCAGTAGACCTGCCCGCCCATCCGGTCGAGGCAGAAGAGCCAGCCCTTCGAGAGGCAGTAGAAGTTATCCCGCTCCAGGAGGACGCGATGGGTCTCCTGGACCTCGCGACTGCGGACAAGAAGCTGCCGGAGCTTCACCATGTCGCGGTTCTTCGCCCGTTTCTCGTCCTCGAGGCGGACGCGGACCTTGACGAGATCATCCTCGAGGCGGGCGCGCTCCTCGGGCACGCCGTGGGCGATCACGGGAGGATAGTCGAGCGGAGCCCCGGTGTCGGTCTCGAAGACCCAACGAACCACGCCCGTCTCGCGGTCGATGGCGTAGACCTTGCGGGAGGCCGTCTCGACGTACAGCGCGTCGCTCAGGAGCGTCACCCGGGTGATCGACTCGTCGGGCAGGTCGAAGTACTTGACGTTTTTGAAGGGGAGCTGCGCGACGACGGCATCCAGGGACGCCTTGTCCGCACGGGCGGCCGGGGCCAGGAGCGCCAGCCCCCAGACGGCGGCCACGCTAGCGGCGATTCGAGTCCTCATCGGCTTCTCCCTTCATGTGCTCGGCCAGGTTGCAGCCGCTTTTCTTTTCGTAATCCCGGAGCTTCTGGATTCGGGTGATGTCATCCTGGATGCGGGTGGCCAACTTGAAGATGTAGGGTCTGCCCTTGAGGCGCTCCTGAAGGTCCTTCAGCATCTGGTCCCAGGATCCGCCATACAGTTCGTCGCGCAGCGTGATCAGCATCCGCTCGTCAGCCGTGAGGGACGAACAGAACTTCTTGTGCGGATTGACCATAATCCGCGCCAATCTGCCACACGGCCGGTCCTCCGTCAACAATTAATTAATTGCTGGAGGGATGACCCGGCGCGGAGCCCGGCGACGGCGACCGCAAGAGCAGGAGCCCTAGAACGGTCACCCCAAGCGCCAGCCCCCCCATCGCCGCCTGCATGTCCGGTCCCCCCGCGAGACCCGGCAGCCCCTCCAAGCCCGCCTCCCCTTCCGGCCCGCCCGCCCGGGCGATCGCATTCAGAAAAACGGTCAGGCCGTTGTTGACGACATGGGCCGCCACGGCCGGCCAGAGGCTTCCTGTACGGACGGCCATGAGGGCAAAACAGGCGCCGACGGCGCCGAGGACGAGGGGGCGCGGCATGGGGGGGTGGAGAAGCCCGAAAAGTCCCCCGGTCAGGACGACGGCCATGGCTGTTCCGACGGCGGGCCGCAGCGCCCCGAGCAGGAATCCGCGGAAGGCGAGCTCCTCGCACAGGGGAGCGCCGAGGACGAGCAGCGCGGCAAGCCCCACCCACTCCGCCGGTCCGGCCCGCGCCAAGGCCTCCTCGATCGGCTTCACCTGCCGCTCCAAGTCCGCCCAGAAGCCGGGCAGCAGGGAAACCAGCAGGTGCAGGAGGGTCAGCGACAGGACGAAGACTCCTGACGCGGTCAGCACCGCCACGAGCAGATTCGTCCACCCCGGGAACGAGAGCCCCAGGGCGGGGCGGGCCCCGATCCGGCCGAGCCGCAGCATCACGAGAAGCGGCAGGAAAAAAGCGCCCGCCTGGGTCACGACCAAGAGGGAGACCAAGGGCTCCCCCTGCAGCCACTGGCCGGCAAAGGTCACGCCGGCAATGACGACGAGCAGGTAGGCGACGCCCTCCGCCGCCGACGGGTGCGTCCGGGACGGGCCCGCCGGCCGGCGCCAGAACCGCCAGTCGACCTCGACCGCCCCGCGCAAGAGGACGTCCTCGCGCTCGAAGATCCAGGCCGTCCAGCGGAGGGCGAGCAGCGCGTAGAGGACGTTGACGGCGACGTTGAGGGCGACGGTGCCCACCCCGGCCGTCCCCTGGAGGACGGCATAAAGCACGAGGGCCCCGTTGGCCACGGGGATGAGCTGGAACCCGGCGGTCGGCTGCAGGCCCGGGATGACGGGCGCCATGGCCCCGAGCACCGCCACGAAAAGGAAGGGGCTCAGGAAAAGCATGGCCTCCTTGTACGTGCTCGCGTAGGCCGACAAGCCGAGACAGACGGCGCAAAGAAACCCGGCCAGGGGAAGCAGGACGAGCAGCATGACAGCGATGCTGCCCGGCGTGGGGGCGAAGGCGAGCGACCCCGCCCGGGCCAGTTCGGCCGGGAGCAGGACGCTCGAGAAGGTCAGCCCCATGCTGGCCAAGTTGAGGAGCGCGGTCGTCAAGCAGAGGGTCAGGACGGCAAGGTACTTGCCGAGGACGATCTCGGAGCGGAGAGCCGGGGTGACGAGAAGGGTCTGCATCGTCCCCCGCTCCTTCTCCCCGCTGGCCATGTCGACGGCGGGGTAAAAGGCGCCGGTGGCGGCCATCATCACGAGCATGACGCAGATCAGGCGTCCGAGATGGAAGGCGCCGCGCTGGGAGGCCGTGGCTTGGTCCTCCCCCTCGACGCGGATCGGCTCGAGCAAGGCGGCATCGACGGCCAGGTCGCGGAGGCGCCGCTGGACCCACTGCTGCCGCAGGCGGTCCAGGACAGGGACCAGACGGCGCCAGGCGGCCAGCGAGTCCTCGTTCGCCCCGTTGTAGAGCACGCGCAGCTCGACGGAGCCCCCCGCCGCGACGTCGCGCGCGGCGTTCGGGGGGACTTCGATAAGGACGTGGTGGCGCCCCGCGGCCAAGTCGCGGCGGAGATCGCCGGCCTCCGGCCGGCCGGCGCGGTGGATCCGCCAGCGCGCCTCGCTATCCTGCAGGACGTTCGGCAAATCCGGCAGGTCCTGCCAGCCGGTGATCGCGACGAGAAACTCCTGGCGCTCGATCCGCCCGATCTGGTGAAGGAGCACCTGGGAGAGGCCCGCCAGGAGGGCGGGGTAGAGGAGGATCGGGAGCAGGATCAGGCCGAAAAGCGTGCGCCGGTCGCGCAGGAGATCGAGCATCTCCTTGCGGTAGACGATGCCGACGGGCCGCAGCGCGGGCAGTCGCATGGGAGCCGGTTCGCCTCGAACGGGAGCCGTGTCGGGATCAGCCTCCGGCCTGCTCGTCGCGCCGGACCAGGGCGAAGAACGCCTCCTCGAGCGTCGCGGCGCCGGCCGCGGCGCGGATCGCCGCCTGGGTGCCGCAGGCGAGCAGGCGGCCGCGGTGAAGAATGCCAACGGTGTCGCTGAGCCGCTCCGCCTCGGCCATGACGTGGGTGGAAAGGAGGATCGTCTTCCCCTCCCGGCGGCAGTCGGCCAGCAGGTCGAGGACGGCACGGGCGACCAGGATATCCAGCCCGACCGTGGGCTCGTCGACGATGAGCACGGGGGGGTCATGAACCAGGGCGCGGGCCAGGGAGACTTTCTGGCGCGTCCCCGCGGAAAGGCGCTGGACGAGGGTGTCGGCGAACGGGCCGAGGCCAAAGCGCTCGAAGAGCGCATCGGTCCGGGCTCGGATCGTGGCGCGATCGAGGCCGTAAAGCCGGGCGAAATAGCGGACCGTCTCGCGGGGCGTAAGCCGGTCGTAGAGCCGGGTGTCGCCGGAGACAAAACCGATGAGGCGCCGGACCTCGTGAGGGGCGCCACGAACATCATGCCCGAGAATGCGGGCGGAGCCGGCCGTGGGCGTCAGCAGCGTCGCGAGCATCCGCAGGGCGGTGGTCTTGCCCGCGCCGTTGGGGCCGAGCAGGGAGAAGACGGAGCCGGCGGGACAGGCGAAGGAGAGGCCGCCGACCGCGGCAACGGGGCCGCGCTTCCGGTCATCGAAGACCTTGGTGAGACGATCGGCGAGGATCACGCTGGGGGTTCCGGTCAGGGGGCCCCGGCCTCCGGAGCCCGGTCCGGCGCCGGGCCCCGGATTTTCAGGGCGGTTCGGATTATATCCGCTCGAGCCCGCACCGGGATCAGAAACCGGAAAGGGTTCAAGGTCCCTGCAGCGCCGCCGTCTTCGCGCAGCGGAAGCCGATGCCCGTCTCGCGCCGTTCCGGGAGGGCGAACTGGCGATACGAAACGCGGGCGTAGACGCGGGGGGCGTCGGGGGGCCAGATGCCGCCGCGGATGACGCGCCAGACGTCGCCGTCGAAGGGGTCGCCCAAGGGGGCGGCGCCGGGATAGGCGCGGGCGCGATCGGCCGTCCACTCGAACACGCTGCCGGCCATGTCCAGGCAGCCGCAGGGGCTGGCGCCGGCGGGGCGGCTGCCGACCGGGGCGGGACGGCTGTCGTCGGCGTGGAGCCGGGAGACGTCGAAGCGATCCCCCCACGGGTAGCGGCGCACGCGGCCCGACGCGGCATCCCACCCCGCCGCCTTCTCCCACTCCGCCTCCGTCGGCAGCCGCTTCCCCGCCCAGGCGGCATAAGCGGCGGCATCGTACCAGTCCACCCCGACCACCGGCCGGTCGTCACCGCCCCAAGCCGCGTCGTCCCAGTAAGCGGGCGTATGGTCCTTGTCGGGCTCCTCGCCCGGGGGGCAGCGGCGGTGGTCTTTATGCTCGCGCATCCAGTCGAGGAAGACCCGATATTCCCGGTTCGTGACCTCGCGGAGGTCGATATAGAAGTCGTCGGCGTGCAGGCGCCGAGCGGGGCGCTCGCGGTCCTCGCCGTCGTCGGCCCCCATGACAAAGGGGCCGGCAGGGACGAAGGCCATGCCGTGGGGCGTGGAGCTGCCGAGGCGGGCGGTACGATGGAGGCGGTCGGCGCGGGCGCGCTGATCGGGGGAAAGGACCGCGTCGGCGGGAGGACGGAGCGGCTCGAGCAGGCGAAGGGCGTCGGTCCAGGCTCCGTCCGAGACGGCTCGTTCGGCGGCCGCAAGGGCGGCGGCGGCCTCGGCGGCGGCACGCGCCGCCGCCTCGCGCCGCTCCGAAGCGATCCGCGCCTCGAGCGCCGCCCACTCCGCCTCGGCGCGGGGGTGCCGCCGCCCCCCGGCCAGGGCCTCGCGGTACTCGGCGGCCGCCGCCTCGAGCCGGCCGGTCGCCGCGATCGCGCGCCCCCGGGCGCAGCGGGCCGTGAAGTCCCGGCCGTCCGCCAGGGTCGTGTCCGACATCTCGTCCGCCAAGGACAGCGCCCTCGCGTAAGCCGCCGCCGCGGCCGGCCAGTCCCCCTCCCGGTCGCGCGACAGCGCCTCGGCACGCGCCCGCAGAAAGCTCATCTCGCGCCGGAGCAGGGGCAGATCCTGCGGGACAAGCGGCGCAAACAAGGGGTCCCGCCCGGGCAGGCCGGACAGGAAGGCGTCCAATGCGTCGAACGCCCCGAAGGCGGGATCGTCGGCCTCGATCCCGTCCCCCGGCAAGGGAGTCGCCGCCGCGCGATGGCAACGCCGCAGGGCGGCCTCCGCCGCCCCGGCGAGCCGCCGGCGCGCGTCGGCAACCGACGGATCCTCGATTCGGATGCCCGCCGCACGCGCGACCGCGTCGAACCCCGCCTCCCACGCCTCGTCGGCGAGCGCCTCCTGAAGATCGGCCAGCGCGCGCCCGAACGCGGCAATCCCCTCCTCCGGGGGCGCCGCGTTCCGCTCCGGAGCGGCGGCTGGAACCGAAACCGGCAGCGGCTTGGGGGGCGGGGGCTCCGGCGCCGCGGGCGGCGCGGGGACCCGGGGAACCGGGGGAAGCTCCGGCGGCAACACGAGCCGAGGCCAGAAAAGCCAGCCGGCCAAGCCTCCCACCAGAAAGGCGACAAGGACCCAGAACACGGTCTTCACGTAAGCATTGTAACGGCGGGGGACTCAAAAGCGAACGGTTTTGCCCTTCCTTGATCCGGGCTTCGCCGGATGGAGGCGGGATCCCCCAGTCTTGTCGTGCCGTCCACCGGCAACCAGTCCGGATTTGGAGCGCATGTCATTTTGGCACATAGGCCCCTTCCGTGCGGTCCAATGGGGGACCGGTCTCGCCGCATCCCATTATTCAACAGCGAGATGCGACTCCGCCCGCCCTCCCCCTTGGCACATTATTTGCTGCGCTCAAACCCGATCCAAACGGTTTAAACGCTCGCGCGTAGGATATTCAAAATCGGCGCCTTTCGTCTGTCGGAGTGCCCCATCAAGATCGTGCCGGCGCCGGCCCGCCGGACGCGCGACGAGTCGCCTCGCTGAAGATCCCCATTCCATCTGGAGGGTTCGCCATGAATCATGCGATGGTCATCCGGGTGGCGGCGTGTTTGAGCGCGCTATCGGCGGTCGTTCCATCGACGGCCCCGGCCGCGGAGGCGGATTCGCCGCGCCCCGAGCGCGAGGTCGTGGCGGCGTTTGAATATCCGCGGGTCGAGCTCGAGCCGACGGATCGCCTGTCGCTGGATTTCTTTATCAAGAACAACGGCCGGAAGGACGAGACCGTCCTGCTGGACTTGTCGGAAAGCCCGGCGGCGCTCCGGTGCACGATTGAGGAATACGGCAAGGTGGTCGGCGGTCTCTTCGTCGCGTCAGGCGAGAAGAAGACGCTGCGGGTGATCGCCAAGCCGAAACTCGAAGAGGAGAAGGCGGCGGCGCCGGAGGAGCCGAAGAAGAAGGTGAACGTCCCGCCCGGGACCTACGCGTTCAAGGTGAAGGCCACCACGAAAGACGGCAAGTTGAGCGACACCGCCGACGTCCACGTGGTGGTTCGCACGAAGGAGGAAGAGGGCGGGAAGGCCAAGGAGGCGGTGGAGATCACCTGCTCGTATCCCAACCTGCGGGGGGCGAACGACAGCGAGTTCAAATTTTCCGTCGACATTCACAACAACACGGACGTCGAGGACATGGCCTCCCTCCGGGCGGAGGCCCCGAAGGGGTGGGAAGTCTCCTTCAAGCCGTCCTACGAGAGCAAGTACATCGGGTCGCTGAAGGTCGAGGCCAACCTGAGCAAGTCGGTGGACGTGGAGGTGAAGCCGCCGCCGGGGACCGAGATCGGGAAGTACCCGATCACGGTCTTCAGCAAGCTCTCGAAGCGGGAGACCGAGGCCCGGAAGGAGCTGTCGGTGGAGCTGACGGGAACCTACCGGATCCGGTGCCGGACGCTGAACGACGTCCTCTCGCTCTCCGCCCGCGGCGGGGAGGAGGCGGTCCTCTCGATGTACGTCATCAACCAGGGAACCGCCGCCCAGAACGGCATCACCTTCGACTCCTTCAAGCCGGAGAACTGGAAGGTGGAGTTCAAGCCGGAGCGCATCGACGCGATCCCGCCGGGGGAAATGAAAGAGGTCCAGGTGAAGATCACCCCCAACGGCGACGCGCTGGTGGGCGATTATTCCGTCACGGCGAACATTCACGGCGAAAAGGCGCAGGAGAATCTTGAGCTGCGGGTCACCGTCAAGGCCTCCGCCGCCTGGGCTTGGATCGGGGTGGGCATCATCGCCGGCGTGATCGTGATGTTGAGCGTCCTCTTCAAGATTCTCGGCCGCCGGTAGGAGGAGTCTCCCCATGCAGGCGGAAACCGTGATCGAGACCGAAGGACTGACCAAGCGGTACGGCTCCAAGACGGCCGTGGACGGGCTCTCCTTGCGGGTCTCCCGGGGGGAGATCTTCGGGTTTCTCGGGCCCAACGGGGCCGGGAAGACGACGACCATCCTCATGCTGCTCGGCCTGACGGAGCCCACCGCCGGCCGCATCGACGTCCTCGGCTTCAATCCCACGCGGCAGCCGCTCCAGGTCAAGCGGCTGGTCGCCTGTCTGCCCGAGAACGTCGGCTACTACCGCGACTTGACCGGCCGCCAGAACCTGCGTTACGTGGCGAGGCTGAACGGGCTGGACGACCGCGAGGGGGACAGCCGGATCGAGGAGGCATTGCGCCGCGTGGGGTTGGTGGAGGCCGCCGACAAGCGGGCCGGCACCTATTCCCGCGGCATGCGCCAGCGGCTCGGCTTGGCGGAGCTTCTGATCCGGCGTCCCCGGATGATGATCCTGGATGAGCCCACGCTGGGGCTCGACCCCCAGGGCATCGTCGCCATCCTCGACCTGATCCGCTCGCTCAGCGCCGAGGAGAAAGTCTCCGTGCTCCTCTGCTCCCACCAACTGCAGCACGTCCAGGCGATCTGCGACCGGGTGGGGATCATGAACCAAGGACGCCTCGTGGCCCAGGGGACCCTCCAGGAACTGGCCGGTTCGGGCGTGGAGGCCGCGGACGGGAAGCGGATGGGCCTGGAGGAGATCTACCTCCGCTATTTCCAGGAGGCGTGACATGCGAAGCATCCTGCGCAAGGAGCTGGCCGACCATTTCAACTCGACCCGGTTCCTCATCCTCTACTGCCTGGTGGTCTGCGTCTCCCTCTTGATCACCAACACGGTCAGCCTCAACATCCGGTCGGCCATGGCGAGCGGGGCCAAGGACCCCCACCTCTTCCTCCTCCTCTTCACCACGAGCGGCCATTTCTTCTCCCTGGCCCAGTTCGTCGCCTTTTTCGGGCCGCTGATCGGCCTCATCATGGGCTTCGACGCCATCAACCGGGAGAAGAACGAGGGGACGATGTCGCTGCTGCTCTCCCAGCCCGTCCACCGGGACGCCATCATCAACGGGAAGTTTCTGGCCGGCCTGATCGTCATCGCCGTCATGATGACCAGCCTCGTGCTGCTGATCTCGGGGTTCGGGATGCTGGTGGTGGGCGTCATCCCCACGCCCGACCAGGTCGCCCGCCTGCTGCTGTACGTCGTGCTGAGCATCCTCTACCTTGGCTTCTGGCTGGGGCTGGCGATTCTCTTCTCGATCCTGCTGCGGTCCATCGGGACTTCCGCGCTGGCCGGGATCGCCTTCTGGATCGTGGTCTCCTTTTTTGTCTCGTTCGGCTCGACCTTGGTCGCGAACGCGGTCGCGCCGGTGGAGCACCGGGGCGACGTGGAACAGATCCAGCGCCACGCACGCATCGCCGCCGCCGTGAGCCGGACGTCGCCGGTCCACCTGTACACGGAGGCGTCCGACGTGATCATGGACCCCTACAAGAAGACCACCAAAAGCTTCCTGATGATGGGTCCGCTGGAAAAGATCTCCCTGGCGCGGTTCGACAGCCCCCTGGACGTCCCGCAGTCGCTGCTGGTCGTGGCCCCCTATCTGGTCACGATCCTGGCGCTGACATCCCTCTGTTTCGCGGCCTCCTACTGGATCTTCATGCGCCAGGAGATCCGGTCCATCTGATCCCGCCGGAGCAGCAGGCCCCGCCGCAATCCGGCGCTCGGCCGCGCGCGAGCCGGAAGACCCGTGTCCATCGCGGGGGCGTTTCCGGCTCCCCGCCCGCTCGCAATGCCGCCGGGGCGATCGGGTGCCGAAGGAGGCCGGCGGCGCTCGACGCGGGTTACCGGGGCAACTTCCGATCGTCGTAGGTCTCCCCGACCGGCCGGCGGAGCGGGATCTGCGCGCCCCCCGTCGCCTCGAGCCAGTCGAAGAGCTCCTGCTCCATCGCCGCGCGGCGCTCCGCGAAGGCGGGGACGTCGACCAGGTTGTGGCGCTCGAGGGGATCGCGTTCCAGGTCGTAGAGGCCGTTCTTGTCCCAGACACCGTGGGTGAAGACGTATTTCCATCGGTCGGTGCGCAGGGCGAAGATGGACGGCGTGGCGGGGAAGTTCCACTCCCAGTAGTACTCGTAGAAGACCCGGTCGCGCCACGGGACCGCCTCGCCCCGGAGCAGGGGGAGGAAGGACCGGCCGTCCACCGCACGCCCGGGCGGGAAGGCGCAGCCCGCCGCCGCCAGGAGCGTCGGCGCCACGTCGATGTTCTGGACCATCTGGGGGACGACGGTCCCGGGCGCGATGAGGCCCGGTGCGTAGGCCAGCATCGGCACGCGGATGGAGACCTCGAAGGCGTCGCGCTTGTCGTAGAAGCCGTGCTCGCCGAGGGCGAAGCCGTTGTCGCCGAGGTAGAGCACCAGCGTGGAGCGCGCAAGACCCGACTCGTCCAAATACGCCAGGACGCGCCCGATGTTCTCGTCGAGCCCGTGGACCGTCTCGGCGTACTGGCGGTAGAGGGCGTCGAACGAGGGGACGGGGTCGTCATCGAGGGGCCCCGTTTCCATGTGGTCGATGCCGTGGATGCCGTAGCGGCGGTCGCGGACCCAGCGCGGCTGGGAGGCGTAGTTCTCCTCGGTGTTGGCCATGGTCTCCGGGCGCCGAACCTTCGCGTGGGCGTAGCGGCCTTGGTGGCGCGGGGCGGGGGTGAATGGGAAATGGACGGCCTTGTAGGAGAGCTGGAGGAAGAAGGGCTTCGCGCGACCGCGCTTGAGCCACGCCAGCGCGACGTCGGTGAGGACGTCCGTCGTGTAGCCCTCGATCGTCCGGCGCTGCCCGTCGACGTTCAACTCGGGGTTGAAGTAGGCGCCCTGCCCGCGGAAGCTCGCCCAGTGATCGAAGCCCGGCTGCGGGTCGTCTCGGTCGTGGCCCATGTGCCACTTTCCGACGAAGGCGGTCTCGTATCCCGCTTCGCGGAGCACCTGCGGGAAGAAGAGCGTGCCGGGCGGGATCGGCCGCTGGTTGTCGATGACGCCGTGGCGGTGCGCGACTTGGCCGGTGAGGATGGAGGCGCGGCTCGGCGAGCAGAGGGAGGTGCTGACGAAGGCGTTGCGGAGGTGCGCCCCCTGCGCCGCCATGCGGTCCAGGTGCGGCGTCTCCAGGAAGTCCGGCGCTTCTTTCATGAACCCCAGGAAGTCGTACCGGTGGTCGTCGCTCACGATGAGGACGATGTTCCGCCGGGGCGCGTCGGCGGCCGGCGCGCGGTCCGCGGGCGCCGCGGTGCCGACGAGGGCGCCGGCGACGACGCAGGGCGCGAGGACCCGGCAAAGCCGGGCGTGGGGGCGAAGACGCATCGGGAAACCTCCGACCGGGGTCGCACGGTGGACGCGCACGCCGTATAGGTATCAGGCCGCGCCGCGGTCGGTCAAGGTGCGCCGGGGGCTCAAGTTACCCCGAACTTTTCGAGGACTCCCTGATTTCCGGCGAACAGACAGCGGCGCAGGGGGCCGCCGAAAGGATCAGACGCATCAGGTTGGCGCGTGGATCCGGTGAGGCATCTGCCGAATTCGATGACAAGAAGCGGCACGCCCGTGACCGGTCAATCGCCCGAGGGGCGGTACGCCTGTGCCGCCCGACCGCTCATCCGGTGGAAGTGCAAAGCGAGGGTGAAGAGTGAGGAGGCACAGGATTGAGGCAATGTTACGTAAAGTAACACCGCACGACGGGAGCGCCGAGGGCCGGATTTAGCCTAACTTCTTCCGGGCAAGCGACTTGCGCTGGACTCGAAAGTCTGGCACGGGATTTGCTTATACGCCGTCTGCCGTTGCTCCGCTCCCCCGGCGGAGTGGGAAAGGGCTGCGCCGGGGGGCGCGGGGCGCGGCAAAACACCGGCCGGTCAGGGTCGTGGGGAGCTCCCGGCGCGCGCGGCGTGCCGCGGGAGATAGGGAGAGGGTGTGTCCCGTCCGCCCCTCCGCGCCTGCCCCGCCCCCTGATGGGGCGGGGTGTCGGCGGGGGGAGAACGACGCGAGGGATGCCGTTCGAGCAAACAACCGATCCTGGCATGCGCTGCAGATCGGCCCATGACAACCCCTCGGTCTCCCTGGGGGTGTGGCTGACCCCCAATCCATCGGGTTTCAGATGACTTTCCGTTGAGCCAAAAGTGTGGGGTAACTTAAGGCGCCGGGGGGAGTCGCCGGCACGCCCGCTTTCCTGTATCCTTTCGGTCGCGCCCCCGCACTAGGAGGGAGCAAACCGACAGCCGGCCGCGGCACCGGGGCGGCGGTTCGGGAAAGGAGACCAGCATGGGATGGAATCGCCTGCGGGGGATCGCACCGGGGACAATCCTGCTCGGGGCCGCCGCCCTCGGGATCCACGGGACGGCGCCGGCCGCCGAGCCCGCGCGCCCGCCCGTGAATATCGTCGTCATCCTCGCCGACGACCTCGGGTGGAAGGACCTCGGCTGCTGCGGGAGCACCTTCTACGAGACGCCGGCGATCGACCGCCTCGCGGCCCAGGGCATGCGGTTCACGCAGGGGTACGCGTCGGCGAACGTCTGCTCCCCGACGCGCGCCAGCCTGCTGACGGGGAAGTACCCCGCGCGGCTCCACACCACCAACTTCTTCGGCGGGAACCGGCGCGGGGCGCTCCTCCCCCCGGACTACCGCCAGTCGCTCCCCGCCGAGGAAACGACGCTGGCGGAGGCCCTGCGCGCGGCCGGGTACCGCACCGCGATCGCCGGGAAATGGCACCTCGGCGGCAAGGGGTCGCTGCCGGCCGACCACGGCTTCGAGGTGGTGATGGGCGCGGATGCGCGACCCGGCGGCGGGCCGCCCGACGATCCGCACTTCTCGACCCGGCTCTCCACCGAGTCGGCCCGGTTCATCGAGGAGTCCAAGGGCGGGCCGTTCTTCCTCTATCTGCCGCTCCACTCGGTCCACGTCCCGCTCAAGACACGCCCCGCGCTCCTCGAAAAATACACGGCAAAGGCCGCCGCCCTCCCCGCCTCCGACGCCCCGCGGGAGGTTCCCGTCCACGACCACAAGGCCCGCGCCGTCCAGGACCACCCCGTCTACGCCGGCATGGTCCAGGAGATGGACGAGGCCGTCGATCGCGTCCTCAAGCAGCTCGAGGCCTCGGGTGTCGCCGACCGGACGGTCGTCGTCTTCACCTCCGACAACGGAGGCCTGTGCACGGCGGAGGGGTCGCCAACGGCAAACCTGCCGCTGCGCGCGGGGAAGGGATGGAACTACGAAGGCGGGATCCGCGTCCCCTGGATCGTGCGCCTCCCGGGGCGCGTGCCGGCCGGGACGACCTGCGACGTCCCGATCGTCACCGCGGACCTCTACCCGACGCTGATGGCCCTCGCCGGGCTTCCCATGCCGGCGGACCAGCAGGTCGACGGCGTCAGCTTCGCGCCCCTCCTGGAGCGGACGGGCGGGATCGCGGAACGGACGATCTACTGGCATTACCCGCACTATAGCAACCAGGGCGGGCGGCCGTGCGGGGCGCTGCGCGCCGGCGATCGGAAGCTGGTGGAGTTCTTCGAAGGACCCCGCATGGAGCTCTACGATCTCGCGCGCGACGCCGGCGAGTCGAGGGATCTCGCGGCGGGCGACCCGGACGCCGCGAAGACGCTGCGCAAGGAGCTCGCGGCGTGGCGCCAAGCCGTCGGCGCCCAGATGCCGACGCCGAACCCCGAGCCCGTCGAGCCGTTCGGGCCGAAGGGGAACCCCGGGAAGTCGAAGGCCGGTGCGGGCAAAAAGCCGTGACCCCGAGTCCGGCCGGGATCCACCACCATGCGCAGGCCCTTCCGGGTTCGGGTACGTCCGATTTGTCCGTGTTGCCGCCCCTGACCGGAGGTGTCATTTCGCAACATTGCTTTGACTCTGCGCGCCTCCTATATTGATGGTCGGCGCCCATTCACGGCGGCGGCCCCGTGAAAGGACTCGCATGCCCCCCTCGACATCCGTATCGGCCTCACGAAAACATCTCCGCCGGCTCGGATCGCTCGCGGGCCTGACCGCGGCGCTCGCCCTCCCGGGCCTCACCCGCGCCGCCGACGTCCGGTCGGACGTCGAAGCCCGCATCAAGGCCGCCCCGAAGGGCCGCCCGCGCCTCTTCTTCGACAAGGCCGCCGAAGCGCCGCTCCGCCGCAAGATCGAGGGCGACCCCCTTCTCGCGAAGGCCTTCGCCTCGGTCACGGCGGCGGCCGACGGGATGATGGACGACGCGCCGGTCGACCGGGGCCGGCAGATCGGCCGACGCCTGCTCGGCGAGTCCCGGAAATGCCTCGAGCGCGTCATCCACCTCGCCTTCGCTTACCGGATGACGGGCGAGCGGAAGTACCTCGACCGCGCGACGAAGGAATTGGGGGCCGCAGCCGCCTTCCCGGACTGGAACCCGAGCCACTTCCTCGACGTGGCCGAGATGACCGCGGCGCTGGCGATCGGCTACGACTGGCTCTTCGACGCGCTCGGCGCCGACGCCCGCGCCGCCGTCCGGGAGGCGATCGTCGAAAAGGGCCTGAAGCCTTCCCTCAAGGTCCGCGGCGGCTGGTCGACGGGCACCAACAACTGGAACCAGGTGTGCCATGGCGGCATGACGCTCGGCGCGCTCGCCCTCCTCGAGGAGGAGCCGGACCTCGCCTCGCAGATCCTCGCCCGAGCCCTCGACGGCCTCCCCCACGCCATGGCCGAGTACAAGCCGGACGGCGCCTACCCCGAAGGACCGGGCTACTGGGAGTACGGAACGACGTACAACGTCGTCCTGATCGCGGCGCTCGAGTCCGTCCTCGGAACCGACTTCGGTCTGGCGGGCGCCGAGGGATTCTTGCGGACGCCCGATTACTACCTGCACATGACGGGTCCGACCGGGCTCTTCTTCAACTACTCCGATTGCGGAACGGGCTCCGGCGTCTCCCCGGCCATGGCCTGGTTCGCCGCGCGGCGAAAGGACCCCTCGCTGCTCTGGATCGAGACGAAGCGCCTCCACGAGCTGGTCGCCCAACCGGGCCGGAGCGGAGGGCGTTTCTTGCCCCTCCTGATCGTCTGGTCCGCCCCAGTTGCGGACGTGAGGCCGCCCTCCGCGCTCGCCTGGTCCGGCCGCGGGACGACGCCTGTCGCCAGCTTCCGCAGCGGGTGGGACGAAACGGCCTCGTTTGTCGCCGTCAAGGCCGGATCCCCCTCCGCCAGCCACGCCCACATGGACATCGGCCAGTTCGTCATGGACGCCGACGGCGTCCGCTGGGCGGAGGACCTCGGCGCCCAGAACTACCACAGCCTCGAGTCCCAGGGGATCGGCCTCTGGGACCGGAAACAGAGCGGCGACCGATGGACGGTCTTCCGCCTCAACACAAAGAGCCACAACACGCTCGTGGTGAACGGCCAGGACCAGCGCGTCGAGGGCCGCGCGCCGATGGTCAAGACCGTGGCGGACGGCCCGATGCCGCGCGCGGTCGTCGACATGGCCCCCGTCTACAAGGGCCAGCTGGCCGCGGCCCTGCGGGGCGTCGGGCTCCGCGCGGACCGGTCGGTCCTCGTCCAGGACGAGATCCGGGCCGCGGATGCGAAGGCGACCGTCCGCTGGGGCATGGTGACGCGGGCGGAGGTAAAGATCGATGGCGCGGCCGCGACGCTGACCCGCGGCGGGAAGACGCTGGCGCTGCGGGTGCTCGAGCCGGCCGGCGCGGCGCTGAAGATCTACCCGACCGACCCGCCGCCGTCGACGCACGACGCGCCCAACCCCGGGACGCGGATGGTGGGATTCGAGACGGCGCTGGAGCCCGGGGCGGCCGCGCGGCTGGCGGTCTGGCTGGCGCCGGGCGGGGCGGCCGCGCCGCCTCCCCTCGAGCCGCTCGCGTCGTGGTGAGCCGGGCGGCTCCCGGCGCGGCACGCGACGACCGCGCCGATCGCGGCGGAAAATCGGAAAGGATCCGGACGGTGCGCAAGCGAACAACGACGGCCGGCGGAACCGGGCCCCATTCCGTTCCGCGGCACGCCGCGGCGGCCGGGACGCTGGCGCTGCTGGCGGCCCTCGCGCCCTCGGCCGCCCGCCCGGAGGCGCCGGACCGCCCCGGCGCCACGCGGATCGCGGCGTGGCGGGATGACAAGGCGGCGGTGTTCCTGATGCTGTTCGACGACAGCGTCAACTCCCATCTCACGAACGTCGTGCCGGAGCTGAAGCGGCGCGGGATGGTCGGGACGTTTTACATCAACCCGGGCGCGGGATGGTACAAGGCGAAGCAGGACGCCTGGGAAAAGGAGGTTCCCGCAACCGGCATGGTCTACGGCAACCACACGCTGACGCATTCCGGCGCGAAGGACGCCGCGCAGCTCGAGGCGGAGCTGGCGGGCTGCGACGCGGCGATCGCCCGGGCCTTCCCCGCCCTCAAGACGCCGCGCCTCGTCTCCTTCGGGCGCCCCGGCGTCAAGAAGGAGCAGTGGCTCGTCACCGACGAGGAACTGAAGCAGGCCCTGGCGAGGCACCACCTCGTCGAACGCCCGGACATCGGCGGCCGCATCGCGGGCGTCACGCAGAAAACCGGCGCGGAGATCCTGAGATTGGCGGACCAGGCGCTGGAAAGCGGCGGCGTGGAGCGGATCCTCTTCCACGGCGTGGGCGGCGACTGGCTGAGCCTGCCGATGCCGGAGTTTCTCGCGTTGCTCGACGGACTGGTCGCGCGGAAAGACCGGCTCTGGGTGACCGACCCCATCTCGGCGCACCAGTACGAGACCGAGCGGGCGGGCGCGGAGGCGAAGGTCCTCGAGGCCGGCGCCGCGAGGATCCGCGTCTCGCTTGCCTGCACGGCCGACCCCGCGCTCTACGACCTGCCGCTGACGCTGGTCACGCGCGTCCCCGCGTCCTGGACGCAGTGCCAGGTGTCGCAGGGCAAGGCGAAGGCGACCGTGACGGCCGCCCGGGGCGAGGTCCGCTACGACGCCCGGCCGGGGACAGAGGAGATCGTCATCCTGCCGGCGGGCCGGCAAGAACGGTAGCGCCGGCCTCGGGCCGGATGGAGCGAATCGGCCGCCGGGTCAGGCCGGGAGCGGGGCGGGGCAAGCGCGCACGCCGAAGCCCGGAGGGCGGAGGCGATTCCCGCCCGAAGGTTGTCCGCATGGTTGTCGAACCGGATTTCAGGCGCAACCCCCATGTCCCCCGACCCCTACCAGCCCTGCCCCTGCGGCAGCGGAAAGAAGTACAAGTTCTGCTGCAAGTCCTCGCGCCGCTATGAGCCGCCGAAGCGGCCGGCGGCCGCGCGCGAGGACGACGCGTTCGGCCCCGAGTCCGGCGTCGAAGCAAATCCGGCACCCATCCCCGGGCCGCTGCTGCTCGGCGGGATGAGGCCGGCCGAGGCGATGGTGGCGTACGCCAGGCCGCGGCTCGACGCGGCGAACGGGTCGGAGGAGAAGCTGAAGGAGGCGATGGCGCTGGCCATGGCGTGCTGGAACCTGGCCGTGACGCCGGACGAGGAGCGGGACGCCCGCTACGAGTCGATGCGCAGCCAGTTCAACATGGATCCGGAGACGTTCGCCGCCTTCCGGAGCCGCACGCTGGAGCCCCTCGTGCGCCGGCACCACGAGATGTTCCCGGAGATGCGGAAGCGCGCGGGACGGGCGTTCAGACCTGGCGCGGATACGGACTCATGAGCGAGAAGGAGAACAAGGCCGCGCTCGACCGGGTCCTGCGAAAGATCGCGGGAGCGATGGATTCGTATGCCGACGGGCAATGACGCCGGGCCGGCCGGAGCACCGGTTCGAAAGCAAGGGCCGCCCGGCCGCCTTCGCGCGGTTCGCTCCGGCGCCCGCGGACGGCGTCACTCCCCCATCAGCTTCGCGATCGCCGGCTCCATCGCCTCCGCCCAGATGCGGTAGCCCGTCTCGTTGGGGTGCAGGAAGTCGGGCATGAGGTCCTTCGGCAGCGTGCCGTCCTCCTTCAGGAACTTCGGCCCGACGTCGAGGAAGAAGACCCGCTGGTTGTCGGCGAATGCGGCGATGCGCGTGTTGATCGCGTCGTTCAACACGCGCCCCTTGTCGGTCGGCTTCTCCCCCCGGGGGAAGATGGCGAGCAGGAGGACTTTCGCCTTCGGCATCCTGGCCTTGAGCTCGTCGAGGATCATCCGGACGCCGGCGGCGGTCTCCTCGGCCTTGTCGGCGCGGTGGCCGGTGTTGTTGGTCCCGATCATCAGGACGACGAGCTTCGGGGCGATCCCCTCGACCTCGCCGTTCTGGAGCCGCCAGATCACCTGCTCGGTCCGGTCGCCGCTGAAGCCGATATTGAAGGCGTTGCGCCTCCCGTAGAACTCCTCCCAGACCTTCTTTCCGGCGCCCTCCCAGCTCTGCGTGATCGAGTCGCCGATCATGAGCAGGTCGACCTTCCCCTGCCGCTGCTTCGCCTCCTCGACCTTCTGCTGGTGGCGCGGCATCCACCACGACTGGGCCCAGGCGTCCTTCTGGATCTCGGGGGTGACGGCCTTCGGGGCAGCCAGACCGGCGGCGGGAGCACAGACCAGGACGGCGGCGAAGAGCGCGGCGAGTCGGGTGCGGGCCATGGCGGACGTCCCAAAAGGAGGATGGGGAAACCAGGTGCCGCGCATTATACCGCGCCCGGGCGGCCGCGCCAGAGATCCGACGGGCGCCCGGGAAGGCAACAGACGGCGCGGCATCCGAACGCCCCGCCGTCTGTTGCTGAACGCGCGAAGGTGCTCGCGGCGCGCGCGCCGCCGAGGCGAGCGTCAGGCCGCCGCGCCCTCGAGGATGTCCTTGAGCTCGTCGAGGTGCTCGAGGATCATGCAGGCGCCCTTGGCGACGCACGTCAGCGGGTCGTCGGCGATGCGGACGGGGATGCCGACGGAGCCGTAGAGGGCCCGGTCGAGGCCGCGCAGGAGCGCGCTGCCGCCCGTCATCACGATGCCGCGGTCGACCAGGTCGGCGGAGAGCTCCGGCGGGGTCCGCTCCAGCGTCTCGCGGACGGCCGCGATGATGGCCGCGACGGGCTCCTTGAGCGCCTCGCGGATCTCCTCCGATCGGACCACGATCTTCCGCGGCAACTGCGCCATCTGGTCGCGCCCCTTCACCTCCATCGAGAGCTCCTGCTCCAGCGGAGCGGCCGAGCCGATCTCGATCTTGATCCGCTCCGCCGTCTGCTCGCCGACGAGCAAATTGTAGGCGCGCTTGAGATATTGCAGGATCGCGTCGTCCATCTCGTCCCCCGCGATGCGCAGCGACGTGAGCGTCACGACCCCGCCCAGCGAGAGGACGGCGATCTCCGAGACGCCGCCCCCGATGTCGACGACCATGCTGCCGACGGGGTCCTGGATGGGCAGGCCGGCGCCGATGCCGGCGGCGACGGGGCGCTCGAAGAGATAGACCTGCCGCGCCCCCGCGTGCCGCGCGGAGTTCACCACCGCCTGCTTCTCCACCTCCGTCACCCCCGCCGGGACGGAAATCGCCACGCGCGGCCCGAAGAGGCCCCGCCGCGGGCAGACCTTCCGGATGAAGTACGTCAGCAGCGCCTCGGCGCAGTCGAAGTCCGAGATCACCCCGTCGCGGAGCGGCCGGACGGCCTCGATCTGCCCCGGCGTCTTCCCGATCATGTCCTTCGCCGAGTTGCCCACCGCCTGCCCGTTGAGCAGCACCTCGCGGGTGGTCTTGTGGACGGCGACGACGGAGGGCTCCGAGATGACGATCCCGCTGCCGCGCACGCAGACGAGCGTGTTGCAGGTGCCGAAGTCGATCCCGATGTCTTTCGAGAACATGGCCGATCCCCCCAGCCTGGAAAACCCCAGTCCGACGGCATATCTACTTATCGGCCGGACAAGGCGACGGGTATAACACGATTTTGGCGGGGAACATCGCAGGGGGACAAACGGACCTCGACGGCCTTTCGGGTGAACGGAGCGCGACCCAGGCGGGAGCTCGGTCGCGAGACGTTCCGCGGGAGTCGGATCGGCCGCCGAACCGCTCCGGGGCGGGAATCGAACGCGGGCTCGTTTTGCAACACCCGGCAGTCGGGGATCACGAGACGGGGCCCGGCGGATTTCCGGCGCCGTCCCCCGGCCCCCCCCTTCCAGGAACCGCCCCCCGCGCCGCGACCGGACCCGGTTCCTTCCGCCGCCCGAAGGCGAAGGCGAGACCGCCCGGCAACCCGATGAGAATCACCGTCAACTTGTTGAGCAGGGAGAGGGCCACGGCGGATACGGGGGCGACCCCCGCCAGCCCAAACAGGGCGCCGTAGACCGCCTCCCCGACGCCCCAGCCGGCAAAGGAGATCGGCAGACACAACGCCAACTCGATGATCGGGATAAGCACGACGTAATGCAGGAACGAGGCCTCGCGAATGCCGATCGCCCGGCCGGCGACGAACATCGATGCGATCAGAACCGCCTGGGAGACAAGGGAGAGGCCCGCCGTGAAGGCGATCAGGGCCGGCTTCGCGCGGTAGACCAGAAAGACCTCGTCCATCTCGCGGATCTGCTCGCGGAACGGCAGCCGATCCTGCAACCAGCGGGCGGGGGCGCTGCCGCGCAGGGCTCGGCTGTAGTAGACCAGGTAGAGTCCGAGAAACCCCGCGAGGAGGCCGCCGACGACCAAGCCGGGCACGGCCATCTGGGCCTGGACCGCGGGCGGGGCGAAGGGCAGAAAGGCTAAAATCCCCAGGGCCGCGATCAGGACGATCACGATCAGGCCGACGAGCCGGTCCAGCACCACGGTGCTCAGCAGCCGCGCCGTCCTCCCGGTCTCGGCGCCCGCGAGGGCGGCCTTCACCACGTCCCCGCCCGTCGAGCCGAGCAGGAAATTGTTGAAGAAGGTCCCGATGAGGGTCAGCCGCAGGCTGGCGCCGTACGCGAGCGGGACCCCCTGGTCCCTCACGAGTCGCCACCACCGCGCGCTGATCAAGAGGTAGGGAACGACGGAAAGCGCGAGAAAAAAAACAAGCCCCGGACGGGAGGCCGTCCGGAACAGGGAGGCAAGACCCGGACGGGGCGGCAGCGTCTCGCGGCGCGCGACGCGGTCGCGGGGCACGGACCGTTCAAGGCCGTCGGCCGTTCGCACGGTGACGGCGGCGGCGTCCTCGCGCACCAACTCCCCCTCGATCCGGGGCGGCGCAAGGCCGGGCCCCTCGAGGGCGACCCGATCCCGGTCCCGAAAAGGGATCCGGCTGAAGACCCCGTACAGCACCGCCACGCTGATGGCGATCCGGGCAACGGCCCATGCGACTTTCAACAGCATGCGCCGGGCTTCGGGCTCGGCGTCTCGAATCGAAGCAGGCATGCGCTCCGTCCCGGCTTGCGCCCCGGCCGCTCCTTCATCCGGCCGGAACACCCACCCGAAACTCCGCCATGGCTTCACTTCCACGCGGCCGGGTCGTCCCCCTGGTCCTCGCCCGTGATCTCGATCAACGCGTCGCGGGCGGATGACCGGACGGTCTTATCCTTGTCGCTCAGGGCCGCGACGAGATCCGGGACGGCGGCCGGAAGGCCAAGCGCCCCGAGGGCGCGTGCCGCCGTCCGGCGCACCTCCGGGGCCTCTCCATCGCGCGCCAGCGCGGCGCGGAGCGGCGCGGCGGCCTCCGGGATCCCGCATTGGCCCAGCCCCCACGCCGCATCGATGCGGACCTGTAGGACGGGGTCCTTTTCGAGGACCGCCGCGAGCGCGGGGATGACATCGGCACGGCCCGACAGGCCGATCGCGCGGGCCGCCGCCCCCCGCACAAGCGGGTGCGACGGGCAGGCGGTGTGGGTGTCGGCCAACAGGCGGCGGAGCTGCGCGATCGAAGCGTCATCCGACTCCCCCGCGAGGTCCTCCGCCGCCCGGCGGCGGCAGTCGGGGTCGATCGAGTCCGGGTCCGAGGGAATCGATCGGCAGCCCGCCGCGCCGGCAAAGACCAGAAGGGCCAGAAGGCGGGCGCCGCAGGCCGCGCGCATGGGGCAACTCCGGCTCATCAGGACGAGGAAGGCCGCGATGGTACAGCCGGCGCGGCAAGACCGCAACCTATTTGAAATCGTGGGGCACGGGGCAGACCGGCGTGCGGCGTGCGGCGCGGGGTTTACCCCCGGCCCGGGTTCGGCCGGGGGCCCCTCACCCGCGGGCAAGAACGCCGCCACGGCCGCCGGCGGCGGCCCCCTCGCTCCCCGGCGCCCACCGCGCCCGGAAGGCGATCACCGCCTCGGCCATCAGCCGAGCCAGCAGGTCGCGGTGCTCCGGCGACCCCAGCTCGCGGTCCCCCCGCGCGTTCGACAAAAACTCGAGCTCGACAAGGACGGCGGGGACGTGAGACCACCGGACGACGAGGAAATCGCGCTCTTTGATCCCCCGGTTCTCCGTTCGGAGGCCGGCGGCGAAACGACGCTCGAGCTCGCGGGCCATCTCCCGGCTGCCCTCCGCCGACCGGGCGATCGCCAGGTCGTGCAGCATTTGCTCGACGGCGCGGTCGGAAAGGGGGACGCCCCCCAGCCGCTCCGCGGGAATGCGGATCCGCGACGCGTCGGACCGCTTCTCGCGGTCGTCGGAGGCCCGCTCGCGCCGGACGAAGAACTCGAAGCCGCGCGCCGAGCTGTCCTCCGCCCAGTTCGCGTGGATCGACAAGAACAGGTCGGGAACCGCCTGGTTGTTCAGCTCGTAGCGCCGGCGGAGGTCCTCGCGGACGTCGGTCGAGAAGTGCGCATCCGCCGTCCGCGTCAGGATGACATGGATCCCCGCCGCCTCGAGCCGCTGCTGGAGACGCCGGGAGACGTCGAAGACCACGTTCTTCTCCATTTGCCCGCTGCGCCCTTTCGCGCCGGTGTGCATGCCGCCGTGGCCGGGGTCGATCACCACCGTGAAGGGGTGGACGGGCGGTCGAACGGGCCCGGCGGGCCGGTCGGCGCAGGGGACCAGGGAGGGCGAGGAGGCCGGCGAGCGGGAGAGGGCCGCGACCACCGGGGCCGGCGGGGCGGCCGGCGTCCGCGCCGTGCTCGCCTCGATCCGGTCCAATATCTCCGCGGGCAGATAGACGACGCCGTTCTCCTCCACGATCGGGCGCTTCAGGGGAATCCCCTCGCCGTTGAGAAGCACCCAGGAGAGACCGGCACCCGCCGTCAGGCAGGTCCCTTTCCCCTCGCAGACCACCACGCCGCTCGAGTTGTCACGGCTGAAGCCGAGTTGATACCGGACGGCCAGGGTTCCCAGCGCAACGTAGCCCTCGGGGGGCGCGGCGGCGAGGAGGGAGGGGCAGGCGACGGCCGCACCGAGAAGCGCCACGTGGCGGACGAACGCCAGGAAGCGGCCAAGCAGAAACGTGGCGGCGCGACACCGCATGCCCGGACTCCGGATGAGGATCCCCCGGCCCGACGACGACCCAGCCATCGCCCGGGCGCAGCCCGGACCGGGACAGGCGGACTTCCCCCCTCCGGGGTCGCCGCCCGCATAGGAGGTTATCGTCCGGAACGGGGGACGGCTTCACACAAATCGGGGGCGGCGGGCCTCCCGCCCGGTGCGCGGCCAAGCGCGTCAAGAGATCGAATGTCAGACACGACGGTGCGATGCGTGGGGCATCGAAGAAAACGTAGGGAACGGTCAACCGCCCTGCACGAGGGGGGAAAACGAACCCGCCGAAGCCCGGCGAACCCGGAACGGGTGCGCCGGGCGAAGGCGGGTGGACCCGGGGGGAATCGAACCCCCGTCCCAAGGCGTCCGCATGAAGGCCTCTACGCGCGTAGTCCGCCTTTGGCATTCGCCCCCGGGGTCGCCGACGGACGGGCAGTCCGGGAACTAGCCCGCGGCTCCTTCGGTCCCGGGACAGCAGGCGGAGTCCCGGGACGCTAGCCCGTGTCGGTCGCCCCGTCCGGCCCTCCTCCCTTTCAGGACGGAGTCACGGGCAATGGCCGGAAGGACGTGGCCGCTTTACGCAGCCAGGCTGTACGCCGGAGCAGCGTTTGTTGTGTTGCCCGATTTTTTACGAGGCCAACGGGCGTCCTCGGCGCGCCACCCCCACACGGTTTCACCCGGTCGATACCGATCGGGCCCGTGCGACGCAGGCCGGGAGCCACCCGCCTGCGCCGCAACCCTATTGTAAAACATCCCGCGGACGAATTCCATGAAACGCTCCGGGCTCGGACTCTCCCGTCCGTCGCCCCGCCGTCCCGCCTCAGCCCTCCGCGTCGAGAACCTCCCGCACCTTCCGGAGCAGTGCGTCCGGCGAAAACGGCTTGGGCAGAAAAAACTGCCCCGCCGACGGATCGTCCTTCAAATCGGCCGTCCCGTCCGTATACCCCGAGATGAAAAGGACGCGCATCCGGGGGTGATCCCCCGCCAAGCGGCGGGCCAGCTCCCGACCGCTCATCTGCGGCATCACGTAATCGGTCACCAGAAGCTGCGGCGCGGCGGAGGCCGCCAGTTGCAGGGCCCGATCCGGCAACTCCGCCTCCAGGACCGAGTAACCGTGAGCCCGAAGGATTTCGACAAGCAGGAGACGGACGGAGGGGTCATCCTCCGCGACGAGGACCCGCTCCGTGCCACGGGCGGGTCGCGCAGGAGGGGGCGGCCCCTCGGCCGCAGAGGCGGCATCCGCGGGCGCGTCGTGAAGGGGCAGGAAGATTCGGAAGACCGTGCCCCGCCCCGGCTCGCTCTCCACGTCGAGAAACCCCTCGCTCTGACGGACGATGCCGTAGACGGTGGCCAAGCCGAGCCCGGTGCCCTTCCCGACCTCCTTGGTGGTGAAAAAGGGCTCGAAGAGACGGGCGCGCACCTCGGGCGACATGCCGGCGCCCGTGTCGCGCACGACAATCCGCGCGAAGTCGCCCGGCCTGCCGTCCGGGATCCGCGCCGCCGCGTCCGCGTCCAGCGCGACGCGGGCCGTCTCGAGAGCGAGCGTCCCGCCCGACGGCATCGCGTCCCGGGCGTTCACGGCGAGGTTCATCAGCACCTGCACGAGCTGGCCCGGGTCCGCGACGACCCCGAGCGGGGAGGGGGCGAAGGCGGTCTCCAGGCGGACGTCCTCGCCGATGAGGCGCTGGAGCAGCCGGCTCGTGTCCGCGAGCACGCGGCCCAAGTCCAGCCGCTCGGGCCGGACGGGCTGGCGGCGGCCGAAGACCAGCAGTTGGCGGGTGAGGTCGGCGGCGCGGCGGGCGGCCATCCGGATCTGTTCCACCCGCTCCGCCGCCCCCGGCCGGTCGGCCACCTCCGCCTGCAGCAGCTCGGCGCTGCTCGCGATGACGGTGAGCAGGTTGTTGAAATCGTGCGCCACGCCGCCGGCCAGCCGCCCGATGGACTCCATCTTCTGGGCATGAAGATAGCGCTCCTCGGCGGCCTTCAGCGCCGCCTCCGCCTCGCGGCGCTCGGTGATGTCGCGGGCGGTGGCGTAGATGGTTCGGCCCTGCGGGATGGAGCGCCACTCGAGCCATCGGTAAGAGCCGTCCCGGCGGCGGTACCGGTTGACGAAGTTGAGGATCTCCTGCTGGCCGGCCAGGCGCGCCACCGCCTCGCGGGTCGCCGCGATGTCGTCCGGGTGGACGAAGTCCAGGAATCGCTTGCCCTCGAGCTCCGCCAGCGGGTACCCGAGGGTTCGCTCCCACGCGGGGTTCAGACGGCGGAAGAAGCCGTCCGTGTCGGCGATGCAGATCAAATCGAGGCTGCTGGCGAAATACCGGTCGATCTCCTCGGTTTTTTCGCGGAGCGCCGCCTCGGCCCGCTTCCGGTCGGTGATGTCCAGCGCCGTGAAGACCACGCCGCGCCGGAGGTCGTCGGGGTCCAGGGGGGCCGAGCTGAGCAGGATGTCCAGGATCGCCCCGTCCTTCCGCCGCCAGCGGGTCTCGACGGTCCCGACGCCTCGCTTCGCCATCTCGCCGTACTTCACGCGGCCGACGCTCTCGTACTCCGCGTCGGTCGGGTAGAGCATCCGGGCGCTCCGACCCAGCAGCTCCGGCTCGGCGTAGCCGACCAGGCTGCAGAGCCGCTCGTTGACCGACTGAAAGGATCGGTTGACGACGATGCCGATGCCGACGGGAGCGGCGCGAAGCATGGCCCGCAGCTTGGCCTCGCTGGCGACCAGGGCTGTCTCCGAGCGCCGGCGGTCCGTGACGTCCTCGCCCGAGCTGAGCGTCCCGACAATGCGCCCCGCCTCGTCCCGGAGCAGGGTGTTGCGCCAGGCGATCAGCCGCTCCTCGCCGCAGCCGGTCAGGACGGTGTTCTCGAAAAACTCCGCCGGCTCGACCTGCCCGGCCATCAGGCGGTTGAAGACGGCGCGGGCTTGCGCCCGATGCCGCTCGGGAATGAACCGGTTGAACCAGTCCTGCCCGATGATCGCGGCCTCGGTTCGCCCCAGGACCTCGCAGCCCTTCCGGTTGACCAGGGTCACCGCGCCGCGCGTGTCGAGGGCGACCAGCAGGACGCCGGCGACGTCGAGATAGCGCTGGGTGCGGTCGCGCACCGCCCGCAGGGCCTCGGCCGAGCGCTTCAGGTCGGTGATGTCCTGGAGGAGGTGGACGGCGCCGGTCAGGAGGCCGGCGCCGTCGAACATCGGATCCACGACGACGCGATACCAGCGATCCCCGAGCGGCAGCTCCATGGTCTCCCGCCGCCGGGTCTCGCGCATGCGGGCGATGGGGCAACCGGCCGGGGGCGTCCCCCCGTGGAAGACCTCGACGCAGCGCCTCCCGAGCAGGTCGCGCTCGTCCCGGCGGAGGAATTGCGCGGCCGCCCGATTGCAGCGGCGGATGCGCTGCTCCGCGTCCAGTGTGCAGACAACGTCGGTGACGGCGTCGAAGGTAACCTGCCACTCGGCGGCCATCGCCCGCATCCGCGCCTCCGCCTCCTTCCGCTCCGTCAGGTCGAGGAAGCTCCCCTGGACGACGCGGAGACCCGGGCCGAGATCGACGAGGCTGGCGCGGATCTCGACGGGGATGCGGCGGCCGTCGCGGGCGAGCAGGAGCGTCTCGAACGCCCCCCCCTCGCCGGAGGCCACGAGCTCCTGGAAGGCTACGCGGCAGCGCTCCGCCTCCTCGGGGGGGTGGAGCACGTCGAACGGGCGGCCGACCAGATCGCCGCGGGTGCGGCCGGCCAGGCGCTCGGCCTCGCGGTTCGCATCGAGGATCGCGCCGGTCGCGGCATCGACCAGGACGAGGGCGTCGCGGGCCCCCTCGAAAAGCGCGAGGAAGCGGCGATGCTCGGCCTCGATCTCCCGCTCGGCGCGGTGGCGCGCCGTGACGTCGGAGAAGAGCGCGGCCATCCGGCCTCGGCCGAGGGGAACGGCGTGGATGTCGAAGGTGCCCCGGATGCCGCCGTGGTCGTACTCGAATCGCTCGGCACGCCATGCCCGGCCCTCGCGCGCCACGCGCCGGTAGCGTTCGGGGATCTCCGTGGCGGCCAGGGGCGGAAAGGCCTCCTCGATCGTGCGGCCGATGAAGGCGGCGTTCTCCACGCCGAGGATCCGGTCGGCGGCCGGGTTGGCGCCGATGAAGACGAGGCGGCCGCCGCGGCGGAGCGTGTAGAGGTGGAGACCGATCGGCAGGGACTGGAGAACGTCATGGAGAGCCCGATCCGCCCGGGGGAGTCGCTTCCTCCGACGCGCCGACCGCCGCACCGGCCGCCCGCCCCGCTTGCCGCGCATGGCCCCCCCACGAACCAGGACCGGCCCCGCCGCACAAGTCATTATAGCGCCCGGCGCGACAGGTGAAAAACATTTTGAACGCCCCGGCGGGGAGGTCCACCCGGCGCGCGCGGGCGCGCCGCGCGCCGCCGACCGGGACTAAAAGCCTTGCATTGCACGCCGGGTCCCGATATGTAATGGGCCTCGCGAGGCAGATTGGCGGAAGGTAGCCCGCCGGCTACCGGCTGCACGATAGGCCGGCACCCCCCCGAGAACGTGCCGGCTTTTTTTATCGGTCCCTTTGAACCCGGGAGGCCGCGTGAGCGAGGCGCCGACGGCGAACCGGAAACTGCGCGCATGGGTCGACGAGGCCGCGGCCTTGTGCCGCCCGGCCCGCATCCATTGGTGCGACGGCTCCGACGAGGAGATGAAACGCCTCTGCGAGGAGATGGTCCGCTCCGGGACGTTCACGGCGCTGGACCCGGCCCGGCGCCCCGGCTGTTTCCTCGCCCGCTCGCACGCCAGCGACGTGGCCCGCGTGGAAGACCGGACGTTCATCTGCTCGGCGACGAAGGCGGAAGCGGGCCTGACGAACCACTGGGCGGACCCGGTGGAGATGAAACGGACGCTTCGCGGCCTTTTCGACGGCTGCATGGCCGGGCGCACGATGTACATCATCCCCTTCTCCATGGGGCCGCTCGACTCGCCGCTCGTCAAGTTCGGCATCGAGATCACCGACTCGCCCTACGTCGTCGTGAACATGCGGATCATGACGCGGATGGGCCGCCGGATCCTCGACCGGCTCGGCGACGGCGCCTTCATCCCGTGCCTCCACTCCGTCGGCGCGCCGCTGAGGCCCGGCCAGGCGGACGTCCCCTGGCCCTGCGAGCCGGACCCGGCGAAAAAGTACATCGTGCACTTCCCGGAGGACCCGGCGATCTGGTCGTACGGCTCCGGGTACGGCGGCAACGCGCTGCTGGGCAAGAAATGCCTGGCCCTGCGAATCGCCTCCGTCATCGCGCGCCGCGAGGGATGGCTCGCCGAGCACATGCTCATCCTGGGCATCACGCCCCCGACCGGGAAGACCCACTACATCGCGGCGGCCTTCCCGAGCGCCTGCGGCAAGACCAATCTCGCCATGATGCAGCCCTCGCTGCCGGGCTGGACGGTCCGCTGCGTGGGGGACGACATCGCGTGGATGCGGATCGGCGAGGACGGGCGTCTGTTCGCGATCAACCCCGAGACCGGCTTCTTCGGCGTCGCCCCGGGCACCTCCGCGCGATCCAACCCCAACGCCCTCGCCGCGACCACCCGCAACACCATCTTCACGAACGTCGGCCTGACCCCGGACGCCGACGTCTGGTGGGAAGACATGGGCGTGCCGCCGCCGGACCGCCTGATCGACTGGGAGGGAAAAGACTGGACGCCGGGCTGCGGTCGGAAGGCCGCCCACCCGAACGCCCGCTTCACCGCCCCGGCCGCCCAGTGCCCCGTCATCGACCCCGCCTGGGAGAACCCCGCGGGCGTCCCCATCTCCGCGATCCTCTTCGGCGGGCGGCGCCCCTCGACCATCCCCCTCGTCAACGAGGCCTTCTCCTGGGAGCACGGCGTCTTCCTCGGCTCCTGCGCCGGATCCGAGACAACGACCGCGGCGCTCGGCAAGGCGGGCGTCCTCCGGCGCGACCCCTTCGCCATGCTCCCCTTCTGCGGTTACAACATGGGCGACTACCTCGCCCACTGGCTCTCCTTCGCCGACCGCACCGACCGCGCCCGGCTGCCCCGCCTCTTCTTCGTCAACTGGTTCCGCAAGGACGCCCAAGGCCGATGGCTCTGGCCGGGCTACGGCGACAACAGCCGCGTCCTGAAGTGGATCTGCGAGCGCGTCGAGGGGACCGGGCGCGCCGTCGACACCCCGATCGGCCGCCTCCCGGCCCCCGGCGCCCTCGACCTGACCGGACTGGACGCCGATCCGGCGGCGATCCGCGAGCTCCTCGCGGTGGACGTCCCCGGCTGGAAGGCCGAGGCCGGCGCCATCGCCGAGTACTACGCGCAGTTCGACCGGCTGCCGCCGGCACTGGCGCAGGAACTGGAGGCGCTCCAGGCCCGGCTGGCCACGGCGTGACGCCCGGCCGGACCGACGTGCGGCGCACGGCGCGGCACCCGGCCGCCGCGCCGTGTGCCGCACCCCGCCGTCTTCCTGGACCGCGACGGGACGCTGATCGAGGACCGCGGGCATCTCCGCGACCCCGCCGAGGCGGTCTTCTACCCCGACACGGTCCCCGCCCTGCTCGCCCTCCGGCCCCGGTTTCGCCTCTTCATCGTCACACACCAAGCCGGCGTCGGCCTGGGCCTGATCACCCGCGAGGAGGCGGACCGCGTCAATGCGCACGTCGCCGATCGCCTGCGCGAGGCGGGAGCCGCGATCGACGCCGTCTATTGCTGCCCCCACCCGCGCGACGCGGGGTGCGCGTGCGTCAAGCCCCATCCCCATTTCCTCCGCGTCGCCGAGCGGGAGCACGACGTCGACCTGGGCCGGTCTTTCACGGTCGGCGACCACCCCCACGATGTGGCGCTCGCCGCGAACGCGGGGGCCACCGGGGTCTACGTCCTGACCGGGCACGGGACGAAACATCGCGCCGAGCTTCCCCCCGGCGTCCCCGTCGTCGCCGGCATCGGGGAGGCGGCGGCCTGGATCCTCGCGGCCAGCGCCGCCGCCCCGCCGGGCCGGCCGCGATTTGCTTGATCCCCATCCCCGCCTCGCGCATGATGGGCGACCCACCGCCCCGCTCTGGAGCCTCCCATGCGCACGCGAGGACAACTCGAGGCCGAGATCTGCGAGGCGATCGTCAAGTTCGAGCGCGAATACATGGGCCGCGGGCCGGAGGAGGCGCGGGCCTACCTCGTTGAGGACATGATCGTCGTCCGGCTCCGCGGCGTGCTGACGCCGGCCGAGAAGCAACTGGCCCGGAGCGACCCGCCCGGACAGGGCCGGACCCTCATCAAGCAGGTGCGGACGGAGCTGCTCGAGAAGGCCCGGCCCCTGCTGGAAACCATCATCCGGGACGCCACCGGCCAGACGGTCCGGAGCCTTCACACCGACATCAGCACGCTGTCCGGCGAGCGCATCGTCGTCTTCTCGCTGGCGGGCGCCCCGGTCGTCCAGGGCGGCCCTTGACGATTCCCGGCGGGCGGAGGCGCCAAAAAAGTTGGCGCGGAACCCGCCGCGCCCTAGAATGCGGGCGGTCCCGGCACGGACCGGCCGGAAGCCCCGCAGAAAGCCAAGCCATGCCCGACACGCCGCCCCCGGAATCGCCCCCCGTCCTCACCACGGGCGTCCCCGACATCGACCGCCTCGTCGGGGGGGTGCTGCCGGGAGACAACATCGTCTGGGAGGTCGATTCCGGCGCCCCCGTCGACCAGATCGTGTCGGCGTTCATCGCGGCGTGCGCGGCGGCGGGCCAGCCGTTGGTCTACGTCAGCTTCAACCGCGCCCCCCAGACGGTCGCCGGCCGGTACGCCGCCCTCTTCCCGTCCGGCGGGTTCGTCCTGGTCGACTGCTTCTCGTCCGGCAAGGGAGACAACGACGCGGTCTTCCTCGACTACTTCAAGCCGTCGGCGGAGGGGACGAGCGGCCCGCGCGCCGTGCGGGTCGAGAAGCCCTCCGATCCGGCCCGACTCCAGGCCGCGCTCGCCCGGATCGAGGGAGAGACGGGCCCGGAGGCCCGCTACGTCTTCGACAGCCTCACGGGCATGCTCGATCTGTGGCGGGACGAGGACGCCGTGCTCCGCCTCTTCGGCCACCTCTGCCCGCGCCTCTACAACCTCCGGACGGTGGCGTACTGGCTCCTGGAAAAGGCGGCGCACGCGGAGCCGTTCCTGGCGAAGCTGCGGCATGTGACGCAGGTGGTGGTGGACATCGGCGTGGAGGCGGGGGCGCGGACGCTGACGGTCCGGAAGGCCGCGGGACGCCAGCCACCCGACCTCGGGGCGCACCACCACTTCGATGTCGCGAACGACCGGATCGTCGTGACGACGGAATCCCGCGAGGGCCGCGAACTGGCGCTGCTGACCCGGATGGGGGAGGCGCTCTCCAGCGCCCTCGAGCCGAAGGTCTTCTTCGAGCGCACCTTCGAGGTGCTGGCCGCGGAGCTCGGGATGCTGCGCGGAACCCTCTTCCTGCACGACAAAACGGAGAACGCGCTGCGGATCGCCGCCGCCCACGGCCTCTCGGCCGCGGAACGGGCCCGCGGCCGCTATGCCGTCGGCGAGGGCGTCACCGGCCGCGTGGTCGAGACCGGCGTCCCCGAGATCGTGCCCGACGTCCTGAAAGACCCGCGGTTCCTGAGCCGGACGCAGACCCGCGCGGAGCCCACCGCGTTCATCTGCGTCCCCGTGCGGGTCGATGGCGCGGTGGTCGGGGCCCTCACCGCGGACCGCCCCCACGCCCCCGGGCCGGTCCTGGAAAAGGACCTCCGGCTGCTGCAGACCGTCGCGGCCATCATCTCGCAGGTCGTCAAGATCAACCGGATCCTCCAGATCGACAAGGACGCCCTGATCGCGCGGGACGAGCGGATGCTGGAGGATCTCCGAACACGATACCGGCTGGACAACTTCGTCGGGCAGAGCGACGCCATCCGGAGCGCGCTGGCCGTTGCCGCCACCGCCGCGCGCTCGCGCGCGTCGATCCTGATCACCGGCGAGACGGGAACCGGCAAGGAGCTGATCGCCAACGTCATCCACTACAACAGCGACCGCTCGCGCGGCCCCTTCGTCCGCGTCAACTGCGGCGCCCTCTCCGAGACCCTCCTCGAGTCCGAACTCTTCGGCCACGTCAAGGGCGCCTTCACCGGCGCCCTCCAGAACCGGAAGGGGCGTTTCGAGATCGCCCACCAGGGGACCCTCTTCCTCGACGAAGTCGCGGACATGAGCCCCCGCCTCCAAGTCAAGCTGCTGCGCGTCCTCCAGGACGGCGCCTTCGAGCCGGTCGGCAGCGACCGCACGATCCGCACCGACGTCCGCGTCGTCGCCGCCACGAACAAGAACCTCCGCGAGGAGATCCGCCACGGACGCTTCCGCGAGGACCTCTTCTTCCGCCTCCACGTCATCCCCATCGTCCTCCCGCCGCTGCGCGAGCGGCGCGGAGACATCCCGGCCCTCGTCCACCACTTCCTCGGCGTCTACAGCCGCGAGAACGGCAAGTCGGTGACCCGCCTTTCCCAGGACGTTCTCGACCTCCTCCTCGACTACCCCTGGCCGGGGAACGTCCGCGAGCTGGAGAATTGCATCGAGCGGGCGGTCATCATGAGCCCCGGAGAGACCCTCTCCGCCAGCGTCCTGCCGCGGGAGATCCTCGAGGCCCGGCAGAACCGCTCGCGCCGGCCCGCCCAATCCCCCCCGGACGCCGACCACGTCCTCCGCGCCATCGCCGATTTCGCACGCGGATCCACCGACCTGGCCACCACCCGGGAAAACCTCCTCCGCGCGGTCGAGGAGACCCTCATCCGACAGGCGATCGACAGCGGCATGAGCCAGCGCGAGCTGGCCAGCAAGCTCGGCCTCAGCCGCATGACCCTCCGCAAGAAGATGCGCGACTTCGATCTTCTCAACTCGTGATCGGATCGTACCCGCCCCGCCCGCCCGTCAAACCATCCCTGGTCCGCACGGTCCACAAAGCGCTCACGGGCAAATGAATGGCCCGCCGGAACTTGCGCACCACACCACCTCGCGCTTAAACATCTCTGCCGCATGTCCAAACCGCACAAATAGATACGGCATCTCCTTCGCGCGAACGCCGAACATCCAAGCGACTGGCACACATTTTGCTCCACGCCTGGAACGGCGCACATCAAATACCTGTAAGGAGAGAAGCCATGTTGCGACGCTTGGGGTCAGCCACGATTGCGATCGCTCTCGTCACATCGACCCTTTCGGCCGGTCCGGACATCTCGATCTCCGGGTTCGTCGACACCTGCGCTCATTACAATGTCAACAATCCGGACAGCCGGACGAGCGCGCTGCGTTCCTACGACAGCCGCGCGCAATCCTTCTACCTGAACGCCGTCCACGCCGCTTTCTCCGCCGCGCCCGTCGAAGGGGTCCGGGCGGTGATCGAGCTCGACGCCGGCTCGGACGCCGATTTCAACAAGAACGCCTCGGTGGACTCCATCCAGTTCGACGTCCAGGAGGCCTACGTCACCTACGTCCACGAGGAAACGGGCCTCGGCGTGAAGGCCGGGAAATGGGCGACGTTCGAAGGCATCGAGGTGATCGAGGGGCCCGAGAACCCAACGGTCACGCGCGGATTCCTGTACGGCTTGGCCGAGCCGTTCACGCACGTCGGCGCCGCGGCCACCTACACGGCAGGGGCCTTCGACGCCGCCCTCGGCGTGGTGAACGGCTGGGACCTGACGACCGACAACAACACCGGCAAGACCGTGCTTGGAAAGGCGACCTACGGAGGGGAGGACTGGGGCGTCACCGGCTCCTTCCTCGTCGGCCCCGAGCAGGCCGACAACAGCAGCGACGTCCGGCAGTCCTATGACGTGACCGGCTTCGTGCAGGTCGAGGGCGTGAAGGTGAACCTGCAGGGCAACTACGGCAACGAGAAGATCGGGGGCGGACGGGCGCACTGGGTCGGCGGCGGGATTCAGCCGGTGGTGACCGTGGCGGAGTCCCTTTCCGTCGGCGCGCGGCTGGAGCGGTTCCGCGACCCCGAGGGCGTCCGGACGGGCGTCGCGGGCGGGCCGACGGTCACGAACGTCGCGATCGCCCCGGCCTGGGCGGCGACGGAGGCCCTCACGGTCCGCATCGAGGCGCGGGCGGACTTCTCCAGCGGCGGCGACGCCTTCGAGGACGCCAGCGGCGACCCGAAGGACGCGCAGGCGACGCTGAGCGCCGAGGTCACCTACCGGTTCTGATCCAACGACATCCGTCGCATCAAGGAGACGCACCATGTTTCGCACGAGACGGCCGGGCACGGGCGTGCTCGCCCTGGGGCTCTTCCTGGGGACGGCCGCCGCGGGTCTTCAGGGCGAGGAGGCGGCCGCCGCGGCGGCGGCCCCCGCGGAGGCGATTTCGCTCGCCGACACCCTCTGGGTGCTCGTCGCCTCCATCCTCGTCTTCTTCATGCAGACCGGGTTCGCCATGGTGGAGACCGGGTTCACGCGGGCGAAGAACAGCGTGAACATCCTCTTCAAAAACCTGATGGACTTCTGTCTGGCAACCGTGGCCTTCTGGGCCGTCGGGTTCGGGATCATGTTCGGGACCGGCAACGGGTTCCTGGGCCTGGAGGGATGGTTCCTCGCGGACGCGGGCGGCACGTTCGCCTCGCTCGACTGGGCGAAGGTGCCCCTGCCCGCCAAGTTCTTCTTCCAGCTCGTGTTCGCGGGGACGGCGGCGACGATCGTCTCGGGGGCCATGGCCGAACGGACCCGCTTCTCGGCCTACCTGATCTACAGCTTCGCGATCTCCCTCGTCTTTTACCCCGTGGTCGGCCACTGGATCTGGGGCGGCGGGTGGCTGGCGGGGGCGGGCATGTGGGATTTCGCCGGATCGACCGTCGTCCACTCGGTCGGCGGCTGGTTCGCCCTCGTGGGGGCGTGGATCCTCGGGCCGCGTCTCGGGAAATACGGGCCGGACGGCCGGGCTCGCGCCATCCCCGGCCACAACATCCCCCTGGCCGCGCTCGGCGTCTTCATCCTCTGGGTCGGCTGGTTCGGCTTCAACCCCGGCAGCACCATGGCCGCCAGCGCCAACATCGGCCACATCGCGGTGACCACCAACCTGGCCGCGGCGACAGGCGGGATCGCGGGCATGCTCGCCTCCTGGACCCTCTTCCGGAAACCGGACCTGTCGATGGCCATGAACGGCGTCCTGGCCGGCCTGGTCGCGATCACCGCGCCCTGCGCTTTCGTCTCGGCCGGCAGCGCCGCGCTCATCGGCCTCGCCGCCGGCATCGCCGTCGTCCTGTCGGTGATCGCCGTCGATCGCGTCCTCCGAATCGACGACCCGGTCGGCGCGATCTCCGTCCACCTCGTCTGCGGCATCCTGGGGACCCTCGCCGTCGGGCTTTTCGCCGAGGATCGGTTCTCGCCGGGAACGACGGGGAACGGCCTCCTCTTCGGCGGCGGGTTGAGGCTCCTGGGCGCCCAGTCGCTCGGCGTCCTCGCCGTCGGGGGCTGGTGTGTCGCCGCGGGCCTCGCCCTTTTCGGCGGCCTGAAGGCCCTCTTCGGCCTGCGCGTCTCGCGCGAGGAGGAGATCCGCGGGCTCGACCTCGGGGAGCACGGCATGGAGTCCTACGCCGGCTTCCAGATTTTCATGAACCAATAGGGGAAGGAGGCCGCCATGAAACTGATTGTCGCCTACATCCAGCCGGAACGGCTGACGGACGTGAAGCAGGCCCTCTATGCCGCCGAGATCTTCAAGATCTCCGTCACGAACGCCCTCGGGTGCGGCCAGCAAAAGGGCTACACCGAAACGTACCGGGGCGTCGAGACCGAGGTCAACCTGCTCAAAAAAGTCCGGCTCGAGATCGCCGTCAACGAGGACTTTGTCCAGCCCACCATCGACGCGATCGTCAAGGGGGCCCGAACCGGCACGATCGGCGACGGCAAGATCTTCGTCGTGCCGCTCGACCAGTGTATCCGAATCCGGACGGGGGAAACCGGGGCCCCGGCGATCGGCTGAACCGGCCCCGGCGCCCACCCGCCAGACCCGGCGATCCATTATCTATGGGACGGCGAAGGGAACGCGGATAGGGAAACCAATGGCTCGCGGACTAATACCTTGTCCGCGGGCCATTATTTTGTCCGAACCATCCGCCGATCCGGGGCTTCCACCCAATCCCAGAAAAGACCTATCGCCTATCAAAACAAGAAGATAGGGAATTTATCGCTTTCAAAGGCCTACGTCCCTGTTCTGGCACACGCCTTGCTTAATGGCGTGGACATTCAGGAGACAAACGTCATGTCCGCCATCGACTCGGGAAGCACGGCTTGGCTGCTGACGAGCTCGGCCCTGGTCATGATGATGACACCGGCCCTGGCCTTCTTCTACGGCGGGCTCGTCCGCAAGAAGAACGTCCTCTCGATCCTCATGCAGTGCTTCGCCATGCTTTGCCTGATCACGGTGCAGTGGGTGATCGTCGGCTACAGCCTTGCGTTCGGGCCCGACGTCGGGGGCCTCATCGGGAACCTGGATTGGGCGTTCCTCAACGGCGTGGGGCCCGCCGCGAACGCGGATTACGCGGCGGGCGTCCCGCACCAGGCGTTCATGATCTTCCAGGCGATGTTCGCGGTAATCACGCCGGCCCTGATCCTGGGCGCGTTCGCGGAGCGGATGAAGTTCAGCGCCTTCTGCGTCTTCTCGCTGCTCTGGACGACGGTGGTGTACGATCCGGTGGCGCACTGGGTCTGGGGGGCCGGGGGGTTCCTCAAGGGCTGGGGCGCTCTGGACTTCGCGGGCGGCGCGGTCGTCCACATCAACGCCGGCGCGGCGGCCTTGGCGGCGGCCCTCGTCCTCGGACCGCGGCTCGGCTACCCCTCCCGCATGTCGCCCCCCCACAACCTGCCGTTCGCCGTCCTCGGGGCGGGACTCCTCTGGTTCGGCTGGTTCGGGTTCAACGCCGGCAGCGCCCTGGCGGCGGACGGAGTCGCCACCAACGCCTTCGTCACCACCCACATCGCGGCCGCGACCGCCGGCGTCACCTGGGCGGTCCTCGACGGCGTCTTCAACCGGACGCCGACCGTCCTCGGGGCGATCACCGGCGTCGTCGCCGGCCTCGTCTCGATCACCCCCGCCGCCGGCTTCGTCGGCGTCAAGGGGGCGCTCTGCATCGGCGTCGGAGCCGCCGCGTTCCCTTACCTCGCCGTCTCCCACCTCAAGCCGCGTTTCGGCTATGACGACAGCCTGGACGCCTTCGGCGTCCACGGCGTCGGCGGAATCTGGGGCAGCGTCGCCACCGGCCTCTTCGCCTCGGCGGCGGTCAACCCCGCCGGGGCCGACGGCCTCCTCCATGGCAACGCCACCCTGCTCGGCGTCCAACTGGCCGCGACCGGGATCACCCTGGCTTATGCTTTCGTCGTCTCCTGGATCCTTCTAAAGATCGTCGACGTCGCCGTCGGACTCCGGGTCTCCGAACACGACGAGCGCGTCGGGCTGGACCTGACGCTGCACCGCGAGGCGGGGTACACGCTGGTGGATTAAGGGCCTTCACGCGCAGGGAGCCCGCAACCATGAAATACATCGTGGCGGTCATCCAACCGGACCGACTGGGAGACGTCCTCGATTTGCTCGAGAAAAACGAGATCCACCTCGTCACGGTCACGACGGTGCTCGGCCGGGGCCGGCAGAAGGGCGTGGCGGCCATCTACCGAAGCCACAAGGAGGCCGGCAGCCTCCTGAAGAAGGTCAAGCTGGAGATCGCGGTGAACGACGCGTTCGTAAAGCCGACGATCGACGCCATCAGCGCCGGGGCGCGAACGGGACAGATCGGGGACGGGAAGATCTTCGTCCTGGATCTCGCCGAGTGCATCCGCATCCGCACCGGGGAGACCGGCAGCGTAGCCATCGGATGAGCCGCCGCATGATCCCATCCGCCGACCCGGCCCACCGGCCCGAGCCCGTCCCCGCCGCGCTGCCTCCGCTGCGGATCGAGGCGCTGCAGGTCTTCTGCGACGTGGTCCGCTACCGCAGCTTCACCCGCATCGCCCGGGACCACCAGCTGACGCAGCCGGGCGTCAGCTGGTCGGTGCGCCAGCTCGAGCGCCGGCTCGGCGTCCCCCTGATCGATCGGGCCCGACGCCCCTGGCGCCTGACGCCGGAGGGGCGGATCTTCTACCGGGGATGCGTCGACCTGCTCGCGCGCTACCGGCAGCTCGAAACGTCCGTTCGCCGCGCCGACGAGGCGCCGGCCGCCACGCTGCGCGTGGCCGCCATCTACTCCATCGGGCCCGGCCTCCTGGGCGCCCATGCGACCCGGTTCGCCGCCCTCCAGCCCGGCGTCCGCCTCCGCCTCGAGTGCCTGCGCCCCGATCGCGTCCTCCAATCCGTCCTGGAGGGGAGAACAGATCTCGGCATCCTCTCCTACCCCCCCGATCGCGGGGACCTCGCCGTCATTCCATGGCGGGAGGAGCCGATGGCGGTCGTCTGTCCCCCCGGCCATCGGCTGGCCGTCCAGACGACCGTCGCCCCGGCCGACCTGCGGGATGAACCGTTCGTGGCCTTCGATGACGACCTCCCGATCCGCCAGCATATCGACCGGTTCCTGGCGCGACACCGCGCCGGCGTACGCGCGGCGCTGACGTTCGACAACATCGAGTCGATCAAGCGGGCCCTCGAGGCGGGGGCGGGCATTGCCATCCTGCCCGTGCCTTCGGTCGAGCGCGAGCAGAGGATGGGCCTGCTCCGGGTCATCCCCTTCTCCGTGCCCCCCCCGCGCCGTCCGCTGAGACTGATCCACCGGCGCGGACAAAAGCCCGTCCCCGGCTTGGCGGACTTCATCGCCTTGTTGACGGAGGAGGAACCAGGATCCGAGGCGACCGGCGATCTCGGGCCCAGCCGGCACAAACCGGTGGCCACGAATCGGCCCGGTGTCCACAAACTGTCCCACGCCGGCTCGCAAAAGGCGGTCTGATAAGTCTTCCCGATATGCGCAACTTGTTTCATAAATATTACTTGTGTCAATCCAGCCGAAAGACATCCGAACGGCATGCCATTTGCTTTATCGGTAGAGCAAATCGCCCTTGGAGGTTTACCCGCGGGCATGTTCGGATTCGAGTATCATCGTCCCACGTGGACGCCTTCACGATTTATCAAGGAGAAGTCGCACATGAGCTCGGTCAACGCACGCCAAGCGGCGATCTTTGCGGTCACGTCCTACAAGCCGGTCGAAAAGCCCCTGAACTTTCTGGAGACCCCGGCGAAGGACTTGTTCGGGTCGAACACGTTCAATGACGCCGTGATGCGCGACCGGCTTCCGAAGGCGGTCCACAAGGCGCTGTTGCGCACGATCCGGCAGGGCGAAAAGCTCGACCCGGCGGTGGCCGACGCCGTGGCGACGGCGATGAAGGACTGGGCGATCGAGAAGGGGGCGACGCATTACGCGCACGTCTTCTACCCGCTCACCGGCATGACCGCCGAGAAGCACGACAGCTTTCTGACGCCCGACGGCGAGGGCGGGGCGATCGCGGAGTTCACCGGCAAGCAGCTCATCCAGGGGGAGCCCGACGCGTCGAGCTTCCCGTCGGGCGGCATCCGCGCCACCTTCGAGGCCCGCGGCTACACGGCCTGGGACGTGACGAGCCCCGCCTACATCCTGGAGAACCCGAACGGGACAACGCTCTGCATCCCGACCGCCTTCTGCTCCTGGACGGGCGAGGCGATCGACAACAAGACGCCGCTCCTCCGCTCGATGCAGGCCCTGAACCGCCAGGCCCAGCGGATCCTCGCGCTCTTCGGCGTGGCCGACCCCGGCTACGTCTTCGCCACCGCCGGTCCCGAGCAGGAGTATTTCCTGATCGACCGGCACTTTTTCTTCGCCCGCCCGGATCTGACGATCTGCGGCCGCACGCTCTTCGGCGCCCGACCCGCCAAGGGACAGGAGTTCGAGGACCAGTACTTCAACACGATCCCCGAGCGGGTCCTGGCCTTCATGCACGACGTGGAGCGCCAGCTCTTCAAGCTCGGCGTGCCCGTCAAGACGCGCCACAACGAGGTGGCCCCCAGCCAGTACGAACTGGCCCCCATCTACGAGAACGCCAACGTCGCCGCCGACCACCAGCACCTCGTCATGACAACGCTGAAGAATACGGCGCCGAAGTACGGCCTCGTCTGCCTGCTCCACGAGAAGCCCTTCGCCGGAATCAACGGGAGCGGCAAGCATCTGAACTGGTCGCTCGGCACCTCGAAGATGAACCTGCTGGAGCCCGGCGCGACGCCCCACGACAACATGCAGTTCCTCGTCTTCTGCGCCGCGGCGATCCGGGCCGTCCACCGCTGGAGCCACCTCCTGCGCGCCTCCGTCGCCCACGCCGGCAACGACCACCGGCTCGGCGCCAACGAGGCTCCCCCCGCCATCATCTCCATCTTCCTCGGCGAAATGCTCACCGACATCTTCGAGCAGATCGAGAAGGGCGCCATCAAGCGCTCCAAGGCGGCCGGGACCCTCGAGGTCGGCGTGGACACCCTCCCGCCCCTCCCCAAGGACGCCGGGGATCGGAACCGGACCAGCCCCTTCGCCTTCACCGGCAACAAGTTCGAGTTCCGCGCCGTCGGCTCCAGCCAGTCCATCTCCGGCCCCCTGGCCATCCTCAACACGATCATGGCCGAGTCGCTCGACTACGTGGCCACGCGGCTGGAAAAGACGACCAAGGGCGACGCCGGCAAGCTCACCGCCGCCGTCAAGGAGGTGATCCAGGGCATCATCAAGGAGCACAAGGCCATCATCTTCAACGGCGACAACTACTCCGCCGCCTGGCATGCCGAGGCCGCCAAGCGAGGCCTTCCCAACGCCCGCAACACGGTCGATGCCCTGGCCGCCGCCGCCGCCGACCCGGCCATCCCCGCCCTCTTCGAGAAGTACGGCGTGCTCAGCCGGCGCGAGTTCGAGGCCCGGATGGAGATCGCCCTCGAGCGCTACGCCAAGGACATCCATACCGAGGCGCGCCTCGTCCACGACATCGCCCTCTCCATCATCCTGCCCGTCGCCTACCGCCACCAGGGCGAGCTCGCCTCGACCGCGGCGGCCATGAAGCAGGCCGGGCGCGAACCCGATCTCTCCTCGCTCGACCGGGCCACCGGCCTCGTCTCCCAGCTCGAGAAGGCCATCGCGCACCTTGAGGATGCCCTGGATCATAAGCCCGACGGGAGCACGCTCGACCACGCGAAGTACTTCCGCGATCGGATCTGCCCGGCGATGCTCGAGATCCGCGCGGTCGCGGACCAGCTCGAGACCGTCGTGGCCGACGATCTCTGGCCGCTGCCGACCTACCAGGAGATGCTCTTCATCCGCTGATCCGCTCCGCGCCCGGGGGCCGCCCGGCGGCGGCCCCCGGGACGGCTTCGGCCCCACGTCCCTCCCCCCTTCGCCGGACCGGGTCCCCCCCTCGAAGCCGCAGGCGAACATCGCGCCGCGCCGATCCGGCCGGTTGAGGCCAGCGGGAATTCGCGCGCCCCGGAGGCCCCCACGACAACGGATCGAGCCGGGGACGGCGGGCAGCCCCCTCGCCCACCCCGAAAAAACCTGTATTTCGCCGTCAATTTGGAGTAAAAGGGCCGGTCGCCGGCCGGGGACCGTGAGCCCGGACGCACGGCCGCGTGCGTCGCCGCCCCGGCTACCCCGTGCAGATCGCCCCCAGCAGGAACCCGATCATGACGCAGGTCGACTCCCAGCTCACGACCGGACTCCCGGGCCTGGACCGCATCCTACGCGGGCTGATCCCGGGGGATAACCTGGTCTGGCAGGTCGGCTCGATCGCGGACTACATCCCGCTCGTCCGTCCCTACGTCGCGGCGGCCGCGGCGCGGGGCCGGAAGCGCGTCTATTTCCGGTTCGCCCGCCACGAGCCGCTCGTCGCCGCCGAGCCGGGCGTCGACATCCGGACGCTCCGCCCGGAGGACGGGTTCGAGACGTTCATCTCCGAGATCCACCGGACGATCGAGCGGACCGGCACGGGCGGCTATTATGTCTTCGATTCCCTCTCCGATCTGGCCGCCGCCTGGGACAGCGACCAGATGCTCGGCAATTTCTTCATGCTGACCTGCCCGTACCTCTACGACGTGAAGGCGATCGCCTATTTTGCCCTGATGCGGGGCTTTCACTCGCCCGACGCCTCCACGCCGATCGCCGAGACGGCCCAAGTGGTTTGCGACGTCTACCGGCACCGCGACCGGCTGTACGTCCACCCCCTCAAGGTCCAGCAGCGCTACTCCCCCACGATGCACATGCTGCACGCGTGGACGGGGGAGGAGTTCCGAACGGTGGCGGACAGCGCGACGACCTCGGAGGTGATGGCCGCGGTGCCCTGGTCGGGCCTCGACGCCGCCGGCCGGGGCCGCGGGGTGTGGGACAGAGCTTTCCTGGAGGCCGAGGAGGCCCTCGATGCCGTCCGGCGCGGGGAGCGGACGCGGGAACAGGCGGACGCGCTGCTCCCCCGCCTCCTCCGCATGGCGATCACGCGCGACGAGCGCGTCCTCGACCTGGCGAAGCGCTACCTCCGCCTCGAGGACGTCCTGGCCGTCCGGAAGCGGATGATCGGGACGGGGCTGATCGGGGGCAAGACGATCGGGATGCTGCTGGCCCGCGCCATCCTGCGGGCGAAGGACCCCCGGTGGGACAACCTGCTCGAGCCGCACGACTCCTTCTACGTCGGGGCCGACGTCTACTACACCTATGTCGTGCGGAACGGCACCTGGTGGGTGCGCGAGAAGCAGAAGGATCCGTCGCACTTCCTCGACGGGGCGGAGGTCGCCCGCCAGCGACTGCTCACCGGCGCCTTCCCCGAGTCCGTCCGCAAGCAGCTGGCCGACATGCTCGACTACTTCGGCCAGTCCCCCATCATCGTCCGATCCAGCAGCCTCCTGGAGGACGCCTTCGGCAACTCCTTCGCCGGCAAGTACGAGAGCGTCTTCTGCGCCAACCAGGGGCCGAGGCAGAAGCGATTGGAGGACTTTCTCTCGGCGGTGCGGACGATCTACGCCAGCACGATGAGCGAGGTCGCCCTCTCCTACCGGGCCCAGCGCGGGCTGCTCCACCGCGACGAGCAGATGGCCCTCCTCGTCCAGCGCGTCTCCGGCAGCATGCACGGCCGTCTCTTCTTCCCCCAAGCCGCCGGCGTCGCCCTCTCCTACAACCCCTACGTCTGGAGCGAGTACATCGAGCCGGAGGCCGGCGTCCTGCGCCTCGTCTTCGGCCTCGGCACCCGGGCCGTGGACCGGTTCGACGACGACTACACGCGCGTCGTCGCCCTCAACGCCCCCGAGCGCCGCCCCGAGTCCAGCCTCGCCGAGGTCCGCGAGTACGCCCAGCGAAAGGTCGACGTGATCGACCTCGAGGCGAACCAGCTCGTCTCCATGGACTTTCACGACATCGTCAGCCAGAAGCCGGCGCTGCCGCTGGAGACCTTTGCCTCCAAGGACCGCGAGGCGGAACAAGCGGCCGCCGCGGCCGGCCGCCCCCCCGATGGGGCCTGGATCCTTACCTTCGACCGGCTGCTGACGGCCACCCCCTTCATCCCGCGGATGCGCGAGATGCTCGGCACGCTCCAGGAGGCCTACGGGGTCCCCGTCGATACCGAGTTCTCCGCCAATTTCCTGCCGGACGGAACCTGCAAGATCAACCTGCTTCAGTGCCGCCCCCTCCAGGTGAAGGGCGGAGGCGCCTCCCCCGAGGTCCCGGCGAACATCCCGCGCGAGGACCTCCTCGTCGAGGCCCACGGCGCCGTCATCGGCCAGAGCCGCGTCCTCTCCGTCGACCGCCTCATCCACGTCGTGCCGGAGACCTATGGGCGGCTCCCCATCTCGGATCGCTACGCCGTGGCGCGCCTGATCGGCCAAGTCGCCCACCTGCCGCGTCCCGGGAAGGACGGAACCCTCTTCCTCCTCGGCCCCGGGCGCTGGGGCACCACGACCCCCTCCCTCGGCGTCCCCGTCCATTTCGCCGAGATCAACACGGTCGCCGCCCTGTGCGAGATCGTGGCGATGCGCGACGACCTCGTCCCCGACGTCTCCCTCGGCACGCATTTCTTCAACGAGCTCGTCGAGCTCGACATCCTCTACTGCGCCCTCTTCCCGAAACGGCAGGACAACTTCCTCAACGGCCCGCTCCTCGAATCGGCGACGAACCGGCTGGCGGAGCTGCTGCCGGCGGAGGCGGGATGGGCGCACGTCGTGAAGGTGGTCGACGCGGAAACGCTCCCGGGCGGCGGGATGATCCGCCTGGCCGCGGACATGCTCAAGCAGCGCGTGGTCTGCTGGCGGGCGCGGTAGGGGAGTCCCGGGGGGGGAGCCGGCGGCGGTCCCGGGTGCCGGACTGGACACGGTCCCGGGTCCCGATTCCGGTCACGGTACGGCGCCCCACGACCTTGGCCGCCGTCCACGCCCGGACCCGGACCGAGCGCCCCGCGCGGGGGCGCGATGCGAAGTCCTCCGTTTCGATCTTGCCCGGGCTACTTGAACCGCACGTCCTTCACGTGGGCGCCAACCTGGAAAACGGGATCCTCGAGTCCGGCCAGCTTTCGCCCCGCCACCGTGCAGTCCTCGAATGTCACGTCCTCCACGCGGTGCGCGTCGGAGAATCCCTTCAGCACGATCGGCCTCTCCACCTCCCAGCGCACCTGCCTCAGGCGCACGCCGGCGATGTGGCCGGGCGGGTCCTTCTGGTAGTGCGACCCGTCGGAGACGTGCAGCTCGAAGAGCTTCTCGACCCGCTCCTCGACCCGGATGTCCTCGAATACGACGTCCGAGATGCGGGCCGGGCCGTCGCAGATGATGCTGAACGCCGAGTGGCCGCCCACCTTGCTGCCGCCCCGCGCGATCAGGACGTCGCAGTCGCGCACGACGATGTCCTTCATGTGCGGGCCGTTGGTCTCGTACCCGATCGTCACGCCGTCGGCGAAGGCGTACCCGATCAGCGTGGAGCCCAACACCCGGATCGCCTCGACCGCGTGGTCCGCGCGCGTCGCCTTGATCGCAATGCAGTCGTCGGTGCAACGCAGGAAGCAGCCGTCGATCGTGACGCGGCGGCTCCCGACGGGATTGATGCCGTCGCCGCTGTTCCCGAAGCTGATCACCTTGACGTTGCGGTACGCGACGTCGGTGCAGGCGGTCAGGATGTTGGTCCACTGGCGCCCGTTGCGAATCAGGACGCCTTCGACCTCGACCTGAGAGGCGTTGACGAGGGAGACCACGTGGCCTTCGTAGTTGCCGTCGAGGATCCCGCGGCCGTGAATCGCCGCGCGCGAGGGGCTGCCCGAGACGGTCCCGTAGACGACGGCGCCGCCGGCGATGTAGAGCGTCTGGCCGTCCTTCAGCTCCATCCGGCCGGGCCGGTGGACGCCGGGGCCGAAGTAGAGGACGCCGGGATCGTCCGGCTTCGGGGCGCCGGTCTCGGGCGGGTTGGCGAAGAGGCAGAGGGCCGGGAGCGCGTCGATTTCGATGTAGAGGCTGTCCGGGCGCGGGATCTCGAAGCGGAGCGTTCGGCCGTCCACCCGGCCCTGAAGCCCGCGGCGCTTCGGACGGATGGCGTGGGATGCGATCGGAGCGGGGGCGGTGAGGACGACCGAGAAGGGACCGGTCCCCGAGAACGAGGCGAGGTTCACCTGCTGGGGGGACTTCGTGTGCGGCGTGCCGAGGAACCAGGGAGGGACGTCCTTCTCCGTGAAGGTGGACTTCAGCTTCTCCACCCAGACCGGCCGCCCGTTGACCTCGAGGGTGAAGTCGTCGCTGGCAAACAATCCCGGGGGGGCGGGAGGAACCACGAGGTCCGCCGCCCATCCCGCACCGCCGGTCAGGAGCGCCGGAAGGGCGGCCGCGCCGCGCAGAATATTCATACCTTGCTCCTCCCGTTTACAGCGTCCCGAATTCCCGATCCCGGTGGACGCCCGGCTGCGGCAGCGGGTATCGCCCGTCCGGGCCGGCCCGGACGGGCGCGGGCGAATCCGCCGTCAGCGCGTCCAGGCCGGGGGCGAACTCGTGGCTGTCGTTGAGCGCCTCCTCCCAGGTGACCGTCCGGCCCAAGTGAACGGCGCGCCGCCCCAGGATTTGCGCGAGGCTCGACTCGGCCCCCCGCCGCGCCTCGTTGTGCGGCTGGCCGCGGCGGATCGCATCGACCAGGTGCTGCCACTCGAGCTGATAGGGGTCAGGCTCCGGCTGGGGGGCCTCCCACGCCAGGTCCTCCTTCCGGACTTCCTGCCCCCGGTAGATCCGGCACCGGCCGGGGTGGTGCGCAAAGGTCGAGATCACCGCCGAACCCTTCGTGCCGTGGGCGTAGCTGGCGAACTCGCTGTCGCATCCCTTAACGTTCCGGGCGTGCACGAAGAGGCGCGCGCCGTCGGCAAAGACGTACTCCACGTTGTAGTGGTCGAAGTTCTGGTCGACCGAGTTGCCCCGCTGCAATCGTCCGCCGGAGCCGGAGGCGCGGACGGGCCAGGCGCCCTTCATCCAGCAGCACTCGTCGATCAGGTGGCTGGTGTAGTCGTGGAAGAGGCCCCCGCTGGCCCAGAAGAAGCCCAGGTAGTTCCGGATCTGGAAGAGGACCTCGCTCATGTCGTCGGGCTTCGGGGAGGCCCAGCCCACCGGCCCTTGGAGGCGGTACGTCCGCAGGGTGAGAAGGTCGCCGATCTGGCCGTCGCGAATCCTCGCGTGCAGGGCCTTCCGCGCCTCGCAATGGCGGCACATGAGGCCGACGCCGACCTTGAGGCCCTTTCGCTCAGACTGCTCCGCCAGCGCGAGCATCCGGCGCGTGGTGGGGCCGTCGACCGTCAGCGGCTTTTCCATGAAGACATGAAGGCCCTTTTCGATTGCATAGGCGAAATGGACCCCGCGGAAGGCGGCGGGGGTGGCGAGGATCACGACGTCTCCCGGCCGGAGGCAGTCCATCGCCTTCCGATAGCCGTCGAAGCCGAGGAAGCGTCGGTCGGGGGGGACGTCCACGCGGGCGGCGTCGAAGCCGCCAATGCGGCGGTCCGGGGAGGCGTCGGCCGTTCCCCCGCCGGCGTTCCGGAGCGCGGCATGGCTGTCGGCGAGGCGGCGCTCGAAAAGGTCGGCCATGGCCACGAGCCGGACCGGGCCGCCTTGGGTGGCCAGGGCGTTGCCCGCGGCGCCGGTGCCGCGGCCGCCGCAGCCGACGAGTGCGATGCGGATCGCCTCGTCGGTCCCCTGGGCGTGGACGAGGGGGATGGCGGAGGCGGCCAGCGCGGAGGCGGCGGCCGCGCCCGAGCCCCGGAGAACGTCGCGTCGCGTCGCGCCGTCGGTGCCCATGGAGGTCTCCTTTCCCGGCTCCCGGGTGCGGTCGGGCAAGGACCCGGCCGCGGTCCGAGGTCCCCCTTGCCGAATTCCCGCGGGGGGCGCTCGATCCGGACGCCAGTCTGGCCGGGGACGGCCCGCCGCGCAAGGGTTCGTTGCGTCAATCGGATTGTGATATTGCGTCAGGCCCCGCCCCGTGGTAGGAAGGGGGGATGCCCCGGCCGGTCCGGATCGCCCTGCTCATCGAAACCTCGCGCGAGGCGGGCCGCGCGATGCTGCGCGGGATCGCGGCGTACGCGCGCGCCCGGGGGGACTGGCAGCTCTTCCACCACGAGCGGACGCTGCGCGAGGGCGCCCCGCCGTGGCTCCGGCGGTGGCAAGGGGACGGCGTCATCGCGCGAATCGAGAGCCCCCGGCTCGCCCGCGAGATCCGCCGCCGCGGGCTGCCCACCGTCGATCTGCGCGCGTCGTTCAACTTGCCGGGCGTCCCCCGCGTCATCAACGACCAGGCTGCGATCGCCGCCCAGGCCGCGGACCATCTCCTCGAGCGGGGGCTCCGGCACTTCGCCTACTGCGGGCTGCCCGGCGTCGACTACGCCGACGAGCGCGGGCGTCGCTTCGCGGACGCCCTCGCGCGGCGCGGCGCGAGCGCGCCCCGCGTCTTCCCGGGCGCCGGGCGCCTCCGGGGGGAGTCAGCGTACGCCGCCGAGGGGCGCGCGCTGACCGACGAGGCGGCCCTGGCCGCCTGGATCCGGTCCCTTCCCCGCCCCGTCGGCGTGCTCGCCTGCAACGACAGCCGCGCGCGGCACGTGCTGGCGGCCTGCGTGCGGTGCGGGGCGCGCGTACCCGACGAGGTCGCCGTCCTCGGCATCGGAAACGACGAGGTCGAGTGCGAGCTCTGCCACCCCCCGATCTCCAGCGTCATGTCGGACTCGCGGCGGATCGGCTACGTGGCCGCCGCGGTGCTCGACCGGATGCTGCGCGGGAAGCCGCCCCCGCGCCGGGACCTGCTCGTGCCGCCGCTGGGGGTCGCGGCGAGGGGATCCACCGATGTCGTCGCCGTCGCCGATGCGGAGACGGCGGAGGCGGTTCGTTTCATTCGGGAGCACGCCTGCGACGGCATCCGGGTGGAGGACGTCCTGGAGGGGGTTCCCGTCTCGCGGAGCACGCTGGAGCGGCGCTTCCGGCGGCACCTGGGGCGCACTCCGAAGGCCGAGATCCGGCGCGTCCAGCTGGGGCGGGTGAAGGATCTGCTCGCGACGACCGACGGCAGCCTCGCGGAGATCGCGGACCGGACGGGCTTCAGCGACGTGTCGAACCTCTGCCACGCCTTCCGGCGTGAGGAGGGGATGACGTTGGGGGCGTACCGGCGGAAGCGGAAGGCGGGCCCGGGTCGGGCCGGCCCCTCCTGACACCAGCGAATTCGATCGGATGGTCCCCGCCGGGCCCCTGCGCAACAGCACCGGCCCCGCTTTCCGGACGGCCCCGGCGCCCCTTCCCTGCCCCTACCGCGGCCCGCCCGCCGGGGCGACCATCAGGAACAGGTGGCGCGCCCCGGCGGGCGCCTCCTGCCGATGCGTCTGCCGAAACGCGCCCTCCCGGACGATCCGTTTCTCCGCGAGGTCGTAAAGGCGGTACGCCAGATCCGCCGCGGGGAAGTTGAGAAGAACGATGTCCCCGGCGGGCGGCGCGGAAACCGGCGCGACCGTCCGCTGTGCGGCGGCCTCGGCGGCCTTAAACACCCGGATCGCCGCGCGCTTCGGCTCCGTCTCCCACCGCGCCAGCGGCGTTTTCGCCTCCGTCACCGCCCCCTTCGCGTACAGCATGCTTCCCCCGTTTTCCGCCGCGATGTGCGCGCCCCCGTCCGGGATGTAGAAGCCGACGAGGTCCCCCGCTCTCGCCGCGATCGGCGGGTCGAGGGAGAAACGGTGCAGACCGGGCCTTGCCATCTCGACCAGCCGGCCCTCCCCGACCCGGACGAGTGCGTCGCCCTCCCGGCGCCAGATCGAGAGCCGGATCCTCCCCGGCTTCACGCACTCCACCTCCCAGGCGTCGATCGCCGTGTCCTTCGGGACGACGCACGTCGTGTCGATGTAGGAGTAGTCGCCCGCCTCAGTCGAGTCGCGGGCCGCTTCGCCGACGCCGCGCCGTTCGCCCGTTTCCTGGAGGTAGGCGAGGAGCGTCGTCCGGTCCTCGCTCCACGAGTAACTGGCGACGAAGCCGGCCGGGATGCGAAGCGGCAGATCGGCCCGAAGCGCGTCGGGGATCGCCCCCCCGTCCGAAACGAAGGCGAGCGCGGCCTCGTCGAACGGCGCCGCGGTGTCGATCACGTGGGCGCCGGCGGGCGCGGGGGCGTCCGGCTCGAGGAATCCGTACTCCAGCGGGATCCGCGAAAGGGCCTTTTCGTACCGGATGAAGCCGTTCGGGTTGCCGCCGAGGCGCAGGAGCAGGCGCGGGCGCGCGAAGGGTTTCGACCAGTCGACCGCGCGCCGGACCTGGTCGAAAACGACCCGCTCGTCCTCCGTGATCCGCTCCTCCCACGAGAGCAGGATCGGGAGGCGGTAGGCAAGGCCCGTGTAGAACTCCTGGCGGATGCGGGTCCGGTATCGGTCCGTGGCCCGCGCGCCGTTGCTGAATCCCCAAAAGACCCCCTCGCCCAGGAAGATGTGGCCGAGGCCGGCGAGCTTGAACTGGACGGCAATGTGCTCGAAGGGCTTGTTGTCGATGACGTAGGTCCGCATCCCCCCGAGGAGCGGCTTCCATCCGTCGCGCCGGTAGTAGTTGATGTCGAGCGGGTACGGGCTCGGGTTGAGGTGCGGCTCGCCGAGGAAAAGGTGGTTCGGGTCGAGCGCGCGCATCGCGTCATGCGTCTCGTTGACGAACGTCATCCCGCAGTCCGGGTCGCCCTCGCCGGCGGCGGTGTAGGAGGAGAGGGCGGTCTCGTCGCGGAAGACGCCCGCGAGGTCGCGCAGGTAGGCCTTGAACATCGCGTAAAACGTCGAGTCGGGGCGGTTGTAGTCCTCTCGCCGGTATCCGGCCTCGCCGTACTGGGCCCAGGACTGGCTCTCCTTGCCGAGCGGGTAGTGGCTGACCGCCAGGTGAAGGCGGAGGCCGTGACGCGCGGCCGCGGACAGGACGGCGAACAGTTGTTCGGCGCCGTGCGGGGCCAGACGCCCCCCTGCGTCCAGACGTTCCCACACCCACCAGTTCTGGCAGAGATGCGTGAGCGTCCAACCGCATTTCGAGAGATACGCATAGTCGGCGTCCAGCTCGCGCTCCGTCAGCGACTCCCAGAAGTGGAAGCCGTAGGCGGGTCCGGAGGGGCCGTGGTTGAAATACTGGCCCTCGTGCCGGTCGCCCTTCACGGCGTCCCACGCCGTCTGGCCCTGAACAAGCGACTCCTGCGGCGTGCCGATCGCCTGGAACATCGGGGCGCCGCGGTAGGAACCGGTGAGCGGGCCGACCGGCTTGCCGTCGAGCGCGAGAAGCTTCAGCCGCTCCTCGTAGCCGAGAAATTGGCCGTCGGTAATCCGGATGCCGAGCGTCGTCCGGAGCAGATCGCCCCCGCCCTTCGGCGCGGCGGCGATCGTCGCCGTGTACTCGCCGACGGGAAGGCCCCGAACGAGGCCCTTCCAGACGCCGCCGCCGGCGTCGGCGAGCGCGACGGTCTTTCCGCCGACGGCCGCCGTGACCGCGACGTCGCCCGCTCCGAGGCGATTCGCATTCTCGTCCAGGACCACGGCGCAGACGGGCACCCCCTCTTTTTCGGCGCGGGCGGCCGTTCGGATGACGGGAAGGGACGGGACGACCGCCGGGCGGCCGGGGAGGCGCAGCCGGAAGACGACCGTCGCCTCGTCCTGCGGCTCCGTCGTCCGAACGAAGAGGATAAAGTGGAATTGGGCGTAGCGCCCGCCGTAGCCCTTCCGGCGGTAGAGGTCCAGCAGGTCCACGTCCAGCCTCCCCGGTTGCGCCTGCCACGGACTCGCGTAGAGCGGCGGCCCGCTGCGGCCCTTGACGACGACGAGGAGCTGCCAGGGGTGCGTCGCCCGCATCACCTCCAACTCGGCCCGGGGGAGTTGCTCGATCGGGTACTGGACGGGGGGAAGCGAAACGTGATCGAGCGAGGACGCTCCGCCCCGCTTGACGAACCGCGAGCGCGCGTCGTCCTCGTCCGCGATCTCGGCGCCGGGGCCGGCGAACCAGCGTGAGACCTGCTTCCGCCCGGTGAGCAGGAGCGGGGCCTGCGTCGAATAGCAAACCAGGGCGTCCGCGCCGTCCTTCGCGTCAAGCCACGTCATGGCGCGGTTGAAGACCCAGGCCTCTCGCAAGCCGTGAACCGGGCGCTTTGCGCCGTCACGGACAATATAGACGTTCCCGCCGTCATAGTCCGAGACGAAGAACGGGGCGTCCTCCGCGCACGCGGCCGCTCCAAGGGCAAGGGCCAAGACCGGCGCGGCGAGGGCAGAGCGGATCATGGCGCCTCCGGAAGAACGGGAAACCTCCCGGCGTACCGGCTGCCGTCCACGGGAACCCGATCGACGTCGTCGATCCGCACGCCATCGGAGGAAACCTCGGCCGCCACCGTGCGGAGGCGCTTCCCGCCGGAATCGGCGATCCGGTCCATGCTGCGCCACCCCCTGTCGGCGAATCCGTCCTTGAGGCTCACCCGCGCCGTCCAGTCCCTCCCTCCGGCGCGGCTCGATCCGCCATCACGGGATTCGCCCGCCTGCCCGTCGACTCCGCCCCGCCGCTTCCTGCGGCTTCAACTGGGCCGTGACAAGCCTCACGGACTCCCCCCGGTGGCAGCGGCCGCGCACGGGCCGGCCGGCCGGGACGTAGAAGGCGTCCCCTGCCACGAGAACCTGGGGCGGATCCCCCTTCACCTCAAACCACAGCTCCCCGCTCAGGACATATCCGGCCAAGTCTCCCTCGAGCGACTCGAAGGCCGGTATCTCTCCCGCGAAGAGCTCCTCGTCCAGCATGACCAGACGGACGTCGGGCCGGGAGGGAAGGATGAACGTCAACGTGCGACCGGCGTCGGTCGCCGAGCGCATCTGGCAACGCCGGAAGACACAGCCGGCCGGGGCTGGGCGGTCGTCGGAAAAGAAGGGGCCGATGTCGGTGCCGAGGGCGATGAGGAGCTTGCGAAGGGTGGCCAGTGTCGGCTCGACGCGTCCTGCCTCGAGGTTGGAGACGTGGCTGACGGCGACGCCGGCGGCGCGGGCGAGGGCGCGCATGGAAAGGTGGGCGCGCTGCCGGAGGCTGCGCATCCGCGGCCCGAGGCCCGCCACGCCGCCCCGGGATTCCGTCCGGTCCGCCCGGGCCATGGCCGCCCTCCTAAGTACACATGTGTATATTATAAAGAACACATGTTCTCCTTCAAGCCAAAAGCGAAAACCGGGACGGCTCGGGAGGGGGGCGCTAACGTGACAGGCACCCGTGTCCAAGTCGGGTTACCGGCGGGTCGGTGGTACTCGTGTAAAGACAACCGAGGGCGGTGATGCGGCCGTCGAATACGGGGGTGCGAGTACGAGTGCCAGTACTCCTACACGTACTCGTAAACGTACGAATACTCGGTCGCGTCCGTCGTTACCGGGCCTCCCACGTCTCCCCCTGCTTGCCGCACACCAGCCGCAGGGTGTTTCCCTCGACCCGGTACTGGTAGATGGTCCACGAGTCGTCGTCGTACATCAGGTAGAGCTTCCCGTCGCCGGCGTTCCAGCGCCCCCGGCTCGTCTTCTCGCTCTTGTCCTCGAGCCAGACGCCGCCGGCGCCGGCGAGCGTGTGGGTCTTCGTGACGCGCGTCCACGTCCCGTCCGCCCCCAGCGCGAGCGTGGCGGTCTTCTCGCCGGCGAGCTGGGCGCGGCTCCAGGCCGTCTCGAAGGGGGAGGTGTTGGAGAGGGCGTGGTTGGAGATGAACGTCCAGGTGCGGGCCAGCGCGGGATCGGTCTGCCCCTTGCCGAACCCGAAGGAGGCGGCCATCTTCCGGAGGGTCTCCTCGCGGGCCGCCAGCGGCTCCTTCAGCGCCAGGGCCACGAGGGCGACGGCGTTGTCGTCGAACACGCCGACGAAGGCGCGGGCCAGCACCGCGTTGCCCTTGGGATTGTTCCCCTCCCAGTCGAAAATGGCCCCTTGCCCCCGTGTCATGTCGAGGCGGCCCGTGCCGCCCTTCCGCCGGAGGAACGGCGCGACGGCCTGGAGCTGCTCGTCGAGGTAGGCCCCCACCTTCGGGTCGGACGGGCTGCGGATGCCCTCGCCGGCCACGCTCTCGCCGACGACGAGATAGAGCTCGGTCGGCCCGTCGTCGTTGGACTTCGGGTCGGGCGGGATGAGCTGGAGACATTCGTCGAGATCCTTGACCGTCCAGGCGGCGGGGTGCCAGAAGGAGAAGCCGATCGGGTGGCGGAAGACCTTTCCTTTTTCCGCGGCGATGGCGGGGACCGGCGCGGCGTCTTTCGCGGCCGGGGAGGCGCCGTCTTCCGCCCGGAGGCTTGCGGCCCCCAGGGAAAGAAAGAGAACCGCCGTCGTCACGAGCCGGGTGGTCATCGAGAGGCCCTTTCCCATTCCCGGGTTGCCGAAACCGTCAATAACGCGTCCGCCGCTGCATCTCGCGCTTGGCGTCGCGCGCCTCGATCGCCTCCCGCTTGTCCCACTTCTTCTTCGCCTTGGCCAGGGCCAGCTCGAGCTTGGCGCGCCCGAACTTGAAATAGAGAAGGGTGGGAATGAGGGTCATGCCGCGCTCGCGCGTCTTGCCGAGCAGCTTGTCGATCTCGCGGCGATGGAGGAGGAGCTTGCGGACCCGCTTCGGCTCGTGGTTGAAGGGTCCGGCCATGGGGTAGGGCGGGATGTCGAGGTTGTGGATGAAGGCCTCGCCGTCTTCGATTCGGGCGTAGGCCTCCGTGATGCTGGCCTTGCCGTCGCGGAGGGACTTGACCTCGGAGCCGCGGAGCACGAGACCGGCCTCGACCGTGTCGAGGAGCGTGTACTCGAAGCCCGCGCGGCGGTTGCGGGCGATGATCTTGCGGCCGGGCTCGGGCACGAAGAGGCCTCCGGGAACCGCCGACATCATAGCGGGGGCTCGGCGGGGGACAAGGGGAAGATGTCCGCTTGACGGCCCCCGGGCGGAGCCGGTACCATGCGGCCATGCTCGACGGCACGCTGCTGATCCACGGCGGCGACGTGGTGACGCCCCGCGAGGTGGTGCGGGGGGCGGACCTCCTCGTGCAGGGGGGCCGGATCGCGCGCATCGCGCGGCGGATCCGCCGTCCCGCGAAGGGATGCCGGGTGATCGACGCCCGGCGGGGGTTCGTCGCCCCGGGGCTCATCGACATCCAGGTCAACGGCGCGGCGGGGGTGGCCTTCAACACCTGCACGCCGTCGGAGGCGGCACGGGTCGCGCGCGCGCTTGCGGCGCGCGGCGTCACCGGCTTTTGCCCCACGATCATCAGCTGCGCGATCGACCCGATGCTTGCGGCGGTTCGGACGCTGGCGGTGCCGGACGGCCGTCTGGCGGGTCCGGACGGCGGGGGCCCCGGGGCGCGCAGCCTGGGCCTCCACCTCGAGGGTCCCCACCTCAACCCCGACCGTCCCGGCGCGCACCGGCCGGAGTGCCTGCGGGAGCCGAGCCGGCACGAGCTGGCGGAGCTTCTGGCCGCGGCGCACGGGCGCGTCGCCATCGTCACCCTCGCCCCGGAGCTGCCCGGGGCCCTCGACGCGATCCGCTATCTCGCCGGGCGGCGCGTCTGCGTCGCCGCCGGGCACTCGATGGCCTCCCTGGCCGAGATCGACGCCGCGGTCGACCGGGGCCTCCGGCTGGCCACGCATCTTTACAATGCGATGCGGCCCCCCCACCACCGGAGCCCCGGCATCGTGGAGGCCGCGCTCACCCGGGATGCGATCGCCGTCGGCCTCATCGCCGACGGCGTCCACGTCCACCCCGCCGCGGTCGATATCGCCCTTCGCTGCAAGCCGCCCGACCGGGTGATCCTGGTCAGCGACATCATCTCCGTCGCGGGCGCGCCGCGGGGGACGGCCACGCTCGACGGCCGGGCCGTGGAGTCGCGGGACGGCGCGGCGTGGCTGGCGGGGACGGAAACGCTCAGCGGCGCCTCCGCCTTCCTGCTCGAAGGGGTGTGCAACCTCGTGGCGTGGCTCGACCTGCCGCTGCCGCGCGCCTTCCAGACGGCCTCGCTCAACCCCGCCCGGCTCCTCGGGATCGCCCGGCGCAAGGGCAGCCTCGAGACCGGCAAGGACGCCGATGTCGTCGTCCTCGACCGCGACCTCCGGCTCAAGGCGACGGTGGTCGAAGGCGCGGTGGCGTACGAGGCGCGATAACGCGATCGGGCAAGCGGCAGCCCGCGCGCCCCCTCCCTTCTCGCGCCCTCACCGCCCGCCGGCCTGCCGAGTCTCCCCCCGCATGGCGTACGCGATCGCCCCAAGCGCAACGGCATCGTCCCCCAACTGCGACAGGACGATCCGGGTGTCGTCGAACGAGGCCGGCGGAAAGGTGTGGGCGCGGGCGGACTTGCGGACCCGGGCGACCAAGCGCGGCCCGAAGGCTTCGAAGACGCCGCCGCCGAGCACGACCCGGTCCGGGCCCAAGAGGGTGATCAGGTTGGCCACGCCGAGACCGAGGTACCAGGCGGCCTCGTCGACCACCTCGCGGACAACGGGATCGCCCGCCCGGTAGGCGCGGGCGAGCAGGCTGCTGCCGATGGACGCGTAATCGCCGCCGTCGACCTCCAAGCGGGATCGGCGTCCCTTCTCGCCGATCTCCCGGGCCAGCCGCCGGGCCATGGCGGTCTTGGAGGCGTAGGCCTCGAGACAGCCGCGGTGGCCGCAGCCGCAGAGGCGGCCGTTGGCGGCGACGATCTGGTGGCCGAGCTCGGCGGCAATGCCGTTCTCGCCGCGGATCAGTTCGCCGCGGCGAACGATGCCGCCGCCGAGTCCGGTCCCCATGAAAAAACCGACCAGGGTGCCGGCCCCGCGGCCGGCCCCGAAGACCGCCTCCCCGAGCGTTCCCGCATCGCAGTCGTTGAGGGCGGCGACGGGGCGGCCGAGACGCCGCCGGAGGGTCGCGGCGAGGGGGACGTTGCGCCAGCCCATGTTGGGGGCGTTCACGGCGACTCCGTCCTCCGTGACCGCGCTGGGCGCCCCGACGCCGACGGCGGCGAGCCGCCGCACCGTCGTCCGGGCTAGGTCGCAAGCCTCCTCGAGCACGTCTTGGACGCGGTCGAGAACGGCGTCGACCCCCCGGGAGGCCTTGGTCTTCTTGCGGGCGCGGGCCAGGAGGGTCCCATTGGCCCGCGCCACGACGGCGTGGAGTTTGGTCCCGCCGATGTCCACCCCCCCGAACAGCATCCCACCCCGGCCGGCTCGCTGCCGCTCCATCATGAGCTCCTTTCCGCCCGTCCCGGCGGGCGCTCGGTACCGGGGGCGACCCGGCAACCGCTCCTACGGCATACGCCGGATCGGCCGGAACGACCGGGGCCTCGCCGGCCCCTCGCGATGGACGGCGTCGCGGGCATCCCGGTACAGAATCTCCTGGCTCCGGCGGCGCGGAACTCCCGGCTTTCGCGGGACGCGAACGTACGTCCCGTCGGGCCGCAGGACCCACGCCTTGACATTGTCCTCCAGCGCGACGTCGAGGACGCGAAGCGCCTGCCGGCGCCCGGCGGGATCGACCAGCGGGAACATCAGCTCCAAGCGGTCCTCCATGTTCCGCTCCATCCAATCGGCGCTCGAGGCGTACACCTCGTCGCTCCCGCCGTTGCGGAAATGGAAGATTCGGGAGTGCTCGAGGAAGCGGTCGATGACGCTGACGACGCGAATCGTCTCGGAGAGCCCCCGGACACCGGGCCGGAGGCGGCACATGCCGCGGACGACGAGGTCGATGCGGACGCCCGCGCGGGCGGCGTCGTACAGCGCGCGGATGAGGGGGGGGTCGATGAGGGCGTTCATCTTGGCCCGGATGAGGCCTGGGGTCTCGGGGGTGTGCTTCTCGATCTCGCGCTCGATGAGCGCGAGGAGGCGCTTCCGCAGGCCGGTCGGCGCCATCTCGATCCGGTTCCAGGCCGGGGGAAGGGAGAATCCGGTGATGACGTTGAAAAAGGCGGACAGGTCCGAGCCGAACTCGGGCCGCGCGGTGAGGTAGCCGAGATCCGTGTAGAGGCGCGCCGTCCGGTCGTTGAAGTTGCCCGTGCCGAGGTACGCGTAGCGGCGGATGCCGTCGGACTCCCGGCGGATGATCAGCAGGGCCTTGGCGTGGGTCTTGTAGCCGGCCACGCCGTAGATCACATGGGCGCCGGCAGCGTCCAGCTGGCGCGCCCAGCCGATGTTCGCCTCCTCATCAAACCGGGCCCGCAACTCGACCAGCACGGTCACTTGCTTGCCCGCCTGGGCGGCCTGGACCAGGGCGCGCACGATCGGGCTGGCGCCGGAGACGCGGTAGAGCGTCATCTTGATCCCGAGGACGGCCGGGTCCGTCGCCGCGCGCTGCACCAAGTCCACGACAGGGTCGAATTGATGGTAGGGGACGTGGAGCAGGATATCGCGCTCGCGGATCGCCTCGAAGAGGTCCTCGGCGTCGGCCAGACCCGGGTGGGGCATGGGCGGCCACGGCGGGTTCATCAGCTCCGGGCGCGGGAGCCGGTCGACCAAGCCGGCAAAAGCCTTGAAGTCGAGCAGCGGGGAAACGTCGAGGACGTCGGCGTCGGTCAGCTCGAACTGGGTCTTCAAATACTCGCGGGCTTCCGGCGGCGCCCCCGCGGCGATCTCGAGCCGGACGGGATGCCCCCAGCGCCGATTCCGAACCTCCCGCTCGAGGGCGGAGACAAAGTCCTCGACCTCCTCCTCGTCGAGCGCCACGTCGGCGTCGCGGGTCACCCGGAAGGCGCACGCCTCTTCGATGTCATAACCGACCAGGATGCGCGGGGCGAAACGGGCGACGAGGTCGTCCAGCACGGCGAACCGCGCGGCGCCCGCGGGGGCGGGCAGGGACACGAAGCGCGGGAGGCCGGGCGGGACCTGAACCAGGATCTTCTCGGTGCTCCCGCCCCACCGATCCGGCGCCGTCCCGGGCGGACGCCGGACGCGAAAGAGAAAATAGATCGTGCCGCTCGTCAGGCGCGGCAGGGGCTGGGCCGGCGCGACGGCCAGCGGCGTCAGGAGCGGGACGACCTGCTCGTCGAAATGGCCGGCCAGCAGGCGGACATCATCCTCGCTCCAGTCGCCGGCCCGAACGATCGCGACGCCCGCCGCGCGGAGCGCCGGCAGCAGCGTCCGCTCGAGAAGGCGGATCTGGCGGTCGACCAAGTCGCGCGCGGCGGCCCGGACCCGGTCCAACACCTCGGCCGGCGGCATCCCGTCGGGACCGGGGGAGCCGCGGGCGGCCACGATCCGCTTCACGAGCGCGAGGCGGACCATGGTGAACTCGTCGAGGTTGCCCGAGACAATGGCGAGGAATCGGAACCGCTCGAGCAGCGGCACATCGGCGCTCTCGGCCTCGGCCAGCACCCGGCGGTTGAAAGCCAGCCAGCTCAACTCGCGGTTGAAGAGGCTCGCGGCCCCCCGTCGGCTCATGCCATCACCCTCCGAAACCGGACCGTCAAGCCGGTCAGGTCGGTGAAGAGGTTGGCCTTGGACCGGACCGACTCCGACTCGACGGCCAAGTCCGACGCGGCGTCGACGGCAAGATCGAGCTCGTCCTCCCCGACCGCGACTTGGACGCGGCGGACGAGCTGGCGGTGGCTGCGGTCCATGGCATCGGCGAGCCGGAGGAGGGCCGCCAACTTGGCGACGCGCATGCGATCCTCGGCGGAGAGGCTGCCGTACTCGAGGTGCTCGGGACGGGGTCGGCCCTTGCGGTGGTAGCGGGCCACGAGACCGATGAGACGCCGGTCGCGCTCGCCCAGCCCCACGATCTCGGACCACTCGATCAGGTAAAGGCTGTGCTTATGGTGGTCCCGATCGCTGATGAAGCGCCCGATGTCGTGGAGGAGGGCGGCCAGCTCCAGGAGCAGCCCGTCCTTCTCGCCCAAGTCGAGGTACCGCCCGAGCGCTTCGAACAACGCGGCGGCCAGCCGGCGGACTTGGTCGGCGTGGGCGCGGTCCGCCCCGTACTTCTCGAGGATGCCCGTGACCGAGTCGACGACCTGTCCGCGAAAGGAGGTCAGGGGACTCTCCCCCCGCAGGTCGCGCAGGATCTCCTCGACCAGCCCGGCCAAAACGTCCACATCGGTGAGCAGCACGCGATCAACCCGGGTGTTTTCCGTGAAGCGGGCCAAAATCGCAAGGGCCGGCCTCAGCAGCTCGGCGACCGAGAGGTTGACCTGGAAGCGGGTCCGCAGCTCCTGCGGGGCGAGGACGGCCGCCTCCTCGCTGATCTTCGCCAGATCGGCCGCCGCGACGGCGAGACCGCCGGGGATCCGCCGGGTCCGCCGGTCGTGGGCCAACGCGGCCCCCAGGACCGAGTTGACGGCCACCAACTCGCCCACCGACACGCCGCGAAGCACCTCGCGCGTCGACGAGACGGCGTCCCGGATCGTGGCGTCGAGAAAGGCGGCCGCGTCCGGCTGCTCGGGCCGGCCCGCACCGTGGAGAAGGCGGGCGACACCGAGACGGCTGGTCTCGCCCAGGACAATGCGCTCGCCGCGCAGCAGGAGGATCTCCGTCGACCCGCCTCCGAGATCGAGGACGAGCACGTGGCGCCGCGGGGGAATGCGCAGGGCGCGAAGGAAGGGGAGGAGACGCCCGTACGCGATGCGGCTCTCCTCGGACGGATCGAGTAGCGCCAAGCGGATCCCGGAGACATGGTAGAGCCGGTCGATCACGACATCCCTGTTGGTCGCGTCCCGGATGGCGCTCGTCCCGATCGCCCGCCAGACGTTGACGTCCAGCTCGCGGAGCACCTGCCGGAGATTCTGAAGCACCTGCCCGAGGGCCCGGAGCGTCTGCGGACGGATGTGCCCGACCCGGAAGGTGTCCGCACCGAGCGCGATGGGATGAACGATTCGCTCCAGGACCCTGCGCGTGCCGTCCGCCCGCGCCTCGACCACGAGCATGCGGACAGAGGTCGCGCCACAATCGATCGCGGCCACGCGGGTGGGGGCGATAGCGGGCGCGGATGGCGCTGTGCGCCCTCGGACGGGACGTGTGGAGGCCATGGAAGGAACCTCGTCTGCCCAGTACCTGGAAAGCAGGGCAGGATGCAAGCCGGCATGCGGCCATCCAAGCCGGACGCCGACACGGCCCCGTACCGCCCCCGAGCGGACGATGTCCGCCCGGCGGTCGGTCTAGAACCCTGGTTCCCTCCTCCTGCGACCAGTCTATCGGAAAGGCCCGGAAGGGTCAACAATGCCGGGCGTCTCAAGTGCCCCCACACTTCTCCCGCGGCTCCGAATCCGACGGACGGTTCGCCGGATCCGCGCGCGCCCCCTCAAATCGAGTCCTTCCGACATCGCGGTCCGCGTCCCATGCACAACCGTCTGTTTGACGGGATCCAGCGGGTCATCGAAAAGTCCGGAGGTCACTTGAGCGTTGGGCGTAGGGAACCGGATCGGACGTTCCAGCCCGCGCGAACCCTCGCAGGCGAAGCCGGCAAGCATCGCAGCGACCGCACGCCCGGCCGCGGGGGGTGGGATCGTAACAGGAGTGCGTCAGGCGGTAATCGACCCCGAGCGCCAGGCCCGTCCGGATGATCCGATCCTTGGTCATCCGCAGGAGGGGCGCATGAATGCGAAAGCGGCCCCGACCCTCAACGCCCGCCTTTGTGGCGAGCCGGGCAAGGCGCGTGAAGGCCCGCAGGAACGCCGGGCGGCAGTCCGGGTACCCGCTGTAATCAACCGCGTTGACCCCCAGGAACAGGTCGCGCGCCCCAAGCGCCTCCGCCCACGCGAGGGCCAGGGCGAGCAGGAGCGTGTTGCGGGCGGGTACGTATGTGACGGGGATGCCGCGGCCGATCTCCCGCAGCGACCGCCGCTTGGGAACGCGAAGGGACCGCGAGGTCAGGGCCGATCCCCCGAAAGCGCGCAGATCGACGGCGAGGATCCGGTGCTCGACCGCGCCGAGGGCGCGGGCGATGCGCCGGGCCGCCGCCAGCTCGCGACGGTGCCGCTGCCCGTAGTCGACGGTGAGGGCATGGACCTCGAATCCGCGGGCCCGGGCCAGGGCCAGGACGGTGGCGGAATCGAGCCCTCCGCTGAGGAGAACGACGGCGCGACGCGGCATGGGAAGCCCTCCGGAGGGACGTGGGCGGGGCGTGGGACCTCTGCGGACGTCCCACGCTGCGGCGGGAAAACCGGTTGCGCTCAGCGCGCCACCGCCCCCATTCTCGTCCGGCGTCCCCCCCAAGTCAAGGGGTGGTTTTTCGTTGAAAATGCCGATAGTTATAACTAGAATGCCCCCTCGATTTTGAGGCGTTTCAACTGCCGCAGGCGCGGACCCTGCGCGTGCGGCGATGCGACATAGGGCCGTTGGCCCCGGTGGACGCGGTCTCGTAACCCAGACAAGGAGCGCGCCATGACGCCGGCCGAGGTCGAACAGAAAGTCACCGAAATCGTCTGCAAGCAGCTGAATGTCCCCAAGGAGAAGGTCTCCCGTTCCACCTCGTTCGTCAACGACCTCGGGGCCGACTCCCTCGACACCGTCGAGCTCGTCATGGAGATCGAGGACTCGTTCGACCTGAGCATCCCGGACGAGGACGCCGAGAAGATCCAGACGGTCGGGGACGCCATCACGTATATCGAGCAGAAACTGAGCACCTCCAAGAGTTGACGTGAGCTCCTCCCGCGTCGTCATCACCGGTCTGGGCGCCGTCACGCCGCTCGGCCTCGACGTCCCGGCGCTCTGGTCGGGACTGCTTTCGGGGCGAAGCGGCATCGCCCCGCTGACGCTCTTCGACGCCTCCAAGCATGACGTGCGCTTCGGCGGCGAGGTCAAGGGGTTCGAGCCCGCCCGGTTCATCGACCCGAAGGAGGCGAAGCGGCTCGACCGAAGCACCCAGATCGGCTTGGTCGCCGCCGATGAGGCCATCCGGGACGCGGGCCTGCAGGTCACCCCCGCAAACCGAGACCGAATCGGCTGCATCCTCGGCCTCGGCATCGGCGGCATCGCCGAGATGGAGGAGCAGCAGCGAAAGCACCTCGAGCGGGGGCCGTCGCGCGTTTCCCCCTTCCTCGTACCGAAGATGATGTCGAACGCCACCCCGGGGCACGTCGCCATCCGCCACGGGTTCCGCGGGCCGAACTTCACCGTCTCCTCCGCCTGCGCCTCCGCCAACCACGCCATGGGGGTGGCCTTCCGCCTGCTCCGCGCCGGCGAAGCCGACATCCTGGTCACGGGCGGGGTCGAGGCGGCCCTGACGCCGCTGACGCTGGCCGGCTTCAGCAACATGGGGGCGCTCTCGAAACGGAACGACGCCCCCGAGAAGGCCAGCCGGCCGTTTGACAAAGACCGGGACGGCTTCGTCCTCTCGGAGGGGGCCGGGATCCTGGTCTTCGAGCGGCTCGACCATGCGCAGGCGCGCGGCGCCCGGATCTACGCCGAGCTCCTCGGCTTCGGCATGACCGACGACGCCCACCACATCACGGCCCCCGACCCCGAGGCGTCCGGCGGGCTGCTCGCCATGCAACTGGCCCTGCGCGACGCGCGGCGAACCCCGGACGAGGTCACCTACATCAACGCCCACGGGACCTCGACCCCCCTCAACGACAAGGCCGAGGCCCTCGCCATCCGCCGGCTCCTTGGCGAGCGGGCCCGGCGCGTCCCCGTCAACTCGACAAAATCGATGACCGGCCACACGCTCGGCGCGGCCGCCGGCATCGAGCTGATCGTCGTGGCCCTCTCCATCTTCCACCAACAGCTGCACCCCACGATCAACTACACGACGCCGGACCCCGAGTGCGACCTCGACGTCGTCCCCAACGTCTCGCGGGACCACGCCGTCGACCTCGCCCTCTCCAACTCCCTCGGCTTCGGCGGCCACAACGCCACGATCGCGGCTGGGCGGTACCGCGCCTGACCGGGAAATGCTCCCGGCCGCACCGGTCCGCGGATCCGCACCCCGCCATCCCGCCGCGCCGTGCCCCGACCGCTAGCCGCCCGCCCCGCCTCCCTCCAGCGCCCGCAGTTCCCCCGTACGGATCGGGTCCTCCCTGAAATGGGCCCGCAGGTCGACGCCCCTCCACCCGCACATCAGAATCATGGCCGGGTCGCAGTGGGTGACCAGCAGCACGATGCGCCCGGCATGGCGGGCCTCGAGATCGCGGATCAGCCGCGTCGTCCGTTCGAGGACGGCGCAGACGCTCTCCACGCCCCAGGAGGTGTGCGCCGGATCGGCCGCATCCCGCTCCCAGATCCGCCGGTAGCTCTCGGCGCCCGCCAACTCGAGCGTCCCGCAGAAGCGCTCGCGGAGCCGCTCCTCGTAAAGGGGGGGCGCGGCCCCCAGGATGCACGACGCGATCTCGGCCGACTCCCGCGTGCGAAGAAAAGGGCTGCTGCAGATCACGGTGTCCGGCCCCAGGGGAGGCCGGGCCCGCGCGACCGACGTCTCGACCTCGCGCCGTCCCCGCGGGGTGAGGCCGAAGCGGTCCCGCGCGTTCGCCAAGTCGCTGGCAATGAGCCGCCGTTCGTTGGCCTCGCTCCAGCCGTGACGCAGGAGGACGTATCGGTTGGCGAGCGACGCCAGGCCTTTCAGGTGGTTGAAGCGGTCCCAGCGGGTCGTGCCCGTGTCGTCGGTCATCCGGCGGCTCCCGAATCCCCGGCCGCCGGGAAGTATAGCATGCGCGCCCGATCCGGCAACGCGCGGCCCGCGCCGCCGGATTCGGGGTTGATTTTTCGCACACGCGGCATAGAATCTCCGTGCGCGACGAGACCGACCCGCCGTCCGGAACCGCCGTCCCGGGCGCCGCTCACGCAACGAATCCGCCGAGCTCCCGTATCCGCTGGGGGACAGGGGACCGGGACCTGGGATGCGGCCGCCTCGTCGCGGGTGGGGGACTCATGGACACCCGTGCGACCGCCGTGGCGGCCGCGCGGCAGGGTCTGATCCGCCTCGGGCCGAACGGCTCCGGGGAGGAGGGATCCGCCGCCGGAGCCGCGCCGACCTTCGAGTCGTTCCTCCCAGCCCCGAGCAACCAGTTGGCGCTGCGCGCGCTGCGGGAGATGGCGGAGGGCGGCGCCCGGGAGCCCGAGACGCTCCTCCTCGTGGCGCCGCCCGGATGCGGGAAGACGCATCTCCTGCGCGCCCTCCACGGCGCCCTCCTCGCCGCCCGCATCCCCGTCCTTTATCTCCCCGCCGACCGCTTCCACCGGCAGTTCGTTTACGCCATCCAGCGCCGTCTTCTCGAGCCGTTCCGGCGCAAGTACCGGGCCGGGGGCGTCCTGATCCTGGACGACGTGCAGCGCCTGGCCACGCAGCCGCGCACCCAGGTGGAGTTCCTTCACACCTTCGACGCGGTCCTGCAGCGGGGTGGGCGGGTCGTGCTGTCGTCCGACCGCCCGGCGGGCGCCATCGAGGGGCTGTGCGGCGCCCTGAGGGATCGCCTGCGGGCAGCCGTGGCGGTCCGGATGGACCGGCCCGACGCGGCCGCGCGGCTGGCTTTCCTGCGCGCCCGCGCACGCGCCGCCGGCTACACGGCGGCCGACGCATGGCTGGCCCGTCTCGCCGCGCAGGACGAGGCGAGCCCCGCCGATCTCCTGCGCGCGCTGGAGCGGCTGGAGGCCGGCGGCGGGGATCCGGCGGAGGCGTGCCGGCTGCTGGACGCGCTGCGCCGCGGGGGGGCGGCGGCCGTCACGGTGGAGGCGATCGCGCGCCGGGTGGGGGAGACCTTCGGCGTGCGCGAGGAGGACCTGCGCGGGGGGCGCCGCACCCGCGCCCTTGTCGACGCCCGCCGCCTCTGCTTTCACCTCGGCCGAAGGCTGACGCCGCTCACGCTCGAGGCGCTCGGACGCGCCTTCGGGGGACGCGACCACGCCACGGTGCTCCAGGCGATCCGCCATGTCGAGATGCGGCGCGCCGCGGATGCGGCGTTCGACCGGCAGATCGCCGGAATGGAGGAGGCGCTGCGGCGGGGCGGGGGGGAGGAAGAGCGCAAACCGGGACACCCGACGGGCTGAAACCCGCCCGCAACACGAGCCGTCCGCCGCCGTGCGGCTGCGACCGGCTCGGCGGCCGGGCCGGCCAAGCCATACCCCGCCGGCGCCCCAGTCCCCCCGTCGGTTCGGCTCACATCGTCATCCCGCCGTCCACCACCAGCACGTGACCGGTGATGTACGCCGCGCCGGGGCCGGCCAGGAACCGGACCGCCTCGGCGATGTCCTGCGGCGTCCCCATTCGGGCGAGCGGGACAAAGGCAAGCGCCTTCTGCTTGACCTCCTCCGGCAGGACCGCCGTCATGTCGGTCGCGATGTAGCCGGGGGCGACGGCGTTGACGGTGATGCCGCGCGAGGCGAGCTCCTTGGCCGCCGTCTTCGTCAGCCCCACCAGCCCCGCCTTGGAGGCCGAGTAGTTGGCCTGCCCGGGATTGCCGGTCAGCCCGCTAACGGAGGCGATATTCACGATGCGGCCGGCCTTGGCTCGAAGCATGGGCCGGATGGCCGCGCGGGTGAACAGGAAAGCCCCGCGGAGGTTCACCGAGAGGACGGCATCCCACTCCGCGTCCTTCATCCGCATCAGCAGGCCGTCCTTGGTGATACCGGCGTTGTTGACGAGGATGTCGAGACGCTGGAACGCCGCGACGGCCTTGTCAACGGCGGCATCGACCTCCTCCGCCTTCGTGACATCCGCCTTGATCGTGAGGGCCTTGACCCCCTTGGCCTCGATCAACCCGGCCGTCTCGGCCAGCAGGGGCTCGTTGACATCGACGGCGACAATGTGTGCGCCATCGCCGGCGAGCGCGAGGGCGATCGCGCGCCCGATCCCCCGGGAGGCGCCGGTCACGAGGGCCACTTGGTCCTTCAGCTGCATCGCCATCTCCTCCTGAAACGGTTACGAATAACCGGCGGGCCGTCCCCGCTCCCGTGTGTCTCCCCGGCGGGTCACGCCGCCTCCAGGTCCTTGAGCGTCGCGACGTTGCGCGTCTCGACGGAGGCGTCGATCTTCTTCATGAGCCCCGTGAGAACGCCGCCGGGGCCGACCTCGACGACGCGGGTCACGCCGGCCGCGACGAGGCCGCGCATCGCGTCCTCCCAGCGAACGGGGCTGACCACCTGGTCGCCGAGGAGCCGCCGAATCTCGTCGGGCTCCCGCATCGGGCCGGCCGTGACGTTCGACCAGACGGGGACGCGCGCGCGGGTGATGAGGACGTCTCCGAGGGCCCGGTTCAGCGCCGCTTGGGCGGGGGCCATGAGGGGGGAGTGGAAGGCGCCGGCCACCGCCAGAGGGATCGCGCGTCGCGCGCCGAGCTCCTTCGCCTTCGCCGTCGCCGCCTCCACGGCCGGCTTCGTCCCGGAGATCACGACCTGGCCGGGACAATTCAGGTTCGCGGAAACGAGCGTCCCCAGGCCCCGTCCGCGGGCATGGGCGCACGCCTCCTCAACCTTCGCCGCGTCCAGACCGAGGATCGAGGCCATCGTCCCCGGGTTTGTCTCGCAGGCCTGCTGCATCGCCTTCCCGCGCTGCTGGACGAGCCAGACGGCCTCGGCGAAGGTGAGGGCACCGGCGAAGACCAGGGCGGTGTACTCGCCCAGGCTGAGCCCCGCGGTCCCCGCCACGTCGGCCAGCCACTCGGGCCGGCGGGCCTTGACCGCCTCCAGGGCGGCCAAGCTGGCGACCAGAATGGCCGGCTGGCTGACGTCGGTGCGCGTCAGCTCCTCCGCCGGCCCCTCGAAACAGAGCCGGGCCAGGTCGAAGCCGAGGATATCGGAGGCCTGGCGGAAGAGATCCCGGGCGGCGGGAAGGGCGTCGTGGACGTCCTTCCCCATGCCGACGGTCTGGGCTCCCTGGCCCGGGAAGAGAATGGCGGTGGTCATGGATTCCGATGTCCCCGATTGCGCCGGCGGCCCGCCACCCGGGAGCCAGTCGGCCAGCCAGACCGCCCCGCGCGGCGCGGGAGGCGAAGGCGCCGGGAGAGGGTCCGCGGACCTAGTCGTCGTCCCCCGCGTCCGAGAACCACCCCGAGAGGCGTCCCCAGATGCCGATCTTGCGGAGCTGCTCGACGATCTTGTCGTTCACGCGGTTGGCGGTGAACTCGCGGGCATAGCGGATGGCGTTGACGATGGCGCGGGCGTTGGAGCGGCCGTGGGCGATCACGCAGAGGCCCTTGACGCCGAGCAGCGGGGCCCCGCCCACCTCGGCGTAATCCGCCCGTTCCTCGACCCGCCGGCAGCCCGCCTCGACCGCGCCCCGGGCCTCGGGGGAGGCGCCGGCGGGGAGGGACTGGCGGAACTCCTTGATGAGGAGCTCGGCGCACGACTCGCTGGCCTTCAGCAGGACGTTGCCGACGAAACCGTCGCAGACGACGACATCGCAGGTGCCGCGGAAGACGTCCAGCCCCTCGACGTTGCCGACGAAGTTCAGGCTCCGGTGGAGGCGCTCGAAGCGGGCGAAGACCTCCTTCATCAGGAAGCTGCCCTTCCCCGCCTCCGTCCCGACGTTGAGGAGGCCGACGCGGGGGACGCCCGAAACCTTGAGGACCTCCTTCGCGTAGATGGAGGCCATGATGCCGTACTGGAGAAGATGGATGGGCTTGCAGTTGACGTTGGCGCCGACGTCAATCACAATGCAGCGGCCCTTCTCGCTGGGCATGGGGACGGCGATGCCGGCGCGCTTGACGCCCTCGAGCTGGCGAAGGTAATAGACGGCCGCCGCCACCGCCCCGCCCGTGTTGCCCGCGGAGATGAAGCCGTCGGCCTTCCCGTCGCGCACCAAGCGGGCGCAGACGGAAATGGAGTTGTCGCGCTTGCGGCGGAGCGCCTCGACCGGGGACTCGCCCATCTCGATCACCTGGGAGGCGTGCTCGATGACGACGTTCGCGGGGGCCGCGCCGCGTGCGGCCACAAGCGGGGCGATACGGGCTTGATCGCCCACGAGGAGATGCTGGACATCCGGCAACTGGGAGGCCGAATCAAGAGCCCCGTCGATCACGGCCTGCGGGGCGTGGTCGCCGCCCATGGCATCGATGGCGATCCGCATGCTGCTCCGCTCCCCGGACGGGCCGGGGCGGCTTGCCTCCGGCAGGCCCACTTAGGTCTTCACCACCGCCTGACCCCGGTAGTGCCCGCAAACCGGGCAGATCCGGTGCGGCAGCTTGGCCTGATTGCACCGAGGACAAAGGGTGTAGGCCGGGGCGTCCAACTTGTCATGGGCCCGGCGGTTGCCCCGCCAGGACTTCGCGAGCTTCCGTTTGGGATTGGGCATCGGCATCTCCTGGGAAAGAAGCGGCGAATTATAAATGCGTCGAGAGCGGCGATTCAAGGGAAAACAAGGGCGTCAGCGCCGCAAAAGGGGGGGGACGGCTCGGACGCGCCAAGCCAGTAGGACGCGGAGCGCCGTCAGCCCGTCCCGCCACGTGATCTTCTTCCCTTCCGCGTAGGTCCGGCCGCTGTAGGAGACGGGGACTTCGAAGAGGCGGCATCCCATGCGGCAGACCTTCGCGGCGATCTCGGGCTCGAGCGCGAAGCCGCGCTCCCGCAGGTCGAGCCGAGAGGCCACCTCGCGCGTGAAGGCCTTGTAGCCCGTTTCCATGTCCGTCAGATTCACATCGTAGAGCATGTCCGTAACGAGCGTCAAAAAGCGGTTCCCGATCCAGTGCCAGAAATAGAGCACGCGGTGCGGTGCGCCCAGGAAGCGCGAGCCGAAGACCGCGTCGGCCTTTCCCTCGACCAAGGGGGCGAGGAGAACCGGATAGTCCCGCGGGTCGTACTCCAGGTCGGCGTCCTGGATCAGGACATAGTCGCCTGTCGCATGCGCCAAGCCGGTCCGGACTGCGCCGGCCTTCCCCTCGTTGCAGGCGTGTCGGACGACGCGAAGGCGAGGATCCGCGGCGGCCAAGGCGTCGAGGATCGCCCCGCCGCCGTCCGTGGAGGCGTCATCGACGGCCACGAGCTCGCGCTCCATCGCAAGCGGGGCCTCGAGGACGCGCCGCACGATCTCGCGAAGGGTGGGGGCCTCGTTGAAGACGGGCAAGATGACGGTCAGCTTCATGGCGGAGGGGATCCCGGCCCCGGTCCCGACAGCCGTTCGGCCGCCAGAGCCTCGAACCGAGCAAGGCCGGCGGGAATCCGGGCCGGGTCAGCGCCCCCGGCTTGGCCGAGCAGCTCCTTGCCCCCGCCGCCCGCCCCGGCCGCCTGGCCGATCGCCTTCGCCGCGGCGTCGGCGCGCAGGCCGCGCTTCGCCACCCCGGGCTGGACGCCGACGATGAAGACCGGTTTCCCGTTCACCACCGCGGCCAGAGCGGCGGCGCCGACGCCCGATTGCTTGACCAAACCGTCGACCATCCCGCGCAGCTCGTCCACGCCCCCCGCCTCGATTGAGGCGGCGACGACCGCCACGCCGCCGACCGGCTTCGCGCAAGCCGCAAGCTGCCGGACGCGGTCTCCGGCAGCGCCCTTCTTGAGCTTGACGAGCTCCTGCCGGAGGGCTTTCATCTCGTCGAACAGGCCCCGGAGGCGCGCGGGCACATCCGTCACGGAGGCCCCGAGTGCGGCGGCGACCTCCCCGAGCGTCTCCGCGATCTGCCGGGCACGGGCGGCCGCCGCCAAGCCGGCCACGGCTTCGATCCGGCGGATGCCGGAGCCGACCGATCCCTCGGAGAGGATCGCAAAGGCCCCGATGTCTCCCGTCCGGTGAACGTGAGTGCCGCCGCAGAGCTCGCGGCTGACGTCGCCGATGGCGACCAAGCGGACGCGCTCGCCGTATTTCTCGCCGAAGAAGGCGAGCGCCCCCTTCGCCTTCGCCTCCGCAAAGGCCATCTCGTCGGCATGAACCACGTGGTTCTCGACCGCCCGGGCGCAAACAAACGCCTCGACGTCGCGAAGCTGCGCCGGCGCCAGGGCGGACGGATGGGTAAAATCGAAGCGGAGGCGGTCGGGCGTGACGAGGGAGCCGGCCTGCTCGACATGCGGCCCCAGGATCGACCGGAGGGCGGCCTGGAGCAAATGGGTCGCCGTGTGGTGGCGCGCGATCTCCGCCCGACGGCCGGCGTCGACCTGCGCCTGCACCTCCTGGCCGACCGCCAACGTGCCCTCCCGAACATGCCCGTGATGAAGGAAGAAGCCCTCCGTTCGCTGCGTGTCGATGACGTCCACCTTCACGCCGCGGCCGGCGAGGAGCCCCCGGTCGCCGACCTGCCCTCCCGACTCGCCGTAGAAGGGCGTCGCGTCGAGGAGGACGGTCACCGCGGTATCCTTCTCGGCCCGTTCGACGACCTGATCCCCGGCGAAGATGGAGAGGACCCGGGCGTTGGCGCGGAGATGGGTGTAGCCTTCGAACCGGGTGAGGGGGAGGAGGGCCTTGACCTTGACGAGGGGGCCCGAGCCGAAGATGTCGGCGGAGATCTTCGTCCCCTCCCGGGACCGTTTTCGCTGCTCCTCGAGGGCCCGCTCGAAACCATCGCGGTCCAAGTGCATGGCGACCTGAGCGAGCATCCCCTCGAGGACCTCGACCGGGAAGCCGTACGTGTCGTAGAGCTGGAAGGCGTCCACGCCGGGAAAGGCGTCCCGGCCTTCCGCTTTCAGCTGCCGGATGCGGGCCTCGGCGCGCGGCGTCCCCTGCTCGAGGCCCGCCAGGTAGCGCGTCTCCTCGGTCTTCACGACGTCGCGGATCGTCGGGACGCGGGACAGCAGCTCCGGGTACCCGCGCCGCATGACGTCCGCGACGTCGGCAACCAGGGCGTGCAGGAAGGCGTCCTTCGCCCCGATCGCGAGGCCGTCGGTCAGGGCGCGGCGGAGGAGCTTGCGGACGACGTAGCCGCGCTCCTCGTTGGAGGGGAGAACGCCGTCGCCGACCAGGAAGACGATCGAGCGGATGTGGTCGGCGATCCGGCGCATGCGCGCGCCGTTCTCGGTCTCCGGCGTGTAGGGCGTCCGGAGCCCCTCGGCGATCCGGCGCAGGAGCGGAACGAAAAGGTCGGTGTCGAAGTTCGAGCCGACGCCCTGCATGACGCAGGCGATCCGCTCCAGCCCCATGCCCGTGTCGATATTCTTCATCGGCAGCGGCTTGAGAACGCCGCCGTCGCGCCGGTCGAACTGGGTGAAAACGAGGTTCCAGATCTCCATAAAGCGGCTGCAATCGCAGCCGGCCCGGCAGCCCGGTTTCCCGCACCCGAATCGGGAGCCGAGATCATAGTAGATCTCGGAGCAGGGACCGCAGACGCCGTTCGGGCCCTGGGAGGGGGCGTTGGCGGGCCAGAAGTTGTCCGCCTCGCCGAGCCGGACGATCCGGTCCTCCGGCACCCGCACCTCGTCCCGCCAGATCGCCGCGGCCTCGTCGTCGTCCGTGTAGACGGAGACGGAGAGACGCTCGGCGGGAATCTTCAAGACCTGCGTGAGCCACTCCCAGGCCCACCGGATCGCCTCGCGCTTGAAGTAGTCGCCGAAGGAGAAATTGCCGAGCATCTCGAAGAAGGTGTGGTGGCGGGGGGTGCGGCCGACGCGCTCGATGTCGCCCGTGCGGACGCATTTCTGGCACGTCGCGGCCCGCTTGAAAGGAAGCTTGCCGCGCCCGAGGAACATGTCCTTGAACTGGTTCATCCCCGCGCCCGTGAAGAGCAGGCTCGGGTCGTTCTCCGGGACCAGCGAGTCGCCGGGGTGAATCACGTGACCCTTGGACGCGAAGAACGAAAGATACCCTTCGCGGAGGTCGTCGGCTTTCATGGGATCGGTTCGCCTTCCATCTGGACGGGGGACTCGAAAGGGGCGCCCATCGTAAGGGGGTTCATGGGGCGAGTCAAGGAAAGGCCGGGAAGGGCGGGGGCGGCCGGAACCCAAGCCGGGCCGCAAGGCCCGTTAGACGCAACCGGAAGCGGCCAGATGCGTTGCGACAACCAAGCCCCCGCTGGGGCGCCATGGCTTCCCAGTCGATCCCGGGGCATCCGGCACGATGGCCTGCCTTGACAGGGATCCGGGGCCGCACCGGATCCTCTCTCGGACCGTGGTGAACCCAGCGGGTCGAGCCTCACGTCGCAAGGAGCCGGAGGATCCACTCCGCGGCGGCGGCCAGAAGGGCGGAACAGGGAATGGTGAGGATCCAGGCCCAGACCAGCCGGCCGGCGATGCCCCATTTGACGGCGTGGGTGCCGCGGGTCGCCCCCACGCCGACGATCGCCCCGGCGATGGTATGGGTGGTGCTCACGGGGATGCCCCAGTGGGACATGGCGAGGATGGTGACACCGCCGCCGGTCTCGGCGGAAAACCCGCCGAACGGCGTGAGCTTGGTGATCTTGGAACCCATGGTCTTGACGATCCGCCAGCCGCCGAAATAGGTCCCGAGGGCGATCGCGGCGTGGCAGCTGAGGATGATCCACCAGGCCAAGTGGTCGTGCACGTGGAGCCGGATCCGGCCGTCCGGCAGCGTCTCCAAATTCCCCGTCAGGGTGACGTTCTGGCCGATGCGATCCACGGTGGCCCGCACGGTCTCCTTGCCCAGCCGGATGGGGTATCGGGCTCCATCCTCCATCACGAGCACCCGGGTGGTGCCCGGCAGGGAGGCCGTGTCCTCCGCCGACGCCGCCTCGAGCCGGCCGCGAAACTCCAGGATCCCCTCGGCATGCGCCATCATGCCGAGGCCGGAGCCGACGAGGAGGGCGTAGATGATCCCCATCGTCTTCTGGGCGTCGTTGGCGCCGTGGGAATAGCTGTAGACCGCAGCGGAGAGAAGCTGGAGTTTCCGGAACCAGCCGTCGACCGCCTGGGGGGCTTGGCGGCGGCAGATCCAGGAGAACACGACGGTAAAGAGGAGACCCAAGACGAAGCCCAGGAAGGGGGCGACCACGATGTACATCGCGATCCCGAGAACGCCCTTCCAGATCAGCAGGTTCGGCCCCGGCGTGAGCCAGACCAGCGCCCCGCCCCCCGCCTTGATCAGCGCGGCCCCGGCCAGCCCGCCGATGAGCGCATGGGAGGAGCTGGAGGGGATGCCGTAGTACCAAGTGATCAGGTTCCAAACGATCGCCCCCGTCAGGGCGGCCAGGATCAGGTGGGGATCGATGACGTCGGGATGAAGGATGCCCTTTCCGATCGTCGAGGCGACGAAGGTCCCCATGCCGAACGCGGCGACGAAATTGAATACAGCGGCCCAGAAAACGGCCACGCGGGGGGCGAGAACGCGGGTGGAGACGATGGTGGCGATGGAGTTCGCGGCGTCGTGAAAGCCGTTGATGAAATCGAATGCCAGCGCCACGACGACGATGAAGACGATGTAGAGGTCAGGCATTCTTCAGCACGATGGATTCGAGGACGTTGGCCGCGTCTTCGCATCGGTCCGTGGCCGACTCCAGCTCGCCAAGGATGTCCTTCCACTTGATAACGTCCAGGGGGTCTGGGCTCCCCTCGAACAGGGCGGCCAAGCCCCGGTGCAGGATCCGGTCGCCCTCGTTCTCCGCCGTGTGGATATCCACGCAGTGCCGGATGATCCGGTCGATGTTTTTGATGTTCCGGATGTCCCGCATCGCCCGCACGATAATCTCGGTGGCCTGGACGAGCACGCGGGCGAGGGCGACGGCCTCCTCCCGGGGCCTCGCGATCTTGTAGAGCACCATCCGATTGACCGCCGTGTCGATCAGGTCAACCACGTCATCGAGACGGCAGACGAACTCGTGGATGTCCTCCCGGTCGATCGGCGTGATGAAGGTTTTGTTGAGCCGCTCGATCGTCTCGTGCGTGAAACCGTCCCCCGTGTGTTCCAGCTCCTCGATCCGCCGGGCGACCGCCGGCAGGTCCGTAAAGTTCTCCATCAGGCCGAGAAGCACCCGGGCCGCCTCGTGGACGTTGTCGGCGGCCTGCTGGAAGATATCGAAAAAGTTCTCCTCCTTCGGGAGCAACTTCCTGAACATGGCGCGGGCACTCCGAGGAGTGAGCGGACGGAAAGGCGCTTGCACAACACGGGCCGTGGAATCTAGCCGAACGGGGGGTCGGTGTCAACGCGCCGAAGCGGGACCGGCGGCACCCGACCAATCTCGACCGAATCGCATCCCATTCAGAAAAAAGGAGATGCGTCGCCATCACACAGGCGACTCCGGCACATTAAGAATACGCTCACGTTTCGTAAAGAATCCATTAAGGCGCCCGTGAAGGCCCCGTTTCGCTCATGGAAACTTGACAGCCGCCAAACGCCGCCTTTACGCAGCCGCAGTATCGTGTGGCAACGCGAACGGCCCGGCGAAGGCATCCGGGTGACGGTTATCCCGATCGGGGAGCGACGCGCATGGAAGCGCACGAGACGCTCGGCAACCGACTGCATGACGGGCTCTTCCGCTTGGTGTGCGGCCACACCCTGCTCTACAACGCGTGCTGGGAGGACCCGGCCGTCGACCGGAAGGCCCTGGCGCTGCGGCCCTGGGACAGCATCGTGGCGATCACCAGCGCGGGGTGCAACGTCATCGACTACGCCCTGGAGGCGCCGCGAGTCATCTGGGCCGTCGACAGCAATCCGTGCCAGACGGCGCTGCTCGAGTTGAAGATGGCCGGGATCCGGAATCTCGACTACAACTCCTTTTTCTCCATCTTCGGAGACGGCCGCCACCCGGCATTCCGGACCCTCTACCGGAAGTTCCTGCGCCCGGACCTGTCGGTCTTCGCCCAGCGTTACTGGGATGACCGGTGGCACTGGTTCGAGCGGGGGGGCTGGCGCGACAGCTTCTACTGGATGGGGCTGGCGGGCTTCTTCGCGCGGATCGTGCGGATGTACATTCGTTTCCGCCCAGGGCTGGGGTCCGCCCTGCGCGAGCTCTTCGACGCCCCCGACCTGGAGACACAGCGGCGCCTCTACGATCTCCGCGTGGAGCCCCTGCTCTGGAACGCGTGGGTGGAGTGGTTCCTCCGGCGCCGATCGACGATGTGCCTGCTGGGGATCCCCTCCTCCCAGCGCGCGGCGATCCACCGCGACGGGGCCGATCTGCCCGCCTACGTCCGCGCCGTCCTCCGTCGCGTGTTCCGGGAGATCCCCGCCCGGACGAACTATTTCTGGGCGCTTTACGTCCGGGGCTACTACACGGAGGACTGCTGCCCCGAGTACCTGAAGCAGGAGTCGTTCGAGCGGCTGCAGCGGGGGCTTGTCGACCGGATCCGGCCGCGCACGTGTACGCTGACGGAGTTCCTCCGCAGCACGCGCGAGCCGGTGTCACGCTTCGTCCTGCTCGACCACATGGACTGGCTCAGCCGGCGCCACCCGGCGGCGCTGGAGGCGGAGTGGGAGGAGATCCTGGCGCGGGCGACCCCCGACGCACGCGTCCTCTTCCGGAGCGCCGAGCGCGTGCCGAATTTCCTCCAATCCCTCCGAGTCCGGCGTAACGGGGGGCCGCCGGGCCGCCTCCTCGATCATCTGATCTTCGACCGGAAGGCCGCCGAGGCGCTGTCGCGCGAGGATCGCGTGGGAACGTACGCCAGCTTCCACATCGTCCGCTTGGCCCGCCCGGCCCGGCCCACCCGGCCCCCCGTCGAACGCGTGCCCGTTGCATACTGCTCATGAGCCCCGGCGACCTGCGGATAATCCTGGCGATGCTGCGCGGTCCGGGAACGGCGCGGGCCTCCCACGCCGATCGGCTGCAGCGCCTCTACCGGGACCAAGCCTCGGCGTACGACCGGTTCCGGGCGGGATTCCTGCATGGACGCCGGGAGCTGGTCGAGCGGATTCCGGTCGGCCCCGGCGCGCGCATCGTCGAGCTCGGGGCGGGAACCGGCTCCAACCTTGAGCACTTTGGCGATCGCCTGGGCGCCTTCTCCTCCGTCTTCCTGGTCGATCTCTGCCCCGCGTTGCTCGAGGTCGCCCGGGCGCGTTGTAGCCGCCCCGGGCGCCGCCATGTCCGAGTCCTCGCGGGGGACGCCTGCGTCTGGCAGCCGCCCGACGGCCGCCCCGTGGACGCCGTCCTCTTCTCCTACGCGCTGACAATGATCCCGGACTGGTTCCGGGCGGTGGACAACGCGCTGGCGATGCTGCGGCCGGGGGGATGGATCGGATCAGCGGACTTCCACCTCTCGCGGACGCGGCACGGGGCGACGGCCCGCGCGTTTTGGAGGGCCTGGTTCGGCCACAACGCCGTCCACCCGAGCCCGGACCACCTGCCTTACCTGTCGCACCGGGCCCGGCCGGTCCACGTCTCGGAGCGGGCCGGCCCGATCCCCTACGTCCCCCTCCTGCGCGCCCCTTATTACCTGTTCGTCGGCCAGAAGCCGGCGGCGTGAGCGAGCGGGGACGGAGGCAGCCCCCGCGGGGTTTCGCGTCTCGCGCCCCCATCGGGCGAGGGCGGGTTCAGAACTGCGTGGCGCTCGTCCGGCGACAGGGGCAGCAACAGGGCGTCCGCGCACCGGGCGCAGGTGGTCGTATAGCCGATGCGAAACGCGGCCCCCGCTTGGAACTCCACGTCACCAAGCCTCACCCCGCACCGGTAGCAGTAGACGATTTCGTGTCCCATGGCGCGATCCTCCCAGGGGCCCCACGCCGCCCCGCATCCCCTCTTCGCAGGATACGGCCGGTGCGTGAAGAGGCCGCAAGGGCGGGATTCACGTCCGGTTCAGGATCTGCGCCCGGGGGAACCGATTGCGGACGGGCACTCAGGCGAGGGGGGGAAGTGTGATGCGGAAGACGGACCCCTTGCCGGGCTCGCTGGAGGCCTCCACCGTCCCGCCGTGTGCCTGGACGATGTGCTTGACGATCGAGAGCCCCAGCCCCGTCCCGCCCATCTCGCGGGAGCGCGATTTGTCCACCCGGTAGAACCGCTCGAAGATCCGGGGCAGATCGGCGGCCGGGATCCCGATCCCCGTGTCGCTCACTTCGATGACGACCTGCTCCCCGCGGCGCTCGGCCGCGATACGGATCGACCCGCCGTCCGGCGTGTACTTGACGGCGTTGTCGACGAGGTTGGCCACCGCCCGCTCGAGGTAGTCCGGGTCGCCGGCCACGGGAGGGAGGTCCTCCGGCGCCTCGACGGCCAGCGATTGCCCCTTCCGCTGGGCGGCGGGGCCGAGCAGGTCCGCCACGTTCCGGATCGTCCGCCCGACGTCGACGCGGGTGCGGCGCGGCAGGGTGGAGCGCCCCTCGAGGCGCGAGATCTCCAGCAGATCTTCCACCAAGTTCGTCAGCTGGCGGGCGTGCTTGGCGATCGTGGCGAGGAAGGCAGGGCCCTTGTCGGGGTCGTGCAGCGCGCCTTCCTGGAGCGTCTCCACGAACCCCCGGATGGCGGTCAGGGGCGTCCGCAGCTCGTGGGAGACATTGGCGACGAACTCCTTGCGCAGCTCCTCGTACCGGACGGATTGGGAGATGTCGTGGACGACGAGGACCAGCCCCTCCGGGCGGCCGCGGGAGGGAAGGGGGGAGAGGGAGACGGCCAGGTGCCGGTCGCGCACCGGCCCGGCCTGGAAGGTCTTCCGCTCGCCGGTCTCAAGGACCTCGCGGGCGGCCTTGAGGATGCGGTCGTCGCGGACGACCTCCCAGAGGGCCTGGTCCTGGATCCCCGCCGGATCGTAGTCGAGGAGGGCGGCGGCGGCCGGGTTGCCGTAGCGAATACGGAGCTTCGCGTCGGTGGCGAGGACGCCCTCGTTCATTCCGGCGAGGATGGTCAGCCGCTCGTCGAGGCTTCGGGCCGCCAGGGACTCGGCGCGGGCGAGCGACTCGGCGGCCGCGTTGAGGGATCGGGCGATCGCGGCCAGCTCGCCGGTCGCCTCCGGGTGAACGCGGCGGCGGAGGTCGCCGTGCTCGAGAGCCTCCGCCATCCGCGTCAGCTCGATGACGGCGCGGGCCTGGCGGCGGGCGAAGCCGTAGCAGATTAAGCCGCCGAGGAGGACGGCGAGGCCCCCGGCGACGGCGAGCATCGTGTACAGGGAGCCGAGACTCTCCTGGAGCTTTCGCAGGGGCACGGCCAGGCGGACGTAGTAGGGAGGGGCGCCGCCCGCCGCGCCGCGCCGCACCGCGTAGTACATCATGTCGATGCCGAGCGTCGCGCTGGGGCGGATCTGCATCCCCTCGCCCTGGCCGGCGGCGGCCACGATCTCGGGACGGAGACGATGGTTGTCCATCCGGGTCGGGTCCGCCTCGCTGTCGGCGAGGACCAGACCGTCCTCGGCCACCAGGGTGATCCGGCACCCGGCCGATTCGCCGTACGCCTTCAGGCGGGCGGAGAGCCCCTCCGCCCGGCCGCCGCGGACGTCCGCGGCGACGAGGGCGTCGACGAGGCGCGCCTCTTCGCGCAACGCCTGCTCCCGATCCTCCAGGTAGGAATGGCGGACGAGCCGGGCGGCGTAGAAGCCCAGCGCGCCGATCGCGGCGCCGAGGAGGATCGCGTAGGGGATGAAGAGCTGGCGGAAGAAGGGGCTGCGAAGTCCCATGTCAGTCCTTTCCGTCCGCGGGGGCGTCGTGGAAGCGGTAGCCGAACCCCCGCACCGTCTCCACCGCCGCGCCGCACCGCCCGAGCTTCTTGCGAATCGCGGTGACGTGCACGTCGATCGTCCGAGCCACGACGGCGTCCTCCCGGTCGAGCGCCCGCTCGAGAATCTCATCCCGCGAGAAGACCCGGCCCGGCCGGGCGACCAGGAAGCGCAGGATGCGGAACTCGGTCGGGGTCAGCTCGACGGCCTTGCCCCGGCAGGTGACGGCGTGGCGGACCGCGTCGATGACGAGATCTCCGCGGCGGATCACATCGGGCGGCGCCTCCTCCTGCGCGCGGCGCCGGAGCAGCGCCTTGACGCGCGCGACCAGCTCGCGCGGGCTGAACGGCTTCGTGACATAGTCGTCCGCCCCGATCTCAAGGCCGACGACGCGGTCCGGCTCGGACGCCTTGGCCGTGAGCATGAGAATGGGAATGCGGGCGGTCCGGGCGTCCTCCCGGATCCGCCGGCAGATCTCCAGCCCGTCCATCCCCGGCATCATCCAGTCGAGCAGGACGGCGTCGGGACGGTGGCGCAGGGCGATCTCGAGCCCCGATGGGCCGTCGGCCGCCGCGATGACATCGAAGCCCTCCTTTTCCAAGTTGTACCGCACGAGCTCGACCAGGTCCTTCTCGTCGTCGATGAGCAGGATGGTCCCCTTGCCCATGGCAATCCCTCCAGGGACGGGCGGCACCCCCGTCCCCGCGTCCACGCAATCGCGCCCCGCGCCGTCCGGTCAGGCGTCCTTGGCTTCCCCTGCCGCCTCCGCGTCGTGCCCGTGCCGGACGTCGCGACCCTTGACCAGGAAGATGACCTCCTCGGCAATGTTCGTGGCGTGGTCGCCCACGCGCTCCAGGTTGCGCGAGATCAGGATGAGCGCCAGCGCCCGCTGGATCGTCGCGGGATCCGCCATCATGTAGGTGAGCAGCTCCCGGAAGATCTGGTCCTTGAGCGCGTCGACCCGCTTCTCGTCCTCCATCACCCGGCGGGCGAGGTCGCAATCCCTCCGGACCAAGGACTCCAGCGCGTCCCGCACCATCCCCTCGGCGATCTCGGCCATGAGGGGGAGGTCGACGAGGGGCTTGAGCGGCGGGGCCTGCAGGAGGAAGCCGGCGTTCTGGCGGATGTTGACCGCCTGGTCTCCGATCCGCTCGAGCTCCGAGGCGATGCGGGAGGCCATGAAGAGGGTCCGGACGTCGGCCGCCACCGGCTGCTGCAGGGCCGTCAGCTTCACCGCCCGGTCGTCGATCTCCATCTGGAGATCGTTCACCTCCCGCTCCTTGGCGTCGACCTCCGCGCCGGGGGCGTCGCTGCGATCGACGAGCATCCGGACCGCCGCCCGAACCATCGCCTCGGCCGTCCGTCCCATGATGACCAGCCGTTGGAGAAGCTCCAGAATCTGCTCGTCGAAGTGGCGCTGCATGCGACATCCCTCGCAAAGCGGGTTCCGCCGTTAGCCGTACCGCCCCGAGATGTACTCCTCGGTCCGCGTGTCGGCGGGGCGCGTGAAGATCGTCTGCGTCTCGCCGGCCTCGACCAGCTCCCCCAGCAGCATGTAGGCCGCGTCGTCGGAAACGCGGGCCGCCTGCTGCATGTTGTGGGTGACGATCACGATCGTGTACCGGCGCTTCAACTCCAGCATCAGCTCCTCGATGCGGGCGGTGGCGATCGGGTCGAGGGCCGAGCAGGGCTCGTCCATCAGGAGCACCTCCGGCTCGACGGCGACGAGCCGGGAGATGCAGAGGCGCTGCTGCTGCTCCGGGGCGAGCGCGAGGGCCGAGGTCCCCAGACGATCCTTCAGCACCTCCCAGAGCCCCGTCGCCCGCAGGGCGGCCTCGATGCGCCCGTCCAGCTCCCGGCGGTCCTTCGCCAGCCCGTGGATCCTCGGCCCGTAGGCCACGTTCTCGAAAACGGAGAGCGGGAAGGGGTTCGGCCGCTGGAAGACCATCCCCACCCGCTTCCGCAGCCGCATCAGCGGGACGCCCGGCCCGCTGATCCGCTCGCCGTCGAGCAGCACCTCCCCCTCCACGCGGCAGCCCGGGACGAGATCGTTCATCCGGTTGAAGACGCGGAGGAGCGTCGACTTCCCGCACCCGGAGGGCCCGATCACCGCGGTGATCGCCCGCGGGCGGATCGCCAGCGTCACGTCCTTCAGGGCGTGGAAGCGATCATACCACAAGTTCAGGTTCCGGGTCTCAATCTTGGGCGTCATCCGAACCGTCCCGAGATGTAGTCCGCCGTCCGCGGATCCTCCGGCGTCGTGAAGAGCGCGTCCGTCGGCCGGTGTTCGACCTTCTCGCCGAAGAGGAAGAACGCCGTCCGGTCCGAGGCGCGGGACGCCTGCTTGACGTTGTTCGTCACGAGGATCACCGCGAGGTCTTTCTTGAGATCCTGGAGCGCCTCCTCGATCTTCGCCGTGGAGATCGGGTCGAGCCCGGAGCAGGGCTCGTCGAGCAGGAGGACATCGGGCCGGAGCGCGAGCGTCCGGGCCAGGCAAAGACGCTGCTGCTGTCCGCCCGAGAGGCGCCGGGCCTGCAGATCGAGCCGGTCCTTCACCTCGTCCCAGATCGCCGCCGCCCGCAGCGCCTCTTCCACCCGCTCGGCGTGGCGGCGGCGGGGGACGCCGCCCATCGCCAGGCCGAAGGCGACGTTCTGGTAGATCGTCATCGGCAGCGGGATCGGGACGGAGAAGACCATCCCGACCCGCCGGCGGAGGAGGGCGAGATCGACGGGGCGGCCGATCAGCGGCTCGCCCTCGAGGCGGACCTGGCCCGAGACGGCGAGGTTGGGATCGAGATCGACCATCCGGTTGAGGCATCGCAGAAAGGTCGTCTTCCCCGCGCCCGCCGGGCCGATCACCGCCAGGATCTCCCCGCGCGGCGCCTCGAGATCGATCCCTTTGAGGATATCTCCCCCCGCCCCACGAACGCGCAACCCCTCGATCCGCAGACGAACGGGGGGGGGAGGAGCCGTCGCGGACGCCGCGGGAGGCCGCGGAAACGGGGCGCCGTCGGCCCGGGACCCCGGGCCGGCATCCTGAAGCAAATCGTACCGGCGTACATCCGCGTTCATCGGCGGTCGCTTCCTATCGCCCCGCGCGCAGCCGGCGCCGGATCCGCGACCGGATCAGGATCGCCGTGAAGTTGAGCGCAAACGTAAGCGCCAGCAGCACGAGGACGGTCGAGTACAGGATCGGCTTCGTCGCCTCGACGTCGGGAGACTGGGTCGTCATGACGTAGACGTGGTACCCCAGCTCCATGAATTGGTCGTTCAGGCGCGTCGGAAGGTGGGGCAGGAAGTAGGCGGCGCCGGTGAACATGATGGGGGCGACCTCGCCCGCCCCGCGGGAGATGGCCAGGATCCCGCCGGTCAGGATCCCGCCGACCGCCTGCGGGAGAACGACCTTTCGGAGGACCTGCCAGCGCGTCGCCCCGAGGGAGAAGGCGACCTCGCGGTAGGCCTGCGGGATGGCCCGGAGCGCCTCCTCGGTCGAGACGACCACCGTCGGCAGCGTCAGCAGCGCCATCGTCAGCGCCGCCCACAGGATCGCCGGCTGCCCGTAAACCAGCTCCCCGCCGTACAGCACGCGATCGATCCCACGCCCCACGAACTCGATAAAGAAGCCGAGGCCGAAAAGGCCGAAGACGATGGCGGGGACGCCGGCCAGGTTCTGGACGGCCAGCCGCACGCCGTGGACGAGGCGGGACCGCTTCGGGGCATATTCGTGCATGTAGACGGCCGTCGCCACGCCGAGCGGGATGACCGCGATCGTCATCAGGATCACCAGCGCCGCCGTCCCGAAGATCGCGGGGAAGATCCCCCCGCCCGTCATCCCCGACTCGGGCGATCGGAAGAGAAAGTCGAGGCTCAGCCGCTCCACGCCGTGGATCGCGATGTTGCCGAGGATGACGGCAACCATCGCCACGATGATCAGGCAGGCGAACCCGGTCAGCGAGGTGAAGAGCCAGCCGATGATGCGCGTGCCCCGGTTCATGCTACGCGGCCCCTTGAAGCTTTTTCTGGAGCCGGCCGACCCACCATTGCCCGGCAAGGTTCGTCAGGAACGTCAGGACGAACAAGAACGCACCGATGAAAAAGAGAACGTGGTAGTGGGCGCTGCCGACGACGACCTCGCCCAGCTCGGCGGCGATCGTGGCCGAGAAAGTCCGGATGGAGTCGGTCGGAGAGGCGGACAGGACCGCCGCGTTCCCCGAGGCCATCAGGACGATCATGGTCTCGCCGACGGCGCGCCCGAACCCGAGGACGCAGGCGGCCAGCACCCCGGGGGAGGCGGCGGGCAGGACGACGCGCCAAGCGGTCTGCCAGGACGAGGCCCCCATCGCGACCGACCCCTCGCGGTAGGCCTGCGGCACCGAGGTGAAGGCGTCCTCCGAGACCGTGAAGACGATCGGGATGACGGCCAAGCTCAGGCCGATGCCGGCCGTCACGGCGTTGAGCCGGAAGGTCCACCCGAAGGCCCCTTGGAGCCAGTCGGCCAGGACCATCAGGCAGAAAAAGCCGATGACCACGCTCGGGATGCCGGCCAGGAGCTCGACGGCCGGCTTGATCACCTCCCGCGCCCAGGTCGGGGCGAACTCCGAGGAGAAAAGCGCGGCCAGGACGGCGAGCGGTATGGCGATCAAGACCGCGATGACCGTCGCCTTGAGCGTCCCGACCAAGAGCGGCAGGAGGGAGTACTTGGGGGTCTCCGAGACCGGCTGCCAGGCGAAGGCCGCCGGATCCCCCGCCTTCGGCGCCTGGGGCAGGAAGAGACGGCCGAGATCCGCCTCCTCGTGCACCTCCGCGGAGGTGAAGATCGGCACCGCCTCCTTGCCGATGAAGATAAAGATCAGGACGAGCGAGAAGATGGCCGTCCACGCCGCAGCCGTGATGGCGGCGGCCGCCGCCCGATCCGCCCAGGTCCCCCGGCCGCGTCCCGCCAGCGGCGCGCGGGAGGTTTGCGCCTCCCCGTCACCGGCAAGCGACGGCCCGGCTGTGCTCATGACTTTTTTCTCAACGGATAGTACCCGACCTCCTCGCACACCTTCTGCCCCTCGCCGCCGAGGACCCAGTCGATGAAGGCCTTCGCCGCCCCGGCAGGCTCGCCGATCGTGTAAAAGTAAAGCTCGCGCGAGGCGGGGTAGGTGCCGTCCTGGACGGTTTCCAGCGAGGGGGCCACCGGCGAGGTCGCGCCGTCCTTGCTTACCGGGATGGCCCGGATGCCCGAGCCATAGGCGATCCCGCCGTAACCGATCGAGGCCGGGTCCTTGCTGACGGCGTTCACCACCGCCGCCGTCCCCGGCAGCGTCTGGACGTCGGCGGCAAAGTCCTCGTTCCCGAGGACGTGCTCCTTGAAGTAGACGTAGGTGCCGGAGTTGTTCTCGCGGCTGTAGGCGACGATCCGCCCCGCCGGCCCGCCGAGGTCCTTCCAGTCCGCGATCTTCCCGGTGTAGAGGGCCTTGAGCTGCGGGATGCTGATGGAAGGAATGGGGTTCTTCTCGTGAACATAGACGGCAACGCCGTCCAGGGCCACGGGGATCTCCTTCGGGTCCTTCCCGTGGCGCTTCTTCACCTGCTCGCGCTCCTTCTCCTTCATCGGGCGCGAGGACTCGCAGATGTCGGTCCCGCCGTTGATCAGGGCGGCGATGCCCGTCCCCGAGCCGCCGCCCGTGACCTGGACGGTGATGCCGGCGTTGTGGTGCATGTACATCTCGGCCCAGCGCTGGCCGAGAATCACCATCGTGTCCGAGCCCTTGATGGTGATCGTGCCGCTCTTCGTGACGTTCCCCCCGCATCCCGCCGACGCAACCAGAACACCCGCCATCAGCAGGCAGACCATCGCCTTGCGCATGACACTCCCTCCTCCTGGATCCCCGCGCTCGACTTCCGCCGGCGCGCCCGGCTTCCCTACGGACGCACCGAGTTCAACCGCCCTTTTCTATTAAAGTATTGTTAAGATTCGGTTCAGAATTAGCCGGTTTTACATTAAGGGCAGCGAGGCTCTATCCTCTTGGAATGACTGGAGATAGGAGGCGACCCGTCACGCCTTCCCGATCGCGGCCGGAGGCCGCGGAGTCAGCTGCCGGGCCGTTCCGCGCACGGGAATGTAGCGGGGGGAGGAAGGAAACAAGCCGGATCAGACCGCCCTTCTCGATACGAAAGCAGCAACTCGCCTAGCCGGATAACAGGGAAACGACCCAGGCCCCGAGCCCCCTCACCTCATGTCCGACCAGAAAGAGGTTCATGGAACCGCGACCGCCTCCGAAGGCCCGAGCGGGCGGGGACCGAAGGGGGCGTCGCCGGTCGTTGCCTCCGGCGCAATCGGTCCCCGACCCGCGCCGGGCGGTTCGCTCGTCGCCTCGGGGCCGGGCGCCGGGATCGGCGCGCCGGCGGCCCCCTCCCCGTGCAGGCCGACGCGGAGGCCGAACACGCTCTCGAAGAGGGTGGACTTGCGGGCCAGCGCCCACTTCTCGAGCAGGAGATCGCCCTCCCCGTCGAGGATAATATCGAGGCGTGGCTTTCGGTAGGCAACCCGCACGGAGCGGACGCGCCCCGCGTGCTCGCGGTCCAAAGCGTCGGCCATCCGCAGGAGGGCGGCCAACTTGGAAACGGTGACGCGGTCCCGCGGCGGCAGGGCGCGGTAGGACTCGTGCGCGAGCGTGGGGAAGGCCTTCCGGTGATAGCGGGCCACGTTGGCCACGACCGCCCGGCGGGCCGCGTCCAGCCCGACCAGCGGCGCGGCCGCCAGCAGGTAGGCGGTATGCTTGTGATGCCCGCTGGCGCCCACCAGATAGCCGATGTCGTGCAACAGGGCCGACACCTCGAGAAGAAGGCGATCCTCGTCGTCAAGCCCGTGGATGCGCCGGGTCGCGTCGAAGAGCGCAACGGACAGCCGGGCGACCTGGGTGCCGTGGGCCTCGTCGAACCGGAACCGCCGGCCGAGCTCGAGGGCCGCCTCGAGGATCTGATCGCGGGGCAGCCGGCGCGAGGGCTCCGCAAGCGACTGCGCCAAGTCCAGCAGGGCCCCTTCGCGCAGACCGACCCGGGGAACGAGAACGGCCTCCACCCCCGCGCACGACAGGATGCGTTGAAGAACGATGGCGGCAGGGACGATGACATCGGCTCGGTCGGGCCGGAGACCCAGGCGTCGGACGCGCTCCTCGAGGGGGGTCCGCTCGAGCCGGAGGAGAAGGGCATCCAGGTCGGCCACGGTCAGGGGGCCGTCCGCAGGTCGGACCAAAGCTCGGCCGAGGTCGGCCAAGCTCTCGACATTGCCGCCCGTACCGACACAAAGGTCGAAGGTCCGCCGGCCGAGCTCATGCTGAAGGCGGTCGCGCGCCGCATCGACGTACTCGCGCACCATCCGGACGAAGCGCGCCTCGTCCTCGCCCGGCTCCCGGAGCTCCTGGAGCAGGCGGAGCGCCCCGAGCCGGAAACTCGACGAGACGAGAATCCGGGCGTCCGAGACGACGCTGAGCTCGACGCAGCCGCCCCCGACGTCGACGAGGAGGGCGGTCCGACCGCCGAGGTCGACCTGCTCGGCCACGGCCAAACAGACCAGCCGGGCCTCCTCGTCGGGTGGGATCAGCGCGACGTCGATCCCGGAGGCGGCACGAACGCGTTCGAGGAACCGGTCGCGGTTGGCGGCCTCGCGGAGGGCGCTCGTGGCCACCGCGCGGCGGTGGCGGATGCCGCGCCGGTTGAGGAGGGCCTGAAAGCGGGCGAAGGCGGACACCGCGGCCTCGAGAGTAGGTTCGGAGATCGAGCCTGTGGCAAAGACGTCCGCCCCCAGCCGAACCGGCTCGCGAACGCTCTCCACCACCTCCAGGCGGCGGGAACCGTCCGCCTTCCCGATGGCCAAGCGCAGCGCGTTGGTGCCCACGTCGATGACGGCCAGCAGCACCATGGGGCACTCCTCACTGGCCGCGGTCCAGCGTGAAGGACGAGCCGCCGGTGCGGCCCTTGGCCAAGCGCTTGAGGACAGCCAAGGAGACCGAGACCTGCTCCGCCGTCACGAAACGGTGCCGGTCGTTGACGATTCCGACCACGGTCAGGGTGGGCACGGGCGGCCCGTCGGGCGACGACAGCCCGCCCAGGCGGGCGCCGGTCTCGCCGAGGATCGGGGGGCAGAAACGGGGCGCCCGGGCGTCGAAGGCGGATCGGACGGCCTCCCCGACGGCCTCCGCCCGACTCGGGTCGCAGAAGAGGACGAAATCGTCGCCGCCGACATGGCCGACGAACCGGAGTTCCGACGCCGAGCCGGCCATCACCTCCGCCAGAAGGTCCGCCGTCCCGCGGATGAGCTGGTCGCCCCGAAGCGTCCCGTGACGGTCGTTGAAGACCTTGAAGCGGTCGATGTCGGCATAGAGGGCGGCGAAGGGGCGCCCGGCGGCGATCAGGCTCTCCAGGCGGACCTGGATCGCACGGTTGCCCGGCAGGCGCGTGAGCGGGCTGGCATCGAGCGCGACCTCGGAGCGGCGGGCCAGGGCGCGAACCCGCGCCAGCAGCTCCACGAGGCTGAAGGGCTTGGAGACGTAATCGTCCGCCCCGACGCGCAGTCCCTGCACCCGGTCGCGGGTCTCCCCCCGCGCCGTTAGCATCAGGATCGGGGTGTGCAATGTCCTGAAGTCCTCCCGCAGCGCCTTGCAGACGGCAAATCCGTCGATGCCCGGAAGCATCAGGTCGAGGATGATGACGTCGGGACGCTGCGCGCGGGCCAGGGCAAGCCCGCTCTCTCCGTCGGTGGCCCCCGTCACGTGGAAGCCCGCCTTCCCGAGGTTGTACGTCAGCAGGTCCACCACGTCCCGCTCGTCTTCGATGACGAGAATGCGGCCTTCGTCCACGGGGGCCCCGCCGGATCGGTCGGTCATGAGGCGACGGTCTCCGACAGGCAGGCGGGAGGCCGGGATGGACGCGGGGGGGGGCCGTCCTCCCGCTCAAGCTCGATCGCGAGCGCCTCCACCCGGACGGCAAGATGATCGCGCACAAGGCGCAGCTCCTCGACGGACATGTCATGCGGGTCCGGGATCGCCCAGTCCAGACGACGCCTCGCACGGATGGGCAGGCGGGACTCCCCGTATCCGAGCGTGACCACGACGTCGAAGAGGACGTCCGGCACGGCCGCCAGGGGCTTCGGCCGGTGCCCGGGCAGCGCGAAGCCCGCCTCACGCATCACGGCGACGGCCCCGGGGTGAAGGCGACTGGCGGGACGCGAGCCCGCGCTGCAGACCTCGATCGCGCCGCCGCCCCGTCGCCGCAGCATCGCTTCCGCCATCTGGCTCCGGCAGGAGTTCTGGACGCAGACGAACAACACCCGGCGGCGCGCCGGGTCGGGCGGTCGGCAGTCCATGGCTTCTTCCCGAATAGGGGTCAGGGCGAAGAGGCGGTCTCCGCGTTGCCGCCGATGCGGGTCGGCTCACCGCCACGCCCCAGGCGCAGCTTCTCCTCGTGCCGGTGACGAACGTCCCGCCCTTCGACAAGATAGATGGTCTCCTCGGCGATGTTCGTGGCGTGATCCCCGACGCGCTCGAGATTGCGAGAGATCAGGATCAGCGCCAGGGCCCGCGAAATGGTCGAGGTATCCGACATCATGTACGTCAGCAATTCCCGGAAGACCTGATCTTTGAGAGCATCGACCCGCCGCTCCTCCTCGAGCACGCGCTGGGCGAGGGCGACGTCCCGCCGAACGAGCGAATCGAGCCCCTCGTGCACCATCCTCTCCGCCAGCCCCCCCAGGATCGGCAGGTCGATCAGCGGCTTGAGGGGAGGCTCCTCGAGGAGGATCCGCGCATTCTGGCAAATGTTGACCGCCTGGTCGGCGACCCGCTCCAGGTCGGAGGCGACCCGGGAGGCCATGAAGAGAAAACGCACGTCCGTCCCCACGGGCTGCTGGAGCGCGGTCAGATGGATGGCGCGGTCGTCGATCTCGATCTGCAACTCGTTGACCTCCTCCTCCATGAGCGCGATGTCGTCCCAGTAGGCCTCGCGGCGCTCCAAGAGGGACCGGAGGGCCTTGTGAATCATCGCCTCCGCCAGGCCGCCCATGGCGACAATCCGCTGTCGCAGCTCCGCGATCTCCCCGTCGAAGTGTCGGTGCATGCTCGGTTCCAAGCTGAAGGGGACGCTATCCGAACCGGCCGGAGATGAACGCCTCCGTCCGGGGGTCTTTCGGCGTCGTGAAGAGCTCGCGCGTCGGCCCCACCTCCACCAACTCGCCCAGCAGCATGAAGGCCGTGAAGTCCGAGATCCGCGCGGCCTGCTGGATGTTGTGGGTCACGATCACGATCGTGTATTGCCGCTTCAGTTCCAGGATCAGCTCCTCGATCTTCGCCGTGGCGACCGGATCGAGGGCGGAGCAGGGCTCGTCCATCAGCAGGACGTCCGGCTCCACCGCGATCGCCCGGGCGATGCAGAGGCGCTGCTGCTGGCCGCCCGAGAGGCCCAGTGCGCTGTCGTGCAGCCGGTCGTGGACCTCCTCCCAGAGCGCGGCCGCCTTCAGGCATCGCTCGACCGTCGCGTCCAGGACGCTCCGGTTCTTCACCCCGTGGATGCGCAGGCTGTAAGCGACGTTCTCGTAGATGCTTTTCGGGAACGGGTTGGACTTCTGGAAGATCATCCCCACGCGGCGCCGCAGGTCCGTGACGTCCTGCGCCACGTCGTAGATGTCCTCGCCGCCGATCCGGATCGACCCCTCGATCCGGACGCTGTCAACGAGGTCGTTCATCCGGTTCAAGCAGCGGAGCAGGGTCGACTTGCCGCAGCCGGAGGGGCCGATGAGGGCGCTGACACGGTGGCGGGGAAAGGTCAGGGTCGCGTCCCGCACCGCAGCCTTCCCCGCATACAGGACCGACAGCCGCTCGATCTGGACCATGGCGTCGGGGGGAAGGGCCGACGGGGGCGACGGGCTCGGCGCGCGCAGCCCGCCCCCCAGCCTCAGTTCCGGCGACTGGACGGCTTCCATGACCTCCTCCTTCCGGGTGTCCGGACTCTTCACGGCGCCTCCCCTTCCCCCGCCCCGCACGACGCCCCCCGGGCCTAGACGGCCGACACGGCATACTTCTTCCGCAGCCGCTTCCGCAGCAGGATCGCGGCCAGGTTCAGCATCACGACGATTGCCAGCAGCAGCAGCGTCGTGGCGTAGACCATCGGCCGCGCGGCATCGACGTTCGGCGACTGGAACCCCACATCGTAGATGTGGAACCCCAAGTGCATGAACTTCCGGTCGAGGTGGACATAGGGCGGCAGGCCGTCCAGCGGCAGAGCGGGGGCGAGCTTCACCACCCCCGTGATCATCAGCGGCGCCACCTCACCCGCCGCGCGCGCCACGGCCAGAATCAGCCCGGTCAGGATCGAGGGCATGACGGCGGGGAGCACCACCCGCCACGTCGTCTCGAACTTGGTGGCGCCGAGGGCGAGGGACCCCTCGCGCATGCCGCGGGGGATCGCCGCCAGCCCCTCCTCCGTCGCCACGATCACCACCGGCACGGTCAGCAGCGCCAGCGTCAGCGACGCCCAGAGAATTCCGCCCGTCCCGAAGGTCGGCGTCGGGAGCGCCTCGGCGAAGAACAGGGCGTCGATCGAGTGGCCGATCCCATAGATGAAAAACCCGACGCCGAAGACGCCGAAGACGATGGAGGGAACCCCCGCCAGGTTGTTCACCGCGATCCGCACGATGCTGACCAGCCGGCCCTGCCGGGCGTACTCCCGAAGGTAGACGGCGGCGATCACCCCGAACGGCGTGACGGCCACGCTCATGATCAGCACCATGAGGACGGTGCCGAAGAGAGCCGGGAAGACGCCCCCCTCGGTGTTCGACTCGCGGGGGTCGCTGAAGAGAAACTCCAGGAGCCTGACGACGTAGTAGCCGGCCTTGTCGAGAAACCCCATTGCGTTCGGGCGGCAGACGCGCACGATCTGCGCCACCGGGATCTCCGCGGTTCGGTCCCGGCCGCAGGCGACAGTCACGCGAGCGGTCAGGCGGGCCCGCAACCCTTTGAGCGTCTCCTCGTACTCGAGGAAGCGGCCCTGCAGGGATTCCCGCTCGCGGACGAGCCGGTCGACCTCGGGGCCAGTCTGGACCCCCTGCATCTCGAGCCGCCGGAGGGCCAGACGGATTTGCTCCTGGTCGTAGTTGAGCCGCGTAACCGGCCCCTTCTCGATCCTCCGGATTTCGTCCAGGACGCGCGCCGACTCCGCCAGCCGCGCCTGCAGGGCTTCCCAGGTCCGCTCCCCGTCCGCCACCGTCCGGTCGCCGTCGCGCAGCGCCGTCGGGACGCCGAAAAAGGCCCCCCACTCGAGGCGCTCAAAGAAGGCGACATCCGCTGGCCGCTCGCGCCGGGTGATCGAGGCCTCGTCGATCCAGACGTAGTCGGCCCCGAGGACATCCCGATTCCCTTGCCGGACCTTGATGCGGTGGGCGACGCCGGTCCCCGCCGGGGCGCCCGGCCGAGGGATCGCCTCCCGCGCCTCCACCTGCCCGACCACGACCCCGCCGTCCGCCAGCGTCAGCCGCTCCACGTCCGCCGGCCAGAAAATCCCGAGCCCGTTGGCGAGGATGAGCAGGAGGAGACCGAGCACCATGAGAAGAGAAACGGAGAGCGCGCCCCCCGTCATCCAGACGAAGGGGTCGCCGCTCCGCCAAAGGCTGCGGTTCGAGCGGGGCGTCGCGCGCGGCGCGGCCGCCGGCTGCGGATCCGGAACCTTGTCGTCGACGGGCATCATGCAGGCCCCCGGGGGCCCTCAGAGAAGGCTATAGCGCCGCCGCAGGCGGAGGCGGACCACCTCGGCCAACGTGTTGACCAGAAACGTCATGAAGAAGAGAAGCAGGGCGGACAGGAACAGGATCCGGAAGAGGGTGCCGCCCTGCGGCGCCTCGGGCAATTCGACCGCGATGTTGGCAGAGAGGGCCCGGAACCCGTTGAAAGGCGAGGGGTCCATGATGGGCGTGTTGCCCGTGGCCATCACCATGATCATCGTCTCGCCCACGGCGCGGCCGAAGCCGATCATGATGGCGGAGAAGATCGCAGGACTGGCGGCGGGAAAAACCACGCGGACCGCCGTCTGCCACGGCGTGGCCCCCAGGGCCAGCGAGCCCGCCGTCAGGTGGGGGGGCACGTTGGAGATGGCATCCTCGGCGATGGTGAAGATGATGGGGATGACGGCGAAGCCCATCGCGATCCCCACCACCAGCGAGTTGCGCTGGTCGAACGCCAGGCCCACCACCTCCCGCACCCAGTCGCGGAAGTCGCCGGAGGGCGGCAGCAGGGCCTCGACCCCTTCGCCCAAGACGAGGGCGACGGCCGCCCCCGCCAACACCACGGGCATGAGCAGGGCGACCTCCGTGCCGGGCCGCAGCCGGCCGCGCACGCGGATCGGGACCAGACGCCACAAACCCAGTGCGGCCAGGATCGCGGCGGGGATCACGACGATCATCAGGAAGAGCCCCGGCACGACCCGCTCCACCCGCGGCGCCAGCCAGAGCCCCCCGAGCATCCCCAGCACCACGCTCGGGATCCCCGCCATCAGTTCCACCACCGGCTTGATCGTGGTCCGGTACTGGGGGTGCATGAACTGGGCGGTGTAGAGGGCGCCCAGGACGGCCAGGGGCACCGCCAGCAGCAGGGCGTAGATCGTCCCCTTCAGCGTCCCGTAGATCAGCGGCATCAGACTGAGCTTCGGCTCGACCTCGTCGGTCGCCCCCGACGACTGCCAGACGTAACTGGGATGCGCGTATCCCTCGTACCGGACCCGCCCGAAAAGGGTTCTCAACGTGACCTCGGGATGGGGGGCGTCGAGCGTCCACGCGAAAATGCGCCCCGTCTCGTCCAAGGCGAACATGGCGTCCCCTTTCGGGCCCAGCCGCGCCGAGCACAGCCTCCCGCCCGGCGCGCGCACCGCTACGACGGTCCTTGCGCTGGTCGCGTGCTGGAAACGCAGCGTCCCTCCCGCGTCCGCGGTCAGGAAGCCCTTGCCCCGGGCCGAAGGCTCCACGATCGACACCGGGCCAGGGTGCGCCTCAAAGTCGTGGAGCATCGAGAGCCGCCGCACGCCGTCGTCGCCGCGCAGGATCTGCCAGGTCCGGATGCCGCCGGCGACGTCCCCTGCCGCCAGCGTCCGACCCCCGAGCAGGAATTCCAGGGCGGTCAGCGCCGCACCGGGACGGGTCGCCGCGTCGATGGTTTCCGCCACCCGCGCGCCGTCGGGACGGATCTCCACAAGCACCAAGCGGCCATCCGAAGTACCCGCCACGAGTTCTTCCCCGCGGTTATCCATCGCCAGGGCGGTGATCGCGCCGACACGGTCGAAGGCGACCGTCCGGCGGACGATCTCCCGCTGCGCCGGGCCGATCAGGGCTCTTGTTTCCCGGACGGCCAGGATGACCGCCTCTCGGGGCCCGGTCACGACCGCCATGCGCGGCCCCTCCGGCGTGTCGGCCAGGCAGAGAACCCGGGCTGATCCCGCGGCGGGGCCGGCGGGAACCGGTTCGTCCGCCTCCACGACCGGCTCCACATGGCGACCCGTATCGGGGTAGGTGACGCGGAAGGCGAGACGAACCCGCAGGAGGCGCCCGTCGGCAAAGAGGGCGGCGAAGGCGTTCCCGAGCGGGGGCGAGACGGCGGCCAAGGCCGCGGGCGGGTCGAGCGGCCAAGCCCAGTCCGACCGCACGGCGCCATCCGACAGCGAGACAAACCGGATGCCTGACGTCGTGACGATGCCCGCAACCTCCCCGTACTCGTCCGCCAAGAAGAGCCGGGGCAGGCCGTCCAGACGAACGGCGGGGGCTGTCCGCGGCTCGGCCGCGGCGGCGCGGAAGAGCGGGAACACCTGATAGAGGATGACAAGAAGGATCGCCAGGATGCAGGCGATGATCGCCATCCCCCCGAAGGAGATAAGGCGACGGGCCAGCCGGTCCGCGCGGCGGCGACGGCTGGCCCGCGCCCGGAGGAGGGAAGCGGGCCGGAGCCCCTGCAGGGACGTCCCGCCTTCTTTTATTGTCACCGTCGACGTGGTCATGACACGAGCGCCCCACCCGTGCGGCCCACGCCCCTACCGAACCTTCCCGAGTTCCTCCCGCGCCACCGTGGCGGGGATCGGGAAATAGCCGTCCTTCACCACGATCTCCTGCCCTTCCCTGGAGACGACGAACAAGACGAACTCGCGCGTGAGCGGGTCCATCGGCTTGCCCGGCGCCCGGTTCACGATCGCGAAGAGGAAACGGGCGAGAGGGTATTTCCCGGAGTAGGCGTTGGCGGCCGTCGCCTCGTAGGGGGTCTCACCGTCGTTCTCCGAGAGCGGCACCGCCCGGACGCCGGCGGTGGCGTAGCCGACGCCGCTGTAGCCGATGCCGAAGCGGTCCTCGGTGACGGCGAGGATCACGGAAGCCGAGCCCGGCTGCTCCTTGACGTCGTCCCGGTAGTCGCCGTTCTTGAGGACGTGCTCCTTGAAGAAGCCGTAGGTGCCGGAGGCGGAGTTGCGGCCGTAGAGGCTGACGGGCTTGGAGGCCCATTCGCCGGTCAGGCCCAGGTCGCCCCAAGTCTTGATGGCTCGGCCGCCCCGGTTGCGCGTCTTGGAGAAAAGGCCGTCGATCTGCACGAAGGAGAGGGACTTGATGGGGTTGTCCTTGTGGACGAAAACGGCCAGCGCGTCCACGGAGGTCCGGATGGGGGTCGGCTTGTAGCCGAACTTCGACTCGAACTTGTCGATCTCGGAGGGCTTCATGGGCCGGGACATGGGACCGAGCTGCGCCGTGCCCTCGATGAGGGCGGGAATCGCCGTGCTGGACCCCTTTCCCTCGATCTGAACGTTGACGGAAGGATAGAGCGCCTTGAACTTCTCGGCCCAGAGGGCCATCATGTTGTTCATCGTGTCGGAGCCGACGCTCGAGAGGTTCCCGCTGATCCCGGCGACCGTGGTGTAGGACGGGAGGGCGGGGTCGAGGACGACCTGGGCCTCCGCGCCCAAGGCGCCGGCGGCGAGCGCAAGGGCGCAGGCTGCGAGGCGTGACGTGCGTGTTCTCATCGTTTCGCTCCTGAATGAAAGGTGTCGGTCGAACGGATCGCGCGCGCCCGCGCCTATCCACGCGCCCGGCGCCGGCCGGGGGCGCGCGCGGGCGCGCGCCCGATATCGCCTAGAAGTCCGCCTGGACCCGGAAGAGCATCCCCAACGCCTTGTTCGTCGGGTCGACGTGACGGCTGCTGAGGATGTCCTCGCTGTACTTCTCGTAGATGAAGTTCGGGGAGAACCGGAAGTTGTTCCAAAGCCACCAGTTCACGCCCACCGTGATCGTCGTGACCTTGTCGGCGTTTGTGGCGGCCGAGGCCACGCCGAGGTCAAAGATGTCGTCGCTGACCTTGAGCTGCGCGATGCGGGCGGCCAGCTCGACCGCGCCGAAGCCTCCGCCGTCGAGGTCGAGCGGCGCGTCCGGCTTGACCCGGTTCTCGAGCGCCTTCGTCTCGCCGGTCAGGAGGTACGTCCCGGCCACGTACCAGCCGTCCACCTTGATCTTCTCGTCGTCGTTCGACCCCGCGTCCACCTTGTTGTTGCGCACGATGTACTCCGCGCGGAGCGACATCGGCCCGTAGAGGTAGGACAGCTCGACGCCCAGCCGCGTCTGCAGGCTGTCGAGGTTGCCGGTCGTGGCATCCATGAACTGCACCTGCAGCTCCGTCGTCGTGAAGTCAAGCGCGCCGATGCTGGCGTTGTCGGCGTCCCCGAACGTCCCCGCCACGCCGAGACGGAGTCCCTTCAGATAGCCCATGTCCGTGCCGGCGAACGGGGTCGTGCGCAGCTGGATGCAGAGGTCCTTTTCGTCGTTGACGTCGTCCGTGTTCTGACCGCTGCCGTTGTAGAGGGCCAACGCGTACTCGAACAAATTCTTCTCGACCGACCCGTGGATCATCACACCGATGTCGCGACCGGGCACCAGCCGGTTGAGCACCGATCGCTCGACGAAGTCGATGAAGCGCGTCGAGCAGAGTTCCTCCTGGCTGAAGGGCTCCTTGAACTGGCCGAAGCGGATGGAAAGCTCCGGGATCTTCGTCCAGCCGACATAGCCGTCGTCCAGACGAGTCCGGCCCCACGTGGCCGTGGCGCTGGCCATGTTCAGCTGGGCCTTGTACTCGAACTGCTTCATGAACGTGCCCGAGGTCTCGAGCTTGGCCTGCCGGGTGTAGAACGAGTCGACCGCTGCGCGGCTGGTGTCGGGACGCTCCATGTGCCAGCGGTAGTGCCCGACGTAGCGGCCGCCGACGTGGGCGGTGAAGTTCCCATCGTCGCTTTTGAACTTCAGGCCGTCCTTCAAGGAGATCCGCCCATCCGCCTTTTCCGCCTTCTTCTCCAGCGCGCTGACGCGGGAGGGCAGGTCCATCAACTCCTGCTGCTTCTCCTTCGCCGCCAACTCGCGCAGCCGGGCTGTCTCCGCGTCCTCGGCGCAGACCGCGGTCGCCAGCCCGGCCGCCAGCAACGTCCCCAGGACCAGCCTCATGGACTCCTCCTTTCCATCTTCCGTCTCGCTCGCCGGCCCCCCTCGGGGACCTTCCTGCGCGCGATGTACTGGGGCGACTGTAGGGGAGTGGCGTGAAGCGACCGTAAAGACGGCGTTAAATTCACGTTAAGCCCCGCGATTCTCAGCCGCCGGCCTTTCCATAGAACAGAGGAAGCGAATCCACCGGCGTCAACTCTCCCCTTGCGGGGAACCCGGACACGCACCGCTCCTCCCGCAGGCACGCCTTTCATCCGCGCCCCAGCACCGCCCGCACGATCACGGCCCCCGGAGCGGCACTTCGCGATCGGACGGACGCCGCGCCGGAAGCGGGATGTCGGATGCCGGACGAAGGCCGCCGGCGCCAATCCGCGCGTCCCCGCCGCCCGCCCCGCATTCCGCGCGCGCCAGCATCGCGCGCAGCCGGCCGGAAACGGCACAAAAAAAACTTTCAGTAATCAACACGCTTAATTCTTCAAAAATCAAACTCCTCGCGAGGCAAGAACCGCACTCGCGACGGGTCCCAGGCAGGCCGCCCAGAAAAGTTGCATACCTCATGAACACGCGCACGCCGCCGCGCCGATCGGGAATGAGAATGTCAAATTATCCGGAACAACGCCCGGCAATAATACATAAAAAATGGTATTCGGGACGAACAGGGAGGCCCGGGATGCGCGCGACGTCAAGGCGTTCGGCGCGCACAGAACACAGGATGGATAAAGCCGGCTGGGAATCCGCCGACAATCGCCGCTCGTCGCGGGGGCAAGCCGGCGAGAGACGCCCCTGGGTTCACCGCAACGCCAGACGCAACACCGCCCGCCCCCCGCGGGCCAAGAGCGCGGCATGGACGCGGGCCGCGAGGGGCTCGGGACCGGACAGCCGTCCCATGGCGCGCGCGCGCACGATCCGCCGGCCGTCGGGCGAGGCGATGAGACCGGTCAGGCGCAGGCGTCCGCCGGCCAGGGCCTCGCCGCGCGCCGCGATGGGGAGCGCGCAGCCGCCGCCAAGCAGCGCCAGCAGCGCCCGCTCCGCCGCCACCTCCGCCGCGCTCCGCGCGTGGTGGATGCGCGCGACGAGCGCCGCGACACGCGAGTCCCCCTCCCGGATCTCGATGCCGATCGCCCCCTGGCCGGGCGCGGAGACCATCTCGGACGTCGGGAATGGGCGTGCGTGACGCGGCCGGAGACCGAGCCGGCTGAGACCGGCCTGTGCCACGACGATCCCCGCGTACGGGGAGCCTGCGGCACCCAGCTTCGCCAGACGCGTCCCGAGATTCCCCCGAAGCTCCTTCGTGCGAAGGTGCGGGTGGCGCGCCCGGAGCTGCGCGACGCGACGCGGGCTGCTCGTCCCGATCACGGCCCCCGCGGGCAGCCGCGCGAGGGGACGGGCGTCTCGCCCGATGTAGACATCCCGCGGGTCCTCGCGCCGCAGCACCGCCCCGAGCCGCAACCCCCGCGGCAGCGACGTCGGCAGGTCCTTGAGGCTGTGCACCGCGAGATCGATCCGGCCGGCCATCAGGGCGGTCTCGATCTCCTTCGTGAAGACCCCCTTCCCCGCGATGCGTTTCAGGGAGGCCTCCGTCAGACGGTCGCCCGTCGTACGGATGGCCTTCAGGACAAGGCGCAGGCCCGGAACAGCCTCTCGGAGCGCACGGCAGACAAGATTCGCCTGGGCCAGAGCCAACGCGCTCCCGCGCGTCCCGATAACGACCGTTTCGCGTTCTTTCACTCCGCCTCCCGCCCGCTCCCTTCGCCGCATGCCGCACGCCGGCGAGGAATCAAACTTACGAAATCGCGCACATCCTCTTGTCGCGCAATATATTACGCCACACCCTCAACAGGTTTTCCACACCCGTTTTCAGGACGTCCCAGGCACGAATCCGATCCGCAAGTCCCTACCGCGTATCAATCTAACTCAAGACATCTGGTTCCGACATGAACGAATTCCACATATGCTTGGGTTCGATTTACAACACGCCGCAAGTTCCATCCGTATCAAGCGGATCCGCACCCGGCCGGAGGCCCCGCCGGCCGCGCATCGCAGCCCCCCGATGTCAGGACGCAGGATCGTTCTCTCCAGAGCCCGTCCCGTCGCGCCCCGAGTCGTCGAGAAGCCGTTGCAGCGCCTCGCGGGCCGCCGCGCCGTTCCCGTTCTCCGCCCACGCGCGGATCGTGCGTGTCTGGTCGTGCACGAACCGGCCGACCAAACCGCGCAAGGCGTCCGCCACGGCGACGCGCCGGGCCGGGTCCAAGTCCGGCATCGCAGCCAAGAGACGCTCCGACTCCTGTTCGGCGAGCCGCTGGTAGCGCTCGCGCATCCGCGCGATGAGCGGGCCAAGGTCGGCCCCGCGCAACTGCGCCTCCCACAGACGCACCGCCTCGTCGACCATCGGCCGGCATCGCGCGATCTCCTCTTGGCGCGCCGCGAGATTCGCCTTCACCACCGTCTCGAGATCGTCAATGTTGAAGAGGTAGAGCCCCTCGATGTCGCCCGCCGCGGGATCGATGCAGCGGGGCACGGCGATGTCGACGGCGACCATCGGGCGCCGCCGGCGCGCGCGGAGGGCGCGGTCGAAGTCGGCCGGGCCCAGCAGGAAGCCGTCCGCCGTGACGCAGGCAAGGAGCACGTCGGCCGCGGGCAGCTCCTCCTCCAGACGTTCGAGGGGAACGGCCCGTCCGCCGACGCGCGCGGCCAGATCCGCGGCACGGGCCGCTGTCCGGTTCGCGATCCGGAGGTCGCCGGCCCCCCCCTCGCGCAGGGTCCGCGCCGTCGCCTCCGCCATCTCCCCGGCGCCGATGACCAGAACGGTCTTTCCGGAAAGCGTGGCGAAGACCTTCTCGGCGAGCTCGGCGGCAACGGAACCGACGGAGACGCGCCGCGCGCCGAGCCGCGTCGTGGCATGTATCGCCTTGGCGGCCCGGAGGGCGTGTTGGAAAGAGGCGTGCAGCACGCGCCCGACCGTACCTGCCGCCTGCGCTTGCTGGTAGGCCGCTTTCACCTGGGCGAGGATCTCCGTTTCCCCCACGACCAAGGAGTCGATGCTGGAGGCAACCTCGACGAGGTGGCGGGCGGCATCGACGCCGCGGAAGACGTACAGGTGGGCGGGGAGCCCCTCAAGCGGCCGGGCCGCGAGCCCGGCCAGGAACCCCTGCACCGCCTCCGGCCCCCCCCCGCCCGCCGTCACCAACTCGACCCGGTTGCAGGTCGAGATGATCGCCGCCTCCCGGATCCCGGGCAGGCGGACGAGCCCCGGAAGATGCCGGAGCGCCGCCTCCGCAGGCACCGCCAGCGCCTCCCGCATCGCCACGGGCGCCGTCTTGTGATTCAGGCCGACGATCTGGAGGTCCATGCGCTCGGATCCCGTCGCTCAGAGGCCGCCGGCGGGGGGCGGGGCCGGCGGCGCGTCGAAGGCGTGGAATCCCGTCCGCGCCCCGAAGTAAGTGAACAGCACGAACAGGAGGCCGAAAACCGCCAGGAACGCCGCCCGGCGGCCCCGCAGGGGGGGCAGGCGACGGGCCAGGAGCACCAGCAGGTAAGCCGCCCACGTGATCCCCGTCCAAACCACCTTCGGATCCATCCGCCAGTCCGTGGCCCGCGCCGTCTCCGCCCGCTGGACGAGATAGCCGACCATCAACCCGACCGTCAGAAGCAGGAAGCCCGCGCCGATCGCACGCGCCTCGAGCGCGTCGAGCGTCTCCAGCGAGGGGAGCGTCTCGACAAGATCCAAGCGACGCTTCCGCTTCAGGCAGGCGGCGGCAATGAGATACAGGGCCCCCGCCAGCGCCGCCAAGGCAAAGGCGGCGTAAGCCACCAGCATGCAGGCGACGTGAAGGCCGATCCAACGGCTGGCGAAGAGATCCGGTCGGCCAGGCCCCGTCCCGGGAGAGAGGGTAGTGGCACCCCCCATCGCCGCGAATCCGACCAGCGAGACCGCCAGGCTCAGCGCCGGGATCCGGAAGAGGAGGTCCGCCGCCAGCCCCCCCGCCGCCAACAAGAAGATCACGCCGAGAAGCGAATGGAAGAGGCCGGACAGCGGAGGAGCCCCCCGCGCGAACGCCTCGACGGCCAGGAAGAAGAATAACACGGCGGCCGCCGCGCCGGCGATCCCCCGCTGCGCCTGGACGCGGGACGGGACGGGGTCGCGGAGGGCCCAGAGCCCGGCCACCCCCGAGATCCCGAAGAGCAGCAGCGCTGTATAATAGAGGAGGAGCGACACCATCGTCGGATCGGCCCGGGGCCCCGAACAGCGCGCGGACGGCGCATTCTAGCAAGGCCGCTGCCCGAGTCCAAGACTTCCGCCCCCGCGCCCCGCCTGCCTCGCCGGAATCCCCTTTCCTTCCGATCGGTGCATCACTATAGTATGTTGACGTCATGTTCGGGTGTCGCCGCGCCGCGGGCGCCGGCGGTTCCGCAGGACGGAGCTTTCTTTCGACCTCGCGCGCGGACCCGCGACCCCGCCGCGGAATTCGAAATATTTACGACACGGTCTCGCACGAGACGCACGGCAATACATCCATTATAAATGGGCCTGCGGACGGATTTTTGGCCCGAAAATGAATTTTCGGACGCCGCGAGGGCCCGTCCGTTCGTCTGTAGGTCATGCGGTTTGCGCGATGTCGTTTTGCGGGGCCTTCTGTTCACGCGAGGGGGAACGCCATGTCCGTCACGACCCGAACCGGTCCGCCCATGCTCGCCGCCCTGCTCCTGGCCTTGCCTGCCGCGGCGGACACCGTCCTGCTCAAGGACGGCAAGACCCTCGAGGGGGAGGTCGTCGACACCGGCGACGCCTACGAGATCCGCACCGCCGACGGCATGAAGACCGTCAAAAAGTCGGACGTGGGGGGGATCGTCAAGTCCGCCAAGGACAAGCCCAAGACGATCTCGCCGGCCGAAACCCCGCCATCGACGCTGACGAACACGACCGACCCCCGAAAGCCTTCGGCCCACGAGCGCGCGCTGGAGGAGGCGAAGAAGGCGGTCGAGCGGAAGCGCTATGCCGAGGCGCGCACCATCGCCACCCGCATCGTCAAGCAGGCACCCGACTCCCTCGAGGCCGTGGAGGCCAAGGCTCTCCTCGACCGGATTCCGCACCCCGACGGCCGGCTCGTCTGCGGCTTCGACAGCGCCGCCGAGATCGACAGGTGGCGAATCGAGAAGTTCCTCCGCTACACCGTCGGCTTCAGCCTGACCACGGAGAAGATGGAGGTCCGCGAGGGGGAAGGCGCCGTCCGGCTCAGCCTCACCCGCGATCCCGACTACACGACCGGCGCGGCCATCCTGGAGCTCGGCAACTTCGACGAGACGAAGTTCCTGGGCCTCTCCTTCTGGGTCTTCCAGCACCAGCCCTCGCCGGGCCGCCTCGAGGCCGCCTTCATCCGGGCCAACCAGCCGCAACTGGTCTGGGTCGACAAGCACTTCGGCGGCAGCGAGATGGGGGCCTGCCTCTACTTCGCGACCCCGCTCAACTTCGCGGGGTGGAAGCAGTTCAAGGTGCCCGCCACCTCCTTCCAGTCCCGGGGCGCCGAGGGCGTCAGCAACAAGATCGCCTGGCGCGACGTCGGCGCCCTCGTCTTCTACGACGCCTCCCGCAAGGGCATCGACTGCGTCATCGACAGCCTCCGCTTCATCGAAAAGGAGTAGCACGCCCCCTCTCGCGCCCCTCACCCCGCCCCCGGAATCGGTCGAGTTCGTCTCGAGAAGCCCATGAAATATTATTTGTTTAATTCAACTCGTATGCTACACTATATATCCGGCATCACAGACTGAGGCGCCCCGCGCAGGGGAGGGACTATGGTCGCGATCCTCCGCCTCCGGCTCCTCCTTCCCGCCCTCCTCGGCCTCGCCGCGTCCTCGGCCTCGGACGTGCTCGTACTCAAGGACGGCAAGACGATCGAGGGGGAAGTCGCCCCGAAGGACGGCGCCTACGAGGTCAAGACGAAATTCGGCACCCTCTCGGTCGACAAGGCCGACGTCGTCAAGATCGTCGCCGGCCCCGACGCCATGGCCGCCGAGGCCGGGACCCTCCGCGCCACCGCCCGCTCCATGATCGACGCCGCCGCCTCCGTCTCGGACCCGGCGCTCCAGTCCCGCAAGCTCGGCGCGGCCGTCGAGATCCTGGAAAAGGCCCTGGAGATCGTCACGGAGGCCCGGGCGATCTTCAAGGGGGATGCCCACGCCCATCTCGACAAGACCGCGGCCGAGCTGATGCGCGAGATCCGGGAGACGCGGGACCGGATCCCGGCCGGATCGTCTTCCCCGGCGGCGCCCCCCCCGCACGCCCCCAAGCCCCCCGCGCCGACCCCCGCGCCGACCCCCGCCGGCGAGCCGCTCGGCGGAGACCTCCTGGCGCCGCCGTCCCCCCCGTCGGCGTTGAGCGTCATCCAGCCCCCTCAACGCGTCGAAAACGCCCAGGAGGGGGAGAACCTGAAGATCCTCGCCTGCACGGGCGGGCAGGCAAGACCTCAGAACCGTGCGCCCCTCTGGCGGGGCCCCTGGAGCGGGGACGCGCAGCTCTGGTGGACCGGCGGGGGGCCCGGCGACACGCTGACCCTCCGCTTCCGCTCGGACGAGGCGGGTCCGAAGACACTCGTCCTGGGCCTGATCAAATCCTTCGACTATGCCATCATCACAGTCGCCGTCAACGGCCGCCCGGCGGCGGCGGCGATCGACTGCTTCGCCCCCGAGGTCGTCCCATCCTCGGTCGAGCTGCCGGTCGAGCTGGAGGAGGGGCACAACGAGCTGACGCTTCGGATCACGGGGGCCAACCCCGCCTCCCGGGGGACGATGGTCGGCCTCGACTACGTCGCCGTCCGCCCCGCGGACCCCGGCGCGTTGGCGGCCGGCGCCGTGCCGGCCGTTCCGGCCATCGACGACTCCCCGGCCGGCAAGCTGCTCGCCGAGGCGAAGGATCTGGCCGGGCGGAAGCGCCCCGCGGACGCGATCAAATCCCTGGAACGCCTCTTCAAGGAGCATCCGGGCACACCGGCCGCGGCGGCCGCGCTACCCCTCTTCAACGAGCTCCCGCACCCCGACGGCCGCCTGGTCTGCGGATTCGACACGCCGAAGGACCTCGCCGCGTGGAGCGTCTACCGCCGGCGCCTGCTGACCTTCGAGCTCGTCGCGGACCCGAAGCAGGTGAAGGAGGGAACGGGGGCGGCACGCGCCACCGCGGCCCGCGACGTGGACCATACGACGGGGGCCCTCGTCCTCCAGATGGAGACCTTCGACGAGAGCCGGTTCCGCGGCGTCTCGATCTGGATTTTCCAAGCCCAGCCCTCCCCCGGCCGCCTCGAGCTCGCCTTCATCCGGGGCAAGCAGGAGGCCCTGCCCTGGATTTCGGAGGACGGGGATAGCGAGCTGGGCGCTTGCCTTTACTGGGCCACGCCGCTCAACTTCGTCGGCTGGCGCAAGTTCAAGATCGCCGCCACGCAGTTCCAGCAACGCGGGGCCGGCGGCGTCAGCGGGAAGATCGCCTGGCGCGACGTCGGCGCCCTCGTCATCTACGACGCCGCACGCAAGGGGATGGATGTCGTTCTTGACAGCCTCCGGTTCATCGAATCCGAGCACTGACACGCCGGCGCCCCCCAGCCTCGGGAAGGAGAAGTGCCGTGTACATCGCCACCCGCATCCTGGCGCCGCTTGCCGCGATCGCGCCGGTCGGCGCCCCGCTGGTCGCGGACGTGCTCGTACTCAAGGACGGCAAGACGATCGAGGGGGAAGTCGCCCCGAAGGACGGCGCCTACGAGGTCAAGACGAAATTCGGCACCCTCTCGGTCGACAAGGCCGACGTCGTCAAGATCGTCGCCGGCCCCGACGCCATGGCCGCCGAGGCCGGGACCCTCCGCGCCACCGCCCGCTCCATGATCGACGCCGCCGCCTCCGTCTCGGACCCGGCGCTCCAGTCCCGCAAGCTCGGCGCGGCCGTCGAGATCCTGGAAAAGGCCCTGGAGATCGTCACGGAGGCCCGGGCGATCTTCAAGGGGGATGCCCACGCCCATCTCGACAAGACCGCGGCCGAGCTGATGCGCGAGATCCGGGAGACGCGGGACCGGATCCCGGCCGGATCGTCTTCCCCGGCGGCGCCCCCCCCGCACGCCCCCAAGCCCCCCGCGCCGACCCCCGCCGGCGAGCCGCTCGGCGGAGACCTGCTTCTGCCGCCGACCCTGCCCGCCAGCCTCCGGGTCCCGCCGGGCGAGCGCGCCCCGACCGCGGAGGAACCGGAGGCGCCTCAGCCCCGGCGCCCGCTCTGGGCCTTCCTCCACGAGCACAAGGCGGCCCTCATCGGGAAAACGCTCAAATTGCGGCTCGACGACAACCGCGAGCCGGTCGTCGCGATCCGGGACATCCTTCGCGAGCCCTACGACCGGATCGCCTTCCTCCCCTCCGGCGGCGACGAGGAGGTCCGCGTCGGAGCCCACCACCTCACCGCGGGGTGCGCCCTGGAGCTCGCGCGGCTCGCCTTGGACGAGAAGGATCCCGCCCAGCTCCTGGCGGTGGCGGGCTTCCACGCCCGCCTCGGGGCGCCCGAGACCGCGCTGGCGCTCTATGCGAAGGCCTGCGAGGCCGGTGCCCCCCCCGCCGCGGATGAGCTGGCCGCGGCGCTGAAGGCCTTCGCGGAAGCCTGCGCGTCCTCCCCCCCCGCCGAGTACTCCGCCACGATGGCCCGCGTGGAGGCGCTCCGCGCCAAGACCGGGACCGATGCGCCGCCTGACCTGGCGGCGGCCTTCGACGCCGCAGCGGCCGTCTTCAAGGACGCCGAGCGCCTCAAGCCCGCGATTCGGAAGCTCGCCGAGGCCCGCTTGGCCGCCGAGCGGAAGCGCTATCCCGACGCTCTGGCCATCGCCCAGCAGGTCGCCAAGCAGTTCCCCGACACCCCGATCGCCCGCGAGGCCGAGGCTTTCATCGATACCCTGCCGCATCCCGACGGCCGACTGATCTGCGGTTTCGACTCGCCGGCGGAACTCCGCCGCTGGACCCAACACCCGGGCTACTATGGCGGCGCGTTCCAGTTCATCCCGACGACGGACGAGCGGGAGGTCCGCGAAGGCAAGGGGGCCGCCAAGCTCGTCCTGGGCAAGGACCCGCGGTATTCCAACGGCGCGCTCTCGATCGAACTGCCGGACTTCGACCCCCTCCGGGCCCGCGCGATCTCCCTCTGGATCTTCCAGCCCCAGATCTCGTCCAGCCGCCTGGAGCTCGCCTTCATCCGGGGCAAGCAGCAACGGCTCCCCTGGCCCGATTCGTACGGCGCCAGCGAGCTCGGCGATTGCCTCTACCGCGCCGTGCCGATGAACGTCGCCGGCTGGCGCCAACTCCGCTTCAGCCTCAACGAGTTCCAGGTGCGCGGCCGAATCACCTGGCGCGAGGTCGGGGCCCTCGTCCTCTACGAACCCTCCCGCAAGGGAATCGACATCATCCTCGACAGCCTGCGGCTCCTGGAGACCGACAAGAAATAAAAAAGGCAGGCCGGGTCTCCCCGGCCTGCCCCGTTCGTCGGTCCGACACCTCGGCCTCTACACCACGCCCTGGGCCAGCATCGCGTCGGCGACCTTGAGGAATCCGGCGATGTTCGCGCCCTTGACGTAGTTCACGAAGTCGCCCTCCTTGCCGTGCGTGACGCAAGCCGTGTGGATGGACTGCATGATGCCCTTCAGGCGCGCATCGACCTCCTCGCGGGTCCAGCTGAGGTGCTGGGCGTTCTGGGCCATTTCGAGACCGGAGGTGGCCACGCCGCCGGCATTGGCGGCCTTGCCCGGCCCGTAGAGGATCTTGGCCTGGAGGAAGACGTCGACGCCTTCGGGCGTGGTGGGCATGTTCGCGCCCTCGGCGACGCAGAGACATCCGTTCTTGACGAGGGTCTTGGCGTCCTCGCCCGAGATCTCGTTTTGAGTCGCGCTCGGGAAGGCGATCTGGGCGGGCACGTCCCAGGGGCGCTTGCCGGGGAGATACTCGGCCTTGAACTTCTTCGCGTACTCGCTGATTCGCCCGCGGCGGACGTTCTTCAGCTCCATGACCCACGCGAGCTTCTCGGCGTTGATCCCGTCCCGGTCGACGATCGTCCCGTCGGAGTCGGAGAGCGTGATGCAGCGGCCGCCGAGCTGGGTGACCTTCTCGACGGTGTACTGGGCGACGTTGCCGGAGCCGGAGACGAGGCAGGTCTTGCCCTTGAAGTCCAGGCCGCGGGTGGCGAGCATCTCGGCGGCAAAGTAGGTGGCGCCGTAACCGGTCGCCTCGGGCCGGATGAGCGAGCCGCCCCAGCTGAGCCCCTTGCCGGTGAGGACGCCGGTGAACTCGTTGCGGAGCTTCTTGTACATCCCGAACAGGAAACCGATCTCCCGGCCGCCCACGCCGATGTCGCCGGCGGGGACGTCCGTGTCGGGCCCGATGTGCCGGAAAAGCTCGAGCATGAAGGACTGGCAGAAGCGCATGACCTCGCCGTCGCTCTTGCCCTTCGGGTCGAAGTCCGAGCCGCCCTTTCCGCCGCCCATGGGCAGCGTGGTGAGGCTGTTCTTGAAGACCTGCTCGAAGGCGAGGAACTTGAGAATGCCGAGGGTGACCGTGGGGTGGAAGCGAAGGCCTCCCTTGTAGGGGCCGATCGCGCTGGACATCTCGACGCGATAGCCGCGATTGACTCGGATCTCGCCGCGGTCGTCGACCCAGGGGACGCGGAACATCACGACGCGCTCGGGCTCGACGAGGCGCTCCAGGATCTTCGCCTGCTTGAGGGCCGGGTTCGCCTCGACGACCGGGTAGATCGCCTCGACGACCTCGCGTACCGCCTGGTGGAACTCCGGCTCGTTGGGGTTCCGCGCCACGACCTGGGCCATGAAAGCCTCGACGGGATGGGACATCGCCGCTCCTTGGGGAATGCGCCCGGTTCGGAGCCGGGCCGGGTTGAAAAAAACGCGCGCCGGATGCCGGTCCGGGGCCCCGCCGGGAGGCCCCGGACCGCCGCCCGGCGGTCACCGCCGCGACGCCCGAGCGCGCGATTCTTGCGCGCGCAACGCCTGGATGAATTGCTCCGCCCGCGGGCTGAGCCGCTTTCCCCGCCGTCGGATGATCCCCATCGGGCGAACGAACCGCGCCCCGCTGAACGGCACGACTCGGAGCGTCCCCAGCGCCGCCTCCCGCTCCAGGGTCGGCCGGGGCAGGATCGAAATTCCCGCGCCCACCTCCACCGCCCGCTTGATCGCCTCGACGTTGTCGAACTCGATCGGGACGTGCACCGCCACCCCGTGCCGTTTCAGGAAGCGGTCCACCTGCCGGCGGATGACCAGCCCGCGGTCGAACCCCACGAAAGTCTCGCCGCGGATCTCCGCAGGCGCCGCCGACCGGGCCCGCGCCAACCGGTGCGCGGGGGGGCAGACCAGCACCATCTCCTCCTCCCGCCACGGCGTCACCGCCAGCTCCCGGCGGGCCTGCGGGTAGGAGACGATCCCCAGGTCGGCCGTCTCCTCGAGCACCCGTTCGATCACCCGGTCGGGATGGAGGTACTCGATCTGCACGCGCGTGCCGGGATGGGCCGCCATGAACTGCTGGATCTGCGCGTTCATCGGGCCGAGGCCCACCGAGTAGATGGCGGCCACGCGGATGACGGCGTCGACCTCGGCGTGGAACCGCCGGACCTCCTGCTCGAGGCGCGCGGCGCGGTCGAGCAGGCTCACGCTGCCGTCAAAAAAGACCTTCCCCTCCGCCGTCAGGCGCCACGGGCGACGCGAGCGGTCGATCAGCGAGACCCCGAGATGCTTCTCGAGCTGGCGGATCGTCTGGCTGGCGCTCGACTGCGTGACGCGGCTCTCGGCCGCGCCCCGCGAGAAGCTGTGGTGACGCACCACGTCGCAGAAGATCTTCAGGGCCTGCAAATTCATAATAAATACTAATGGTACGTTTTCCCAGCATTTGAGAGGGTGATCTTATAGCGCCCGGCGCCCCGGCGGTCAAGGCAAATGCGACCGCCACGAGGCGCGGGCTCCCGGGCGCGCACGACGGCGCGCCGGTCAGGGCAGCTCGGTCCGCCCCATGAGATGACGGTCGCAGGACCGGGCCGCGCCCCGACCCTCGCGGATCGCCCAGACCACCAGGCTCTGCCCCCGCCGCGCATCCCCCGCCGCGAAGACGCCCGGCACGCCCGTCGCATACGTCCCTTCCGCCGCCTTCGCGTTCCCCCGCGCGTCCGTCTCCACCCCCAACTGCCGCAGCACCCCCTCCTCGGGACCGAGGAACCCCATCGCCAGCAGCACCAGGTCCGCCGGCAGCGTCCGCTCCGTCCCCGCCACCGGCTTCGGGACCGGCCGGCCGGACGCGTCCCGCTCCCACGCAACCTGCACCGTCTGCACCTGCCGGACTCGCCCGTCGGGCCCGCCTTCGAGCCGCATCGTCTGCACGCCGAAGATCCGCGGGTCCGCCCCGAACCGGGCGGCGGCCTCTTCCTGCCCGTAGTCCGTCCGGTGGACGCGCGGCCACTGCGGCCACGGGTTCTCCGCCGTCCGCCCGGCGGGCGGCTGCGGCAGGATCTCCAGCTGCGTCACGCTCCGGGCCCCCTGCCGCACCGCCGTCCCCACGCAGTCGTTCCCCGTGTCCCCGCCGCCGATCACGATCACATGACGCCCCGCGGCCGTCGGCTCGCCCTCGCCCGGCCGGCCGCCCTCCAACAACCGCCGGGTCGCGGCCGCGAGGAACTCCATGGCGAAATGGACCCCCGCCAGCTCGCGGCCCGGCACCGCCAAGTCGCGCGGCCGCGTCGCCCCGGTGCAGAGGACCACGGCGTCGAATTCCGCCCGGAGGCGGTCCCCCGGAAGGTCGCGCCCAACCTCGGTGCCGGTGACGAAGGCGACGCCCTCGGCGGCCAGCAGGTCGATGCGCCGCCGGACCGTCCGCTTGTCCAGCTTCATGTTCGGGATGCCGTACATCAGCAGGCCGCCGGCGCGGTCGGCCCGCTCGAAGACGGTGACCGCGTGGCCCGCGCGATTGAGCTGGGCGGCGCAGGCCAGTCCGGCGGGACCGGAGCCGACGACGGCGACGCGCTTCCCCGTGCGGACAGCCGGGGGGCGGGGAACGATCCACCCCTCCTCGAAACCCCGATCCACGATCGCGCACTCGAGGCTTTTGATCGCCACCGGGGGGGCGTGCATCCCGACCGTGCAGGAGCCCTCGCACGGCGCGGGGCAGACCCGGCCGGTGAACTCCGGGAAGTTGTTCGTCTTCTCGAGGCGCCGCAGCGCCTCCTCCCAGCGGCCGCGGTAGACGAGATCGTTGAACTCGGGGATCAGGTTGTGGATCGGGCAACCGGAGGCCATGCCGTTGAGCAGGATGCCGGTGTGGCAGAAGGGGATCCCGCAATCCATGCAGCGCGCCCCTTGGCGCCGCAGCGCCTCCTCCGGGAGCGTCCCGTGGAACTCGTCCCAGTCGGCCGCGCGCGCGGACGGCGGACGGTCCGGCGGCGCCTGGCGATCGTACTCGAGGAATCCCGTCGGCTTGCCCATGGCGATCCTCGCATTCGCCCCGCTCCCGCGGGGCGCAAACCCCGGTCCTAGTTCCCCCCCACGCGCGACGCGTCCTTCGCGTTCGCCTCGAAAGCGGCCATGACGGCCTCGTCGCCGGTGTACCCCTCGGCGAGGACCCGCCGCATCGACTCGCGCACGCGCCGCTCGTCCTTCGGCATCACCACGACGAACTTCGGGGCGATCACGTCCCAGAGGGCCAGCACCCGCCACGCCCGGTCGCTCTTCGTCCGCTCCGCGTGTGACCGGATCATCGCCTGGAGCAGCCGGACTTCCTCCTCCGGCTGGTCCGCCAACCGCTCGAGCAGCACCATCTGGGTGTTGCAGCGGCGGGCGAATTCTTCGCCGGCGTCGAGGACATAGGCGATGCCGCCCGACATGCCCGCGGCGAAGTTGCGGCCGGTCGGCCCGAGGACGACGACGCGCCCGCCCGTCATGTACTCGCAGCCGTGATCCCCCACCCCCTCGACCACCGCGCGGGCGCCGCTGTTGCGGACGGCGAACCGCTCGCCCGCCACCCCCCGGACGTAGACCTCGCCGCCCGTCGCGCCGTAACAGGCGACGTTGCCGATCAGGATGTGCTCGCCCGGGAAAATGGCCGTGCCCTCCGGCGGGTAAACGATGAGCGTCCCTCCCGAGAGCCCCTTGCCGAGATAGTCGTTGGCGTCGCCCTCCAGCTCCAACGTCACGCCGCGGGGGAGGAAGGCGCCGAAGCTCTGGCCGGCGCTCCCGTGGAACGTCAGGTGGACGGTGTCCGGGGGAAGCCCCGCGGGACCCCACCGGCGCGTGATCGCGGACCCCACCTGCGTCGCCACGGTCCGGTGCACGTTGCGAATGGGGAGGGTCGCCCGGACGGGCTCCCCGCGCTCGATCGCCGGCCGGCAAAGCTCCAACAGCGCCGTCCGGTCGAGCGTCGCGTCCAGGCCGTGATCCTGGTCGACGGTGTGTCGGCGGCCGACCGAGCCAGGGACGTCGGGGCGGTGGAGAAGCGGCGCGAGGTCGAGCGTCTTCGCCTTCCCGGGCGCCTGCGCGGGGACCGCCTCCAGGCGGTCGGTCCGGCCGACCATTTCGTCGAAGGTGCGGAACCCGAGCCGGGCCATCAGCTCCCGAACCTCCTGGGCGATGAACCGCATGAAGTTCACGACGTAGGCGGGGTCGCCGGTGAAGCGGCCGCGGAGCCGGGCGTCCTGCGTGGCCACGCCGACCGGACAGGTGTTCTTGTGACAGACCCGCATCATCACGCAGCCGAGCGTGACGAGGGGGGCGGTGGCGAAACCGAACTCCTCCGCGCCGAGCAGGGCGGCAATCACCACATCCCGCCCGGTCTTCAGTTGGCCGTCCGTCTCCAACACGACGCGGCTGCGCAGGTCGTTCAGGACCAGCGTCTGGTGGGTCTCGGCCAGCCCGAGCTCCCAGGGAAGCCCCGCGTGCTTGATGCTGGTCAGGGGCGACGCCCCCGTTCCGCCGTCCCAGCCGCTGATCAGGATGACGTCGGCGCGGGCCTTGGCGACTCCCGCCGCGATCGTCCCCACCCCGACCTCCGAGACGAGCTTGACGCTGATCCGCGCGCGGTCGTTGGCGTTCTTCAGGTCGTGAATGAGCTGGGCGAGATCCTCGATCGAATAGATGTCGTGGTGCGGCGGGGGGGAGATCAGCCCGACGCCGGGCGTGGAATGGCGGGTCTTCGCGATCCAGGGATAGACCTTGTGGCCGGGCAACTGGCCTCCCTCGCCGGGCTTCGCCCCCTGGGCCATCTTGATCTGGATTTCTTGGGCCTGGACGAGGTACTGGCTCGTCACACCGAAGCGACCGGAGGCGACCTGCTTGATCGCGCTGTTCCGCGAGTCGCCGTTCGCGTCCGGGACATACCGGGCCGGATCCTCCCCGCCCTCCCCCGTGTTGCTTTTGCCGCCCAGCCGGTTCATGGCGATGGCCAGCGCCTCGTGCGCCTCCCGGCTGATCGAGCCGTAGGACATGGCGCCCGTCTTGAAGCGACGGACGATCGACTCGACCGGCTCGACCTCTTCGATCGGCACCGGGGTGTCCGGGAAGCGGAAATCCAGCAACCCGCGCAAGGTGCAGAGCCGTTTCGACCGGTCGTTGACGAGCGCCGAGTACTCGGCGAAGCGGCGCGCGTCGCCCGTCCGGCACGCCTCCCGGAGCGCGGTCACGGTCTCGGGGTCGAAGAGATGGGGCTCGGCCCCGCTCCGCCACTGGTACTGGCCGCCGCTGTCGAGCTCGGCGTCGGCGGCGGGGGAGGCGGGGTGGGCGCGGGCGTGGCGCATCGCCGTCTCGCGGGCGATCTCCTCCAGCCCGATCCCCGCCACCCGGGACGGCGTCCAGGGGAAGTAGCGGTCGATCACCTCCGCCGACAAGCCCACCGCCTCGAAGACCTGCGCGCCGCGGTAGCTGGCCAGCGTGGAGATGCCCATCTTCGAGAGCACCTTCAGAATCCCCTTGGTCGCCGCCTTGAGGTACTGCCGGGCCGCCTTCGCCGGCGTTGTGTCGGGCAGATCGCCCGTGCGCGCCATCTGCTCGACGGTGGCCAGGGCCAGGTAGGGATTGACGGCGGCGGCGCCGTAACCGATCAGCAGCGCGATGTGGTGCACCTCGCGGGGCTCGGCGGACTCCACGATCAGCCCCGCCCGCATGCGGGTGCCCTGCCGAATCAGGTGGTGGTGAAGACCCGACACGGCGAGCAGGGAGGGGACGGCCGCCCGCTCCCGGTCCACGCCCCGGTCGGAAAGGATGAGCAGGTTGGCCCCGCCCGCGATCGCCCGGTCGGCCTCCAGGCAGATCCGATCCATCGCCGCGGCCAGCGCGGCGCCCCCCCCCCGCGGGTCGAAGAGCAGGGAGAGGGTGGCCGCCGCGAAGCCGGGCCGGCGGATCTGACGCAGGGCCTCCAGCTCGCCGTTGCGAAGCAGCGGCCCCTTCAGACGGATTTGGCAGGATCCCGCCGCGCCACGGGCGAGCAGGTTGCCCGTCGAGCCGACCAGCACGTCCGTCGCCGTCACCAGCTCCTCCCGGATGGCGTCGATCGGTGGGTTGGTGACCTGCGCGAAGAGCTGGTGAAAGTAGTTGAAGAGCAACTGCGGGCGCTCGGAGAGGACCGCCAGCGGCGTGTCCGTCCCCATCGAGCCGATCGCCTCCACCCCGTCCCGCGCCATGGGGGCCAGGAGAAATCGGAGATCCTCGAGGGTGTAGCCGAAGGCCGCCTGCAGGCGGCGCAGACCCGCCGGGTCGCGCTCCACCCCGGGGGCCGGAAGCGGCTCGGGAAGGTCCTCCAGGGCGAGCACGCTCTCCTGGAGCCAGACCCGGTAGGGCTGCGCCGCCGCCATTCGCTCCTTGAGCTCGTCGTCGCCGACGATCCGCCCCTCCGCCGTGTCCACCAGCAGCATCCGCCCCGGCTGAAGCCGCCCCCGGAACCGGACTTGGTCGGGGGGGAGATCAAGAACCCCCACCTCGGAAGCGAGGACCACCGTGTCGTCCTTCGTCACGAGGTACCGGGAGGGGCGCAGGCCGTTCCGGTCCAGAAGCGCGCCGACGCGCGTGCCGTCCGTGAAGGCGATCGACGCCGGCCCGTCCCAGGGCTCCATCAGCGTCGCATGGTAGGCGTAGAAGTCCCGCTTCGCCTCGCTCATCGACTCGTGGTTCTCCCAGGGCTCGGGGATCAGCATGAGCGCCGCGTGGGGGAGCGGGCGGCCGGCGAGGGTGAGAAACTCGAGGACGTTGTCCAGCATCGCCGAGTCGCTGCCGGTGGCGTCGATGACGGGAAGCACCTTGGGGAGGTCGTCGCGGAAGGCGTCGGAGATGAACTGCGCCTCGCGGGCACGCATGCCGTTGACGTTGCCGCGCAGCGTGTTGATCTCCCCGTTGTGGATGAGGACGCGGTACGGATGCGCCCGGCTCCAGCTCGGAAACGTGTTGGTGCTGAAGCGGGAGTGGACGAGCGCCAGGGCCGAGGTCAGCGATCCGTCGGCCAGATCGGGATAGTAGGCCTCGAGCTGGCGGGGAAGCAGCATGCCCTTGTAGCAGATCGTCCGGGAGGAGAGGCTGACGACATAGAAGTCGCCGCCGCCCGGCATCCCGTCCCGGATCGCCTTCTCCGCGCGGCGGCGGACGACGTAGAGCTTGCGCTCGAAGGCATCGGGATCGGCGTGGCCGCCGCGGGCCAGGAAGACCTGGCGGACCGCCGGCTCGCAGGCGCGCGCCGAACGCCCGAGACCGGCCGCGTTCGTCGGGACCGTCCGCCAGCCGAGCACGCGCAGCCCCTCCTCCGCGGCGATCGCCTCGAAGGATCGGCAGCACGCGCCGGCTACGGCCCCGTCCCGCGGCAGAAAGACCATGCCCACGCCGTACTCTCCCGCGGCGGGAAGCGGCACGCCTTCCCGCCGCGCCGCCTCCCGGAGGAAGCCGTGGGGAATCTGCAAGAGCATCCCCGCCCCGTCCCCCGTGTCCGGCTCGCAGCCGCAGCCCCCGCGGTGCTGCAGGTTGATCAGGACGGTGAGGGCTTGGCGGACGATGTGGCGGGAGGGATTGCCGTGCAGGTCGGCCACGAAACCGATGCCGCAGGCGTCGTGCTCGAAGCGCGGGTCGTAGAGCCCCTGGGGGGGCGGCAGACGGTCGGTCATGGCGGCCTTCGCGCGCCGCCTGGGCGGCGCGCTCCCCGATAAGACAATAAGTATATATTATATTGCGTGTACGCTGAATCTTCCTTGCTAATATAGTAGCCCACCCCCCCGCCGAAATCAAGGAAAATCCCGACACCGCTTTTTCGTCGCGTGCGCCCCCCCCGTGTCGTTTAATAGGCGGGGCCCGCGGCCCCGGCGCCGCCCCCTCCCCTTCAGGAGCCGACCATGCGCCTCCCCCGGATGCCGTCCCGAAGCCGCCTCGCGGCCGTCGCCCTGGCGCTCGCAACCCCCGCGGCCGCCGCCCCCGTCCTGGTCGCCCCCGACCCGGCCGCCCACAAGGTCTCCATCGCCGTCGACGGCAAGCCCTTCACCGACTACCGCTTCGAGCCCGACCTCCGCAAGCCCGTCCTCTTCCCGCTCCGCACCGCGAGGGGGACGATCATTACCCGCGGAGCCCCCCTCGAACCCCGCCCCGGCGAGCCCACCGACCATCCCCATCACGTCGGATCGTGGCTCACCTACGGAAACGTCAACGGCGTCGACATCTGGAACAAAAAGGGAGACATCCGACAGCGGGCGATCTCCCGCGCCGAGGGGGGGAAGGATCGCGGCGTCCTCGAGATCGAGGCCGACTGGCTCGACGCCGCCGGCCAGCCGATGCTGGCCGAGTCCACCCGCTTTGTCTTCCGCGGCGACACCGCCCTCCGCGCCTTCGACCGCGTCACCACCCTCACCGCCGCCGCGGCCCGAGTCCTTTTCAAGGACTCCAAGGAGGGGATGTTCGGTCTCCGCGTCGCCAAACCCCTCCACGGCGACGGCAAGCCCGGCGAGACCGGCGTCTACCGCAGCAGCGAGGGCGTCACCGGAAAGGCCGTCTGGGGGACCCGCGCCCGCTGGATGCTGCTGGCGGGGAGGGTGGAGGACGAGGACGTGACGATCGCCGTCTTCGATCACCCGAAGAACGTCAACCACCCGACCTACTGGCACGCCCGGACCTACGGCCTCTTCGCCGCCAACCCGCTCGGCCAGAAGGACTTCGACAAGGCGAAGGGCGAGCTCAATTTCGCCCTCGAACCGGGGAAGTCCGTCACGTTCCGCTATCGCGTTCTCATCATCTCCGGACCCTACGCCCCCGAGCAGGCGGACGCGGAGTTCCAGCGGTTCGCCAAGGAGGACCCGTAACGGGCGATCGCCCCCCGCTCGCGCGGATCGCCCTGCGGCCTCGTACCGCCGCCAAAACCGCCGTTCAGAGGGGGTGATCCGCCAGCCACCGGCGGATCTCGTCGAGGGCCTCCTGCGGCTTCCCCCCGGGCGCCGGGCCCGACCGCTGCTCCAGCGCCGCCGCGATCCGCCGGATCCCCGCCGACCCGGCGGCCGACGAATCCGAAAGCCACCCCGCCACCGCCAGCGCGTCGCCCGCAGCGGCCTCCAGCTCCGCCCCGTCGCCCGCTGTCGCGATCCGTTCGGCCAACGCCTCCGCCTCCTGTCGAACGGCCGCGTCGAGCGCCGCCTCCGCTTCGGCGCGGTCGGCGGCCGTGCCGGCCGCCTCACCCGCCCCCGACTCGAGAAGTGCGCGCGCCGCGGCGGCACGCGCCCCACAACGCTCCTCGCCCAGCGCCGCCCGCAGCGCCCGCTGCCCGTCCGCGCCCGCGGCCGTCCGCAGGTAGTGTGCGGCGGTGGATCGCGCCGGCTCCTTCTCGCCGAGGGCCTTCACCAACTCGGAAATGCCGGCGGGGCCGGCGCCGGCCAAGGCATTGCCGGCCGCGTAGTGGTCTAGCGCGCCGCCGCGAAGGAAGACCGCCGCCAGCTCCGGGACGGCCGGGGCCGCCGCCGCCCCGAGTTGCCGGAGGGCGTTGCAGGCGGTCTCCCGGGAATAGCCGTCCCCCGGCGCGCCCAGGACCGCGCGAAGGAAGGGCACCGCGCCGTCGCCCATTGCGGCGATCAGGGCGGGGATGCGCATCCAGTAGTCGGCAGGCCGTTCGGGATCCCGGAGCAAATCCGGAACCGCCTCGACGGCAGCCGGTCCCAGCTCCTGGATTTCCAGCAGGGCGGCACGCCAAACGGTGGGGTCGGAACTGGACAGGTCACGAACGCAGCGCTGGAGGCTGTCGTGCATGGCGGGTTCTCCGGGACGGTACCGGCAAGACACGGGGCGTGCACTGTAGCGCACCGCCCCCGCCATCACCACCCATATCCCGGCTCCCCATGCGCCGGAGCCCGGCGCGCACCGAAACCCTGTGGACAACCGGAAACGTTTTGCCTATCCTGTCGTGTCATGTCCGGGCCGCGGTCCGGAGGCCGCGCCTCATCCGGCACCCGTCACAAGGAGATCGACCGATGATCCGCGCCCTGTCGCTGGTGGCCGCCGCCCTGCTCGCCCGCTTCGCCTTCGCCGCCGACGCCCCGAAGGCGGCCCCGCCGGAGACCGGCCCCATGAAGGCCCTTTTCAATGGGAAGGATCTGACCGGCTGGGACGGCGATCCGAGGCTCTGGTCCGTCAAGGACGGCGCCATCCGCGGCGAGACGACGCCCGAAAACCCGGCCCAAGGCAACACGTTCCTGATCTGCAAGGACTTGGTGACGAAGGACTTCGAGCTGCGGCTGTCATTCCGCTGCAACGCGGCGAACAACTCGGGAATCCAGTACCGCTCGACCCGATTTGAGGGAAAGGCGGGTGACAAGAATCTTTGGCGCGTCCGCGGCTACCAGCACGAGATCCGCAACGAGACGAAGCTCCCCAACGTCTCTGGCTTCATTTATGACGAGGGCGGCAAGCGCGGGCGTATCTGCCTCGTCGGCGAGAAGGCCGTCTGGGGAGAGGACGGGAAGAAGCAGGTGCAGGAGACCCTCATCACCGCGGAGGAGTTCGAGAAGCTCTTCAAGCTCGACCAGTGGAACGACGTGGTGATCGTGGCCAAGGGCGCTCACATCCAACACTATCTCAACGGCCGACTGATCCTCGATTTCACCGACGACCCGAAGCTGGCGCTGCGGGAAGGCATCCTGGCCCTGCAGCTCCACGCCGGCAAGCCGATGTGGGCGGAGTTCAAGGACATCCGCATCAAGGAGCTGAAGTAGGACCGGATTCCGGCGAGGGACGGGGCTTCGGCCTCCCCCCCCATCAGCCGGCCCGCCCCTTGCGCCAGGACGCCAGGAGCTCGCGGGAGACACGCTCCGGATCGGAGGCCGCGCAGATTCCCGACACGAGCGCCGCCCCGGTCACCCCCGTCTCGCGCAAGGCGGGCAGGACTGCGGCCGTGATCCCGCCGATCGCGACGGTCGGGAGGGAGGAGGCCGCGGCCAGGGCGCGGATACCGTCGAGCCCGAGCCCCGGCGGAGCGTCCGGCTTGGTCGGGGTGTCGAAGAGCGCGCTGAGCCCCAGGTAGTCGGCAACCGGCCCGGCCCGGCGCACCTCGTCGAGGTTGCTGACGGTCACCCCGATCAGCGCCCCCGGCCACAGCACGCGGCGCGCGATACCGGCCGGCAAATCGCTCTGGCCCAGATGGACGCCGTCGATCCGAACGCCGGAAGCCCGGGCGGCCAGCGCCACGTCGATCCGGTCGTTGACGAACAGCAGGACCCTCTCCCCGCCGGGGGTCGCGGCGATCGCCTCGCCCACCGCCAGCACCTCGTCCAGAAAGGCGGCCCCCGAGGACTCCTTGGCGCGGACCTGCACGGCGCGCACCCCCCCCCGCACCGCGGCCGCGACGGTTTCGGGCACGGTGCGGCCGGCGGCGGCGCATTCGCGCGCCCCGGTGACGAGATACACCGCCAGCGCCGTCGTGTCGAAGCTCGTCATGCCGTCTCCACGCGTGCCTGCGCCGCCACCTCGGCAGGATGGACCTCGGCCAGCGCGTCCAGCAGGCCCGCCGCGAACGACCCGGGGGCGGACGCCCGCGCGGCGGCCCGTTCGCCGGCGATCCCGAACACCACCGAGGCCGCCGTCGCCGCCAGAAACGGGTCGGCGGCGACGCCGGCGAAGGCGGCCATCACCGCCCCCAGGGCGCATCCCGCACCGGTGACCCGCGTCAGGAGCGCGTGCCCGTTGGCGACGCGCGCCACCGCGGCGCCGTCGGTAATGAGGTCGATCGGTCCGGAAACGGCCACCACGCCGCCGGTACGGCCGGCGAGCCGGGCCGCGGCGGACGCCGCCGCGTCCACCGATGCGGCGGCATCGACCCCCCGCCCGCCGGGGCCGGCTCCCGCCACCGCCAGGATCTCCGAGGCGTTGCCCCGCACCACCGCAGGGCGCCGCTCGAGCAGCTCGGCCGCCAGCGCCGTGCGCACGGGAAGAACGCCCACGGCGACCGGGTCGAGCACCCACGGCCTCCCAGCCTCGCGGGCGGCCGCCGCGGCCTCGCGCATCGCCTCCGGTTGGCCGGCCGCGAGCGTCCCCAGGTTCACCAGGACGCCGGACGCGATGCGGGCGAACACGCCGGCCTCGCCCGGGATATCGACCATCGCCGGGGCGGCGCCGACGGCAAGCAGCACGTTCGCGGTGAACCCGCTGGCGACATGGTTGGTGAGGCACTGCACGAGGGGCGTTTGCGCCCGGACGCGGTCGAGCAGGCCCGCGCAGGCCTCGGCCAGGGCGGAGGCGGAAGCAAGATACGACGCACGGCTCGACATGACGACTCCCCCGTTCGCGCCAAGGGAAATGCTCCGACGGGCGCGACCTCGGCCGGCCCCGTGCCGGATGGCCGCCCCCAACTCCCCGCCGGTCCTTTCGACGATCCTCCCGCGGGAGGATAATGGCCGAGGCACGGCCGGACAAGAAAAACGGTTGCCGCTACGGGGAACCAAGACCCCGCGAACGATCCCCTGCCGCGTGCCGCCCCCGCACCACCACCCACACCCCGAACTCCCCCGCCATCGGCACCCGGAACGCCGCCCCGTCGCATCTCCCCTCGAAAACGGGTTTCCCGTAGAAGTCCTTCGGGTCGAACAACCGGAACGCCTCGCCCAGCTTGAGGAACGCGCCGGCCGGCACCTCGGCCTCCGCCGCGCCCCGCCAGTTGAAGACCGCCAGATGCGCGCGGGCGGGGTCGTACCGGTTCGGCAGCAGCACGGCCTTCACCCCCTCCGGCCGCGGGCCGCCCTTCGGAACCACGAGATTCCCCTCGTTGACGACCTGCTTGAACTTCTGGATCGAGAGCCCGCCGTTGACGACGATGTTGTCCCGCACCTCGCAGTCCTCATTGTGCGGCGCGCTGTAGCCGAGCTGCAGGCCGACGTCATACAGGCAGTTGCGGAAGACGCGGATCCCGCGGCTCGGCCGCCCCCCGCCGATCAGGAAACGCCCCTTCGCGTAGCAGATGTTCTCCTCGAAGAGGTAATGGTCGACGAACGCCTGGGCCGATCCGTACGCCTGCACCGTCTGCGTCCCGTCGTATCTGCAGGTCATGATGCAGTTCGAGACCGTCTTCACGCCCGTCTCGTTCTGCGTGTAGACGCAGTGGCCGTGGCCGCGGTCGGTGCCGAGCCAGCCGTTCTCATAGAGCAGGCAGCCGTAGAGCTCGGAGTCGGTCGAACCCCGCCACCAGCTCACCGCCTGGCGCGTGTGGTGGATGACGAGGTTGATGAACCGGCAGTGCTTTCCGCCGTGAACATGAAGGCCGCCCCACGGGCGTGCAAAGCTGGCCGGGTGCGAGCCGGCCTCCACGGGCTCGGCCGGGGTCGGCTCCGAGACGAGGATCTCGAGGTCGCGGATCCAGAGGTGTGCGGAGGGATCCTCGACCTTCAACCCGCCGTCGATCGTGGCCCGGGCGGAGGCGGCATCCAGCGCGGGCCTCGGCGGGGCCGGGCGGACGACAACCGGGTTCCCCTCCGCGCCAACCAGCCTCACGGAGAACTGCTCGTCCGGGCGCCGCCGGTAGGTCCCGGGCAGCAGGAAGATCGTGTCCCCCGGCGCGACCTTCCGGCTCCCGTCGAGGGCGGAGGCGAGGTCCCACGGCGCCTCTTCTACCCCGGGGTTCCCCGGGTTTCCGTCCGGTCCGGCGTACCAGTCGGCGGCCGAGGATGCGCCCAGCTCAAGCAGGAACGCGAGCGGACAAACCAGGGCTGCGACCGCGTCAGGGAAACGCATGGCCGCCTCCTGCGGATTTCAGCCCGAAAACGGACGGTCGCGCGAGCATTGTACCGCCCGGCGGTCCGGACGCCCATCCCGATTCGCACGCGAAGGCCGCCGGCCGGGAGCGCGCTTCCCGACAACCGGCCGCCCCCCGCGGAATCGCTTGATGGCCGCGGAGGGGAGGGGTAAGATCCCACCCTCTCGTGGGGGGGGCGGTGCGCGCCTCCCGGTCAACGTGTCCCCCGGGCCCCCGGCATCAAGTGGGAGGAGCCGTCATGGCGGAGAATTCGGGCGGGAATACGGTCATCGGCAGCGATGCTTCCTTCAAGGGCGAGATCACCTTCGAGGGGGCGATGCGCGTCGACGGGAAATTCGAGGGCAAGATCCACTCCAAGGGCAAGCTCTCCCTCGGCCGCACGGCGGAGATCCAGGCCGAGGTGAACGCCGCCCACGTCACGATCGAAGGCGGCTTCCGCGGCCAAGTCTCCGCGCAGGATCGCGTCGAGATCGCCGCCACCGCCCGCGTCCAGGGCGACATCCGGTCCACGAAGCTGGTTGTGGCCGAGGGCGCCACGCTGGTCGGCAACGTCAACGTCAGCCCCGACGCCCTCAAGGGCAGCGCCCCGGTCAACCCGCAGCAGCCCCGCCCGCCGGAGCCCCCGCGGCGGTGACCGGCCGGGAGGGTCGTCGTCCGTCATCCCGATCGGGGTAATTAACAAACGGCGCGGCGGTCGCCGGCCGCGCCGTTTGTTGCCGGGCTCGCCCCGAAGTGATGCGCCACGCGCATCGTCCGGGGCGAGCGTCCCGCATGGCCCGCGAACCGAAAACGCGCCCCGTCCAGTGTCCCCGCTGCGGCACGACCTTCGAGGTCGCCCGAGCCGCCATGTCGATGCTCTGCCCCGGGTGCCACGTCCCGGTGCGGACGGAGGACGTCACGGTCAAGGGCTTTTGCGCCGTCACCGAGTTTCACACCGCCGGCGACGCCGTGGTCGAGAAGTCCGGCACGCTCCAGGCCACGGTGCGCGTCACCAACCTCGAGGTGAAGGGGGGGATCCGGGGATCCGTCTTCGCCAAGGGGAACGTCCGCCTCCGCAAGACGGCAAAGGTTTACGGCGACGTGCGGGCCCCCCTGCTCGCCGTGGAGGCGGGTGCGATTCTCGTGGGCCGCGTGGAGACGGGCCCCGAGGCGGCCGCCCTCGGCGCCGCGCCGCCCGCCCCGCCTGCACCTCCCGGCGCGGGGGCCGTCCCGGCGTAAGCCCCCCGCCGCGCTCGCGAACCCGTCCCCGCGCCCGACGCCCGCGAAGCCGCGACGGGGAACGGCTTCATGGATCGCGCCGGCGCAGCATATCCGCCCGGCGGCTCGACGGGATGGGCGACCCCGGGGATGCGGACGGGGCAAAGGAGCCGACAGGCCCTGCGCGGCGCCGCAGGGTCCGGTCGTCGATACGCCCCCGAACCCGCCGCTCACAGCCGATCAACGCGCGCCCGGATGGCCTCGGCGACGCCGGCGGCGTCCGGCGGGAAGGCCTTCAGGACCGAGCCCACCAGGCGCCGCAGGCCGGCGCGGTCCGCCGCGTCGAAGGCCGCCGTCAGCATGCCCGTCTCGGTCACCGACGCGCGCAGGTGCGCGAACGCGCCGGGCGACTCGATCCGCACGCCGTCCTCCGTGACGACGCGGTACGCCGTCCGGTCGACGGCGCCGGCCACGGCCTCCAGCAGCCGGCCGCGGTCGCCGCCGTAGCGCAGCCCGCGGATGTCGCCGGTGTAGAAGGGCGAGTCCGGGACCTCCGCCGCGAGCGCCGACAGCGGCCGGCCGAAGAAGCGCAGCGCGGCCCCCATCGCGGCCGTCGCGAAGAGCCCGCAGTCGCCGGCGTCGACGGGGTAGATCGCGCCGCCGCCCCAGAAGAAGTGGCCCGAGGCCTCGCCGCCGAAGAGCGCGCCGTCGCGCAGCATGCGCGTGCGGAGGAACGTGTGGCCGGACTTCTCCGCCACCGGCTCCGCGCCGTGCCGCCGCAGCGCCGCGACGACCGCCAGCCGCGTCTTCTGGTCGTAGACCACGACGCGCCGTCCCGCGGCCCGGCCGCTCTCCAGCAGCCAGCGGACGAGGATCACCAGCGCCGTGCCGTTGTCCACGGCGGCCCCCCGTTCGTCCACGAACCGCGCGCGATCCCCGTCGCCGTCGAGCGCCGCGCCGAAGGCGAAGCCGCCCCCGCGCACGGCGGCCTGCACGGGAGCAAGCTGGCGGTCGACGGCGGGGTCCGGCTCGATGCCGCCGAACGCGCCGTCGGGCCGGTCGCGGAGCGCCGTCACGCGGTACCCGAGCCCTTCGAGATGACCCCGCGCGCGTCCCGACCAGCACCCGTGCATGCAGTCGATGGCGATCGCGACGCCGGCCCCGCCGCCGAGCGCCTGCCGCGCGGCGGCCGCGTGCGCCTCCTCCGCCTCCTGGAGCAGGCGCGTGTCCGCGGGGACGTCCGCCGGGACGCACGGGGCGTCCGCCATCCGCGCGACGCCGTCGCGCAGGGCGGCCATCTCCGCGGGGGTGATGGGCATCGGGCCCAGTTGCAGCTTGATGCCGTTGAATGGCGCGGGATTGTGGGAAGCGGTCACGATAACGACGGCGCGGGCGCCGCGCCGGTGCCGGGCCAGGTACGCCAGCGGCGTGGGCACGCATACGCCCAGGCCCAGGCAGGGCCGCCCCAAGCCTCCCGCGAAGGCCGACTGCAGCGCCGGCGTGGTGGCGCGCCCGTCGCCGGACAGGACCGTCGCCGCGTCCGCCGGGAGGCGCGCCGCGACCGCCCGCCCGAGCCGCCAGGCGAGCGGCGGACTGACCTGCGCCTCGGCGTCCGGGCCGTACAGGCCGCGGACGTCGCACGCCTGGAAGCCCGTAAGATTCATCTGGGACGCGCCCCTGTCCGTGCCCGGTCAAGATAGGCAAAATGGATCCGGAAGGCCACAAGTTCCAACCCGCTTCCCTCCTCGCCCCCTCCTTCCGCCCCCCGTCTTTCCACGCCGGGCCAGTGCGTGTCCCCCCGTGTCACCCCGGGAATCGATAATCCCGCGAAACGGAATCATCGATATGCAGCGCCGCGTCGCCCAGCTCCCGCTTCATGGCGGACAGGCCCCGGCTTGGCTCTTCCGGCGCATGACGCGCTTGGCCGGCGCCGTCACCATGGCCGTCGTCGATGCCCGCGGCCCGGAGGAGATGCTCCGCCGCCTCGCCGACCCCTGGTGGTTCCAGGCCTTCGGATGCGTCCTCGGCTTCGATTGGCACAGCTCGGGGCTCACCACCGTCACCTGCGGCGCCCTGAAGGAGGCCGCGAAGCGGCTCGGCCGGGACCTCGGGATCTTCGTCGCCGGCGGCAAGGCGATGGAAGGACGCAAGGCCCCCCGCGAGATCATGGACGCCGCCGACCGCCACGCCATCGCCGGCGGCGAGCGTCTCGTGTACGCCTCCCGCACCAGCGCCAAGGTCGACTCCGCCGCCGTCCAGGACGGCTACGCGATCTATCACCACGGCTTCTTCTTCGCCCCCTCCGGGGCGTGGTGCGTCGTCCAGCAGGGCATGAACGCGGAGACCGGCTGGGCGCGGCGGTACCATTGGATCGGGGAGTCGGTGACCGACTTCGTCTGCGAGCCGCATGCCGGGATCCAGGATGCGGCGGGGCGACCGCCCGATTTCGCCTCCCCCTCCCCGGTCCTGAACATGGTCGCCCGCGAGGCCGAGGCCAACCGGCAGGGGAGCGCGGCGCTCGTGCGCGGAAACCCCGACGCCCTGCTCGCCGAGGCGGAGCGCCTCACGGAGGGGCCGACGCTCTTCGCCCCGGCCCATCACCCTGTGCTCCCCGCCGACGTCAACCTCGACCGCCTCCGGAAGATCGTCCGCACCGCCCACGAACGCCACCCGCAGGACTTCGTCACGCTGCTGGGCACGGAGGGGGTGGGCCCCGCGACGGTGCGGAGCCTGTCGCTGCTGGCCGAGCTGATCTACGGCGCCCCCGCCTCCCACCGCGACCCGGCGGCGCCGCCCCCGAACGGCGGAGCCGAGTCGGGATGCGGGCGTCGACCCCCTGAACCCCGAGCGCGTTGGGCCGACTACGCCTACGCTCACGGCGGCAAGGACGGCCATCCCTTTCCGGTGGACCGGGAGACCTACGACCGCAACATCGCGGTCCTGCTCGACGCGGTCCGCAAGGCGCGTCTGGGGGACGCCGAGAAGACGGACGCCCTGCGGCGCCTGGCGCGGCACGCCGATTAAAGCGACAAGTCGGCGGGATTGCCGATATACTGGAGGGCGGTCGGGGAGCCGGAGTCGCCGATGAAACGGGTCACCATCCTGAAGATCCTGTTGATCCTCGTCGCGGGCGCCTCCGCGTCCATCCCGCTTCGCCGCCTGATGGAGCGAAGGCCCCGTCCCGCGGAACCGGGGGAGTTGCCGGGAACCGCGCCGTCCCCCGCCGCAGAGCGGAAGGCCCCCGATCCGTTCGCCCCGCCTCCGGCGGCCCTCCGCCCCGAGTCATCCAACACGGCCGCCGCCCCCGCGGTCGAGGGGTCGTCCCCCCCCGCCGCCCGCACGACCGCCCCGCCGGCGCCCTCCCCGGCGGGAGCCGCTCGAAAGACCTACGTCGTCCGGGAAGGCGACAGCTTCTGGAGCATCGCCGAGAAGGAGCTGGGCAGCGGCAAGCACGCGAAAAAGATCATCGACGCCAACCGGGACCGCATCGATCCCAACAACCTCAAGGTCGGCCAGGTTCTCGTGCTTCCCGATCTCGACGCCGAGGTCCGCCGTCTCCGCTAGGATCGACGCCCCCCGGCATCACCTCCGCCCGGCGCGGTCCGTGGCCTCGCACCCTCCCGCGGCCCCTCCGGCCGAAGCGGGGAACCCCGGCCGGCCGGCGTCGTGGGATGACCGTTGCCGCGGGAGAACGGGACCGTCCGGCGCGCGACGTTTGATTGACCGCCATTAAAGACTCCCCCTATAATGCCGCCTCCCGCGGCCGACCCGGCCGCGGTGTGCCGTGTCCCTTTCGAGGAGAAAGCCATGCGGCGCGCAGTCCTGCTCGTGGGCGTGGCGGCGGCGGTGTTGGCGTTGTGCGGGGCGGCCCGTCCCGCCGGGGCGGAGGATGCCGCGAAGATCAAGTCCCTCCTGATCACCGGCGACGATGTCAAGCCGCACCCGTGGAAGGAGACTTCCGCGGCCTCGAAGGACATCCTGACGGCCACGGGGAAGTTCGACGTCACCGTGGTCGAGGACCTCGAGATCCTCGGCAAGAAGGACGAGCTCCAGAAGTTCGACCTGATCGTCTACATGCGCTACAACACGAAGAAGGAGGCGGGCGAGCCCTCCCCCGAGGGCAAGGCCAACCTGCTCGACTTCGTCAAGGGCGGCAAGGGTTTCACCGTCTGCCACCTCTCGAGCGCCTCCTTCAACAACTGGGAGGAGTGGAACAAGCTGTGCGGCCGGTACTGGGTCATGGGCAAGTCCGGCCACGGCCCCCGCAGCGTCTTCACGGCCAAGATCGCCGACAAGGAGCACTGCATCACGAAGGGCGCCGAGGACTTCGAGATCGACGACGAGCTCTACGCCAAGCTGCTGGGCGAGGAGAAGATCCACGTCCTCGTCGAGGCCGACTCCGACTGGAGCAAGAAGACGGAGCCCCTGATGTTCACGCTGTCGTACGGTGCGGGGCGCGTCTTCCACGACGCCTTCGGGCACGACGCCAAGGCGGTCAACACGCCGGCCCACGCCAAGCTGTTCGCGCGGGGCTGCGAATGGGCGGCTCGCGGGAAGGTGTCGGATTGACGGCGGTCCGCGGTCTCGCGTATCCACAGGGCCGGGGGGCGCCCCCCCGGCCCTGTTCGCGTCCCGAGCGGCCCCCCCCCTCCCCCCGAGCGCCCACCCGGTGCACGGGCGCGACGATCCCCGCCGAAGCCGTCCCTCGACCCCCTCGCATGTTTGTTGCGGAATCCGCGCGCGGCCCCTACAATCGCCCCTCGACGGGTCTGGAACCCCAGGAAAGGAGACGGTCATGACGGACGCGTGCATGCGGCGGGCGGTGCCGGCGGTCGCGTTCCTGCTGGCCGGGGCGTTGTCCACGGCCGCGGCAGAGCCGCCTGCGGGCTTCAAGAGCCTCTTCAACGGCAAGGACTTGGCCGGCTGGGAGGGGAATCCCGACTTCTGGAGCGTGAAGGATGGCGTCATCACGGGCGAGACAACGAAGGAAAAACCCACGAAGGGCAACACCTTCCTGATCTGGAAGGACGGCACGCTCGGCGACTTCGAGCTGCGCGTCGCGTGGAAGCTCGCCTCCGGCAACACCGGGATCCAGTACCGCAGCAAGGACTTCGGCAACTTCGTCGTCGGCGGCTACCAGGCCGACATGGACGCCGGCAACACCTACACCGGCATCCTCTACGAGGAGCGCGGCCGCGGCATCCTCGTCAAGCGCGGCGAGAAGCTCCTCATCCAGGCCGACGGCAAAAAGGTCGTACAGGGCCGGACGGCGGAGGAGAAACAGATCGTCGAGGCGTTGAAAAAGGACGACTGGAACGAGTACGTCATCATCTGCAAGGGCCCCCACGTGACCCAGGTGCTCAATGGGGTGACGACGGTCGACCTGACGGACGAGCAGGAGGACAAGCGGGCGCTCACGGGCATCCTCGCCCTGCAGCTCCACGCCGGCCCCCCCATGCGCGTCCAGTTCAAGGACATCTACCTGAAGGATCTGAAGTAGCGCGCCCCCGCAGGCGCGTCACGGGACCCGGGCTCCTTGACGACCCCGGCCGCCCCCGATATAGTGGCCCCTCCTCCGGGAAACGCGGGTTGCCGCGACGGGGGCGGGACTCCCGACGAACGGCCATTCCAATCAGGAGACGGGCGATGGCAAAGGGAAAATCGCTGCACAGCCTCTGCCGCTGGACGTTCAACCCCGGCAAGGGCGGGTTCGTCCCCGGGAACATGCGCCCCGGCTGGGCGTGGGACAAGCTCGACACGGTCGGCGTCCTCAAGCTGATCCGGACCAAGATCGCCCCCCGCCTGCCCGACCACGTCCAGCTCGGCTTCGAGATGCACTACGACACCGAGGTCTGCGAGAAGACGGCCCCGGCGGTCGCCGACGCCCTCGTCGAGAACAAGATCGCCCTCGCCTTCATGACCCCCGGCGCCCACAGCCACTACGCCTACGGCGGGATCTGCTCCATCGACCCCGAGGAGCGCAAGTCCGCCCAAGCCTTCGGCGCCCGCGCCGTCGATCTGACCTACGGCCCGCTCAAGAAGGCCTGGCCTGCGGAGCCGGAGCTGGCCCCCACCTTCGGCATCTGGAACGGCTCCTTCGGCTACGACCTCGCCTCGCCCGCCATCGCCGCGATGTACCAGAACCTCAAGGACAGCCTCGCCAAGCTCGCCAAGCACGAGCAGAAGAAAGGCGGCAAGCTCTTCCTCGTCATCGAGCCGAAGCCGAACGAGGGGCACCCCGCGATGCTCCTCCCGACGGTGGCCAGCGCCATCGTCTTCTGGAAGCGGCTCGCCGAGGAGTATGACATCCCCGTCGCCAAGAAGGGCGTCAACAAGGAGTTCGGCCACTCCGAGATGATCGGCCTCGACCACGTCTACGACACCGTCGAGGAGATCGACAACGGCATGCTCCTCCACATGCACCTGAACAGCCAGGGTTACAACGACGGCGTCATCCTCGGCGGCCCCGGCAAGTACGACATCGACCACGGGACGCGCGTCAACGGCATGAACGTCGCCATCGCCAAGCTCCTCCAGCAAGCCAAGTACGGCCGGTGGAAGGGGCACGACATGCAGGCCCGGGCATACGACAACGAGGAGCAGGCGATCGACCGCGTCGTCCGCTCCATTCTCAGCTGGGAAGCGTGCGCGGCGGCGGCCGAGCAGCTCGACATGAAAGGCCTCATGGCCCTCCTGGCGGCCCGCAAGACCGCCCAGGCCGAGGACGTCATGCGCGGCGCCGTCGTCCAGGCCCAGCAGCTCTTCGACCAGATGCTCAAGGCCTAGGACGCGTCCCGGCAACCGGTCCGAAAACGGGAAGCCCCCGCCGAAAGACGGGGGCTTCTCTTTGTTGCCCGTCGCCCTCCTGGAGCGCGGGCGCGGAGCCGTGCCCGCGCCCGCCACCACCGGGGGCCGGCTCAGTTCTTGTTGTCGATGAGCTCCCCCATCTTGATCACCCGGAACCGCCGCAGCATCTCCGCGTCGAAGACCTTTCGCAACTCATACGCCTCCAGCAAGCCCGCGTCCCACTCTTTTTGCGCCTCCGGCGAGCCGTCCGCGTAGAGATTGATCGCCCCCGAGTAGTCGCCGCAGTACGCGCCGTACTCTTGCAGCGCCCGCGCGATGACCTTTCCGGTGCGGCTCAGCTTCAGCGACTCGACGTCGATCGACGGGTCGAGCTGGATCAGGCCGCCCATCGGGATGCCGCGGTCCGGCCGGGCGTCGCTCGTCGTCCCTTGCGCGGTGCTCGCCGGGGGATGGACGAAATACCGCGACCGGCAGTGCGGGTAGGCGAAGACGAGGGCGTGATCGATGCGCCCGGCTTTCACCTCGTCAACCAGGATCAGCCCGGCGATCAGCGGGAAGCCCGAGGCGCGCGCGCCGTGGGCCCGCTGCCAGGGCTGGGCTTTCCCGTGCGGCGGATGGACGCCGCTCCCCTTCAGATCGAAGGACGCGCCGACACCGCACGTCCAGGTTCCGTCCGCGTTCTTCCGCGCGTCCCACATCCCCCACTCCAACCCGAGCCGCCGGTCCACGATGCAGAGGTGCCGGTCGCTCTGGGGGTCCGGCTTGGCGTCCGGCGGGATGGGCACCGGCTTGTCGAACCCCTCGCCCGCCACGTCGCGGCACGCCACCATCACCCCCGGCGTCCTCGCGCTATCGACGAAGTAGACGGGGATGGAGAACCCCTTGATGTTGACGCCGAGAAAATTCCACTGGCAGCTGGTGGCAAGATCCTCGATGAGCTCCCTCGATTTCGGGTCGGTCTCGGCATGCTTCGGGATCCGGGTGTTCCAGATGCTGTCGGGGGCGAAGGCGCGCCAGCCCTTCGGCTCGGGCGGCTTCGCGGGCTCCCGGGGCGCGACGACGGGCTTGGGCCGCGGGGAAGGCGCCGACGCCGCCTGTTGCGCCTCCAGGTACGCCCGCCGCGCCGCCACCGCGCCGGCCGCGGCCGCTCCGCCGAGCGCCGCCAGCCGCAACGCCTCGTCGGCCCGGTCGAAGAGCCCCGCGGCGAAGGCCAGGTCGGCGACGGCCAGGGCGCGGTCGGGCTTCCCCGCGCAAGCCGCGAGCCCCAGCCCCGCCGCCTGCGCGGGCTCGAGCATCGCCCAGGTCAGGTCGATCGCCGAGGCCTGGAAGCGGAGCGTGACGCCCTTCGCGTCGGCTTTGAGGAGGCGGACCTTCTGGGGGGCACCGAAGAGGGGGACCTCGGCCTCGACCGCGGCGCCCTCCGAAGCCGCTTCCCGGAGGATCGTCTGGACGCGGGCGAGCGCCTCGGCCTTCCCGGGCGGGGCGTACGTCTCGGCCGCGGGGGAAAGCGCGGTCGCCGGCAACAGGACGATCTGCAGGAGGACTCGCGTGGCCGGGCTCCTGAACGTCGGTCGCGGTTGCATCTTATTCCGCCGCCGAGGACGCCCATGAACAGCGGACGGCCATCTTCACGGACGCCCCCCGAGGACGACGTTCCGCCGGTAGCCCTCGTAGAGCGCCCGGCGCAGTTCCTGCCCCGGATCCCCCGCGCCATGCGGCGCGGGATCCAGGTACGCGTAGAATTCGAACGCGATCGCCGTCTTGACCCCGTTCGCCCGGATCGCCTGAAGCTGGGCCTCCAGAAGGGAGACGTCGGACACGGGGACGCGCCGCTCGGTACGGCCGTCGCCCTTCGGGAGGAGGCGAAAGCACTCCGCAACGGCCCAAAGCTCGGTCCCGGCGCCGGCGCAAGCCCTGCCGAACGCCGCGAAGAAGGGGTCGATGCGCTCCCGGACCCGGCCGTCCCAGCCCCGCTCCCCCACGCCGTCCTGCAGGAGCAGGTACCGGATGTGGCCGCCGGCGAGGAGCCGCGCATACGCGCGCTCCGTCCGGTCGGGGCCTGCACACCACGATTCCGTGTTGAAGTAGGCGGAAAGAGCCACGGGCTTGTCCGCCAGCCGCCGGCACCCCTGCGCGATGTCGCGGAAGAGGTCGTGGACGGCGTCCAGGGTCGCGACGTCGTCCGGGTCGTAGACGTTATCGGTTTCCACCGGGATGTACCAGCCGGCGAAGGCGTCGTGGCGGCCGTAGCGTTGCTGGATCTGCTCAGCCGTCTCGAGGCACGCGGCCCGGACCGCGGTGCGCCGGCGCTCCCCCTCGGCGCCCCGGCCCCGCCCGCCGTCCCAGTCGGCGAGGAGGGCCAGCCCGAGGAAGACGCGCACCCGCCGCGCCGGGCCGGCCGCGCGGTTGCGAGCGTCCGCCAGCTCCAAGATGCGCCGGGTGGGATCATTCGCCTCGCGCAGGAAATTCGTGTCGTTGAACCGGAGGTATTGCAAAATCAAGGTGTCCATGCCAAGAGCCGTCAGGCTTTCGAATGCGGCCGTCCAGTCCGCGTCGAGGTTCCCGGTGTGGAACTGGATGAAGGCCCCGTCGAGGGGCGCGACCTCCGGGGGGGCCGCCGGCGGGGCGGCGGACGCCGGGAGGGCGGCGGCAAGCGCAAGGACGAAGAGCCGGACCGGTTCCATCGGAAGCCCCTTCAATCGGGTACGCATTATACAGGCCGTCGAGCCGTCCATCGCGCATTTGATTGACGCCCCCCCTCCCGCGCCCTATCCTGCCTCCATCCCGTCCCATCCATTTCACGAGGAGGCACCATGCGCGGAACCCCCTTGACGGCGGCGGTCGCGTTGTTCGCCCTCGCGGCGTGCCAGTCGACGGCCCCCGCCCCGGGCGGCGGCGGGGCGGCGGCACCCGCGACGGTCGCGGCGGACGAGGCAGGTCTCAAGGGGTACTGGTCCTTTGACGAGGGATCCGGCGCCGTCACGGCGAACGCCGGCTGCCAGTGCGAGTCAGCCGTCCCCGCCGGCTTGAAGCGGGTCGACGGGAAAAAGGGCAAAGCCCTGCTCTTCAACGGCAGGGACTATGTCGTCATCAAGCACTGCGCCTGCTTCAACGCCCCGCAGTACACGATCGCCGCCTGGACGAAGCTGAAGGACACCTGCGACTACCAGTACATCGCCTGGAAGGGCGGCCCGGCCTTCCCCGAGGAGAAGAGCTGCCGGCGCCTCGATCTCTGGCTTGAGACGGACGGCACGGTCAACGGCATCGTGCACGATGAGAAGGAGGGCGAGCTTCGCTTCGCGGGCGCCACAAAGATCACCGACGACACCTGGCACCATGTGGCGCTTACCTACTGCGGCAAGGCGGTGACGCTTTACATCGACGGGAAGAAGGAGGCGGAGGAGAAGCCGGCGGCCCCGCTGGCGAAAAGCGAGCACGACCTCTGGATCGGCGCCCGACCCGAGGGCGTCTGCGCGACGGGGATCATCGACGAGGTGCGGTTCTACAGCCGCGCGCTTTCGGCGGGCGAGGTGGCGGCGCTGGCGGGGAAATGAGGGGCGGATTCCTCAGGGCGGGCGTCACCGCTTCTGCTTCTTCTCGCCCTTTCCGCCGCCGCCCAGCGCCGCCGGCCTCGCGTCCCGATACCGGTCCAGCGCGTTCTGGAGCAGCGCCTTGGCCGTTGCCGCCTCGCCGTCCAGCGCTCCCGCCAGCGGCTGCCTCTCGAGGACGTCGTCCCGGACGTCGTAGAACTCCCCCGTCCGGTAGAGCTTGTAGCGCTGCGTGCGCGCGAACTCCTTCGCCGGGGGACCGCCGTCGCGCGCGTACCAGCAGTAGGTCCACTCGCGCGGGGCCCCCTTCTCCCCCCGAAGCTGCGGCAGGAAGCTGCGGCCGTCGATCGCCAGCGCCTCCGGCACCGCGACGCCCGCCGCCTCGCAGAGCGTGGGCAGGAAGTCGGTGAAGTCCACCAGGTCCGTGCAGACCCGCCCGCCCGGGATGCCCGCGGGCCAGGTGCAGATCAGCGGCACCCGTGTTCCCGCGTCGGTCGTCTCGCCCTTCCCCCCCGCGACGTCGCGGTCGCCCATCCGGGTGACGATCCCCTTGCCGGTCCCGTTGTCCCCCGTGAACAGGATCAGCGTGTCCTCGCGCAATCCCAAGGCCTCCAGCTTCGCCGCGAGCTTCCCGACGAGCTTGTCCATGTACGCCACCATGTCGGCGAAGTGCTTCGTCTGCCCCTTCTCGTCCTTCACCCCCTTGCGGCCGGGATCCCATCCCGCCGAGTCCGGCGTGGGATCGTAGGGCGCGTGCGTCAACATCATCGGATAATAGACGAGAAACGGCTTGTCCTTGTTGCGCTCCATGAAGGCGCAGGCATGGTCGCTGACAAGATCGGGGCCGTACTCGCCTTGGTCGTAGTCGACCTCCCGGCCGCCAATCTCGAGCCCCGGGTTGGCGTACCGGCCGGGACGGCGCGTGAGCTGCCAGAGACAGTAATCGTCGAATCCGAAGCGGCCCGGCCCCTCGAAACCGCCCTCCAGCTGCCACTTACCGACGATGCACGTAGCGTACCCCGCCTTCTTCAGCAGGTGCGCGAACGTCGTCTGCTTCGGGTCCAGCAGTCCGAACCGCACATAGTTGCGGACGTTGTAGATCCCGGTCATGATCTGGACGCGGGAGGGCGTGCAGAGCGGCTGTGCATAGCAGTGCTCGAACCGCACGCCGGTGGCCGCCAGGCGGTCGAGGACGGGCGTCTTGTACGAGGTGCAGCCGTTCGCGCCGATGCACTCGTAGCCGAGGTCGTCGGCCAGGATGAGGACGATGTTGGGGGAGCGGGGGGCGGCAAGGCCGGGGGCGGCCGGTGAGACGGCCATCGCGACGGCCGGCAGAAGCAGGCGCATCTTCATGCCGAGTCCCTTGAAGGCGATGGCGGAGGTCGCGGGCTGTCGACATCATACAGTGCGGGAGCGGGGCGGGACCATTCAGGACAGGGAAAGGAGGAGGGCGGGCGGTGGACCTTGGGTTCGGCGTGAGGCGGGACGCGGACGGCTCAGGACCAACGCATCCTCGCCCAAACCCGGGCTGCGACCGCCAGCGCGGCGGCGGCGGCCGCCCCGGCCCCGCCGAGCCCCCCGCCGGCCGCGGCGACGAAGCACCCCCCGCCTCCGCCCCCGTCGTCGCCGCCCCCGCCGCCGGCGGCCGGCGCGTACGCCACCGCCACGGTTGCGGTGCTGCCGTTGCCCAGCGTGTCGAACGCCGTGACCGTGAGGGGGTTGATCCCGGACGCCAATGGAACCTGTGCGGTCCAGTCGGCGCCCGCGAGCGAGCAGATCCCCGCCTCCCCCGTCGCCGCGTTCGACCACGCGACCGAGGCGACCCCGTCCCCGTCCGTCGCCGTGCCTCCCACGACAAGAGGGGTGGCGGAAACGGACGCGGGTTGAGCCGCTACGGTCAGCGTCGGCGGCGCGTTGGCGCTGGCCGTCAACGATACCCAGCGCTTCGCGGTGCCGTTCCCCCCGGAGGCGTTGGCGATCGTCACGACGTCGCCGTAGGTCCCGGCCGCCAAGAGACCGGCCGCCGCGCCGACGACGGCGGCCGTCACGGTCGCGGAGGCCCCCGGCGCCAGCGTACCGCCGGCCGGGGAGACCGACAGCCACCCCTGGGTACAGGAGGCCGTCCAGGTCAGCGAAGCCGTCCCCGCGTTGCTCAGCACCCAGGCATGGCTGGACGGGGCGAACGGCCCCCCGGTCCTCCCCGACACGATCCAGGGGCCCGTCGGTGTCACGACGAGATCGGCGGCGCCGGAGACGGAGAGGCTGACGGGCCGGCACGCGCTGCCGGTCCCGCTCGACAGGTTGCGGAAGAGAACCGCGTCGGCGTAGGGCGTCGCCGAGCCCGGGAGGATGTTCGCCTCGGCGCCGGCGATCGAGACGGTGACCGCCGCCGAGGCCCCCGCCGCCAGCACCCCGCCGGCGGGCGAGACACCGACCCACCCGGCCTGCGCCCGGGCCGACCATTCCATGGCGGCGGTGCCGGGGTTGGAGATCTCGTACGCGGCGGAGGCGGGGGTAAAGGGGCCGCCGGCGCCCCCGGAGGCCGCGAGCCCGTCCGCCGGCGTCACCTGCAACGGGCCGGGCCCGCTCGCGAGGACGGTGATCACGCAGGCGTCGTAGGCCACGGCGTGGACGCCGTCGTCGGCGCTCAGCCGAAGCGTATACGTTCCGGGGGCGCTGAAGGAGGCCTGGGTGGCGGCGGCGGCCGGGTTGGCGAAGGAGACGGTGCCGGGTCCGGCGACCGACACCCAGGCGACGGTCAGCCCCGTACCGGTAACCGACCCGGCGAGGTCCGCGCCGGCGGCGAGCGCCACCGTCTGATCCGGCCCGGCGTCGGAGGTCGGCGCCCCGGCCGACCGCGGGCCCTCGGTCGCGCCCGTGGTCTGGATCACCTCGAACTGGTCGATGGGAAGCCGGTTGATGCGGTCGAAGCAGCCGGGGGGAAAGCGGTTATCGGGGCAGATGGAGACGGAAAAGAAGCCGCCGTTGTCGGCGACAATCGCGCCGTATTTCTTGAGCGCCTTGGCGACGGCCACCTCCTGCTTCGTCCAGGTCTCGGGGATGACGAAGGAGGCCTTGAGGCGGAAGCGCTGCCCCATGGCGGGGTAGTTGACCGAGGTGGCGGGAATGGTCGAGGCGAAGTGCGTGGCCGGGTAGAGGTACTCCCGCCGCGTCTTGGCGACGATCAGCCGCAGGGCATGCTCGACCATGCCGCGCTCGCACTCGTCATAGCGGACGAGCGCACCGAACATCGGGAGGCCCGCCGCGTCGGCCGAGGTCCACCCCGCCGGCCGCAACGCGTTGCTCTTCAGGTCGAACTTGGCGTCGTTGGAGGCCTGCCAGGCCGGCGTGCCGGAGGTCAGCCGGGTCTGCCAGAGCTCCCAGATAAACCCGGCGCCGGGCATCACCACGATGGCGTGCCGGTCGCCGCCGGCGTTGTTCACGTCCCGTTGCCACTGCTCCAGGGTCAGCGATCCCGTTCCCACCGGCCAGGTCTCGACGGGCATGTTCGACGGGATGGGCAGCGAGGCGATGTCCGTCGTCCCCGCCTTGATGTCGTCGGACTCGTCCGGGTAATCGACGAGGCGGACGTCCACTTTCGCCTGGGCGTCCGGGACGAGAACGTAGTTCATCTCGGGGAAGAGGCGGAGGGTCTGGCGGTCGGCCGGGAGGTCCGCCTTGACCTGCGCGATCATGGCGGCCGAGTTGGCCAGCAGGGGACGCTGGGCGATGTTCTCGTTCCAGGCGCTGGTGACGGGGAAGATCTGCATCGCGGCGACGACGGCGTCGGCCTGGGGCGTGTTGAAGAGGATCGGGGCGGAGACGGTCGGAGCCGGTCCGAGCATCCGCCCCTCGTGATTGATCCGTTCGGCGGCGGCGGGAAAAGCCGGAACGGTCAGCACGACAGCCCCGGCGAAGACCTGCAGACGACGCATGGCTGGGCTCCTGAAGGGCAGTCCTCGGGACGGGGTCACCGCCCGATCTCGCGGATCCGCGCATCCCGGATCTCGATCCGGCCGCCCCGCGACACGAAGAAGGCGATGGCGCCGGGGACGTCCCGGTCGCCCCCCTCCCCCGGCTCGACCGGGACCTTCCGGCCGTCGAGCGCCGCCTGCAGCGTCGTCCCGCGGGAGACGGCCTTCAGCTCCCGCCAGGCGTTCGGGCGGTCGATCGTCAACTGTGCGAACAGGGCGTAACCGCGGACCTGGAACTCCGCCAGGCGCGTCCCGCTGACGCGGATCCGGCACGCCAGTTCGAAGTCGCCCCACGCACGCTCGCTCTCGATGCGCGCCACGGATCCGCCGGGATCCTCGCCGACGACCGCGCCGCTCTCGACGCGCCACCGGCCCCGCGTCGCCCGCCAGCCGGCGAGATCCGTCCCGTCAAAAAGGTTGATCCAACCCGTCGGCGGCGCGGGCGGGGCCGGCGGGAGCAACCGCGCGACCGGCGCGGCCCCCGGCCCGACCGCGGCGGCTTGGCCGGCCCCGACGTCCGTCCATGACCGGTCGGAAAGACGCGTCAGCCGAACGCGCCCCTCCTGCACCTCGAGCCGCGTCGCATCGGCCAGGACCGTCAGGAGAAGCCGCGTCCCGAGGACTCGCGCCTCGGCATGCGGGGTGACGAAGACCAGCCCGTGACCGGGGGCCTGCCGAACGACACGCGCGGCGAGCGCGCCTCTGCCGAGACGAAGGCAACGCCCCGCCGGATCCCCCGCGACCACCGCGAGAGACGCATCGCCCTCCAGATCCAGGCGCGACCCGTCCGCAAGCCGCACCCCGGCGCGTGACACCGCGCCGACGGTCTCGATCGCCTGCCCGCCCACCAGCCCCGCGCCGGGCGACGCCGGCGTCCGATCCGGGCCCGACCGGAGAAAGACATTCCCCGCGACCGACTCGAGCAGGGCGGCGACGGCGGCGGTGGCATGGCCCGGCGCGGGCGGCGCCGGCGAGGATGGAGGCGACTCCAGCACCGGATCGGGCAAGGGACCGATCGGGGACGGTGAGACCGGGGGAGCCGGCTCGGGCGGGACCGCGCGGGCAGCCGCCCCAAGCGGGGCCGCCGGTGCGTCGACGGGCGGCGCGGACAAGAGCGCCCCCGCCTCCGAACGGGGCTCGGGCGGGAGAACCCGTTCGGGGCCGCCGGAGCGGATCTCGCCAGTCCCGCGCGCCAGCGCAACGGGCTCCGGGCCGGGCCCGGTCGCCGGGGCGGCCGGCGGGGCTGCGCGCCGGGAGCCGGGCCACGCCGCGATGAATGCAACCAAGATCCCGGCGGCGGCCGCCGCGCCCAGCCACGTCGGGCCCTCGGGACCGATGAGGCGGCGTGAGAGCCGCGCCCGCCTGGGCCGGATGACAACCGGGATCGCCGGACGGGATGCCGCGCGAACCGCCCCCCTCCGCCCCGCGCCCAGGCGGCCCGCCACCCGCCCGCCGATCGCCTCCAGCCTCGCCGGGTCGATCGGAGGCTCCGCGTAATGTTTCAGCAACGCGCCCAGGTTCGCGTCCGCCGCCCGCTCCGCGTCCAGTCGCGAGGCGAGCGTCTCGCCAAGATCGTGCAGCCGCCCCGCGTCTATCGCCGGCTCGCGGTGTCCGGCCAGGAGGCGCGCCACCTGCCCGCTCCAGAACTCGAAGTCCGGCGTCGTGCTCATGGGCGGCTCACCCCTCCCCCTGCGCCTCGAGCTCCCGGCGGACGCGATGGAAGACCGTGCGAAAGGCTTCGCGCGCCCGGTAGAGCCGTCCCTCGACCGCCTTGACCGACTCCCCGAGGCGCCGCGCGATCGCCTCGACGGGAAGGCCCTCGCAGTATTTCGCCTTCAACGCCTCCGCGTGCTGGGGATCGAGGGCCGACATCACCATGCCGACGAGCATCCGCATCTGGGGATGCGCGGCCGCCGCCTCCGAAACGTGCCGCGTCTCGACGTGGAGCAGCGCCTCCTGCACGAGAGCGTCCAGCGTCTCGAGCGAAAGGATCCGGGCGCCGACCCGCTCCCGGTGCCGGTCGGCCAACACGCGCCGCGCCACGCCGCACAGCCAGGGGAACAGCAGATCGTCGTCCTGCAGCTTGCGGATCGACTCGCGGGACTGGACGAGCCGGGTGAGCGCCTCCTGGAAGACATCCTCCGCCAAGGCCATGTCCCCGCCGGCCCGGAAGTAGACGTACTTGAGAAAGGGGACGGCGATTCGCCCGTAGAAGGCCAGGAAGGCCTCACGGTCTCCGGCGGCGATGGCCTCGATCTGGTCGCGTTTCATGCCGGGTCCGGAACGGGTGCCTCCGCCTTTCTATTCGCGGAAAGACGCCAATCCCACGAAAAACTTCGATTTTTTGCGGGGAGGGGGCGCGGGAAGCGGGATGCCGGCAGGGCGGGATCGCCGCCGGCCGGCCGCCGGCGGCGGCTCAGAGCCAGACCGACACGCTGTACACCGCGTACAACACCAGCAGGGCCCCGCCTTCCCACCGGACGATCCGCGAGCGGTCCGAGAAGCCCATCGGCAGGAGGACCAGCGTCAGTCCCGACATGACGAGCAGGTCCCGCAGCCCGCCCGCGGGGAGCGGCACGGGCGCGATCGTGCCGCTCAGGCCCAGGATGAAGAAGAGATTGAAGAGGTTCGAACCCACCACGTTCCCCACTGCCAAGTCGCTCTCGCCCCGCCGCGCCGCGATGACCGACGTGACCAGCTCCGGGAGGCTCGTCCCGACCGCGATGATCGACAACCCGATTACCGACTCCGGCATCCCCAGGGCGGCGGCGACGCCCCGGGCGCCGCCGACCGTGGCCCATCCGCCGGCGGTCAGCAGCGCCAAGCCCAGCATGATGCGGATCGTCGAACCAACCTTCGATCCCGTCGACGCCCTCCCAGCGGCAGCCGCCCCGGCAACGCCTCCGCCCAGAACGTCCCGGGCCGTAAAATAAAGGAAGACGCCGAAGAAGAGGAGCAGGACGATCGCGTCCCCCCGGGCGATCTGATCCGGTCCGCCGCTGAGAAGACCGTCCGCCCCGAGCGCCAGGGTCGCGACGCTCCCGAGAACCAGCAGCGGAATCTCGCGCGCCAGGATGGTCGGCCCCACGGTCACCGGCCTCAGCAGCGCCGCCGCCCCCAGGATCAGCCCGGCGTTCGCGATGTTCGACCCGATGACGTTCCCGAAACAGAGGCCGGTCTGGCCCCGAAGCGCCGCCGCCAGGTTGACCGCCAGCTCCGGGATGCTCGTCCCGAAAGCGACCACCGTCAGGCCGACGACGAGGGGGGGGACGCCGGCGAGGCGGGCGAGGTCGGAGGCGCCTCGGACGAGAAGGCCGCCCCCGGCAAGCAGGGCGACGATCCCGAGGGCGAGCAGGAGAAAGTCGAGCATGGTCCGATTCGGATCGCGTCCTGTCACTGCGCACGCGAACGCCGCAGGCCGCGTCGTGTGCCGCGGAACAAGAGCCCGTCCGGAAGAAACGGGACGGATCCCGGAAGGACGGGCGGGGTCAGGCCCGCTTCACCTGCCTCACCCGACGCGCAAAGTCGTCCAGCTCCGCCAGGTTCTCGTACCCGACCGCCATCGTGTCGGCAAGCCCTCGGCGGAGGACAAACTCGATCGACTTGTTCTTTTTCTCCTCGTCGTCCCGGAACGTCCCTTCGCCGACGAGTTTCATGCCGACCACGCCCTTCCCCGCCGCGCGGATTCGCGCGAGCACCGCCGCCACCTTTTCGGGATCCCTGTCGTCCATCTTGGCCCCGTATGCGTTGATGCGGGCGTTGACGGAGTCCACCCACGGCTCGGTCGCGCACGCCTCGAGCGCAGGAAGAGAATGGATCGAGACCCCGTGGGCGCGGATGACCCCTTTCGCCTTGAGATCCGCCAGGATGTCCATCTGCTTCCGCTGCTTCACGTTCCAGTCCGCGTCTGTCATGCAGTGGATGAGGACCAAGTCGATCACGTCGGTCTGAAGCTCCTTGCGGAAGCGCTCGACGACGACGTCGGCGTCGGGCCGCTCCGGCTCGGGAATCCCGCCCTTGCGGACCCAAATCTTGGTAAGGAGGACGTAGGAGTCTCGGGGAAGCTTGCCGAGCGCGCCGGGGATGAACGGGTGCGTGCCGTACATGTCGGCGAGATCGAAGTAGCGGACACCGCGGTCGTAGGATTCGCGCAGCAGCGTCTCGAAGCCCTTCTTGCCGAGGCGGGTCTGGTTGGATTGGCGGTTGCCGCCCCGCATGCCCGTGCCGAAGCCGACGCGGCTGACCTTCAGGCCGGTTCTGCCGAGGTCGACCCGCTCGTAGGGATCGTACGTCCCGGCGTCCGCCTCGGCGGCGAGGCTCGTATCGGCGCCCCGGCAGGCTCCGGTCGCGACCGCTCCCGCCCCGATCAACGTCCGCCGCAACAGGTCGCGTCGTGCGAGGCTCATGGCCGCCCTCCTAAGAAAGACCCCGGTATTGTAACGGTCGACGCCGTGTTGCGGAAGGGGAAGGCGAGACGGTGAACCGGGTCGTACGCCGCGACGCGGGAAAGCAAGGGCGTTCCGGCCGCAAAGGCGGCGGGGGCCGCGACCCGGCCTGCGGCCCATGAAATATCTTTTCGCCGCGATCCATGCGCCCCAGCCCCCGCCGCCCCGTTACGACGTCTCTTGCCGAATTCCCGAATCGTGGTATATCTGTCCCATTGCACGCCGCCCGGCACGGGGGTCGGAGAAGGAACCGGTATGAGCGTCGCCGACCGCCGCGCCGCCCGCCAAGCTCTCGCCCTCCCCGCCGCCTTGGCGCTTGCCGCGCTCGCCGGCGGCGGCGCCGTCTTCTGGACCGCGTCCATCCCTCACGTTTCAGGTCCCCTCCCCTGCGCGACCGGCCTCCTGGATTCGCCCCTCGACGGCGCCGCCCGCGAGCCGCGTCCGGGCGCCGACGGTCTCCTTGTCCTCAGCGCGTCATTGACGCGGGAGAACGGCCGCCTGCGCGTCGTGCGGGGGCGGCCGGACTGGCGGGCGCTGCGGGCGCCGGGACGATCGGTCGGGATCGCCCTGCGCGCCAGGCCCGGGCCGGAGACGAGGGCGGAGGCGCTTGAGACGACGGCGACGCTCGCCGGCTTGGCGCGCGCCCTCGCCGCCGAGTCCCGCGCCTGGGGGGTGGACAGCGCGGAGATCGTGCTCGACCTCGCGGACCCGGAACACGACCTCGACGCCTGGCGGCCGCGGCTTCTCGCCTTGCAGAAGGCCGCGGCGCCCCGTCCGGTCCGCATCGCCGCCCCGCCGTCGTGGATCGGCCGGGGCGACTTCCTTCGCCTCGCCGCCGCGGCGGGCAGCTGGGTGCTGAAGCTCCCGGCGCCGGGCGGAGACTCCCGCCTCGAGCCGGGCTCGGTCCGCGTCCTCGCCGAGCGCGCCGCCCGCCTCCGCCTTCCCTTCCGGGTCGCGATTCCCGGCCCCCCCGACGCCGCCTTGGTCCGGGCATGGACGGACAGCCGCCCGGAGACGCTGGCCGGCGTGGTCGTGTATTGAGCGGCCCGACCGCCGCGCCGTCAGACACACGACCCGGACCGAGCCGGTCCCGCAGCGGCCCGCGGCAGCCGCACGGTGAACGTCGTCCCCTCCCCCTCGCGGCTGGCGAAGCCGATCGTCCCGCCGTGCGCCTCGACGATCCATTTCGCGATGGAGAGCCCCAACCCGCTCCCCCCCGCCTCCCGCGAGCGGGCCTTGTCCACGCGGTAGAACCGCTCGAAGAGATGGGCTTGGTCCGCCTCCGGAATGCCGATCCCGGTGTCGGCCACGGCTAGCACCGCGGCGTCATCCTCGGCGCGCAGCGTCACGTCCACCCGACCCCCCGGCCGGTTGTACCGGATCGCGTTGGTGACCAGGTTGGTCGCGACCTCGCGGAGGCGGGCGGCGTCCCCCGACACCGTCGCCGCCCCGGCGTCGATCCCGAGCGCCACGCCGGCCTGCTCCGCCAGGGGGCGAAGCAGTGCGACGGTCTCCTCGAGAAGCGACTTCAGGTCGACGGGCTCCCGCACGAGACGGAGGTCGCCAGCGTCGGCCCGCGCGAGCGTCAACAGCCCATCGACAGTCCCCTTCATCCGCAGGGAGGCCCGGAGACAGGCATCGAGCGCCTCGCGGTACGCCTCCGGCGTGCGGTCCTGTTTCAGGGCCAGCTCGGCCTGGGAGAGGACGATGGCCAGCGGCGTGCGGAGCTCGTGGGCTGCGTCGGCGGTGAACCGCATCTGCCGATCGAAGGAGGCCTCCAGGCGGTCGAAGGCCTCGTTGAGCGTCCGGGCCAGCGTTCCCAGCTCGTCCTCCGTCCGGGCGACGTCGATCCGGCGGGAGAGGCTCGAGGCGGAGATGGACGCGGCGGTCTCGGTGATCCGGCGGATGGGGGCGAGGGCGCGCGAGGCCAGGAACCATCCGCCCCCCAGCGCCAGCACGAGCACCACCGCGCCGACGCCGGTCACGACGCCCATGAACTCGCGGAGCCGATCCATCGCCTTGCGGGTGCGCTGGCCGACAAGGACCGTCAGCCCGTCCCGCCCCGCCACCGCGATCTCGCGTCGATGGTCCCGGTCGCGGAAGCCGGTCCGCTCCGGCCGGGGAATGTCGCCGGGGCGGGATCGGTCCACGACCCTCCCGCCGGGGTCCCAGATGACGTAGTAGGGGTCGTCGCGGTCGCCCGTCCGAAACGCCGCCAGATAGCGTTCCGAAAACTCCAGCTCCAGCCTTCCCGGACGGCCGCCGCCGGCCCGTCCGTCGCCGCCCGGTGTGTCGTCGGGGTCGCGTCTCCCGCCGGCATCCCACTCCGCCGCGCCGGCGAGGGCCTCCGCGTGCGTCCGCAGCCGCGCGTCGATCTCGTGAAGGACGGCGCGACGCTGGGCGAGGTAGAGCGTCGCCCCGAAAGCCCCCAGCACCGCCAGGAGGATCAAGGCGTACCAGAAGAGCAGCGCCCAGCGGATCGATTTAAACATCGATGATGTAGCCCTCCCCCCGGCGGGTCTTCACGAGATCCTTGCCGAGCTTCCGCCGCAGATTGGCCACGTGAACGTCCGCGACATTGGACAGGGTGTCCTCGTTCTCGTCGTAGATGTGGTCGTAGATCATGGTCCGCGTGACGAGCGACCCGCGGTGCAGGGCCAACAACTCGAGGAGGGCGTACTCCTTCGGCGAGAGGACGACCGCCTCCCCCCCCTTCTTCACCGTGCGCGCCGCCGTGTTGATCTCGATGTCGCCCAGCCGGACGATCGGCGCGGGGTGACCCGCCGACCGCCGGATCAGGGCCCGAACGCGGGCGATAAGCTCGTCCAGCCGGAAGGGCTTGGTGAGATAGTCGTCCGCGCCCGTATCGAGCCCCCTGACCTTGTCCACGACGGCGTCGCGGGCGGTAAGAATGAGAACCGGGGTCTTCTTTCTGGCACGGAGCCGCCGCAGGATCTCCCAGCCGTCCACCTTGGGAAGCATCAGGTCGAGGACGATCGCGTCGTAGTCGCACGTCAAGGCGCTGTAGAGACCGCTCTCCCCGTCGTGCGCCGCGTCCACGGCGAACCCCTCCTCTTCGAGCCCTTGGCGGACGGCCCGGGCCAAGTCGATCTCGTCTTCGACGATCAGGATGCGCATGACGTCGGCGCTCCGGGGCAAAGTCGGGGGAGGGCGGCGGCCGCGCCGCCCTCCCCGGTATGGCGTGCACGGTCTACGGCTTCCCCTTCGCCTCGTCCTGGTCCGTGTCGTCGTCGTCCTTCTCGACCTTCACGACCTTGCCGGTCGCCGGATCGACGACGACCTCGATCTCCGAGCCGTCCTGGATCACCGTCACCTCGTAAACGGCCCCGTCCCTTTTCAGTTCCAGCTCGGCCTCGACGGCCTTGCCGCCGGTCTCCGACTCGGCCTTCAGAATGGCCCCGGACAGGGGGACGGTCGCGGACTTGAGGGCCTCGGCCAGCCGGGCTTCCTTCGAGGCTTCCTCCTTGTCCCCCTCGCCGCCCTTGTCGTCCTCCTCCGCCTCCGTCGCGAGCACCTTCCCGGTCGCGGCGTCGATCTTCACCTCGAGCTCGGCACCGTCCTTGAGGATCTCCACCTCGAAGACGACGGCGTCCTTCTCGACTTCGAGCTCGGCCTCGACGGCCTTGCCGCCCGTCTTCTCCTCCGCGCGGGCGACGGCGTCGGTCAGGGAAATCGCCGCCTTCTGGAGGGCGGCGGCGGGGTCTTTCTTCCCCTTGGCCGGACCGTCGGCGACCGCCAAGCCGAGGCCGCACAGGACGGCCAAGCCAGCCGCCGTCACAGACACCTTCACCATACCGCAAACCGATCGGGGAATGCCAGGCTTCCGCATGGCCTCCTCCTCGAAAAGGGACGCATCGGAGCCTGCCCTCCCGCACGCGCGGTCTTTGGCCTGCTCCCGACGCGCGAACTCTACTCCAAGGCACATGAAGAGAACGTGAAGGAGGACGCCGACACAACCCGATTGGCGGTCGCGGGTTGCGACGGGCGCGGCCCGCCGGGGGCGAGCCGGGCGCCGGCGTGAGCTCAGGCAGGACGCGGCGGACCGACGCGGGGTCGATGTTCCGCACGGCACGGGCGTAGTTGAGGATCCGGATCTCGTCGCCCTGCGGGCCGAGACCGCCGGCGTACCGTGCGGGGTCGCCGCTCTTGGGGTCGCTGCGCTGGGCGCCGGCGCCGTGGACGTTCATCGGCGCCTTCCTCCCCCCGGGGCCCGGCATGGCGCCCATGGCGCGGCCGAAGGCGATATCGACCGCGGCACCCCCCGGCCGGCCCGGCCCATCCAGGTGTGTCGTGCCGCTCCAGAACCACGCCTCGCCGTCCGTCAACCGGAAGACCGGATCGATCGCCGGCCCGCGCGCGGCGGGGTCGCGGGCGTCGGGCGCCCGCGTGTAGTCCACGAGGCTCTGCAGCTCCTTCGCGTCCGGCAGCCGCCAGTCGACGTAGCCGGCCAGCCGGCAGTCCGCAGGCCGGGCCTTGGCCTCGGCGAACGTTTGCTTCCGGTCGAGGTCGGGCGCCTTCTGCCACATCAGGCCGGTCTGCAGGTCCGAGATCGTGCCGTCCCCGTTGTCCCGGTAGGACGGCTTGCGCGTCTCGTAACAAGCATCCTGACCATAGAACGGCTCGCCGGGCTTGGGGACCTGGTGCAGCGGTCCGGCGTCGTCGAAACAGCGCGTCTGCCCCGTATCGACAACGCAGTACGGCAGCGGGGGAACCGGGTCGGGCCCTCCGGCGGCCGCCAAGCCCGTTCCCGCCACGGTCCAGACCGCCAGTGCCGGAAGTCCGCGCCGTCTGGACATGAGCCTCATCCTGGAATGTCGCCCACCGGTACAGTATAGACGGGCGGAACGCCAAGGTGATGCGGGTCGCGCAGCCGGAGATTTCCGCCCGGCCGGTCGCCGCCGGGGAAGATGCCGTTCCGGTCCCGCGGCGACTCGAAAGATCCGGTGAATGATCCCGCGCGAGGCCGGCACTGGAGAAGAGGGATCGCGGGGCCGCGGCTCCCGCGGGATCCCCGACAGGAGGGTCCATGAGCTCCTCCGGCGGCATTTCGGCCTCCGGCGTCGCGGCGGGAGTCTCCGCCAACCGGCTCCTCCTGGCAACCGGAATGACGGGCATCCTGTCGGCCGGGCCGGCGTCCCGCCCCCTCGACCTGCGCGCCGCCCACGCGGGCAGCGTCGAGATCGACACGGCCCTCTTCAACCTGGCCCCCCAGCCCGATGCCGCGAAGGCCCTTTTCGCCGCCGCCCGCCAGGCATTCGAGTCGCAGCCCCGGGCGTGCTTCGCGGAGCTGCCGGCCATCCGAGAGGCCGCCGAGGCGAACGGGCTCGCGCTTCTCGGCGGTCCCATGCTGGGTGCGCTGTCCCACGACGGCGCCCGCGTCTGGGTCCGCACGGCAAAGCCGGCGCAGGTCGTCGTAGCGGTGTCGTCAGCCGGCGGGGAGCAGCGCTTCGGGCCCGTCGCCAGCACGGTGGGGAGCGACCTGACGGCCGTGGTGCCGGTGACCGGTCTGGCGCCGGGGACGCGCCACCCGTACCGCGTGCTGGTCGACGGCCGGCCGGTCCCCATGCCTGCCGGCGCCGCCATCGCCACCGCCCCCGCACCCGGCGCGGCGGGGAGAATGACGATCGCCTTCGGCGCGGATTTCCACAAGACCGGCCTCTGGAACCGCCCCCTGCTGGACCGGATCCGCGCGCGGGGGTGCGCCGCCCTCCTGCTGCTCGGCGACAGCGCCGTCGACGACCGCGACAACCGCGTCGGCCTCCATCGCTCCGACTATCTCCTGCGCGACCTCTCGCCGGCCTGGCGGGATCTGGCCGCCGCCGTCCCCGTGTACGCCACGTGGGACGACCACGACTACTTCAACAACGACAAGTCCGGCGTGCCGCCCCGGTTCACGGACCACGACCGCGCGGAGGTCCGGAAGGTCTGGACGCAGAACTGGAACAATCCCGCCTACGGCCTCAAGGACCGCGACCTCGGGATCTTCTTCCATGCGCGCCTGGGTCCCTGCGACCTGATCATGCTCGACACGCGCTCCCGGCGCACCGCGCCCGGCCAGCCGGACAGCTTCCTGGGCGCGGAGCAGACGCGCTGGCTGGAACAGGAGCTGGCCGCCTGCACCGAGCCCTTCGTGATTCTCGCCGGCGGCACGATGTGGAGCGACAGCGTGTCGGCGGGCAAGGACTCGTGGGGGGTGTGGGATCCGCCGGGTCGCGAGCGCCTCTTCTCGCTCATCGAGGCGAAGCGGGTCGGCGGCGTGATCCTGCTCTCGGGCGACCGGCACGGGGCGCGGGTGATGCGCATCCGGCGCCCCTCGGGATTCACGTTCTGGGAATTCGAGCTGGGCAGCCTGGGCGGGCACGCGGGACCGCCGGCGATGGGGAATCAACCGGAGCTGCAACCCTTCGGCGCGACCGGCGAGCCGCTCTTCGGCGAGTGCGTCATCGACACCACCGCCGCCGATCCGACGGCCACGGTCCGCGTCGTGGACCCCGAGGGCCGGGAGCGCTACCAGGTGACGCTGGCGCGCAGCCAGCTGACGCCGGGCGCGAAGTGAGCCGCGGACCGGCGCCCGCTACGGGTTCCCGGCCGCCGGCGAGGCGAGGAACTCGCTCGGCGTCACGAACCGGCAGCCCTGGCCGCGCAGGTAAAGGACGGCCTTCTTGAAGTCCTCGAAGCGCGCGTCGTCCCACTGGTTGGGGTGGCCCTGGATCGCGATGTACGGCAGGGTGCGCCCCTTCTTCTCGAAGGCCTCGCGGACGGCGTCCGGGTTGGGCACGAAGAGCGGTTTCTCGAGTTCCATCAGCCGGCGGACCACCGTCTTGGTCGTGCGGACGCCCGGCGGCGGGCCGTAGAACCAGACAAGCCGGATCTGCGGGATCCCCTCCAGCGCCTCGTAGGTCACCCCGTCGATGGCCGTGGCGTGCGGCCCGAAGGCCACGAGGTCCACGCCCACCTTCTCCTTCGCCAGCGCCAGCGACTTCGTAAGCATTGCCGCTTGGTCGGCGGCGGTCCCGCCGAGGTACTCCGCCTTCCGCCCGTCCGCCTGCTGCGCGGCGGGCAGGCCGCGCGCGTAGTAGCCGTGGTGCCAGAGCTCGATCCATCCCGCCGCGACCCGCGCCTGGAGCCAGGCGACATAACCGGGGCAGTCGCCCTCGAGGGACTCGCCGAACATTCCGAAGGAGCCCTTGATCTTCTCGCCCTCCAGGAAGTCCGCAACTCGCTGCCAGCGGGATGAGACAGTCGCCTGGGGACCCTGACCGTGCCGGGCCAGATCGTCGAGTTTGAGCATCACCAGGGGGCCTGCGACGGCAGGGGCGGCGGCGGCCGCCGGCGTCAGGGGGACCAGGAATGAAAGCAGGGCGAGAAGGCCAGCCCCCTCGTGAGCGCGGCGGTCGCATCGCATGGGAGCCTTCCTGATAACGGCCGGGGGATCGAACCGGGGACCGGCGCTAGTCCCGACTCGTCGGGTTCAGACCGTCCTTGTCGAGCAGCGTCATCGCCGCCCGACCTTCCTTCAGCTCCGCCCGGTAGACGGCCCCCTCGGGCCGCGCGCGAAGCGCCACCCGGCCGAGCGCCGGGATCTCGACCGTCGCATCGCGCGCGCCGCCGTCCGCCGCCCAAGCCGCGATCAGCCACTCCGCCGCGCCCTTCCGCTTCCGCGCCAGCACGCGGACGTCCTGGTCGCCCGACGGAAACTCATAGGCCGGGAAGTCCTTCGACCACCGGTGCCGGAGCGGGCCCGGCAGGAGGTCGCTGTCGCGGACGAACGGCTCCTGGTGGCTGAACAGGGCGTGGACGTGCGCCAGCGCGGCGGCCTGCCGGAGCCAGTGCGGCGGCTTGTCCGCGGGAAAGGACGCGCCGAAGCCGCCGAGCGGGAAGGCATAGTAGCCCGCGTTGGCGCCGACGGTGCCGGCCGTGTAGAGGCACTTCAGGAAGCCCGTGTAGCGGGCGATGTCGCCGAGCTTGCCCGCCGTCGGGTCGACAAGCGCCGCGGGGTTCTCGCCGGGCACGTGAGCGGGCCCCGGCTTCTCCTCGACCCAGCCGGCGCAGACCCAATCGTAGGAGAGCGGCGCGTTGAATCTCAGCTCGAGGCCGCGGGCATTCAGCGCCTGCGTCAGCATGTCGTTGGCGCCCGTCCATCCGTCGTTGAAGTGCCTGAAGTAGTACTCGTTGCTCGGCAGGTCGGAGGCGGTGCGCATCCACTCGAATCCGTACGCCCAGTCGCCCCACGAGCCCGTCCGGTTGCGATGGGTGCCGCCGCCGGCGGTGTAATAGATGTAGAGCGAGCGGTCGGGGGCGGCCTTGCGGACGGCGTCGGCGATGATCGTCTCCATGAGTCCCTTCTTCTCGGAGACGTAGGAAAACCAGTCCTTGTCGCCCTTGCCTTTCAGGATGCGGGGATCCTGCTCCCACTGCTTGCGCGCGAACCCGGGGACGCCGAGCGCGTACTCGCCGCCGTTGAGGACGATATGGACGGGAACCTTCTCGCGCAGCTTGCGCAGCGGCCCGGCGCGGAGCTCGGCCGCGCCCTCGAGCGCCGCGCGCGGGGCCTCGGGACTCCAGATCTTCTTGCCGCCCACCAGCTCGCCCTTCGCGTCGCGCGTCCACGGGTCGGGCGTTTCGGGCAGGTCCCGCGAGAGCACGATGCAGAGCGGGTACCGCTTCGGGTCGGCGATGGAAAGCGCCAGGAGCTTCGGGTCGCCGTCCGTCGCGGTCTCCGCCCTCTTCAGCAGGTCGTCCACGACCTTCCACGACAGATACGGCCCCAGCTGGACGGCGTAGCCCCATCGTTCGCAGAGCTCGATGCGGGCATCGACCGGCACGTTGTCGACCCAGCCATAGCGGGTCAGGCGCGGCAGGGTGTGGCCTTCGCGGAAGCGGGGCTTCGGCTGGGCCTGGAGCCACTCGGCGGGCGTCATGGCGGCAGCGGGGAACGCGGCCCCGCCGCAGAGCGCCACGAGGATCGCTCGCGCGATCCGGCCAGAAAGCATAAAGGCCTCCGTCATCTCGCCGCGGCGGGGACCGTGTCGCCGACGCGGAAGTAGTCGAAATCCACGGAGCCGCCCGCGGCCTTCGTCGCGAAGTTGAACAGCGCGAAGCGGTAGCCCATGAAGTGCGGAATCGTATAGGCCATCCGCAGCGGTTTCCCGATGGCCGTCCAAGTCGCGCCGTCGAGACTGTAAAAAAAACGCGCCACGTCCGCCCGGTTCCGGAAATCGCAATCCATCCTCAGGAAGACGGTGTCCTGCGCCAGCGGCACGCGTTCCGCCTCCGCCGGGGCGTCCGACTCCACACGGGCCATGACGATCGACCGGGTCGCCCCCTCCATCTTGACCCCGACAAAGCCGTACTTTTTCTGCAGCGCCGCCAAGCCGGCGCAGTCGCCGTCTTTCATCCGAGAGACGTCGACCGCGACGCGCCCGGAGCATTCCGGCCCGAACGTCCGCTGGGTGAGGGAATTCCGGGCGAAAAGCAGATCGGTATCGACCCGTCCGGTCGCCAGCCGCAGCCAGCCGGGGCGCTGCGCCAAGGACCAGAACCGGGTGTCTGGATTGTGGTTCCACTGCCACGGCAGGGGAAGCGCGAGCGAGCCGGCCGCCGCCCCGCGCCGGTCGAACTCGTCGGATGCCACGAGGCCCGCGAGGCCGCCCGACCCGGCCGGGATACCCAGCGTCTCCGGCACTTTGCCGTCGACCCCGAAGACGGGCCAGCCGTCCCGCCACGTGACCGGGACCAGGAAAGGCGTGCGGCCGACCGCGCCGTGGTCCTGAAAGAGGACGGCGTACCAGTCGCCCCGGGGCGTGTCGATCAGGCCCCCCTGGGCCACGCCGGCGTCCCGCAGGGCGACGCGGCCCTCGTACGGGCCGGTCACGCGGTCTGCGCGGAAGACAAGCTGGGTGCGCATGCCGCCCCGCGGCCACGTGATCGAGAAAAGATAATACTTGCCATTGATCTTGAAGATCTGAGAGCCTTCCGCCGGCAGGCCGACGTCGGGGCCGGCCACGAGGCTGGCGTTCGGGATGATCACCTGGTCGACGCCGCCCGGCTTGATCCCCGTGACATCCGCAGTCAGCTCGACCAAGCGGATGTTCCCGCTGCCGTGGGCCATGTAGACGCGGCCATCGTCGTCGAAGAGCAGCGAGTGGTCGTGCAGCATCGGCCCGAACGCGTTCTCCCGCCAGGGGCCCCTGTCGATGTCCCTCGTCCGGTAGACGTGCGTCTTCCCGGTGGTGGCAGAGAAGGTCGTCGCGTAGAACCAGCCGTCGTGGTGCCGCAGACTGCTCGCCCAGGAGCCCTGGCCGTAGGCGCTCTTCCCGTTCCGCAGGGCCAGCGCGTCGTTCTCCGCAAGGGTGTCGTAGGCGTAGCCGACGAGGCGCCAGGTCACAAGGTCCCGGGACTTCAGGATCGGGAGTCCCGGACTCATGTGCATCGTGGTGCTGCTCATATAGTAGACGTCCCCCACGCGGATGACCGCGGGGTCGGGGACATCCGCCCAGAGAATGGGGTTGCGCACCGCCGGCGCGGAAGCGGCCGCGTCGCCGCCGGGACCGGCGAGGGAGAGAAGCGCCAGCAACCGCGCCACCCGGCTCATGGAAGCCCCTCGCGCCGTGTCAGGCAGGCCGCATCTCCAGAACGAGGATGCCGCTCGGCCGGCACGCTAACGGCGAACCGGGCGGCACGGAGCCGGGCGGGCGCGAGCGCGGCCCCCGGAACGCGGTTCGGACCGCCGGCCGGATGGCGGCCGCGTCACGCCGGTCCGCCCGCCTTCGCGTGCTCCCGCTGGAACACCTCCAGGATGCCGAAGCAGCGCTCCAGGACGGACCAGTCCAGGTCGTGGATGTCCTGCTTCCTGCCCAAGCCGTCGGGCATGGCGAGGGTGAGGGCGCCGCCCAGATGCTCGCGGAACTGCTCCAGGCCGTGCCGGATCTCCCACTGCCCCGCCGCGTCCTTCTTGAGCAGCAGCGGGGACCAGACCGGCAGGCCGCAGGCTGTCATGCCGCGGAGGATCCGCTCCGCGTCGGCCCGGGCGAGGAAGCCCTTCTCCGCGGCGTAGCAGACGTCCAGCGCCACGCCGATGGCGACGGCCTGGCCGTGGCCGAGGGCGAAGCCCGAGAGCGCCTCCAGCTTGTGGGCGGTCCAGTGCCCGAAGTCGAGCGGGCGGGATGAGCCGAGCTCGAACGGGTCGCCGCTCCGGGCGATGTGCTGGAGGTGGAGGACGGCGCAGCGGTAGACCAACTCCTCCATGGCGGGGCGGTCGCGGGCGAGGAGGTCGCCGGCCCGCCGGCAGAGAAAGTTGAGAAAGTCCGCGTCCTTGATGATCGCCACTTTGAAGGCCTCGGCGATCCCGCCCGTCCACTCGCGCAGCGGCAGGGAATCGAGGAAATCGTAGTCGTTGACCACGGCGAAGGGGGGCGCGAAGGTGCCGATGAAGTTCTTCGTCTCGCGCTCGTTCATGCCGTTCTTGACGCCCACGCCGGCGTCGTTCTGGCCGAGGACGGTGGTGGGAAGGCGGACGAGGCGAAGCCCGCGGTGGACGAGGGCGCAGGCGAAACCGACCATGTCCAGCAGCCCGCCGCCGCCGACGGCAATGACGCAGCTCTGGCGGTCCATGTGGGAATCGCCCATCGCCGTCATGATCTTGCGCACGTCGCCCCAGCCGAGCTTGGCATTCTCGCCGCCGGTGAGAAGCCGGGGGGGCGCGGGCAAAACGGCCTTCGCCGCGTGCCGGCGGAAGTACGTCTCGATCTTCCCGAGAAGCCCCGGCTGGGCCTCGGCCACGCCGGTGTCGACGTAAACCTGCACCTTGTGCGGCGCGAGGCCGCCCTTGCGGTCGATCACCTCGGCCAGCAGGGGGTTGGCGGGGTCGAAGACGCCGCGGGTGAAGTAAACGGGATAGTCGAACGCCACCTCGAAGCGCTGGTCGTAAACGCGGGCCGGAAAGTCGGGACTCATGCGCGGATCCTCGGACGAGAGGCCGGAAAAGCAGTATATGCAACTGGCAAAAACCTGGCAAGCAGGAGGGAGGCTCACGTGACCCCGGACTTTTCGCCGTCCGCACGCAGCGACACAAAGCCGCATCACGCGACGGGCGGGCGGGAGACGGATAGAATAGAGGTGACGGGTCGCGGGAGGCTGGAAGGCCTCGCGGGAGGGCGCGGTATGACGGAGGCGGCCGAAGGCTGGGGCGACGGGCTCCCGTTCCGCGACGCGGAGGTCCTCTCCATTCTCGCCGCGGCGCGCGCGGAGGCGGCTTCCGAAATCCCGCGCCGCCAGATGGCGCTTCGCGCCTGCCTCCAGAAGATCGACGGCCGGACCCGGCGGGTCCTCATCCTCCGGTATGTCCAAGAACGCTCCGCCGCCGAGATCGCGACGCGGATGAAAACGTCCGGCGACGGCATCCGCCGACAGCTCTTCCGCATTCGCGCGGCGCTGGCGACCTGCATCGAAGCGGGATTGGGCAACACCGGGATCGCGCCGGCGGCGGATGCCGCCTCGGCCGACACGCCCGCGGCCCTGTCGGACCGGTACCTGGACGGCGGGCTGCCGCCCGAGGACGAGAAGCGTCTGGCCGCCTGGCTCCGGGAGGATGCGGCCCACGCGCGCGCCTTCGTGCGCCTGGCGATCCTGCATGACCAGCTCCGCGCGACGTTGCGGGAGGAGGTTTCCGGCGGCGTGCCGCTTGAGGCGGCCGCGGCCGGCCGAGGCGCGCGCGGAGGTCGGCTCCGAAGGGTCGCCCTCGTTGCGGGCATGCTCATTCCCGCGTCGATCGCCGCCCTCCTCCTCGCCCGCCGCAACGCCGGCCTCGCCGTCCCGCCCGCCATGCTGGCCGCCGCCACCGACGCCTGCTGGAGCGATCCGGGCGCCGACCGCATCCTCCGCGGCGGCGGGCTTCCGCCGGGGCGGATTCGGCTGCCATCGGGCGTCGCGGAGTTCCGCCTGGGGGCGGGCGCCTCGGCCGCCGTCTTGGGCCCCGCCGAATTCGAGATCCCCGGCCCGCGGCGATTCGTTCTCCGGCGCGGACGCCTGCTCGTCCGAAACCGCTCAAAGGACGCCCGTGTCGTCGTCGAAACCCCCGGCGTCACGCTGGCCGGCCTCGAGGCGGATCTGGCCGTCGCGGCCGGGCCCGGCCTCCACGTCTTCGCCGCCTCGCTCCGCGGGGCGATCGTCGCCACCGTGGACGACGAACCGACGTTCGTGGACGCCGGCGGCGCCGTCCGCGTGGGGGACGACCGCCGCCCGATCCCGGTGCCGCCGCGCCTCGACGACTTCGCCCCGCTCCTCGCCCTCCCTCCGGCCGACGTCGACCCGGCGGTGAACCGCCTGCTCGACCCGGGGTTTGAGTACGGCCTCGACCCGGACGGCGAGGCGCCGCGCCCGGGCGGGCCGGCGTGGCGGGGAACCCCGGGGCATGTCGACCTCGCGGCGGGCGCGGGCGTGAACGGATCCGCCGCCGCCCGCGTCCGCGCTCGGGGAAGCAACGCTTGGCCCCAGATCGCCCAGGCGATTGGGATCGGGCCGCTGCACGGCCGAACGGTGATCGCCTCCATCCGGGCGCTTCAGCCGGCGGACGATCCGCTCCGCGGGGTCCAGTGCGCCGTTCTCCGGGTCGTCTTCCGCGATGCGGCGGGGGGCGAGATCGGCGGCGCCGAGCGCCGCTTTTTGTGGGAAGACGACCCGGTCGGCCGCTTCCTCCCCGCCCGCCTTGCCGCCCGCGCGCCGGAGAAGGCGACCGCCATCCACGTCCAGGCGATGCTCAATGCCGGCGGCCTCGGAACGGGGACGGTCCTCTTTGACGACGCGCGGCTCGCCTGGCCGCCGCCCCCGCCGCGGTAGCGAAAACGAGGCGGCCCGCGAAGCCGCCCCGTTCAGCCGCCGCGGGTGCGCCGGACGCCACCGCCTTCCGTCACCGCTTCGGTCCCACCAACTCGACCAGGTTCCCGTCCGGGTCCTTCACGCACGTCAGGTACACGCCTTTCGGGAAGCCCTCGGGCAGGAGGTAGGGACCCTTGGCGAGGATCTTGACGCCGGCCTTGTTCAGGCGCGCCACCGCGGCGTTCTGATCCTTCACGTGGATCGTCAGGTAGCGAAAGCCGAGCGTCGAGTGGATGTAGGTATTGTCGGGCCTCGCCCCCGGCGCCTCCCGGAACTGCATCAGTTTCAGTTTTGTCGCGCCCGGCCCCTCGCCCAGCGTGAAGACACGGATGTGCACCGGGGATTTGCCGTCGGTCAGCCCCGCGTCGCCGCCCATCGCGGCCGGCACATCGAACCCGGGAAGCTCCCGGAAGCCGATCGCCTGCGTGTAAAACGCCGCCGACTTCTCGATGTCGCCGACCACCACGCCGAGGTCCATCGTCAGGGTGGCGAACTCGCCCGCCGGCCCCGGCTTCCGCCAGGAAAAGCCGCCCGGCGGCAAACAGTTGCCGCCGGCCCCGCGACGCGGTACATTCGCCCTGCCGTGACCCGGTTATCCCGCGTCTCGCTCCCGAGGGTCTCATGAACCGCCCCCCGCTCGCCGGCCTGCTCCTGTTCGCCTCCGCGATCCCCGCCCCGGCGGCGGACGCTCCCCGGAAGTTCGGCTACACCGATATCCCCGTTATCCCCGGCCAGACCTGGCGAGTCCACGACATCGACCGCCCCCAGCCGCCGGAGGTCGATCCCGGCACCGGCTGCCCGCCCCTCGAGCCCGGCACGCCGCCCTCCGACGCCGTCGTCCTCTTCGACGGCAAGGACCTCTCGAAATGGGTCGCTGTCAAGGATGGCGGGCCGGCGCCCTGGAAGCTCGAAGACGGGTGCGCCGTGTCAAACGGCGGCGACATCCGGACGAAAGACGCCTTCGGGGATGTCCAGCTTCACATTGAGTGGGCCACGCCCGACCCGCCCCGCGGCGATGCTTACAACCGCGGCAACAGCGGCGTCTATTTCTTCGGACGCTACGAGCTCCAGATCTTCGAGTCCTACCGGGGCGGGATCTATGCCGACGGCCAGGCCGGCGCGATTTACGGCCAGCACCCCGCGCTCGTCAACGCGTGCCGCCGGCCGGGCGCGTGGCAGGTCTTCGACGCGATCTTCACGGCGCCGCGCTTCAAGGACGGGAAACTCGAGTCCCCCGCGTACCTGACCGTCCTCCACAACGGCGTGCTCATCCACAACCACGCCGCGCTCACCGGCCCCACCGCGCACCGCGCCGTGGCGGCGTACGCGCCGCACGCCCCCGAGGGGCCGATCACGCTCCAGGACCACGGGAACCCCGTGCGGTTTCGAAACATCTGGGCGAGACCGATCCGGGGATACGACGGGCGATAAGAAGGACGGATCGCGCCGGACCGCGGCGCGGGGGCGCGTTTTCCCCAGGAGGCGTCGGCATGAAGCGCATCGCGAGGTACCTGACAGCGGCCCTGCTCGGGCTTTCCGCCCGCGCGGCCGAGCCGCCCGTCCTGCCCGTCTGGCCGGACCGGGAAGCCGGTTCGCTGGAAAGCGAGGAGAAGGTCAAGGAGATCCCGAAGGGCGCCCTCAACAAGGACCTCCCCAACCGGTTCATCAGCAACGTGAAGTGGCCGACGATGACCCTCCACCTCCCGGAGCCGGAGAAGGCCTCCGGCGCGGCAGTCGTCATCTGCCCCGGCGGCGGCTACGGCGGCGTTGCCATCGACCTGGAAGGGCACGACGTCGCGCGGTGGCTCAACACCCTCGGCGTCGCCGGCATCGTGCTGAAGTACCGCATGCCGCGCCCTGCCGAGTCGAAGGACGCGTTGCCGTACCCGCTCCAGGACGCCCAGCGCGCGATCCGGACGGTCCGCGCCCGCGCCGCCGAGTGGAAGATCGACCCCCGCCGGGTCGGCATCCTCGGCTTTTCCGCCGGCGGCCATCTTGCGTCCACCGCCGCGACGCACCACGACGCCGGGAACCCGGGCGCGACGGATCCCGTCGAGCGGCAGAGTTGCCGGCCCGACTTCGCGATCCTCGTCTACCCCGTCGTTTCGCTCGTCGAGCCCTTCACGCATGTCGGCTCGCGAAACGCCCTGCTGGGCAAGGACGCCGACCGGTCGCTCCTCGAGAAATACTCGAACGAGCTCCAGGTGGACGCGCAGACGCCGCCGACGTTCCTGGTCCACGCCAAGGACGACCCGGTGAAGGTGGAGAACAGCCTGGCGTTCGCGAAGGCGCTCGAAAAAGCGGGCGTCCCGCATGTGCTCCAGCTTTACGAGAAGGGCGGCCACGGCTTCGGCCTGGGCGTCCACGGCGGCGACGTGGCCGGGTGGCCGGCGCGCTGCGCGGAGTGGCTGAAGGCGCTGAAGCCGGCCCGCTGAGCCCCGCCTAATCGTGCCGGCGGCGGGCATATCTGTCCATCCGGCGATCCTGGCGCCGTCGCGGTTTGTCCCCCTCTCGGGAGCCGAGCCATGCCCCGTCCCGCCCTCGCGGCATCCGCCCTGTTCGCCTTCGCCGCCCTCTTCCCCGCCCGCGCGGAGGACGCCGCCCTCCCGCACCTCAAGCGACAGGGCACGGCAACCCAGCTCATCGTCGACGGCAAGCCTTTCATCCTCCTCGCCGGGGAGCTGCACAACTCCAGCGCCACGGGGCCGGCCTACCTGGAGTCCCTCTGGCCGCGCCTGAAGGCCCTGAACTTGAACGCCGTCATCGGCACCGCCTCCTGGGAGCTGATCGAGCCGGAGGAGGGGACGTTCGATTTCACCCTCGTGGACGGGCTCATCCGGCAGGCCCGCGCCGCCGGGATCCGGCTCGTCCTGATCTGGTTCGGCAGTTGGAAGAACGGCGTCTCGAGCTACTGCCCGGGATGGGTGCTGCGCGACACGAAGCGGTTCCCCCGCTGCCTGGGCTCCTCCAACCGGAACACGAAGGACATCCTGACGCCGCTGAGCGAGGAGAACCGGAAGGCGGACGCCCGCGCCTTCGCCGCCCTCATGCGCCACCTCCGCGAATTCGACGGCCGCGACCGGACCGTGGTCCTGGTCCAGGTCGAGAACGAGGTCGGGATCAAGCCGGAGCCGCGCGACCTCTCGCCGCGGGGCGACGAAATGTACAACGGCCCCGTCCCGGCCGAGCTGATGGCCTACTTGCAACAGCACAAGGACGCCCTCCTCCCCGAGCTGCGCGGCCATTGGGAGAAGGCGGGGCTCAAGACGAGCGGCTCGTGGGCGGAGGTCTTCGGGAAGGGCTTCCCGTCCGAGGAGATCTTCATGGCGTGGCACTACGCCGCGTACATCAACGCGGTGGCGAAGGCCGGAAAGGCGGAGTACCCGCTGCCGATGTACGTGAACGCGTGGCTGCGGGCCCCCGACTGGAAACCGGGGCACTACCCGGTCGGCGGGCCGCTGGCCCACGTGATGGACGTCTGGAAGGCCGCCGCGCCGGAGATCGCGCTGCTGGCGCCCGACATCTACCTGCCCGACTTCAAGGGGATCTGCGCCGAGTACACGCAGCAGGGGAACCCGCTCTTCATCCCCGAGGCGCGGACGGATCCCGACGCCGCCGCCCGCGCCTTCTGGGCGATCGCCGAGCATGGCGCCATCGGCTTCGCCCCCTTCGGCATCGACCACGTCGACCCGGAGAAGCACCCTCTCGACGAGGCCTACGCCGTCCTCGGCCAACTCCTCCCGGCGATCGCAGCCGCGCAGGGCACGAACCGCCTCCGCGGCATCTACCAGCAGGACCCGGGCCAGGAGGCGCCCGAGAAGCCGGTCGAGCTCGACGGCTGGCGCGCGAACGTCCGGTACATGAAGCGGCGCCCGTCGAAGGACGCCGCCTACGGCCTGGTCCTCCAGACCGGCGCGGAGGAGTTCCTGGTGGCGGGCTGGGGGATCGAGGTGAATTTCTCGGCGACCGTCCCCGGGCCGCGGCGCAACACCGGGCTCCTGAGCGTGGAGCTGGGACGGATCGAGCGGGGGGCGTGGGTGACGGAGATGCGGCTCAACGGCGACGAGACGGGCGCCAACCACGTCGCGAAGATCCCGCCGAACACCGACAACACCTTCCTCGATCCCCTCCGGCCGAGGATCCTGCGCGTGCGGACCTACCGGTACGACTGAGTCGGCGGCGGGTGCGCGGCCGCCGCACCGGCACCCCGAACGTCGGGGTCGACGCCTGCGGGAGCGCCGCCGGCCAAGCCCCCCCCGACGACCGCCCCCGGGCCGGCCGCCCGGCGCACCTCGGCGCTCGACGTCCGGTGCGCCTCGGCCCGAGGCCCCGCCCTCGACAACGTCGACAGGTCCGCCGCGACGCGCCCTCCGCGCCACCGCGGCGTGCCGCCCCTAGAGCAAGGCATTCACCTTCGCCATCACCTCGAAGACGTCCGCGACGTAGAGCACGTCCGCCTTCCCGCGCGCCCACCCACAGTTGGGGTCGAGGTTGATGGCGCGGCGCTGGGTGATGAAGCGCCACCCGACCGTGTGCGGCTCCTCCCCATGGCAGCAGGTCGCCAGCCCCTTCGGGTGCCGCGGCGTCGCGCCCGTCTGGCCGATCTGATTGAGATGCGAAAGGAACCCCAGCACCGCTTGGCCCTCGCCGGCCTGGTCGGTCAGCGACTTGGAGCTGCCGAGGGAGGCGCCGGTCTTGGCGAGGAAGTCGAGGATGAGCCGCTCCGCCTCGGGGAGACGCGGCGCGCCTCCCGCCTGCTTCTTCGTCCACCCCGCCCCGGCCACGAACAGGAGCTTCGCATCCGGGCGGATCGTCTGCTTTTCCGCCGGCGGCGCCTGGACGCCCGTCACGACCGTTCGTTTCGCCTCCGGAGGGAGGGCGACCGCCACCGCCTCGACCGTCGCCGAGCCCGGCACGGCTGCCGCGGGCGCCCGGCATCCGGGGTCGAGCAGGAGAATCCAGGGACGCGCCGTGCGGCTCACGACGGTCTCGATCCGCTGACGGTAGGCCCAGCGGGTGGCGGCGACGCCGTCGGGGCCGGCCTCGATTGCGGTCACGTGCGTATCCGCCTTCCCGCCCAGCCGGTGGGAGACGCCCGGCATCACGCGGGCCATTCGCGAGGTCCCCGGCGCGACCACGATCGTCGCTCCCGCCGCCTTCGCGAGCGCCTCCGCCGCCGCCGCGTCGGTCGCGTAGCGGGCCGGCGCGAGGTCCGGGGAGACGGCGCCGTAGACCTTCGCCGCGCCACAGCCGGCGATCGCATCGGCCGCCGGCTTCACGTCCGCCCCCCACAGGCCGACCGCGAGCGTCGAGCCGGCCAACGACCCGGCCAGATCCCGAGCCGCCCCGAGGGCCTCCTGCGCCGCCTTCGGCAACGCGCCGTCCGCCTCGACGGCGGTCAGCATCAAAATCGTCTCCATGTCGCGGTCTCCCACTGCGTGCTGGGCGTCCTGGCCAGAGCATCGACGGCAGTCGCCTCGTCCTCCGCGTCCCCGCGGAAGATCAGTCCTGACGGATCCACTCCGCGATCTCCTTCGCGATCTGGTCGGCCGTCTGGTCCTTCACGATCCGAGTTTGCCGCTGTTGCTGCGGCAGCGCGACCTTCCGGAACACGGCGCCGCCGGAGCCGATCTTCGCCGGCTTCGCCCTCTGGAGCGCCGGCATCACCGCCCGCATGTTCGCCATCCCGACCTGCGGGTTGTTCGGCGGCTCGGCGAGGCTTCCCGTGGCCCAGCCGAAGACGGCCGGCGGGCCCTGGCAGACGGAGACTTGGTGTCGCCCGCCCTCGACCCGCTCGAGCACACGGAGCGACCCGTCCGCCTGCGGCTCGACGGCGTCCACGCCCTGGAACTGATCGCGGATGCCGAGAAGCTCCCCGAGGATCTGGAGGGTGGCGCCGGCCCCGCGGGAGGCGGACTCCCACCCGCCGAAGAGGAGCATCCGATTCCGGTCCAAACCCGGAACGGCCTGGATCGCCTCGGCCAGGGCGGCGGCGGTTTCCGCCGCGTCCGTGAAGCCGCCGGAGGAGCCGTCGAGCGCGACCAGCTCGAACGGCACCTTTTGCGCGACCGTCATCATCACCTGCTGGAGCTTGGCCTTGGGCCCGAGGCTGGCGAGCCAGACCTTGCTGCCGGGGGCCTTCTTCGCCAGCGCCGCCGCCTCATAGAGCGCGCAGGCCGCCCAGGGATCGAGCACCGCCGGCAGCATCATCTCGTTCTTCAGCCCGGGCCCCCCCGGCGTCATCACCGGCTCGAGGGTCTGGAGCGGATCGGGGACGATTCCCCCGCAAACAACGATCGCATAACTTGTGGCCATGACGCCCTCGCTGCGAATCAGGTGAATTCCACGGAGGGAGGCAGTTTAGCGGGTGCCCGCCGGCCGGGCAACCCCCTTCCGGGCCCTGGGGGTGGGGCGGACGCGGGGGGGGGGGGCGGGACGCACCCGCTCCCGATCTCCCGCGACACGCCGCGCGCGCCGGAAGCGCTCCACGACCCTGACGCCAAGGGTGTATGCTCCGGCCGGCGGCGCGCACTATCCGACCGACCGCCTTCCACTCATTTGCCGGAGGCCCCATGTCCTCGCCCCTCCCGCGCGCCGCCCTCCTTGCCGCCCTCGCCTTCGTCCCTTGGGCGATGCCCCTCCCGGCCCGCGCAGCGGAGCGTCCCAACATCGTCCTCATCCTCGTCGACGACCTGGGCTGGGCCGACCTGGCCTGCCAGGGAAGCCGGTACTATGAGACGCCGCACCTCGACCGGCTCGCGACCCAAGGGCTCCGCTTCACGAACGGCTACGCCGCCTGCGCCGTCTGCTCACCGACACGGGCCGCGATCCAGACCGGCCGATACCCGGCTCGCGTCGGTATCACCGACTGGATCCGGGCCCGGTTCCAGCGCGGCGGGACCGGAACGCCGGAAAAGAACCCGACCGAGTACGTCGGCGGCCCAGGCCAGCGCCTCCTCTGCCCGCCCAACCCCTTCTGGATGGAGCACGAGGAGGTCACGATCGCCGAGGCCCTCCGGCCCGCCGGCTACCTCTCCTGCCACATCGGGAAGTGGCATCTCGGCGACGAGGCCTGGTTCCCGCCGGCGCAGGGCTTCGACCTCAACCTCGGCGGCTGCGACTACGGCCAGCCGCCCAGCTATTTCGACCCGTTCTCGAACCCGGGCTTGCCTCAAGGCATCCCCGGCCTGCCGGGACGCAAGGCCGGGGAGTACCTGACCGACCGCGAGGCCGACGAGGCAGCCCGGTTCATCCGGGAGCATGCGGACCGCCCCTTCTTCCTCAACCTCTGCCACTACGCCGTCCACACGCCGCTCATGGGCAAGCCCGAGCTGGTCGAGAAGTACCAGGCGAAGCCGCCGACGCAGCAGAAGAACGCCGTCTACGCGGCGATGGTGCAGAGCGTGGACGCGGCGGCGGGGACGGTGCTGGCGGCGCTGGACGCGGCGGGCGTGGCGGACCGGACGCTGGTGATCTTCACGTCGGACAACGGCGGACTCCTCGGCCCGACGCACAACGCGCCGCTGCGATCGGGGAAGGGCTACCCCTACGAAGGCGGGATCCGCGTGCCGCTGATCCTGCGGTGGCCCGGCGTCGTGCCGGCCGGCACGACCTCCGACACACCGGCCATCAGCGTGGACCTGCTGCCGACGATCCTCGAGGCGGCCGGCGCGCCCCCTCCCCCGGGTCGCGCGATCGACGGTCTCTCCCTCCTGGCCCACGCGAAATCCGGCGGCAAGGCCCCCCTCGACCGAACGTCCCTCTACTGGCATTTCCCGCATTACCGGGGCGGCGACGTAACCCCTTACAGCATCATCCGGGACGGCGACTGGAAGCTGATCCGTCGCCACGAAGGGCCGTCGTTCGAGCTCTTCGACTTGAAGGCGGACCCATCCGAGGAGAAGGACCTGGCGGGCGACCAGCCCGATCGGGTGAAGGCGCTGGACGCGAAGCTGATGGCGCACCTGAAGGAGGTCGGGGCGAAGCTGCCGCGGCCGAACCCCGACTACAAGCCGGGCGGAAAGGCCGGGAAACGCAAGTAACCGACGTCAGGGCTTCCGGCTAAAGCCCTGTTTCCGGTACGTCTCAAGCAGCTCCGCCAGCCGGTGCGCCCGCTCGGTGTTCGCGTCCAGGACGTTCGTCTGCTCCGCCGGGTCGTCCTTCAGGCTGTAGAGCTGGGGTTTGAACTCCGGGGCGCGCGCCTTGAGGACGCCGGGCTTCGTCTGCGGGTGGCACTTCCCCTCGATCCACTTCCACGGCCCCTGCCGGATCGCAAAGTTGCCGTCTGCGCTGTGGCAGATCAGGTCCGCGCGCAGGGGGCCCGCGGTCTTCTCCCCGAGCAGCGCGGGGAGGACGTTGACGCTGTCCTCGGCCCCCTCCGACGGCGCCGGAAGCGGCTCGCCCACGATCGCCGCCGCCGTCGCCAGCAGGTCCACCAGGCCGATCGTCTCGTCGCAGACCGTGCCGGCGGGAACGCGCCCGGGCCAGCGGGCGAGGAAGGGGACCCGGAACCCGCCCTCGTAGACGCTGTGCTTGCGCCCCCGCCAGGGGCCGTTCACGCGCAGGCCGGCCGCGTACGCCACCGCCTCCGGCCGCGTCCCCTCGGTGATCACCACCCCGCCGTTGTCGCTCGTGAAGATCACGAGGGTGCTCTCCGCGAGCTTCCGGCGGTCGAGGAACTCCAGCAGGCGCCCCACCGACCGGTCGAGGTCGTGGAGGAAGTCGCCGTAGACCCCGCACCCGCTCGTCCCCTTCGTCTTCGCCGACGGCGTGGCCGGCTCGTGGACGGCGACGGGGGCGTAATAGAGGAAGAACGGCTTCGCCGGGCCCTGCCGCTCCAGCCACGCCAGCGCCTTGTCCGTGAGGACGTCCATCACCTCCTCGTCCACCCGCTGGGGGGCGTCGAGGCCGATGAAGGGTTTGCCGCCGTAGTAGCACGCCCCGAAGGGCTTGAGGGCGGCGGACCGGAGGCCGACGACCGTCCGGTCCTCGACGAACACCCCCGTGATGTCGCCGTGGTTGGAGGGGACGCCGAAGTGGTAGTCGAAGCCGATGTCGAGCGGCCCGGGGGTGAGCTCCGCGGTGTAGTCGGTGCGCGCCGCGCTCCCGTACCCGAGGTGCCACTTCCCGACGGCGGCGGTGGCGTAGCCCTTCCGCTTCAGCAGCGAGGCGAGCGTCAGGCGCGTCGGCTCGATGTGCAGGGGGCTGTAGACGCCGAGGACCTCGTGTGTCAGCGAGGTGCGCCAGCAGTAGCGGCCGGTAAGAACGGCGTAGCGCGTCGGGGAACAGACGGAGGAGGGGGTGCAGGCGTCGGTGAAGCGACGGCCCTCCGCCGCGAGCCGGTCGATGGCGGGCGTGCGGACGAGCGCCGGGTCCGCCCCGTAACACCCCACGCCGCCCCAGCCGAGGTCGTCCGAGAGGATCAGAAGGAGGTTCGGGGTGGACGGCGCCCCCGGCGACGCGGCCGCCGCCCCGGCGTCGGGAAGCAGGAGGGGCAGGACCGCCAGGACGCCGCCGCACCGGATCGCCCGCGCCATGGCTCGCCTCGCCAAAAGAGACCCCGGGACCGCCCATGAAGTGCGTCCCCGGGGTCGAATCATACGCCGATCCGCCGCGCCGCCGGGCCGGCCCCGGCGCCCCGGCTCCGTCAGAAGACCTGGGACTCCCCCGGCATCGCGACCGGGTATTTCCCGTTTGCGTCGGGCATGACCGGCGCGTCGGAGTCCATCGTCAGATTTTCCAGCCCCGGCGCCAGCTCGACCTTCGAGTTGAGCGCCTGCTCCCAGGTGACGTACTGGCCGGACTCGGCCGCCATGCGTCCCATGATGCCGACGAGCGCGGTGTAGGCGCAGCGCTCCGTCTCGTTGTAGGGCTTGTTGTTCCGGATGGCGTCGAAGAGGAGGTCGTGCTCGACCTGGTAGGCGTTGCTGCCCGGCCCCTTGTACTCCCAGATCCGGTTCGCGGGCTCGTCCTTCCATCCCTTGAGGATGTAGGGGTCCCCTTTCCCCTCGCCGGTGACCGCCGTCCCCTTCGCGCCCTGGATCGTGCAGATGTAGTGGTTCCAGACCCGGTTCATGTGCCGGCCCTGGGCGGACATGCGCGTGCCGTCCGGGAAGCGGTATTCGACGGCGTAATGGTCGTAAAGCTGGTCCGGCTCCTTCCGAACCTGTCTCCCGCCGTGCCCCTGGCAGCCGGCCGGCCAGGCGTCCTTGGCCCAGCAACAGATGTCAAGGCCATGGATCAACCAGTCGAGAAGGAAGGATCCATTGAGCCACGTGAAGTTGGAGTAGTTGCGGATCTGGTGGGCCAACTCGTTCTCGCCGGGGCGGCGGCCGTGGAACCCGACCGGGCCGTGCATCCGGTAGGCCCACATCGTGATGACATCCCCGATCATCCCGCCGTGGATCTTCTCGATGACCTCCTCGGTCGCCTTGGAGTGGCGGGACATCAGGCCGCCGGCGATCTTCAACCCCTTTTCCGAGGCCTTCTTCCCCGCCGCGAGGACGCGCCGGACGCCGGGGCCGTCGACCGCGAAGGATTTCTCCATGAAGACGTTCACGCCCTTCTCGACGGCGTACTCGAGGTGGATCGGCCGGAACGCGGGGGGCGTGGTCAGCAGGATGACGCCGCCCGGGCCGACCAGATCAATCGCCTTCTTATACGCATCCATCCCGATGAACCGCTGGTCGGGCGGGACGGTGGCCTTCTCCTTGAACTTGTTGGACAGGAGCTTGTGGCTCCCCTCGAGACGGTCGGGCAGGACGTCGGCCATGGCGACAAGCTGGGTGGGGCCCTTCGTGGAGAGGGCCTGCTCGGCGGCGCCCGTGCCGCGCCCGCCGCAGCCGACAAGGCCGACCCGGATCGTCTCCTCGGAGCCGGCCGCCCAGGCCCGGGTCTCGATGGCGCGGACGAGGCCGGCGGCGGCGGCGCCGCCCGTGGCCTTGAGGAAGCCGCGCCGGGAGGAGGCCGGACGGAAATTCGGGGCTTGGGTCATCGGGCACCCTTTCCAAAGGGGGTTTCGCGACGGCCGCCCGACGACTGCCGCGGGCGGCCGAACGGCGTCAGGGTCTCCTTATACCCGGCCGCCGTCAAGCATTCTTTCGACCGCGTTCAGTGAAGACAATCGAACAGGGCCCCGCCCGTGGCGGGCCTGATCCGCGAAACCCCACGATCCAGCCCCCCCGGCTTCCGCCCGACCGGCCCGCCGGCGCGGAACCGGCAGCGGTACGCCGCCATGGCATTTTTCCAGAAGACCTTCTCCAGCGCCTCCGGCCCGCGTGCGGCGGCATAGTCGAGGATCAGCTGCTCGGTCACCCACGCCGGGGCGGCGCGCGCGCAGACCGGCCAGTTGCTCCCGTAGATCACGCGGTCGTCCCCGAACGCCTCCCAGACGGCGTCGAGGACGCGCCGGTAGAAGTCGAGCGCGCGCGGGGCCTGCCCGTCCTTCTTGCCGGATCCTTCGACGAGCCCCGAGACCTTGCAGTAGACGTCCGGGCCCGCGCCGGCGACCTCCGCGATCCCCTTCCGCCAAGCCTCGGGCGGGTCGTTGCCGTCGATCCGCAGGTTGGCGACGTGGTTGAGGACGACGCGCAGCCCGGGAACCTCCCGGATCAGGCGCGCGGCCTCGGGGAGGCGCGGCGGGGCGGGGTTGAGGTCCAGCGCGAGGCCGAGCCGCGCGAGCCGCCCCAGGTGGGCCCGCGACGCCGCCGGGCCCAGCTTCGCCTTCCACTCCCACTCGTGGATGCGCATCCCGAGAAAGAGGGGGTTCGCCGCAAAACGCTCGAGCAGCGCGGGAAACTCCTCGGTCCCCACCGGCAGGTTGCCGACCAGCCCGATGAGAAAGGGGTCGTCCCGCGCCAAGTCGAGAATCCACTGGTTGTCCTCGACCCACGGGCTCGCCTCGACGACGACGGCGGCGTCGGCGGGACGGGGCATCTCGAGAGCGCGGTAGTCGCGCGGCAGGACGGCACGGTAGAGGAGGGCGTCTTCCTTCGGGGGCCACGGGACGCCCTGCGGGCGCGACGGGTCGTAGAAGTGCGTGTGGGTGTCGATGACGTGCGCCGGCGGCGTGCGGTCCGGGAATGGACCGGCGGCGGCGCGGCAGCCGGCGGCCAGCCCCGCCGCCGCGGCGCCGCGAAGGAAACCCCGGCGGCCGGTGCGGTGCGGCATCGCGTCCCCTCCGGCTGGCGTCCGCCGACCCGTCGCCCGATCTCATTCGATCCCGACCAGAAGCAGGTCGAAGACGAGATCCCGCCCCGCCATGCGGTGGTTGGCGTCGAGCGTGACGGTCGACTCGGTGACGGCCGTCACGACGGCGTCGAGGGGATGCCCTCCCTCCTCGAACGTCATCTGCAGGCGCTGGCCGACCTCCGGCTGCACGCCGGCCGGGTAGGAGGAGCGAGGCACCTCGAAGACGAGCTCCTCGGCGCGATCCCCGTACCCCTTCGCGGGGGGGACGCAGACGGTCTTGGACTCCCCCGCCGACATGCCGACCAGGGCCTCCTCGAAGCCGGGGATGACCTGCCCGCCGCCCAGGGTGATCCGGATGGGCTCCCGGCCCCGGGAGGAGTCGACGACCGACCCGTCCGGCAGCGTCGCCGTGTAGTGGACCGTCACGGTGTCGCCCAGGGCGGCGGGGGACATGGCGAAATCCTCAAGGCATGCCAACGGGAGCGCCCGCTATTTTATGGAACGAAATGGAATCGGAAAGGGCCCCATCGCGGCGGCCCCCCTGTACCGCCCGGGCATGGCAGCGCGCGCAAGGACGCTACTTCGCGCCCCCGCGCAGCGCGAGGAACCCCAGGACCACCCCCGCCCCCAGCAGGAGGAATCCCGCGAACTGCGCGTATCCGATGTAGTCCGGGTGCGCCCCCGAGCCCGCGAAGAGCATCGGGACCAATACCAGCAGCGTGCCGCAGAGCATCGTCAACGCGACGACGACCAGCCGGGTCAGCGTTTCCATGGCGGAGTCTCAGATGACATTATTCCGCGGTTTTCGGTTTCAGCTTCAACCCCTTCGACGTCAAAGCCTGCCGGTAAATGCCGCCTTATGATGCATGTCGCCATGCGTGTCAATGCGGCTATACGCGTTCTTCAATAGCCCGTCTTCCCGCCCACCTCGGCTCTCCGCCATGACGTCGCCTCGTCCATTGCCGTGATTCAACACATCGTGACCGCCTAGTTCTCCGTCGAATGCAGCCCGCCCGCGCCCGCGCGGAACTCGACGCACATCCGGTCCGGGTCCCCCGGCCGGGGACGCGCGCAGTTCCAGAGACAGGCCCCGCAGTGGACGCACTTCTCCCGGTCGAACGCCGGCACCCCGCCCGCCCCCGGCATGATCGCCTGCCCGGAACACGCCTCGATGCAGATCTTCTCGGTGCAGGCCGCACAGATCTCCGGGTGGAGGAAGAGGACGTGGTCCGCATACCCCGCCGGCGCCTGCACCTTCCCGCCCGTCAGCAGGACGTCTTGGTGCGAGACGAGGAGCCGCCCGTCCATCGGGATCGCCGGCCAGCCCCAGCGGTCCATGAAGGCGTCGTGGAGCGGCTGCCCCTTCGCCTCGCACTCCGCCCGGAGACGCTCGACCTCCTCCGGGGGGATCCGCTTCCGGAAGAACGTCGCGAGCGGTTCGACGTACCGCCAGGGCGCCCTGGGCGTGCCCGGGATCCCGAGCAGGCCGCCGGTCAGTCCGCGGAGCCCCGTGCCGATGAGGCCGGGGATGAAGCCGTGGACGAAACCGTCGCGCGCCTTGGCGGCCGCGCGCGACTCGTCCTCGAGCCACCCCGTCCGCCGCCGCGCCACGTAGGTCCGCTCGAGGTTCTCCCGCGTGAACGGCTGTTTCGCGGCCAACAATTCGAGGACGCCCTCCGCGAGCCGGACGCCCGTCGCCCAAGCCTCGTCGACGCCGGAGTTCGTCAGCACGTTGGTGCTGCCCGACCCCTCGCCGATCCGCGCGCAGCCGTCGAGGGCGAGGTGCGGCTCGGCCCGCCGGCCCGACTCGTGCAGGCTCTTGGCCCCCCACGACCGGAGCGTCGCGCCCTGGAGATACCGCCAGAGGTAGGGGTGCCGCATCCAGTGCTGGAGGTACCGGTAGACCGTCCGCACCGGGCTCTTCGTCCACGACTGGAGAAAGATCCCGAGCGAGGCCGTCCGGTCGGGCAGGACGTAGAGAAAACCGAAGATCTCCGGCTCGGGGTAGCCGAACGTGTGGAGGACGGTCCCGGTCTTCAGCGGCGTGTCCTCGGGGAGCGTGACGACGAATTTCATGCCGAGGGCCCACTCGTGCGGGGGGTGGCCGCCGGGCATCCCGAATCGCTCGTCGAGCTGGCGCCCGACCGGGCCGAAGGGACCGTCCCCCACCACCGTCAGGTCCGCCCGGATGTCCATGCCGGGCAGGTAGCCGGCCCCGGGCGCGCCCTTCCGGTCGACGCCCTGGTCGGCGAGGCGGACGCCGACGACGCGGTCGCCCTCGACGAGCGGCGCGGCGACGGGCATGCCGGGCCAGAGCTGGACCAAGCCGGTGCCCATCAACTGCTCGCCCGCCCACTGCAGAAAGGCGCCGAGCGACATCACGAGACCGCCGTGCTTGGCCAGGAAGCCGGGGAGGAAGGGCATCTCGAAGGCCTGCTCGACATACCACGGGTCGACCCAGCGCGTCCCGCGCAGGAAGGCGTCCTTCACTTTCAGGAGCGCCGGGCGGCGGCTGGCGCCGTGGGGGTCGAGGAGGTAGACCAGCTTTTCCGAGCCGACGGGCGCGGCCATGGGGATGGTCGCCGGGTCGAGATCCGGGAAGGAGGCTCGGAGGGCGCGTGCGGAGGTGACGACGCCGGAGACGCCGAATCCGAGCCCCTCGGCGCGCTCGTAGCAGAGGACCTGCAGCGGCATCCCGGGGGCGACGCGGCTCTCGAACCGCGGGGCGCCGTCGGGCCCGGCCATCCCGCGCGTCAACGTCGTCAGAAAGCCGGCGGTGGCCGGCCCGAACCCGACGCAGACGATGTCCGCGTCCATCCGCTGGCGCTCCACGGCGGGGGCATCGCTCATGCGAGACGATCCTGAAGGGGGCCGCCAAGCGCTCCGCACCGGAGGGGGAACGGCCGGGCGTCCCCGGCGCCCTGGCGGTTCGATCCCGTCACACGGGGTAATCCAGCGCCTCGGGGATCATGACGCGGGTCACGGCCTCGGCGGCGCGGTCGCGGGCCGGGCGCGAGCCGGCCAGGGCGCGATCGACGGCGCCGCGGAGCGCCCCGAACGGGGCGAGGGCGGCGTCGGCGCCCGCCGGCGCGTAGCCGTACACGAGATCGGTGCAAATCCGGGCGGTCTCGCCGGCCGACCGCGCCGACTGGAGGCAGCAGAGATCGCGGTAGAAGGCCGCCAGCCCCTCGAACCCCTCGGCCAGCGCCGGGTTCCCCGCGCCTTTCGCCTCGAGCTCCCGAACGTCGTCGATCAGGCAGAACGCCGCCAGGATCCAGCAGAGGGCGTCGGCCATGGCGAAGGTGACGCCCTGGCGCGAGGAGTGGTAGAGGGCGCCGCCCGAGGCGTCCTTCGTCTTCTGGAGGTGATCGAGCGTCCATTGCCAGAGCGCGATCGCCGCCGCGAGGGCGGCGGCGCCGCGGTCCGGCCCCCCGGCGGCCGCGAGGGCCCGGAGGTCCTCGCGCATCGCCTCGAGCTGGGCGAGAAAGAGCGGCTGGATCATCGTGATCGTGAGCTGCCGGCGCTGCACGCACTCCGGCCCCTCGTACGTCGCCTCCAGCTGGCCGTCCATCCACTTGGTCATCAGGAAGCCCGGGCAGTCCTCCGTGATCCCGTATCCGCCCATGAGCCCGACCGCCTCGCGCATCATCGCGGTGCCGACGCCCGTGCACCAGAGCTTGCAGGCCGGGCAGAGGACGTTGGCCAGCGCATCCTTGAGGACGAACTGGACGAGCGGGTCCCCCGACAGCGCCTCCCAACGGGCGCCGCGCTCGGCCTCGGGCTTCCGGGAAAGGGCGAGCCACTCGAGGGCGTCCTTCTCGACCTTCATCAGGGCGCGCATCCGGGCGCGCGGCCCCTCGACCCCCTGCCTCGCCAGCGCCGCATCCTTGGCCTTCTCCATCGGGTCGACCTCGTCGAAGAGGCGCGCCGCGGCGAAGCCGAGCGAGGAGGCCGCCTCGCCCGTGGCCCAGACATCGACCAGCCGCTGGTTCGCGTCGTCCTTCGCCTGGATCCCCAGGTCGTACCGCGGCGTCCCCGGGGCCGCCTCCCCCCCCCGGAACCGCGTCCGATGGTACCGGATGATCGGCTCGACGGCGCTGAGCAGCTTCGCCGAGGTCATCAAGGCGACGGTGACCCGCGTCCGGCGGAAGACCGCCTCGATCACCTCGCCGTGGCTCATCTTCGGGACGATCACGCCGTCCTTGACCGCGTAGCCGCCGATAATGCGGCTGGCCGGGACGCGCACGGAGATCACCGGGTCGCCGGTCGAGGAAAGCTGGTGGACGAGCTTCCGGGTCGGGACGCCGCGGTCGAACGAGCCGGGATCGGTGTGCTCGAGAATGACCATGCAGGACCCCTTGATGCGGGGGTCGTCCGACTCGACGGCGGCGGTGACGAAGTGGGCGTAGCCGATGTTCGTGATGAAGCGGCCGCGCTTCTCGACCTGGAGCACCGGCTCCTGGCCGTCCTTCCACTCGACGACGCGCATCCGGCCGCACAAGGTGCCCGTCTCGACGCCGACGTACGGGAGCGGCTCGGTCAGGGCGAAGGCGCCGCGCCACACCTCGCGATCCTCCCCGGGCTTGGGCGGGCAGGCGAGCGACATGTAGCGCGCCACCTGCTCGGGCGTCCCGCACTCGTGGATCGGGCCGAGCGCCAGGTTGCCGGCCATCGCGGCCGTCGCGGCGCCGGCGTCGACCCACGCCAACTCGAACGTCATCAGGGCCAGCGCGAGGTTCTTCGGCCCGGCCAGGAACCCGCCGTGCTCCGGCTCCATGTACGCGGCGGTCAGCCCGGCGTCGTCGTAGGCTTTCAGGAGCGCGTTCTTCACCGGCGTCCACTCATGGGAGTTCCGTCCGCCCTCCGCCACAGCGCGGGCCACGGGGCCCCGGGCGACCTGGCGCGCGGACTGGACGAGCATCTGGAGGTCGTAGCGGTCGGCGAAGCGCCACAGGATCTGCCGCACCTCGTCGGAGGGCAGCGTCTTCAGCGCGGGGCCCGCATCGGTTCCCTTCTCCATGCGTCCGCTCCTTGTAATGGACAGCCGAGGTCGCGAATGGTAGCCCAATCCCCCGCGGAGGTCAATCCCCGAAACCCGCCGGTCCCCGCACGGCGGTCCGAGGACGCGGGTTCCGCACGGGATCGCCAACCTTTCACTCACGGCCGCGTCCGTTCATAGGCCCATGAGCAGGGGACCCTGCCGCCGCACGACGCCGGGAAGGGGCGCGGCAAAGCCGAGACCCGTCCGCAACAGCTCTTTGCTCTTCAGCTTGCTCCTGCTCGCACTCGCCATCTACTTCTGCCTGCTCCGCTGACCTCCCCCTCGCCGTGCCTGCGGCGGCCTTGCATCCGTACGTACGGCCAAGGACCAACCCGAAGACCGCCGGTCGGATGCCATCGACCTTCGCACGGCGCCACACGGAACCCCGTAGGCCCCCCCGCTCGGAATGCGATGCGGGACTTGCGGGGCGCCGGGCGTGTCAGGCAGGACCGGCGGGCGCGACCGCGCCTCACCGGTACCGCGCCGTCCGAAGGGCGAATCGGGAGAGGAATGTCTAGACCGGGCCGCTGAAACGGCTGGGGATCGGCGTCACGCATGCCAGCGACCGCCGTCGAAGACCCGCGTATTGTTCGGCGCCGCCGACGAATCGAAGCCGCCGAAACTCCACCACGCGGATCTTGCGGACAGCCGGAAAGCCGGGACATCGCGGGGAAGGCAGGGGAAGGATCGACCCGCAGTCGCCCGGAAGCCCCGTCTTGAGGTGGGGACGATTCACTTTTTCTTCGCCCCCTCCGCCGGCAGCACCGTTGTCTTCGGAACGGGGCTCGGAGCCGAGACGCCCGCGAAGCCGTCCCAGCAGGCCTGGATCGCCTCCGCGGAAGGCATCTCGCCGTCCGCGATCAGGAATCGGTATTTCACCGTGAGCGACCCTCCCGCCGGGATCTCCGCCTTGGGAAAGGCGCCGAACCGACCGTAGTTGCGGTAGGCCGAGAACCGCGTCCCCTTCGGGTTCCCCGGGTGGTTCATCTGGATGACGCTGTACCGCTTCCCGCCCACCGTGTACGACTCCCCCACCCACGGGTAATCGACGTCTTTGTGCGCGTTGGCCCCCTCCTTCGGGTAGACGTAGACCGTCTCGTCGGCGGCGATCTCGTTGGCCGGCCGGTAGTGGATGCCGGCGTGCTCGGGGTCGCCGTCGAGCTGGACGGGCCCGGCCGGCGCCGAGAGCGTCGAAGCGAAGTCGACCAGGAGCCGGCCTGGGGCCGGGGCGCGACGGAACGACATCGCGCGCTCCTCAACGATCATCGGCCTCCCGTCCGGGTCGTTCCAGTGGACCAGGCTCGTGAAGGAGGCCTCGTCCGCCCCGGCTTTTTGCGCCAGGAGCTTCTGGTGGACCTGCTCCCCGCCCTTCATGTGCCAGCGATCGTGGGTCTTCCCCCCGAAACCGATCTTGTTCCAGCCGATGAAGATGCCGCGGTGGTGCGTGTAGCTGCCGCCGGCCCCCTTCGTGATCGGCGTCTTCCCCTCGGCATCGAAGAGGTGCAGGTAGGGCTTGTACGTCTCGTGGAGCCGCTCGGGCGTGGAGGTGTCGTAGGCGCACACGTACCGTGCGGCGGTCTTCCCGTCGAGGAGGACATCGACGCACGCGCCGGGTTTCTCCTGGATGGCAAAGCCCGTCTCCGCCGCCCGGACGGCGGAAACGAGGCCGGCCATGGACAGGAGCGCGGCCGGCACGAAGGCCTCCGCCGCGTATCCGCGTTTGTTTGCGTTCATCGGGAGGTCCTCGTCTCGGAGAGACTATTTCGCCAGCTCGGCCGCCGTCTCGTCGAAGAATCGGATGCACTTCGCGATATCGTCGAGCAGTTCCTGCCCCTTGCCATGTTCGTACTCGATCGAGACGACGCCCTGGAATCCCTGGCGCTTCATCTCGGCCATCATCGCTTTCGCCTTGCTTGTCCCGGTTCCCCACGGGACGTCGACCCATCCCTTCCCTTGCTCGATCAGGTCCTTGAAGTGGAAGCTGATGATCCGCCCCTCGAGCTTTTTGAGGCAGTCGAGCGGGTCGAGACCCGAGCGCTGCCAGTGGCCGGTGTCGGCACACGCCCCGATGCGCTTGCCCCGCCCCTCGCAGGCCTTCAGGACGGTGTCGGCGTCCCAATAGATCGACGGCTTGGGGTGGTTGTGAAGGGCGATGTTGACGCCGTACTCCGCCGTCAGCTTGTCGAGCATCGCCATCTGGTCGGCCTTCGCCTCGCAAACGATGTTCTCGACGCCCATCTCCTTTGCGAAGGCGAACACCTTGCGGGCGGACTCCTCCGTGTCGCCCAGCTTGACCATCCCGTAGGAGACGGGGCGAAGACCGGCGGCCTTCAGGTTCGCTTTCATCTGCCCGATCATCTCGGCCGGAAGGTCGTGGTTGGTCCTGGCCTTGTTCTCTCGGCTGAAAGCCATCGCATAGGGGTGGATGTCGATATACTTGAGACCGAGGCCGGCGGTGGCCTCGACCGCCTCGGTGAAGGGCAGGGCGCGCAGCGTGTACGAGGCCATGCTGAGGCGCCAGCCGAGCTTCTCGGCCGCCGTGTCGTCGCGCGCGGGCGCGGCGACGGCCGCGGTCGCGACCCCCAGGAGGCCGGCGGGCAGCAGGCGGCGAACGACGCGGGCGAACGGCGACATGGCCTTCTCCTTCCCGGGTCCGGGCGAGCCCCGGCGCGCCGCCCCTAGCCGATCTCCGGCACCACGAACGGGGGCCGGTAGTCGCGCGTGAGCAGCTTGTCCGCCGCGGCGTTGCCGACAAAGGTCTCCGTGTCGGGATTGAAGGTGAGGACCGGCCCCATCCGGTACTTCGCCTTGGAGAGGTCGATCTCGTTCTCCCGGAGGTGCGTGCACATCCGCTCGAAGGTCTCGTTCCCGGCGTCGTTCTTCCCGAAGGGCGTCTTCGTGGCGTCGAAGGGGACCTCCTCGCCGAGCCGGTAGGAGATGTTGGCGATGTGGAAGAGGACGCAGGACAGGTGCCCCTCGAGGACGTCGGCGTTGAGCATCGAGGGGTCGTCGGCTTTCACCGCGTTGATGAAGTTCCGGAAATGGCCGCCGGGATGGGGGCCGCCCTCCGCCTCGACGGGGATCTTCTTGCCCTCGAGGTCGAAGGCCGAGGTCCCGGAGGTGTGCCCCTTCTCGCAGTGGCAGACGTTGCCGATCTTCTCGCCCTTGTAGGCGTCCGTGTTCAGGCCGCGGACCTCGAAGATGATCTGCGACCCGTCCTCGTAGTCGAGGCAGGCGATCTGGGTGTTGGGGGTCTGGCCGTCGTCCTCGTAGCCGAAGCGCCCGCCGAGACTGACGACCTTGCGGGGGTGGACGGCCTTGCCGAGATACCAGCGGGCCTTGTCCATCTCGTGGATGCCCTGGTTGCCGATGTCCCCGTTGCCGTAGTCCCAGTTCCAATGCCAGTTGTAGTGGAACCGGTTGGGGTTGAAGGGGCGGGTCGGGGCGGGTCCGAGCCAGAGGTCGTAGTTCACCGTCGGGGGCGGGACGCCGTCCGGCTTCGTCCCGATGCTCGTGCGCCGCTTGTAGCAGAGGCCGCGGGAGACGGCGATCTTGCCCATCCCGCCCGCCGCCAGGAACCGGGCCAGTTTGTAGCAGCCGGCCGAGGAGCGGCTCTGGGAGCCCTGCTGGACGCACTTCCTGTACTTGCGGGCGGCCTTGACGAGCTGACGGCCCTCCCAGACGTTGTGGCTCAGCGGCTTTTCCACGTAGACGTGCTTGCCGGCCTGCAGCGCCCAGATGGAGAGGAGCGTGTGCGTGTGGTTGCAGGTGGCGATGGAGACGGCGTCGATCGACCGGTCCTCCATCAGCCTCCGCCAATCCTGCTCGAACCGCGGCGGCTTGCCCTGCTTCTTCTCGATCGCCTTCATGACGTTGCCCGTGACGGCCGTGTCAACGTCGCAGATCCCGGCGATCTCCACGTCCTTCATGCCGAGCCATTCCTGGACGTGGTTGCCGCCGCGTCCCTTGACGCCGCAGACGGCGATGCGGACCGTGTCGGAGGGCGGCGCCTCGGCGGCGAAGACGGGGCGGAAGGGCAGGGCGGACGCGGCGGCGGCGCCGGCGGCGCGGCCGAGGAGGTCGCGGCGCGTGATCCGGGACATGGCACTCCTCCCCCACGGGACCTTGGGACGTCGGGACCGCGCGGCCCCGCATTTCCAGTGTATTTATATTAACAAACCATAGCCCGCATGTCCAAAAAACCATAATGGGGAAGCGCCGGTCCGGCCCGCCGGAGGGTGCGCCGGGCGAGGGCCGGCTCACGCCCCGGCGCCGTCGTCCCCGCCGCCGTCCGGGGCGCCGCCGCCGGCGCGCGCCAGGTCGTCCACCCGGATCTTCGCAGGGTCGAACTTCGCCGCCGCCTTCGCCATCGCCTCGAGCGCCTCGCCGACGGGCATCGCCGCGCTTGGCGGCTTGAAGCGAAGGGGGTTGAGACGGGCGACCACGAAGCTGCGCAGGTAGGGATTCTCGAGACCGCGGGCCTTCAGGGCGGCGACCAACTCGGTAACGCGGGCGTCGAGCGCCAGCAGCGCCCGAGCCCAGCCCTCGCGCCGCTCCAGCGCCTTCGCCACGGGGACATCGAGGAAGGCCTCCGTCCGGCGCAGCAGCGGGTGGTAGGCGCCCCCCGCGAAGCGGCCGTTCTGGTCGTAGCAAAGCCCGAGCGTGAGGAACGCCGGCTGCTCGAACTCCAGCGCATAGTCCCGCTCCGGGGTCGCGGGGAGCCGGGCCAGCTCGCGGGCGAGGCGGATCGCCTCGAGCGACTTCTCCCGGAGCGCGTGCGCCTTCTCGACGTTCAGCGCCAGGATCAGTCGCGCCACCGCCGGGTCGGAAACCACCAGCGCGGTCACCGCCTTCGCCCCGAGCTGCCGGAGCGCCCCCGTCCGGTGGTGGCCGTTCGGCGTCTGATACCGCTTCTCCCCCACCCGTACCGCTACGACCGGGTCGAGGTACCAGCCCGCCTTTCCGATCGCCTCGGCCAAGCGCTTGACGTGCGTCTCCGAGAGCCCGCGCTGCCAGGGCGTCGGCTCGACCTGCTCGAGGGGGATCGCCGCGAGGACCAGCCAGTGGCCGCCGAGCGGGTCGCGGTAGGGCGCCAGCGCCGCCCCGCCGTCGGACTCGATCGCCAATACGAGCGCCTCGGCCTCCTTCGGGACCTCCCCCTGCAGCTCGGCCGGGGCCAAGCCGACCGAGCCGGGCGCGGCCGCCGCCTTCTTCTTCCGGCGGGGGGCGGCGGGTTTGGCGGACGCGGGCTTCTGCGATTTCGCCATGGGTGCGCCTTTCGGGAAACGGGCCGCGGGGGCACGCAGGAGCGATCGCGAATTATACCCCGGGGGCGGGGGGGGAGCGAGGAAGAACGGGCCGGCGCCGATCGCGCGACGAATTCAAAGACGGCGCGACGGCCCCCTCCCGAGGTCCCCGCCCCGGCACGGACGCTCACCGGACGTAATGGAGCGTTCGATCTTGCGCGGGATCGTCAAAGGACGCGGGATCGAGCGCGGACGCGGCCGGCCGCGTCCCCACCCCGACCCGGCCGACGGGATGTCGCCCCCCCGTGAAATAGTTGACGATCGAGAACCGCGCACACGGCCGGTTGCCCGCCGGGTCCAGGATCGCCAGCGCCAGGATCCGATCCCCGGGGCCCACCGCCGTCGGGATCGTGAACCGCCCCTCCACGCGCACGGGTCTCGGTTTCTCCGCGTACGCCCCCGCCGCCGCGTCCCAACCGTCGCCCGGCAGCCACTGGCGCACGTCGGCGTCTTTGAAGATCCCCGTCCAGAGGACCGCTCTCGTCTTCGGGTCGAGCAGGCTCGCCTCGACCGGCCAGCGGTAGTAGAGCGGCGTCGCGCCGAGGTTGCGCACGACGAAGGAGATCGTGAAGGGCTGCTGCGGCATGAGCCGGGCCGGGTAGCGGACCTCGTCGATCACGAAGCGGTACCCGAAGGCGCGCTGGACCTCCTCCGCCCCCGCGCGGACCCGGGCGTCCTTCGGGTCGTAGTCGGCGACCCAGCCCAGGTGGTTGGCGTGGAGGCGGAAGATCGCGTCGATCAAGAAGCGGCGGTGGGCGGGATCGGCGAGCGTGTCGTCGGGGTTGTCGCCGGGCTGGACCTTGAAGTTGCCCCAATCGTAGGCCACCTCGCCCCCGATCGGCGCGACCTTCCAACGCGGGCTGATCTTTTCGATCCCCGCCCCGTGGGTCTTCATCTGGTCCTGGTGGGCGAAGGAGTCCCAGTAGATGCCGAAGGCGAAATCCGCGAAGTCCCACGGGTGGCGGACCATGACCTTCTTTTCCTGGAAGGCCTTCGTGAAGGCGTCGCCGAGAAGCCTTTGCATGTCGGGCGGGATGGCGGGGCTGTGGTGCTCGCCCCACTTGCCGATGAGCCCCATCTGGACGAAGGCGACGCGGGGGTCGCGGTCCCAGCATTCGCCCAGGCGGGCGACGAGGCGGAGCACGCGGCGCTTGAAGAGATCGCTGGAATAGTCGCCGGCCTTCATGTCGGACGGCCAATATTGTTGATCGTCCCTCGACCAGTGGAGGTAGACGCGGGGGATGACCTTGATGTTGCGGTCCTCGACGCCTTTCCACTTCTCGTCGCAGAAAGCGCGGATCTTGTCGATTCCGTCGGATTCGGCGTTCTCGATCTCGTTCCACTTGATGTAGTGGCGGGCGAGGGTGGCGTACTCGTGCTCAACGGCGCGTCGGCCGAGGTCGGGGCGAAAGCCCATGAGCGGGTTGCGGAGCGCCCGGGGATACTCCGCCGGATGGACGACGACCGTGTCCTGCGCGAGGGCGGCGGGGACGGCGAGAACGGCCGCGAGCGACAGAGGGGCGGCGACACGGCATCCCGAAAGGCTCCGCGTCATGGCCATCCTGGTTGCTCCCGACAGGGATCCGGCCCGTCCCCGCCCGACCAACGCCCCTTCTCTCATGTCGCACAAGGCGGATCCGGTGTCATGCCGACCGGAAGCACGTCCGCCGGGACCGGGACGGGAAAGAGACCGGAGTCCCTCAGCGTGCCCGCGACGCACAAGCATGGCAAGAGAAACCGTGGACACGGCAAGTTGTTTATATTAATATCTTGTATAATCGCTGTCCGTCCCCTTCAGGAGCGACATCATGCCACCCGTCCCCGGCCTCTCCCGCCGACGCATCCTGGCCGGCGCCGGCGCCGCCGCCGCCCCGCTTCTCCTGCCGGCCCGCGTCTTCGGCGCCGGAGACCGAATCGTCTTCGGCGTCATCGGCGTCAACGGGCAGGGGCTGGCCGACATGAGCAGCGTCAAGAACCAGGTCGCCGCCGTCTGCGACGTCGACAAGAACCATGTCACCCGCGCCGTCGAGCGCCTCGGCGGCAAGGCCGAGGGGTTCGGCGACTACCGGAAACTGCTCGAGCGGAAGGACATCGACGCCGTCATCGTCGCCACCCCCGACCACTGGCACGCGCTCATCACGATCGACGCCTGCAAGGCCGGCAAAGACGTCTATTGCGAGAAGCCGCTGACGCTGACGATCGCCGAGGGGCGGAAGATGGTCGAGGTGGCGCGGGCTCAGAAGCGAATCGTCCAGACCGGCTCGCAGCAGCGCTCCGGCAAAGACTTCCTCCTCGCCTGCGAGCTGGTCCGGAACGGCCGCATCGGCAAGATCCAAAAGGTCCTCGTCGGCCTCCCCGGCGCGAACTTCAAGGGCCCGCCCGTCCCCGATTCCGAGCCGCCGGCCTACCTCGACTACGACTTCTGGCTCGGGCCGGCCCCGAAGCGCCCCTACAACGAGAAGCGCGTCCATTACAACTTCCGCTTCTTCTGGGACTACTCCGGCGGCCAGATGACCAACTTCGGGGCCCACGACATCGACATCGCCCAGTGGGGGCTCGGCATGGACGAGTCCGGGCCCGTCGCCGTCGAGGGAACCGGCACCTTCCACCCCGAGGGGTGGTTCGAGGTCACCCAGAGCTGCCGCGTCACGTACACCTACGCCGACGGCGTCCAGTTGATCGTCGGCCAGGGCCAGAAGGACATCCCCGGCAACGTCACCTTCATCGGTACGGACGGCGAGATCCACGTCAACCGCAGCAAGATCACAAGCAAGCCGGAGGAGATCGTCAAGCAGCCGCTCAAGGAAGGGGACGTCCGCCTCTACGAGAGCCGCAGCCACATGGGCAATTTTCAGGACTGCGTGAGGAGCCGCAAGCTCCCGATTTGCGACGTCGAGATCGGCCACCGCACCGCCACCGTCTGCCACCTGGGCAACATCGCGATCCGGACCGGCAAGAAGCTGGTCTGGGACCCCAAGACCGAGCAGATCACCAACGACAAGGAGGCCGCGGCGATGATCTCCCGGCCCTACCGGGCGCCGTGGACGCTGTAGGCGCACGGCGCGATCCCGGCACGATCGGGGGCGGCCTCCAAGGGCCGCCCCTTTTCTTTACCGACACCCCCGGCAGCCGTATCGTATAGTAGAAGAGGGGCCGGACGCGCGCATCGGAAGCTCCGGGGGGCGCAGCCATGAAACGCAGGTCGTTCCTGGGTGCGGCGGCCGGCGGCGCGGGGACGGTTCTTCTCCGCGACGCCCGCTCGGCCTGGTCCTTCCAGGCGAACGGGCGGGTCCGCGTCGCCCTCGTCGGCCTCGGCGGGCGCGGCTCCTGGTTCGTCGAGACGATGCCCAAGCTCGCCGAGGTCGTCGCCCTCTGCGACGTGAACCAGGTCAAGGCCGAGGAGGCCTACAAACGAATGCCCGGCCTGCCGCGCTTTCGGGACTTCCGGAAGATGCTGGACGAGAAGGGATCGGCGTTCGACGCCGTGGTGGTGGCCACGCCCGATCACGTCCACGCCCCGATCTCCGTCGCCGCGATGCGCTGCGGCAAGCACGTCTATGTCGAGAAGCCGCTCGCCCACGACCCGTACGAGGCGCGGCGGATGCGGCAGGTCGCGACGGAGACGAAGGTCGCCACGCAAATGGGCAACCAGGGGACGGCCAGTCCCGCCTTCCGCCGGGCGCTCGAGCTGCTCCAGGGGGGGGCGATCGGCGACCTCCGCGAGGTGCACGCCTGGCACAACGGCGGCGGCCCCGGTCGGCGCGAGCCTCCGAAGGGAGAGCACCCCGTCCCCGACTACCTCGACTGGGACCTCTGGCTCGGCCCCGCCGTTGCCCGGCCCTTCCACCGCGAGTGGATGACCTGGCACCTGTGGCGCGACTTCGCGACGGGGAACCTCGGCAACTGGGCCTCCCACACCTGCAACCTGGCGTTCCGCGCCCTCGACCTCGTCCGGCTCTGGCAGGCGGAGCCGAAGGACGGGCCCCGCCCCCTCCTCCGCGTCTCAGCCGCCGTCTCCGAGATCAACCCGCTCTCCCACCCGCGATGGGAAACCGTCGCGTGGGACGCCCCCGCGCGAGGGAGCCGGCCTCCGATCCGGCTCACCTGGCACAACGGCTCCGGAGCCCCCGGCATGCGAGACCGGCTCGAAGCGCTCCTCGGCGACCGCCTCGACTGGGGCGACCAGAAGGAGAAGAAATGGCAGGACTTCGCCGGCCTCCTCTTCGTCGGCTCGAAGGGCCGCCTCCACGCCACCGGCCACAACGCCACCTTCCGGCTCCTGCCCGAGGCCGATTTCCAGGGCGTGCAGCGCGCGCGGCCGGAGACGCTCGAGAGCTCGCGCGGCCACGAGCACGAGTGGCTGGACGCCTGCCGCGGCGGGATGCCGGCATGGTCGAATTTCGACTATGCCGGCCCGTTCGAGGAGTTTCTCCTGCTCGGCAACGTCGCGACGCGGTTCGAGGGGCCGATCGACTACGACCCGCTCGACGGGAAGATCGTCAACAACACCGAGGCCGACCGCGCCCTGAAGCGGGAGTACCGAACAGGCTGGGCGCTGTAGCCGGCGCCAACGGCCGAATCGCCCGGATCGCCACGGATGTCGGGAACGTCACCGCATGGCATCGCCCGGAAGCCCCAACCGACTCGCTCGCGCCGTCCTGGGCGTCCTGGCGGCCCTGCTCCCCGCCGCCTTCGCCGAAGACGCCGTTCCCCCCCACCGCGCGAGACAGATCCGCGACGCCGCCCCGGAACAGCCGCGCGTCGCGCCAAGGAAGCCCCGCCGCGTCCTCGTCTTCCTCACCCCGCCCCACCTGATGCCGAAGGACCCCCACAAGGGGTACAACATCCCGTACGCGGCCTGCGCCCTGAAAGTCCTCGGGGAAAAGACCGGCGCCTTCGAGGTCGTCGTCGGCGACGACCTCGCCCTCTGCCGCCCCGACTCCCTGGCGGCCTTTGACGCGGTCGCCCTCCCCAACACCTCCGGCCCCTGGATCGCGCCGTCCGACGAGGCGATGGAGCGCCTGAAGGGCCTCGGCGACAAGACGGCGGCGGAGACCGCGCTACGCAAGGGCCTTCTCGACTTCGTCGCGAACGGGGGCGGCCTCTTCGCCTTCCACTACGCGATCGGGGGCAACGCCCACTGGCCGGAATTCCGCGACCTGCTCGGCGCCGCCTTCGACGGCCACCCCTGGAATGAGGAGGTCGGCATCCGGGTGGACGAGCCGGACCACCCGCTGGTCGCCGCCTTCGGCGGGAAGGGCTTTCGCCTGGCCGAGGAGATCTTTCAATTCAAGGCGCCGTACGCGCGGTCGAAGGTCCGGGTGCTGCTCTCGCTCGACACGGCCGCCACGAACATGGGCGTGACGTGGATCAACCGGAAGGACGGCGACTTCGCGCTGGCGTGGGCGAAGGCGCACGGGAAGGGCCGCGTCTTCTACACCGCGATCGGGCACCGCACCGAGGTCTTCTGGAACCCGCGGATCCTCGCGTTCTATCTGGACGGGCTCCAGTTCACGACGGGGGACTTGGAGGCGGATGTGGCGCCGAAAGGCGGGTAAGGCCGCCGCCGCGGCTCCGGGTTTATCAAAGCGATCACCCCCCTCGGAACGCCTCTGGTTTTTAAAAGTCTGCAAGCCGCCTCCCCCCCGACATCGGACATGCGGCGACAGGTCGCCCCGGGAACCGGCATCTGTCCATAGGGAAACGCCCTCCGTTCCCTCGTGCCGGCTTCCAATCCGGAGCCCCCCATGATCCGCCTCCTCGACGCCACCGCCCTCGCCGCGGCCCTGGCCCTGCCGGCCGCCCCCCCCGCCGCGGCGGCCGGCGCCGAGGGGTTCTTCCCCTTCCCCGTCGAGTGGCCCCGCGAGGCCGTCCAGTCCCCCGCCGACCTCTCCGTCCTGCTCGACGCCCCGGCCGGCAAGGACGGCTTCGTCCGCGTCGAGAACGGCCGTTTCGTCCTCCCCGGCGGAAAGCGCCTCCGCATCTGGGGCGTCAACGTCACGGGCCGGGCCGCCTTCCCGGAGCCCGGCGAGGCCGCCGTCACCGCCGCCCACCTCGCCCGGCTCGGCATCAACTGCGTCCGCTTCCATTACCTCGACACCCCGTGGGCCCTGCTCGACGCGAAACGGGACGACACGCGGGCCCTCGATGCGGATCGGCTCGACCGCCTCGACCGCTTCATAGCCGGGCTCAAGCGGCGCGGCGTCTATTCGAATCTCAATCTCAACGTCGGCCGCCGCTACAAGCCGGGCGACGGCGTGCGCGAGGCGGAGCTGCTCGGCGTCGGCAAGGGCGCGACCTATTTCGACCCGCGACTGATCGAGCTGCAGAAGGAGTACGCGCGCCAGCTGTTGTCCCACGTAAACCCCTACACGGGGGTCGCTTATGCCGCGGAGCCGGCCGTCGCCCTCGTCGAGCTGGTCAACGAGAACTCCCTCGTCGAATCCTGGTTCGCCGGCCGGCTTCGCGGCCGGGTCGCCCAGAAGCCGGCGGACGTCTGGAGCGACGTGCCGGCCTCGTACGCGGCGCAGCTGACGGAGCGGTTCAACGCCTGGCTCGCGGCCCACCGGAAGCCGGACGAGATCGCGCGGATCCGCGCGGAGGCGGGCGTGTCGGAAGGAACCCCCGTCCCGCGCCTCGCCCCCGAGCAGTTCGGCAAGGCCTCGAAGGAACGATTCCAAGCCGAGGCGGCATTCTACATGGACGTCGAGCGCGGCTACTTCGAGGAGATGGCGCGGTTCCTGCGCGAGGAGATCAAGGTCCGCGCCCCCATCGCCGGCAGCAGCGACCACAGCCACGGCAAGTCCGGCTACCCTCACGCCGCGGGGCTGGCGACGCTCGACGTCGTCGACGGGCACGTCTACTGGCAGCACCCGAGCTACATCCGGGACCCCGACGGCAAGAGGACCGGCTTCCGCATCGCCAACACGCCGATGGTGGAGGACCCGCTCCACTCCACCCCCGTCCAGCTCGCGCGGACGGCCGTGGCGGGGAAACCGTACACCGTCTCGGAATTCAACCACCCGTTCCCGAGCGAGTATGCCGCGGAGGGGCTCCCGATCCTGGCCGCCTACGCCGCCTTTCAGGACTGGGACGGGCTCTTCGCCTACACCTTCGCGCACGACGACGTCCTCGCGCTGAAGCCGTACGTGAAGGGTCATTTCGATTACGCGACGGACCCGGTGAAGGTCGCGCAACTCGCGGCCGGGGCCCTGTTCTTCCTGCGCGGCGACGTGCGGCCGGCGGCGGCGAGGGCTTCTCGCACCTACACGCGGGAGCAGGTCCTGGAGAGCATCCGCCTCCCCGACGCGGAGCGCCCGCTCTTCACGCCGGGCATGCCGCGGTCCCTGCCGCTTCGCCACGCCATCCGCGTCGCGTCCTTCGACGGCCCCGCGACGGCGCCCTTCGCGGCCGACCCGGGGGAGACCCCGATCCGGTCGGACACCGGCGAGCTGGCGTGGCGGACGGGGGAAAAGCGGACGGCGGTCGTGACGGTCGACGCGCCATGCTCGCAGGCGCTCGTCGGATTTCTCGCGGCGGGGAAGGCCCGGACGCGCCACCTCGATGGGGCCGGGCTCGCGCCGGACTTCTGCGCGGTGACGCTGGGGTCGCTCGACGGCAAGCCCATCGCCGAGTCGGAGCGGCTGCTGCTCACGATCGGCGCGCGCGTGGCGAACGCGGGGATGGCGTGGGACGCGAAGCGGGCCACGCTCGAGACGTGGGGGACCGCACCCGTGGAAATCGAGCCGGTGACGGGCCCGCTGCGCCTCCTCGACCTCGCGGACGCATCGGCCGTCGAGTGCCAGCCCCTCGACGGCACCGGCCGCCCGACGGGCGCCCCCGTCCCCGCCGCGAAGGACGGCGGCGCCTGGACACTGCCGCTCGGGAAGCCCCCGACGACGTGGGGGGTCGTCCGCGTCCGGCGGTAGAAACGAAAAGCAGTGGCCCTGCGCGGTCAAACCGCGGCCGCCCTCGCATCCGGGGGGCCTCTCGCAAAGCCGCAAAGCACGCCAAGGACAGCCCTCCCGTTGCGCCTTGCGGGCTTTGCGGCGCGGCGGTAGGATTCCCGCTCGCTGGACTCTTTAGAATGCTCTGGCCGTCCGGTACGCTCTTCCGATATACATATCCCATCCCCTCCCCGCACACGGAACCCGATTGTCCGCAAGGCACGGCCCATGACGCACACCCGACGCGACTTCCTCGCCCAGGTCTCCGCGGCCGGCGCCGTTTCCCTGTCCGGTTGCGCCCCCCTCGGGACGGCGCACGCGCCCGGGTATGATGTCGTGGTCTACGGCGGCACGCCCGGCGGGGTGGCGGCGGCGGTCGCGGCCGCGCGGTTGGGCGCCTCCGTGCTCCTCATCGAGCAGACCGGCCACGTCGGCGGGCTCAACACCAGCGGCATCAACACCGCCGAGACCGAGCACATGCTGAAGTGGACGATCGGCGGGCTCGCCCTCGAGTTCTACGAGCGGATGGGCCGGCTGGCCGGCCAGGCAGGACCCGCTTATTATTTCCTCTCCAGCACCGCCGAGAAGGCCTTCGAGGCGATGCTGGCGGAGGCGAAGGTCGCCGTCCGGCGGGGCCTGCGCGTCGAGCGGGTCGAGAAGCAGGGGACCCGCATCAAGCGGATCGTCCTCACGGACGGGTCCGCCGCCGCGGGACAGGCCTTCGTCGACGCGACGTACGAAGGCGACCTGATGGCGCGGTCGGGCGTCGCGTATACGTGGGGCCGCGAGGGGCGCGAGGACTATGGCGAGCCGCTCGCCGGCGCCCGGCTCGAGCGCCGCCCCGTGCCGGCGCCCACGCAGGACGAGGCGGGAACGCTCCTGCCCGGCATCAGCGTCCGCGCGGAGGAAATCAAGGAGGGCGCCGGAGACCGAAAGGTGATGAACTACAACTTCCGGCTCTGCTTCACCCGGCGGCCGGAGAACCGCGTTCCCCTCCCGAAGCCCGAGCGCTACGATCGCGCCCGCTTCCGCCTCCTCGAGAACTGGATCCGCGCCCGCGCCGCCGCGAGCCAGCAGACCGCCCTGGGCCACATCATCGACCTTTACAAGCGCGCGGACGACAAGTTCGAGGTCAACAACAAGCAGGCCGCCGTCATCTCCATCGGCCACTTCGGCGGGCAATTCGATTACCCCGACGCCGGTTACGCCCGGCGCGACGCGATCGTGCAGGACCACCGCGACTACACGCTGGGGCTGTTCCACTTCCTCGCCACCGACGCCTCCGTGCCGGAGACGCTCCGCGCGGAGACGGCGTCGTGGGGGCTGGCGCGGGACGAGTTCGCCGACAACGGGAACTGGCCCTACTACCTCTACATCCGCGAGGCGCGGCGGATGCGGGGGCGCTTCGTCGTGACGCAAAAGGACATCCAAGACGACCGCCGCAAGCCCGACGCCATCGGCATCGCCTCCCACTTCATCGACTGCCACCACGTCCAGCGCGCGGCCGTCTCGCCGGACGCGTTCGCCAACGAGGGGCGCATCTGGCGCGTCGGATGGGCCTACCAGATCCCGTACCGGGCGCTGACGCCGAAGGCGGATGAGGCGGACAACCTCCTCGTCCCGGTGGCGGCATCCTTCTCGCACGTCGCCTTCTGCACCTTCCGGCTCGAGTCGGTCTGGATGATCGCCGGCCACGCGGCGGGCGCGGCGGCGGCCCTGGCGGCGCGCGCGGGGGGCGCGGTGCAGGACGTCGACGTCGCGGCGCTCCAGAAGGAGCTGGTCGCGCAGCGGCAGGTGGTCGACTTCGTTCCCGGGCAGCCCGAGAAATTCCCCGGGGGCCCGGGGCACCCCGAGTTCTGAACGATTCGGCACGGTGTCGCGGAGACCCGGGAGGAGGCGCATGGGCACGTTCACGGTGGAGCACGGGTTGGGGGCGGCGGAGATACGGCGCCGGATCGAGGCGAAGTTCGCGGAGCTGGCGGAGGGCGTCGGGGCGACCTATGCCGTCGACCCCGCCCAGCCGGTCGTCACCTTCCAGGGCCGCCATGCCTTCGCGGGGGCGGTGGCGGGAAAGGCGACGTGGGACGACGCCAAGGTCACCGTCGAGATCCGCGCCGACCGCCTCGAGGGCATGGTCGAGGCGAAGGTCAAGGACGTCGTCGAGGAGGCGATCCGGGGGCGGTTCTTCAAATGATCGCGGCGCGCGGAGGCGTTTCACACCTGCCTTTTCCTTCCGGCTTCTCGCGGTTGCTTCGGCGGAAAGGAGGGGCGGGACAGAGGAGAGCGGCCGCGGTTCACGGCCGGGGAAAAATCCGTTATGTCCAAAGCGGGGCCGCATCCATTAGCGTGAGCCCGGACGGCAAGCGAGACGCTGCGGACCGGGCTCGAAGTCGGAGCATTTCCCTTGCGATGGATGCCCCGCACGCTCGGCCTGTCCCTCCTGCCGCTCTTGTTCGGCGGGCTGGCCGCGGCGTCCGACGCCCTGCCCGGGCTGCGCAAGCTCATGGATACGCCGCTGCGCGACACGTCGATCTGTCGCGGCCCGGACGGCACCTGGTACCTGACCGGCACCGTCGAGCCGTTCTGGTCCTACAACGAGGGGATCCGACTCTGGAAGTCGAAGGACCTGGCGGCGTGGGAGCCGATGGGGCTCGTGTGGAAATACGGCAAGAGCCCCTGGCACGAGAAGTACCTGCAGGCGAAGAAGCCCCTCTGGGCGCCGGAGATCCACTACCTGAAGGGGACCTTCTGGCTGACCTACAGCCTGCCGGGCTGGAAGGCCGACGACCCGAAGGGCACGGACCCGCGGAACAGCGGTTGCGGCCTGCTCAAGAGCGCGACCGGCAGGCCCGAGGGGCCGTACGAGGACGTTCAGCCGAGCGAGCGCCTCGGCGACGAGATCGACGCGTCGCTGTTCGAGGACGACGACGGGTCGGTCTACTTCCTCTGGCACAGCGGCAAGATCGCGAAGATGAAGCCGGACCTGAGCGGACTGGCGGAGCCGTACCGATGGCTGAAGACGACGGTCCCCGACCCGGACCCGCGGCACCACGCGGGACTGTGCGCCGGCATTTTCGGGAAGGGCTCGTTCGACCATGTCGGCTTCGAGGGCATGTTCGTCTTCAAGGCGAACGGCCTTTACCACCTCTGCTGCGCGGAAGAGTTCGACGGCCGCTACAGCTGCTTGGTGGCGAACGCCAAGAGCCTGATGGGGCCATACGGCGCGCGCTACGAGGCCATTCCGCACGGCGGCCACAACATGTTTTTCCGGGACGAGGCGGGCCGGTGGTGGTCCACCTATTTCGGCAGCGACGGCAAGGCCCCCTGGCGGGAGCGGCCCGGGATCCTGCCCGTGGAGATCGGACCGGACGGCCGGGTGCGGATCCGGCCGGCGGGGGGCGGACGCTGACGGGGATGGACGGGAACGCCGGCGGCCGTCATGAACTTGCACAAACAACGGCGGTTGTGAAAGGACGTCCTATCGCACACCTTGACCGCGGTCGATGGGCCGGAGTTCGCACCCGCGCGTGTCAGGTTCGCTGCTGTAGGTAGTGGACGTTGAGTTCAATCCTCTCTTCGTCCCCACGGCGAAGAGAACGGAAGCCCGCCTCGTAGAGCATCTTCCGACAGGCGGCCATGTCCAGGCCGCGATGGCCGGTTGTATCCATTTCCACGTCGCGGGGGTTCGCCCCGGTCTCGGCGTAGACCGTATTCGCCCCCGCGGCAAGGCCGAGCAGGTTGGGTTCATGCACGGCTATCTGTTTCGTCTCTTTCAGGGCGAGGGTCGCGAGCGCAACAACGGCTACAACTTGGGCAAGCCGACGCTCGGTAATCTGGCCATGGCGGGCCAGCGGGGCCGACGGAATGTAGACCCGCCGCATGGCCGCATGCTGGAAGCAGCCGTAGTCGATCCCCAAGAAGATCTGCTCGACCAGTTCCTCGGCGCTGTGCTCCGGCCCGATGGGTTCGCAGCAGTAGTAGAAGTCCAGCCCGGCATCTTTGATAACCCCAAACGTCGCCTTGCGGGCCCCCGGGTCGAGCGAGGTATCGCAGCCCTCCCGCAGGCGGCAAACGTGATACGCTCCGTTCACCCCGGCGTCTTTGAGCTGCCTGGCCGCCGACCGGTCGAAGTCCCCGATGTTAACGACGATCTGGGTGTGGTCCGGCATTTCCTTGCGGACGGCCGAAACGACCTCCAGCAGCCAATCCAGGTCGAACTCGTGCATCGTCATCAGGAACAGGGCGTACAGGTCGCCGCCGTCCGCGAAGCCGTGTGCCCGTTGCCGAATCTCCCCCAGCGACAGGCGGCTGGCCGGCATCGACGTGTGATCCTTGCCAAAGGCGCAGAATGCGCAGTTGCCGGGGCAGGGAGCGGTCTCGATGCCGATCTGGCCCAGAAGCATCCCCACGTTGCCGAAGCGCCTCCGGGAAACCGTATCGGCTACCGCCTTAGTCGCAGCCGCCTCAAGGGATTCTTCGGGAAGGTTCAACAGGAAGACGCAGTCCTCCCGGTTCGGGGCGCGACCTTCAAGAGCATGGTCGAGGATCGTCTGAAGCCTATTCCGAAGCCTCACGCGGGTTCTCCTATCCCTTTCCTTGCGCACAGCCGGTCGACCGCGACCACGAGACGGCCTTCGCCACCCGTTCGACAACCGACAGGTCCGGCCCGCTCGGTTGCCTGCGGGCCTCTCGGCTTATCTTCAGGCCCTTGCCCTTGACGGAGTCGGGCACAAACACCGTTGCCGGCGGGCTGCCCCCCTGCGTCGAGAGGGCATGTGCCGCACGCGCCTTGCAGCCCTCGGGGACTACCCCGGGGCACCGGCGGGCGATGTCGAAGCCCTCCTGCACTCCCCGAATAAGCGCCGGCAGGCATAGCAGAACGGTGTTTTCGGGCCGCAGGTCTTCACTGACCCGGCAGGCCGCCTGACGCGTTTCCGTCCCCACTCCTTGACCGACTCCGGTGCAGGGCAGAACCGCCACTTTGCACGCGAGCGTCGTTTGTCCCCCTTCGTCGGGAAGGCCTGAGCCGAGCGCAGGCGGACCTCGTCTTGGCCAGAAGGTCCGCAATCGCACGATGGTAGTCGAGGAGCGTCTGCACCCAACGCTCAAGGCAGGCTGTTCCCGCAGGGGTCAACCGGTACAGCCGCCGGTTCGGCCCGACCTTGGATTGCGCCCATTTCGAGACGACCAGGCCACGTTTCTCCATCGACCTAAGTGTCCGGTACAAGCCCGTGGTGTCGGGCCGCTCGCCCTTCACGATGGGCAGCCGGGCCAGGTTCTCCGCGATGCGGTAGCCGCACATCGGACCCCGCGCCAGGGTTGCCAGGAGGGCTGGCTGCACAAGTTTGTTCAGTGTTGCGCCGGTGCAGGGGCAATCCGCGATCTTCGGCATGATGCGCTCAAGCTATGAGATAACGTCCTAAAGCACCTCATCTCAGCGTGTCAGTAGTTGAAGAGATCGCCCAGTTCGAAGGTCTTCCCGCTCGCCCGGTTCAGCGCGTTGAGGATCTTCCGGCGGACATGCGGGGTGAGCCAGCGGCCCTTGCGCGCGCGGGCGACCATCTTGTGGGTGATCTGCTCGGTCGAGGCGGCCACCAGATCGTGCGCCTTCAGGCCGAGGCTGTCCATCAGCTTTGCCACCGGCTGCTCGCCGAGGTCTCGCTCGAAGTCGCCGGCCATCGCGATCGTCCCCCGATGCCCACAAAGCGCCGTTAGGTTTTATCCCGCCGGCCCCTTCTATACAACGGTCTGTTGCCGCACGACCCTGTCCAGGACGATCGGGAAGCGGTTCATGCTTCGACACGACCGGATTCTCGCGGCCCGGCTGGTCGCCGCGGCCTTCGCGGCGGCGCCGGCGCTCCCCGCCTCCGGCGACCCCGCGCTGTCCTCCGAAGAGCCTATTCCCTGGAGCCTCCTGACCGACGGCGGGTGCGAGGACCCCGCCGGCCCGATCTACACCCGGGCCGGGGCGGTTCGCGACACCGCCGAGGCCTGCGAAGGCGCCGCCGCGGCTCGCGTCGATCTCACCGAGGCCCGTCCCGTCTTCGAGGTTCGTCTGCTCGACAGCCATCCGGTCGCGGGCGGATCGCGCCACCTTCTCCGCGGCCGCCTCCGCCCCGCCTTCGCCGGCGAGGGGGATGTCTCCGTCTTCGTGCACCAGTTCCGGACGAAGGAGGGGAAAACGGAGACGATCCGGTCCCACCGCGCCGCGCGGGCGGAGCGGACGGGCGGGTGGCGGCCCTTCCGCGCGGCGATCGACATCGCGCCGGAGGCCACCGCGATCCGCCTCTCGATCGTCGCGAAAGGCCGGCCCGGCGACCGCTGCTGGATCGACGACCTGGCCTTCGCCCCCGCGACCGTGCACCTCCGCTGGCCGGCCGCCGCGGGCGCGGGGCTCTGGGCGGCGTGGCGGGGCGACGGCGTCTCGTTCGAGTTCCCCATCCCGGACAACGCCCTCGTCGCCGCCGTCTTTCTCGACGCGAAGCGCCTTCGCGAAGGGGGGGCCGGCGACTACGCGGTCCTCCACCCGGCGCGAGTCGTCCGGCTCTTCGCGATCCCCCCGCCGGGCGCGACCGTCGCCGTCCTGCTGCTGCCGCTCGCGCCGGGGGGCCGCTTGGCGGTACGCCCGGACGGCTGCTATGCCTTGCCGGCGCGCGCCGGTCGGCCGCCCGCCTGGTGCCCCGCGCCGCCCCCCGGATTCCGGCTGCCGGAGGCGGATGTCGCGGCGATCCTGCGGGAGTCCGTCGCGCCGCCGTCCGCCGCGCGGCTGCCCGACGCGATCGACGCCACGGCGCCGTGCGTGGTCCCCCTGACGGCGACCGGGGCCGGCCGGTACGCGCTCGTTCTCCGGAACGCCGCGGGAACCCGCGTCCGGGGCTTGGTCGATCACCGACGCCTGGCGGCCGGCGAGACGATCCGGGTCCCGTTTGACGGCCTCGACGACGCGGGCCGGCCGATCCCGCCGGGAACGTGCGCCTGGGAAGTCGTGCAACGGCCCCCTGACGGATTTCTCGTCACCGCCTCGCGCCCGGCGCCGCCGGGCGCCGTCCGGATGTGGCGGCGGGAGGGCGGTTGGTCGTTCCTGTGCCGCGCAGGAGAGGCGCAGGCGGCGGGGAAGGTGATCGTCCGCACCGCAGCGGACTTCACTCCGGTCGGCCCGCCTGTCCCGCTCCCGGTCGCCGACGCGGGGGGGATCGCGGAGGGGCGGGACGGGACGCTCTTCGTCTTCGACCGGGCGGAGGGGATGCTGCTGAAGATCGCGGGCGGCCGGGTCGCCGAGGGGTTCCCGCGCGAAGCGGGGCTCTTCGCGAAGGGGCAGCGGGTGGACCTGGCCCTGGACGAGACGCACGGCGCGCCCGCGCTGTACGCGGCGCGGTCCTGGGAGGACCGGGACCGGGACGACAAGCCGCCCCCGCCCGCCCTTCTCAAGCTCGGCCTCGACGGGGCACCCGCCGTTTCCTTCGGCTCCGGCGGCGCGGTCGGCGCGCCGCTGCTCGCCGCGCCGACGGCCGTCTGCGTCCTGCCCGACGGTTCGCTCGCGGTCGGGGAGAGCCGAGAGGACGCGTGGGTCGTCCGGCTCGACGCCGCCGGCCGGCCCCTGGCGCGGTGCGTCGCCCGCCGCGGACGCGGTCTCAGCGACCGGTTTTCCATCGAGGACTCCGAGGAGGCCTATGCGTTCCTCCGCGGCCTCAAGGAGAAGGCCGGAGGGATCGTCGATACGCGCTTCCGCCGGGTGACCGGAATCCGCCCCGCCCCCGGGGGAGGCTTTCTCCTCGCCCCGGGCTACGTTCGGGAGGCAAGCCGGGAGCTCCAGGCCTACGATGAAGCGGGGGTCTTCCTCCACGACGTCGGCCGCGGTCCCCAGGCCGCCGCCGCCGTCCACGCGGATAACTACGCCTGCGCGTGGGACACGCGCGGGACGGACCCGTACGGGGACATCGGGGGCTTCGATTTCGACGCCGCCGGCGACCTGGCGATCTTCGACGCGCGGGCGGGCCGAATCGACACGGTGGCGGCCGCAACGGCGGCCGCGCGAAAGCCGGTCCGAATCGCGGGGACGGCGCCGGCCGCGCGACCGCCTTTCCCGCCGCTTCCGCCGGACCTGACGCTCGACCGGCTCGGTTCGCGCCACGCCCTGGCCTGCGGGATCGCCGACGCCGCGGACCTCGGGGACGAGAACGCGCTGCGCGGGTATCGCGACGACGGGACGTGCTCGGTGATCCGCCGCGCAGCCGGCGCGCCCTACCGGCTTGCGGGCGCCGCCCACTGCGCCTGGTTCCGCCTCAAGCTCGACGTCCCGCATCCCGGCAGGCCCCACCTGCTGGTCGTGCGGCATCCCGATGACGTCCACCGGTGGACGATGGTCGCGGTGCGCCACGAGGGCGAGTGGGTGGCCGGGACGGGGGTGGATTGGCTGGGCGTGGAGGGCGGCTATGCAACGGGGTGGACATACCCGCTGACGGGCGGGGAGCAGACGTATGCCACGACGGTCACGCCGCGCCGGCCGCGGCTCACGCTCTACTTCCTAACCTTTGCGCACGGGGGACTGCCGGCGTGCCGCGAGCATCCCCCGCCGGCGCCGCTCCCCCCCCTCTTCGGCGCGGCCGCCTCGGCGGTGTGGCTCCTGGAGGCAACGGGCGACCTCCCGCGAAACCCCGTGGAGGAGCCCGTTTTCGGCGAGCGGCGATTTATCGGCGAGCACCGGCAGAACCCGGACACCTTCTTCTGCGACTTCGGTCCGGCCGCGACGGAGCGCGACGCGTGGCGCCGATGCAGGGCTTACCACCACCGCGCCTGGACGGCGCGGGCGCTCGACGGGTTCTTCGCGTGGTCCGACTGGCTCGGCCTCAACCGCCTCGACACCGTGGCAATCGAAGAGAACGGCCATCGCCTCTACCCGAGCACCGTCTTCCGGAACGACCGGAAGCCGCATGAGGACGCCCTCCGGCTGACGCTCGACGCCGCGGCCCGGCACCGTACGGATGTGTCGGTGACCTTCTTCGGCCTCGTCGGCTTTCCCCCGGAGCGGCCCGATCTGAAGGACAAGGGCCTCGTCAGCGAGCGGGGGCAGGCCGACACAACGCGCAACATGAGCCTGGTCTACCCCGAGGTCCGGCAGTACTTTCTCGACCTCGTCCTCGAGCCCGTCCGCCGCTGCGCCGGCGACCCGCATTTCCGGGGCGTCACGATCATGATGCAGATGTACCGCCCGCCGATGTTCGGCGGCAGCTGGTCGGTCGACTGGGGGTTCGAGGAAGCCTCGATCCGGGCGTTCGAACAGGCCACCGGGAGAAGGGTGGAGGGGGCGGATACGACGGCGCGCGCGGCCTTCATCAAGCGGCACCTGCGCGAGCCCTGGAGCGCCTGGCGGTGCGGGATCCTGCGCGACTGGGTTCTCCGCGTGCGCGACGAAGTCCGGAAGGTGCGGCCGGACCTCCTTGTCGCCCTCTATCCCCATGTCGCCGGCCCCGACCCGCGGTTCTACGGCTACGACGAGGCGCTCTTCCGGGGCGTCCCCGGCGTGCAGGTCTACCGGTTCCCGGCGGAGACGGACCTCTACCCGGGGCTCTTCACCGACCCGGCGGCGAAGTGGAGGAACCTGAAGCCGGAGGGGATGACGGACATCCTCGAGTTCGGGCACGGGTACTTCGAGACGCGAACGACGTGGCACGAGCAGACGGCGGCGTCCCTGGCCCCGCCGCGGCGCTTCGCCGCCGGCCCGCTGGCCGCGTCGCTCATCCGGTGGAACCCGAGGACGATCCTCTTCCACTCGTGGGTGCGGGGAACGGTCGGGTTCGAGCTGGAGCTGCGGGAATTCGTCCGGGCGTTCCGGTCGCTGCCCTGGGCGCCGGCGGACGAGCTGGCGGAGGCGGTCCCGGAGACGTCGCGGGGGCGGCTCCGGGTCTTCCGGTTCGGGAACTTCCCGAGCGTGCAGTATCTGGCGGCCGTGAACACGACGGAGGGGCCGCTGGCCGCGGAGGTGGCCGCGCCGGGGGCGCCGGCGGGTGCGGCCGTCCGGGACCTGGTGGAGGGACGCGACCTCGCGGGAAGGGCGACGGGGAGGGGATTGGCGTTCCCGGTCGAGGTGCCGGCCGGGACCCTCCGAACGTACCGGGTGGGGGGGTAGGACGCGGCGGGTCGCCTCCCGGCGCACGCGGCGTGCCCCGCCGCCCCTACGCCGCCGGCGGCTCAGGGCGGATGGCGTCGAGCTCGAGCTCGAAGAGGAGGTCGTCGCGGCAGATGCCGCAGCGGGTGACGACGACGGGAAAGGACGCGAGCCCCTCCTTGCCGAGCCACGCCTCGAAGGCGCCGGCCTCGCGGGCGTCCTTGAAATAGGCGACCGCGCGGACCGTGTCCTGGAAGCGCATGCCGCGGGAGACCAGGATCGCCCGGATCACGTCCATCGTGAGGGCCACCTGGCCGCGCAGGTCGCCGAGCCGGGCCGTCTCGCCGCCGGGGGCGATGCTGGCGGTGCCGGAGACGACGAGGCGGCGGACGCCGCCGCCGGCGATCTCCATCGCGCGGCTGAAGCTGCTGCCGTACGCCGGCGCCGGGCACTGGAGGGGGGAACCGACACCCAGGACCTGCGTCACGCCGTCCTTCGGCTCGACGGCCCAGGCCGTGGCGGTGAGGGCCGCGCCCGCCGCGTTCCGACCGTCCACCCCTGTGCTCGCCGGCGGCGGCTCGAGCATGTTGCGCTGCCCGTAGAACGCCGTCCGCACCGCGTTGAAGGGGCCGTACCAGTCGAGCAGGCGATCGAGAAAGAACCACGTCCGGACCAAGCGGTTGAAGGGCATGGCGGCCGCGGCGAAACCGGCCTCCATGCGCTCAAAAACGCTCCGGGCCTGGTCGGCCGGGGCGGCGGCGGGGTCGGCGGGCCCCAGGTCGCCGAGGAAGACCTGCCGCGCGGCGGCGTCCTCGAGGATGCGACCGGCGGGACGGCCGTCGACGAGAAGGGTCTCAACGGAGGCGCCGGCGACGGCGAAGACGGTCAGACCGGCCAACGGGGCGCCGGTGCAGCCCTCGCCTTCGACCCACGTCACCGGCCAGTCGAGGCGCCCGAACCGGGCGCGCAGGGCGCCCAGCAGGGCCTGCCGTCCGGCGACGGCGCCGAAGACGTCGAGCTTGACGATCGCGGCGCCGGGGGCGTGATCGCGGATCGCGTTGTTCAGACGGGTGACCAGGGCGGTCGGGGCCTCGCCGGGGAGAGGGCGAAGGGTCAGATGCAGCTCGCGGATTCCCGCGCGGGGGACGACGGCCAGGTCGAGACCGGGCCGCGAGAGGCGCTGCAGGGGTTGGGTCGGGTCGCCGTGCTCCGGGGTCCAGCGCAGGATGGGAATCTGGCTCGAGGATGCCGTGCCCATGCCGTCGCCCCTGAAAGGGTCGCAACGCAACCCGTGCCGGGCCCTCGTATCCTGAACCCACGGCGGGCGGGAAACTCCCGCACAATCCGCGCAACTCCCCCTGTTCCTACAACCCGGATCCTCCGCCGGTTTCAGGAAACGGCCGGTTCCGCCCTCACGCCGGAGCGCCGAGCGCGTCCAGGTCGCTCCGCATCCGCCGCACGTCGGCCGGGTCGAGGGCCAGGTCGGCGCCGGCCGCGTTCTCGGCCGCCTGGGCGGCGTTCCGCGCCCCGCAGAGGACATGCGTCACGCCCGGCTGCGCGAGCGTCCACGCGATCACGAGCCGGGACAGGGGGCAAGCGTACTTCGCCGTCAGGTCCTTCCAGCCCGCCAGCAGGTCGAGGATCCGCCTCCGGTTCTCCACCCGGAACCACGGATTCCACGCCTCGTTGGTGCGGAACTCGCCCGGCTTGAAGACGCGGTCCATCCCGACCTTGCCGGTCAGCAGACCCTGCTCGAGAGACATGTACGTGAGGGTGGCCAGCCCCTGCTCGCGGCAGTACGGGAGAATGTCCTTCTCGGGGGGCCGCCAGAGCATGCTGTAGCGGAACTGGTCGCTGGCCACCTCCCCGCAGGCGCGGTACGCCTTCATCTCGTCGAGGGTGACGTTGCAGACGCCGATCGCCCGGATCTTCCCCTGGCGCCGGAGGTCCAGGAGACACGCCATGGTATCGGCGACGGGGGTGGCCTCCGGCGGCGCCGCCGGCCAGTGGACCTGGTAGAGGTCGATGCGGTCGGTCCCGAGGCGCCGGAGGCTCTCCTCGATCTCGACGCGAACGGTGTCGGGACGGAGGCTGCGGCGGAGGGCGCGGCCGTCGACCTCGGCGAACGGGGAGCCGCGGTCGTCCTTCCACCAGAGACCGCACTTGGTGGCGAGCACGACCTGGTCACGGCGTCCGCGGACGACGCGGCCGACGACTTCCTCGCTGTGGCCGAAGCCGTAGGCGGGGGCGGTGTCGACGAGGGTGACGCCGGCGTCGAGAGCGGCGCGGAGGGCGCGCTCGGACTCGGCGTCGTCAGGGGGACCGCCCCACCAGGCGCCGCCGCCGGTGACCCAGGCCCCGAACCCCACCACTGACGCCTCGATGCCGGACGGACCGAGCGATCGGTAACGCATGGGAAGACACCTCGCAAGAAACGGGCCGATCCCGGCCCCGGGATGGGGGACGAGACACGGCAACAAGCCCCGCGTCCCCCGGGCCTCCGGGGTTCGTTCAAAGCGACAGCAGGAACGCGATCAGGTCGTCGAGCTGTTCCTGGCTGAGCTTCGAGGTCTTGCCGTGCCGATCCTCCTTGTTGCGAACGGTCAGGACGTCGCGGAGCGTGGCGGCGGAACCGTCGTGGAGATAAGGGCCGGTCCGCCAGATCTCGACCAGGGAGGGGGTGTCGAACGCGTCCCCCTCGCGATCGTACTTCCCGCGCGTGCCGACGTCGTGATGCTTCAGGTCGGTGTAGAGGCCGGCGGGGTGGCAGTTCGCGCAGCCGACGGCGGGATCGCTGAAGATCCTCTCGCCGCGCAGGGCCGCATCCGACCGCTTCCCGCCGGCCATCGCGGGCGAGGGGAGGGGCAGGAGGCTCTTGAGGTACTCGTCGATGGCGACGGCCTCCTCTTCGGGGCGGACGGCGAACAGGATGTGGCGGATGCCGGCGCGGACGGCGGTCTCGGCGGTGTCGCGGACGCCCATGCTCATGGCGGGCGGGGTCTTGTGGGAGAAGAGCATGCTCTTGGAGTTCTTCGGGTTCCCGATTCCGTCGTTGAGCAGGTCCCAGTTCAGCCCGTCGACCCGCCCATCCTCCCCGTGGCAGGTGGCACAGCTCTGCCAGCCCTGGAAGCAGATCCCGGCGTCGTTAAAGAGGAACTCGCCCTTCCGGACGACGGACTCCGCAGGGGGCGGACCGAGGGGAATGACCGACGCGGCGGGGGCGGGGGCGGAGAGATCGATGACGCTCAGCGTGTCGGAGAAGTAGTTCGCGGCGACGGCCCGGCCGCCGGTCACGACGAGACCGCGAGGGCCCCGGGCGCGCTCCCCGGCGGGAACGCGCCGGCGGATCCCGACGAGGAAGGAGAGGTCGTTCGGCACGTCGGCGGCCGTCCGCGACGGCGAGTCCGAATAATCGGCGGCTTTTCCCTCCGGCAGCTTGTCGGGCAGCTTCGCCAGCTTGTCCAGCAGCGCGGAAGCGTCGATGAGGCTCACCTCGTGCGTCCCGGCGTGCGTCACGGCCAGCGTCTTCCCGTCGGGCGTCCACGCCACGCCCCACGGGTTGGCCGCTCCGCGGTCGATATTGTCGAGCAGCACCGTGTTGATCCGCTTCCGCGCGGCGGCGTCGACCAGCGTCACGGCGTTCGTGCTCATCCACCCGCGGTCGAGCTGGGTGGTCGGCAGGTGGAAGCGGGCCAGGACGTGCGCGACGGCGGCGAGCCGGCCGTCGGGCGAGAGCCGGATGTCGCGCAGCGTCGTGCTCCCGTTGGGCAGCGCGATCGCCCCCGCCGCCTTGCCGTCGGCGGCCTCCAGCACGGTCACGGTCGCCGCCACGACGTCGGCGTCGGAGGGGCCGACGGGAAGGTGATTGGCGACGAGCAGGGCGCGTCCATCAGCGGTGACGGCGGCGGAGATCGGCTGGCGGCCGGCCGGGACGCGGTACCGCTCCGTGCCGGCGGGGAGGTCGATCGCCGAGACGGTGTCCTCGAACCGGTTGCAGACATAGAGCGTCTTCCCGTCCGGCGCGAGGACGGGCCCCGTGGCGCCCCAGCCGGCGGGGAGCGGGGCGGCCGCCTTCCAGGAGGCCGTGTCGAGAACGCAGACGCTTCCGGCCGGCGCGGCGCAGGTGACATAGAGCGTCCGCCCGTCCGCCGCGAGGGCGAGACCCGTCGGCTTCGCGGGGACGGGAACCGTCCGGACCACCTTGCCCGCGGCCCCATCGACGACGGCGACAAGCCCCGCGGTCTCGCATCCGACGTAAACGGTCTTCCCGTCGGGGGCGGCGACGAGGACCGAGGGGGAGAGCGTCATGCCTCCCGCCGCCGGCGCGTCGGGCGCCGCCAGGGCGGCGGCCCAAGCCAGCAGCACGACCAGGGCTCCGCTCAAGGCCAGAAGACCGCGTTTCATATGCCACCCCCGGTTCGCGATTGAACGCAGGCCATCCTCCGTCTCCACCTGTCCTGGGTCCGCCGGGACGAATCGGATTCTATCGAAATCCGCCCCCATGCCTACCTATTTGATGCCGGCGGCGGCGCGGGACCGTTCCTTCCGGCTTTTCCCGGCCGCCGGCCCCGGCGGGCGTTTCATTCCGAAAACAGGCCGTCCAGCCGCTTCCGGAAGGCCAGCAACTCGCGCTCCTGGTCGTCGCTGTAGTGGCCCAGCCGTTGGGCATACACGTCCATCCACGTGACCAGGCGGTCGAGATCGTCGCGGTCCAGCCGCGTCCCGGCGTGGCCCCCCTCCGCGCGCAGCAGCGCCATCAGCCGGCTTTTCCGCGAGGGCGTGTCGCCCACGTAGGACCGGTCCCTCTCGAAGACCAGCTTGTGGAGGTCCTTGTCGGCCCAGGCCAGCAGCGTGTCGTAGGCCTTGTCGGGCGTCAGGACGAAGGCGGCCGCCTTCGGGTCCGCCGAGCCGGGCGCGTGGCAGGCGACGCAGCGCCGCTCAAGGACGGGTCCGACGAGGCGATCGAACCGGAGCGGCCACGAGCCCTCCGGGCCGGGAGCCAGCGGCGAGGGGGGGCGTCGGGCGGCCGCCGGCGCGCGGACGGCCGGGATCGGCACGGCATCCCGCGGCTCGTGGCACCCGACGCAGGCCAGCGTCTGGCCCGGCCAGACGTACGTCAGCGTCCGCATGGTCTGCACGGCCGCGCCGTCGGCGTCGAGCGCCTGGAAGAAGACGGGAACGCCGCTGGGGACGCGGAAGTGCGCCGAGCCGTCCGCCTCCACCGGCGCCGTCCCGATCACGTATTTGCCCGGGTCCTCCTGGGAGACGCCGAGGGAGGGACGGTTCATGTGGGGCTGGACCTTGGGGGGGACGGCGACGATCCGGAGGCGCTTCACGGCGCCGCGGGGAACGCCGGCGAGTCCCTGGTAGACGTCTTGCACGAGAAAAGCCCCCTCGGGAGGCGCGTCCCACGCGACGGAGTCGGCGACAACCGGCGGGATCGGGCGGGGCCGAAGCGGAATCGGCGAAGCGCTGGAGATCGCCGGGTCGCGATGGAGCAGCGTCAGGTTCCCGTACGCGTCGTAAAGGTAAAGCCCCGTGGCGTTCGGGGGGTTCCGGGCGGAATCGTCAACCCGGCAGTGCGGCGGCAGCCTCCGGTCGCTCCAAGCGGTGAGGAGGTGAGCCTCTGACAGCGGCCAGGGCGTGACGTAATAGTGCTCCGGCCACCCCTCGGTCTCCGGAAAGACCACCTCGGGGGTGATGCGAATGAGCGGGGCCGCCTCCTCCGTCCCGCGGTCGCGGTCGAGGAGAACCAGCGAGCCGCCGGTGATCGAGTGGTGGGCGCTGGCGGTGAAGAGCAGCTTCGTGGAGCCGGGGACCGGACGGGCGTCGAGGACGCCCTGCGGGCGGACGGTGTAGTTGCCGTAGACAAGCTGCGGATTGGTCCCGTCGGGATTGGCCGACCAGAGGCTGAAGAAGTGGCCGTTGAAGCGATCGATGTAATCCCATCGGGTATAGAGGAGGCGGCCGTCGTTGGCGACGGCAGGGGACCACTCGAAGTTCTCGAAGGCGGAAATCGGGCGGAGGTTGCCGCCGCAGGCGTCCATGCGGTGAAGGGTGAAGACGGGAACGGGCCGGTAGGTGTCGCCGCCGCAGCGGACGTAGCAGTCGGGCCGATCCACATCGCGGGTGGACTCGGAGAAGGCCTTGGAGACCTGAAGCGCCGTCCCCTTGCGGGTGGAGAGGAAGACGATGTCGCCGTCGGGGAGGTAACGCGCGTCGAAGTCGTCGTATCGTCCGTGCGTCAGCCGGCGGGCGGCGCCGGTGGCGAGGTCCATCTCGAAGACGTGGAAGAAGGCGTCCTCGGGGAGGGCCGTTTTGGAGGCCTTGTCCTTCACCTCGGGGACGTGCGGGTAAAACCGGCAGTAGGCGAAGAGGACCTTCGTCCCGTCCCAGGATAGGTCGGGGCGCGAGAAGGTACCGGGCTCCCAGCCGGTCGTGAGGCAGCGGATCTCGGGGGCGTCGCCGCGGAAGCCGCGGAGCAGGTAGATCCCGCCGCCGGGACGCGACCACCAGCCGTAATGCTGATCGGAAAGGTGGGGGAACCGCCCCGGGGCGCCCTTCGTGAAGAGGATCGCGTCGAAATCGAGAAGCGGGTTGCGCAGCGCCAGGCGGCGGACGGCCCGGCAGGCTTCGAGGTAGAGCGAGCGGGCTGCGCCGGGGGGGGCGGTCCCGGGGAGGGCTTTCGCGCGCTCCGCGATCGCGCGGAGCGCCGCCTCGTCCGCGGCGACGTCCACGCCCCGCCCGCGGAGGTCGGCGGCCAGGGCGAGGCCGCGCGCGGCGGCGCGCGCCGCCGCGCCCGGACCGATTCCCGCCGGCTCGCCGCCGTGGTCGGCCGACCACTCGCTCACGCTGCTCTGCGTGGCGGGTTTCCGCAGCGCGACGTTCTCCGTCCCGCCGACGGCGTACACCTCGACCTCGTCGAGGTGAAAGTAGCTTCGGCCGGGGATCCGAAGGCGGATGAAGCGGGCGAAGGCGCCCTTCAGGGGGACGGAGAGATCCTTGAGAAAGGGCGTGCCGTCGTGCTGGTAGACCTGGCGGAACGCCGCCCCGTCATCAGACAGGAGGACTTGAATGCGGGCGGCGCGCTCGCCGAGACCGTCGCCGCGGTTCGTGATGACGACGCGATCGACCGGCACGGTCCGGCCGAGATCGACCTGCCACCAAGGATCCATTTCGATCTCGGTGTGGAAGCCCCACCGGCCGGTCTTCGCCCCGTCGACGGCGCCTGCGGCGTCCCGATCGGGGGCGACCCGGCCGCCGCCCGGGACGGCCGCCCATCGGACCTCCTCCTGGCGAAGCCAGTCGGCCTCGAGTTGGGCGTCGGACGGGCCGGCGTTCTCCCCGGGGGCGAACGCCGCCGGGGCGGCGGGCCGGGCGGCGCCCGGCGCGGCGAATAGAACGGCCAGGATCGGCGCGGCCGCACGGGTCGGGAGAACGCTCATGGCTTCGACTCCAACCAAGGACAGGGCTCGCGCCGGACGCGACCGCCCCACGGAACGGCGCGAAGCGTCAAGTGCCTTTCTCCGGCTTTGCGCCATCCGCGTCCGGCTCGCCGCCCGGCATGTCCTCGCGAGGCAGCCGCCGGATCAAGTCATGAATGGGCTCGAAGGTCTTCAGAACCGCCCGGTAGTCCGGGTCGTCTGGCGTCGCGAACACCGCCTTCCCGCAGTGTTCCGTCCCGCCGGCCGCCTTCGCCAGGGGGGCGGCGAGGAAGGGGTTGAGCTCCGGGCGGGTGACGCGCACCCAGGGAAGGCGGGGGATTTTCTTGCCGCCATCGTGGCAGCCGGCGCAACGGCGCGCGGCGACGTCCGCCAGGGTCTTCTCCAGGTCATCCGGCTTGAGGCTCCGGCAGCCCTGGCGCTCGCCGTGCGCGAAGCGGCTGGTGCCGTAGTAAGGAACGTTCAGGTCGATCCAGGCGAAGACGCGCCGGCGGTCGGCGTCGGGCACGTTCACGCGCGGCGCGCCGTCCGGGCCGGGATGGCCGTCGAGAAGGAGGTCGGCGAGACGGCTGGCGGGCGAGCCCCAAGCCCCGGGGGAGATCTCGAGGATGTTGGCCTCCTGGCCGTTCATCGTGCTGATCCAGCTGGTGAGGCGCTTCCCGCCGGCGCGGCGGTTCTCGCGCGCGAGGGTCTCGTAGGAGACGTTGAAGAAGTCCGTCCGGTCGCCGCTGAGGTCGATCCCGCCGGCGGCCCCGGGGCCGTCGTGACAGGAGACGCAGTGGCGGTCGAGAACGGGCTGGACGATGCGGGCGTAACTGAATCCGCCGAGACCCCACGGGGGGGGCTCGGGGGCGCGCGGCGGGGCGCCGTCCGGCCGGTAGACGGCCCGGGTGAGGCGGAGCGGCCGCGGGCTGTCCGTGCGCGACTCGTGACAGCCGACACAGCCCTGCGTCTCGCCGGGCATGAAGTGGGTGAAGGTTCGCATGCGCTGGACGGCGCGGCCGTGCGCGTCGAGGGCCATGAAGTAAAGCGGCACGCCGGTCGGGGCCTTGAAGGCGGCGGAGCCGTCCTCGGCGACGGGGACGTATCCCCAGACCCGCTTCGGGGCGTAGGTGGCGCCGCAGGAGACGACGGGGAACTGGAAGCCGAAGGCGCGCTTCTCCAACTTCGCGAGCTGGACCTTCTCGATCTCCTGGACGACGGCGAGGTGCGTCACCTCCCCGCGCCGGACGTGCGGGCCGAGGCCGTTGTAGACGTCCTGCACGAAGACGACCGCCCACGGCTCCGGCGCGCCCTCGGGCGGTCGAGGCGGCGAGAGGACCGGCGGCCGGGGACGGGCGCGGAGCGGCTGCGGGTTGTAGAAACCCATTCCGTCGCGAGGCTTGAGCAACTCGGCCGCGTCCCGGCCGTCGTAGTCGCGCAGGAGGATCGTGCCGCGCCGGGAGACAAGAAAGCTCTCGGCGTCGAGGGGATAGGGGTTCTCGTACGGGCCTCGGACATGATTGCCGTCGCCCCGCCCCACCTGCCCGATGTCCACCTCGGGCGTCAGATTGCGGATCGCCTCCTGGGCGTTGTCGCCGCGCGTGACGTCGAGGAGGCCGACGCCGCCTCGGCAGGGACCATTGTGGGCGGTCAGCAGGCAGAGGACGGCGCCCGTGCCGGGGATGGCGCGCGGCTCCATGAAGGTCGCTGGGCTCAGAACGCGGTTGCCGAAGAACCCGGCCAGGCGCGTCCCGTCCGGGTTGATCGTCCAGAGGCTTTGGATCGGGATCGCCGGCCGGTCGACATACTCCCACCGGCTGTAGATGAGGCGGCCGTCCTCGAGGACCGCCGGCGTGAAATCGTTGAGGTAGTTGGCGGAGAGCCGGACGACCCGCCCGCCGTCTCGATCCATCCGGTGGAGCGTCCCCACCGGCGAGGTCCAGCAATAGGCGAACTGCTGCTTCTCGGTGGAGAGAAAGGCGATCCCGCCGTCGGGGAGCCAACAGGCGTTGAAGCTGTGCCAGGGATGGTCGGTGATCGGCCTCAAGCCCGTGCCATCGGGGCGTACGCGATAGACCTGGTAGGGCGTCGCCGCGTCTTTTTTCCAGCTGAAGAGGAGGTCCCCGCCGTCGAAGGAGACGTCGACGTCGAGGATCTGCCCCTGCGAGGAGTCGACGAGCCGCCGGAGTGTTCCCGAGCCCGCGTCGGGCGTGAAAATGAAGAGGCCGCCGCCGGGCTTGAAGTCCTCGACGTGGTAGGTATAGACGTGGGTCGGGTTGAGCTCGCAGCGCTGGACGACGACGAGGTCGCGGAAGCCGAGGCGGCCGTCGAGGAGACGCTGCCTGAGGACCGACGGGGGAGGCGGGGGGGGAAGGGCCGGGAAGATCTCGATCTCGGCGGCGCCGGGATTGGGCCCGCCGTGGGAGCCGACGAAGCGAAGCGTCAGCCGCCGCGCCGTCGCGGGGGCGGGGAGGGTGACGGGCTGCGGCTCGGCGGTCGCCTCGAGGCCGGCTGTGACCACGGGCGTCTCCGCGCCGTCGAGGAGGACCTCGCAGCGCTTCCAACATTCCCCGACGCCGAAGGCGGCGCGGCCGTGGTAGACGATCTGGGCAATGCGAACGGGTGCGTCCCACGCGAAAACGATCTCGGCGCCGTCCCGGTGGGTGTCGCCCTTCACGGCCCAGGCGGCACCGGCGTCGGCACCCGGGGTCCCGAACTTTCCGTCGGCGACGTGGGCGGCACGGTACCGGGCGCTGTATTCGGAGGTGGCGGCGATGCGAGCCTTCGGGGCGAGGTTCTCGGGCGGGGCGGCGGAGGCGGGCAGCACGGCCGGCCCAAGACAAACCGCCACGGCGCCGAGACGCCAAGCGACGATCGGGCTCATGATCGCGCCCTCCAATCCGGCCCCCGCCGCGCGGGTCAGGCGCGCGGCAGGCAGGACACGCGGTCCCCGACCCGGGCCGCCCCGTACCCGAGACGGCTGGAGATCCGGCCGGCATGTTCTTTGAGCAGCGCGCCGATGGCGGGGAACGACGATGCCGGCATCCGGTTGCTCGGACCCGTCGTCCAGACCGAAGCCACCGGATAGCCATGGTGGTCGAGAACCGGCGCCCCCACGCAATGGCAGCCCTCGATCTCCTCGGCGCGGTCGACGGCATAGCCGAGGACGCGGACCTCCTCCAGCTCCCGCCGCAGGGCGGGCAGGGTCGTGATCGTCCGCTCGGTGTACCGTGTCAGCCTCAGGCTCTTCAGCACCTCCTCGCGCTCGCCGTCCGGGAGGTAGGCCAGCAGGGCCTTCCCCGGGGCGGAGGTGTGAAGCGAGAATCGCGTCCCGGCATCGACCATGAACTTGAAGGGATGAAGCCCGAAGACTTGCTCCAGAACAACCCCCTCGGTGTGGACCAGCGTGCCGAGCAGGACGGTCTCCTTCGTCAGGTCGCGGAGCTCGCGCATCACGTCGATGGCATTCTCCACGACCGTGTGCCGGTTCGTGGCCGCGTATCCGAGGGCCAGGAGCTTGCGGGAGAGGTGGAAGGCCTTGGTCGCGTCATCGCGGAGCAGCCAGCCGTGTCGAAGCAGCGACAGGCAGATGCGGAAAACGCTGTTCTTGGGGAGCCGGAGCGTCTCGGCGATGCGGCTGACACCGGCGCCGGGGTTGTCGGCCAGGAATTCGAGAATCACGAGCGCCCGCTCGAGGTTCGGGACGTGATAGTCCGCCTCGCCGCGTCCATTTCCATTCCCCGGCCGTCCCCGGCCGGCCAGCGCAGGGCTTCGGACCATGGGATCTCCGTTTGATTTGTAGATCGATTTTCTACCAATGGTACACCCGATCCGCCCCAAAGGCAAGGGGATCTGCACGAAAGGGCTCCCCCGCCGCGGACCGGGGACCGGAGGGTTCATTCATACACGAACAGGGCGCCGGCCGGATGCCGGCGCCCCCGCCGGACGGGAGCCCCGCGCAAAGCCCGCCGGAGCGAGGGATCCGGGCCGCCGCGTCGCGCCTGTCGCGCTTCGAAACTCGATTCCAGCCCTGGGCGACGCGCTGAGCGGAAGGCCCGTCCCGGGTGGCTCGTCACGGCAGCCGGATCGCGGAGAGCGTGAAGGGCTTGTCGATCTTCGTGTTCGTGAGCCACTCGCACTCCCACCACATGTCCATGTTGACGACGATCAGCTCGCGGCCGCGGACGAGCACCTCGCAAGGTTGATCGAGCGAGCCGTCGGCGCCGTCCGTGTCGCCGTTCGCCCAGACGGTCGTCACCCGTCCCTGCGGATCCACCGCCTGCACGGCGTTGTTGAGCATGTCCGACACGAAGATCACCCGGTCCTTCGGGCTCCAGAAGAGGCCGTCGCAACAGGCCATCTTCGGGTCGCGCGCGAAGACCTCGGGCGGCAGGGCCTTCCCGTCCGCCCCGAACCGCGTCCGGTAAACGATTCCGTCCTCGAAGATCCCGCAGTACAGGTTTCCGTCGCCGTCGAAGGTCAGTCCATCCGCCCCGAAACCGATTCGGTTGCTGGTCCGGTAGACGGCGATGAGACGCGGGTCGGCCTTCTCCGGAGTCCACGGCGCGAGCCGGACGGGACGCTCCTTCCAGTCCGCCCTCGGGATGGCGTAGACGCCGCTGATCAGGGGATCGCCCTTCTTCGGCGGCGTCAGGATCGTCTCGCTGACGTAGACCGTGTCGCCGCGCCAGATCACGGCGTTGGCACAAACAAAGCCCTCGACGACGACGTCGCAGCCGACGGCCCGGCCGTCCGCGACGCGGATGCGGAGGAGGCGGGACTTATATCTCGGGTCGTTGAAGACCTGGGAGTCGGCGACATAGAGGTGCCCGTCGGGGCCGATATCGCACCCCATGGGGCAGACCTTGCCGGTGTCGGGATGGAGGTCCTGCGGCTTGAACTCGTACCACGTCGAGAGCCGGTTGGCCTGGTCGATGCGGACCATCTTCGACGGATACGCGCGGTCGATCATGCCGGCCTTCTGGAGGGCGGCGTTGTTGAAGTTGGGGCATGACAGGAGGATGTCCCCGGCATCGGTGAGCGTGCAGCCGTCGGGGGTGTTGCAGTCGTCGGGGAGCGTGACGAGAACGGCCGGCGGGGCCGTCGCCCGGGGGGGCGCCGGGAGGGTCGAGCAGGCGGCGGCGGCGAGCGACAGGACGGCGGCGGCGAGCGGGCGGCGGGCGGTCATGGGGATCTCCTCTCCGAAAAACAGGGAAACAAACCCGGGAGACGCGAAGCACACAGGGAGGCGGCCGGCGAGGATCCGCCGTTTCACGCCGACACGGGCCGGCTCCCCGATCGGAGTGCCTCCACGTGTCCCTCGGCAGCCCCCGGGACGCACCGCGCCCCCGTGCCGCCGCGGCTTGTCCTCATTCCAGCGTCGGTCTCGCGATCTCGCCGCGAAGCTGCGCCTCCCCGCCCTCCCTCTCGTAGACGCCGTAGAACATCGACGCGCAGTCGAGCCAGAGCGTCAGCCGATGGAGATCGTCCGCGGGGAGCTGGACATCGTAGTGCCCCTGCTCGAGAAGCGCCAGCAGCCTCGAGGCGCGGGCGCCGAAACGGCCGGGGGTCGTGCGGTAGCCGTCCCCATACTTCGTGAAGGCGAAGGGGAGGAGGCTGTTGTAGGAGGCGAACCACCGATTCTGGACGGGCTCGCGCCCGAGGGGGATCGCCTGCTTCTCGGCATGGCAACCGGCGCAGTGGCGGTCGAGGACGGGCTGGACGAGTCGCGGGTAGCTGAAGGGGTTGGAGCCGTCGACGTCGGGCGCCGGCCGGGAGGGGGGGCGCCGCAGGGCGATCGGGTTGGCGGCGGGGACCAGCGGCGTCCGCGCCTTCGGCTCGTGGCAGCCCTGGCAGGTGAGAAACTCCCCGTCGCGCAGGTAGGTGGCCGAGCGCATCGACTGGACGGCCCGCCCGCGCTCGTCGAGGGCCTGGAAAAAGAGCTCGCGGTAGGCGGGGACCGTGAAGTGGGCGCTCCCGTCGGTCTCGACGGGGACGGTGCCGAGGACCCAGCGGACGGGGACGACGGAGTCGCCCGCCTCGGCGATCCGCTTGCCGGTCTCGTGCGGGCGCAGCCCGCCGGAGGGAACCGGCATCGGGAGGACCTGAAGGACGCGAAGGGCCTTGATCGACGTCCCCTCCGGCCACGGCAGGAGGCTGTCGTAGACGTTCATGACGGCGACGGTCGCCTCGCCGGGCGCCCCGATCGCGGCGGGGGCGCGGGTTCGTGCGTTGAGCGGCGGCTCGGCCGGCGGCATCGGGCGGGGGCGCAGCGGGATGGGACTCAGGCACGCAATGTCCGGGTCCCGGTGGATCAGCTCCCGATTGCCGAAGCTGTCGACCAGATAGATCCCGTAGCCGCCGAGCCCCCGAGGCCGCTTCGCGGCCCCGGCCGCCTCGGCGTCGTAGACGCACAGGTGGTAGTCGTCGGCCAGGGGCCACGGGGTGCCGTACGCCTCGCGGCCGCCCTGGCTCTCGGGAAAGCCGACCTCCGGCGTGAGGCGCTTGACGGGGCCCATGGCATCGTCGTCCGGGACCGCGGGATCGATCAGGATAAGCGAGCCGTAGGCTTGTCCATGGTGCGGGGCGGCGGTGGCGACGAAGCGGCGCGAGCCGGGAACGGCGCGGACGTCCAGCTCCATGTCCGGCCGCAGGTTCCGCGGCGCGAAGTTGCCGTGGACGGCGCGCGCATCGCGCCCGTCGAGCGTCGTGATCCAGGGGTGGTGCGCCGTGCAGCCGTGGCGGTCGACATAGTCCCAGCGGGTGTAGACGATGCGGCCGTCGTGGGTGACGCTGGGGTGCCATTCGTTCGTCTCGTGGAAGCTCAGGCAATTGATGGCGCTGCCGTCGTCGGCCATGTCGTAGAGGTTGTAGTTGGGACAGACGCGCCCGCAGCGAAGGTAGCCGCCGCGGCGCTCGGAGATGAAGGCGATCCGGCCGTTGGGAAGCCAGCAGGGGTCGAAGTCATTCCAGGTCCCGTCGGTGAGCTGCTCGAGACCCGTGCCGTCGGCGTTCACCTTGAAGAGGTGATAGCATCGCCCCGCGTCCCAGTGGCCGCGGGAGGGGTCGGTGTGGTGGTCGTGGCGCGTGTCGCCCCGGTTCTCGCAGTAGGCGAACAGAATCGTTTTCCCGTCCCAGGAGAGATCGGGGGAGAGAAAGGTGCCTCCGCCGGTGTCGGTTCCGTGGCGGTTCCCCTCGCCGTCGTAGGAGACGGGAGGGGGGACGGAGGGGCCGCCGGAGAGCCGCTGCCCCTTCAAACGCCCCTTCTGCACGACGGCGCCGGCCAGAAGATCCCGCTCCCGCGGCGCGGGGCCGAAGGCGTTTTCGAGGACATAGAGGCCGCCGCCCGGCGTGGCCGCGATGCCGTAGTACTGGTCGCACATATGGTTGTAGAGCGCGCGGTGGCGCTTGATGAAGAGGATCCGGTCGAAGTCCAGCAGCGGGTTGGCCAGGGCGATCCGGCGGCGGACGGCGCAGACCTCGCCAAACAGGGCGCGGCGGGCGGCCGCGTCGGCGACCGGCGTGTCGGCGCAGGCCTGCCGCAGCCTCGCCAGGTCCCGCTCCGGCGCCGCCAAGACCGCCGTCTCCGCCCGCCCTTTCAGATCGACGAGCAGGGTTTCCGTGCGACGCACCACGACGTCCAGCGGGTCCCGGTCGGAGGGCAGAATGAGGGACTGCGGGCGAAAGGTCTCCCCGGCGAAGCGGCGGATCTCGACCTGCCGCGCGATATCGGCCCGGATCGAGGCGAACTGGATGTCCACATCCCCGGCGAGCAGGGCGCGGCGGAGCAGCGCCGCCCAGGCCGGGGCGTCGGGCGGTCCCGGCCTCGCGGCGAGAGACGCCAGCTCCGTCTCGAGCGGCGCGCGGGACGGGGCGTCTGCGATGCCCTCCACCGCGGCCGCGATGGCCCGGGCGCGTCGGGCGCGGAGGTAGAGGTCCAGCCACCGCCGGTCGCCGGCGGCCGCGCCGGCCCGGCGCAGGGCGTCGAGCTCCCGGCCGAGCGGCCCCGCGGCCGGGCCCGTCTGCCCCACGATCCGGCCGACCACATCCTGCTCCAGACGGGCGTCGGGCCGGTCCGCGAACCAGGCGAGCGCCCCGGCGATGCCCGCGTCCTTCTGCAGCCACCCCGTCTCGTCGGGGAAGTCGCGGAGGAGCGCCTCCCAGTGCGCGGGCGGCGGCGGCGTCTCGCCGGCCGTCACCTGGAACCGGACACTCCCGTTGGCACGGTCCCGGTCCTCGCCGCACCAGGCCTCGAAGCGCACATACCGGCCCGCGAGCGCGTATCGCACCTCGCTCGGCGCGTGGACCCAGATTCCAAAAGCGAACGTCCGGTCGCCGACGCAGAGCGGGCGCTTCTGCCAGTTCGCGTCGATGAGAAGCTGCCCCCACCCGACGCGCGCGGAGACGGGCTGGAGGTCCGTCAGGCGGGTCTTCGCGCCGTTCGCGCCGATGAGCGTCGGCTCGCCCCAGATGTTGCAGTTGGCGGTGCCTTGGAGGGTCTCGGTCTGGAGGCAGAGGGTCTTCACCCCCGTGACATCGAGCGAAACGCGCACCGCCGGGCCGTCGCCGCGGACCGGCCCGCTGTCCCACGGCACCCCGTCCGCCGCCGGGACCGCCCCGCCCCGCCCCCCCGTCGTTTCGAGCAGCTGGTCGCGCGTGGCCGTCATGGTTTCCTGCCAGGAGCCGCCCCGGACGCAGGTCGCGGGGGCGGCGCGGTCGCCGGCCCCGGCGAGGGGCGTCGCGAGAAGCCCGGCGACGGCCGCGACGAGCGCCCCAGCGGGCGCCGCGCCGGCCGGGGGCCGGAAGGACGGGAAGGCTGGCATCGGGTTCCTCCCTCCGAATCGCGCGGGATCCACTTGTGACGCGCGGGACGTCGCCGGCTAAGGTCGACCGCCCCGCGCCGCCGCCAACGCCGGGTAGAGACGCCGGTAGCGCGAGAAAACGTCCGCGTACGCCGCCGTCCGTTCCGGCCGCGGCGAGACCGTCCGGACGGGCCCCGCCACGCGCCGATACGCCTCGTCAAGGTCCCGGTAGACCCCGGCGCCGACACCGGCCAGCATCGCCGCGCCAAGGAGCGTGGCGTCCGCGATCTCCGGGATGTCGATGGGGAGACCCGTCACGTCGGCGCGGTTCTGGATCCAGAAGGCGTTCCCCGCCCCGCCGCCGCCGGCGGCGATGCGGTCGAACCGGACGCCGAGGCCGGCCTGCAAGGCCTCGAGCATGTCCCGGAACTGGAAATTGATCCCCTCCACAACCGCCTGGAGAAGATCGTCGCGCGTCGCCGCGGCGGAGAGGCCGGCGAAGGCGCCCCGGGCGCCGGCGTCGGCGACGGGGCATGCCGCCCCCGCCAAGTGCGGGAGAAAGAGGACGCCGCCGGCGCCGGGGGGGGCATCCGCGCGCGCCGCGTCGCCGTCCGTCGCCCCCTCCCCGAAGACCCGCCGGAACCAGCCGAGGCACTCGCCGGCCATCGTGCCGCACCAAGCGCCGTGCACGCCGGGGGCGACGTGAGCCTGCATGCAGACCGCCGCATCGCGGACCGCGGGCACGAGAACCGGCTCGGCGACCGCCGAGACGAGGTTGTCCCACGTGCCGATCACGTTCATGACCCGGCCGGGCCGGTGCGCGCCGACCGGGAGCGTGCCGCAGAGGTGGTCCTGGCCGCCGAGAACGACGGGCGTTCCCGCCGGCAGGCCCGTCCGCGCGGCGGCCGCGGCCGACACCGCGCCGATCGGCGTGCCGGCGGGCCTCACGTCCGGCAGGAGGGCCCTGGGGATCCGAGCCGCTTCCAGCAGCGCCTCCGACCACTCGCGCCGCCGCTGGTCGAGAAGCAGGAAGCAGGAGGCCATGCTGGGGTCGGTGACGCGCGCCCCGCAGAGGCGGAAGTTGAGAAAATCCACGATGAGGAGCCAGGTGGCCGTCCGGGCGAAGATCGCCGGCTCGTGCTCCCGCATCCACAGCATGCGCATGACGGCCTCGAAATGCCAGACGGGGAGGCCGGTGATCGCAAAGGTCCGCTCCGCCCCCACCGTTTTTCGCCACCACGCGGCCTGCGGGGCGGTGCGGGGATCGTGCCAGCTGATGAAGGGGTAGAGGATCCGCCCATCCGCGTCGACCGGAACGCCGTCCATCCCCATGCCGGTGACGGCGACGGCGCGGAGGCGCGCCGGGTCCTCCAGATGGGAGACGGCCTCCCGGCAGGCGTCGGCGGCGCCGCCCCAGATCTGTTCGGGATCCCAGACGACCCAGTCGGGGTGACCGCCGCCGGGATGAACCGGCTCGGTGGGGCGGGCGGCGACGGCGAGCGGGCGCCCGCCGGCGTCGAAGATTCCCGCCTTCAGGCGGGTCGAGCCGATGTCGATGGCCGCGAGGTAATCCATGGCCCCGTTCCCGACGGGCTGGCCGTTGTCGTTTCGCCGCGGACGGCGCCGAGCGGCGGCCGCCCCCGCCGGCCTCGGGGCCGGCGGGCTGGGTGTCCTCTTCGACCCGGCGGCGCCCGGTCGCTCCGGCCTCGCGCCGCCTGTGTGCGCGTCGGATCCCTCCCGGTCAAGGCGGCGTCGCGCACGCCGGGGCGGCGCTCGCGCCGTGGACGTCGCGCCATCCCTCCTGCCGGAGCGTCTCCAACATCGCCCGGTAGTTCGCCGGTCTCACCCCCCGGTGGATCGTGTTGCTCGACGAAAGGATGTACCCCGACCGGCCGCCCCGGCGGAGACACGCGCGAACGGCATCCGCCACCTCCGCTTCCGTCCCGCCCTGCAGGACGCCCGCGCAATCGACATTCCCCTTCAGGCAGATCCGATCGCCGTAGGCGGCCTTCATCGCGCCGAGATCCATTCCGCCGCGAGGGTCGATCGGGTCCAGGCCGTCGATGCCGCTCTCGATCCAGAAGTCGACCAGCGACCGGACGTCCCCGTCGGAGTGCTTGACGACGAGGCAGCCGAGGTCCTTGAAGCCCTGCACGGCCCGCCGGAAGGCGGGGGCGACGGCATCGAAGTACATGGCCGGGGAGATGAGAAGCCCCTTCCCGTTGGCCACGTCGTCCGTCGTGGCGATGATCTCGATGCCGTATCGGCGGACGGCGACGCGGGCCAAGGCGAGGTTGTAGTCCACGACCCGTGCGAGGAGGGCCGTGAAGGCCGCCGGGGCGAGTGCGAGCTGCATCAACGCCGTCTCGTAGCCGAGCAGGTCGCGCAGGTCGGAGAAGCCGTCACGGAGGTTGAGGACGACGGCGCGGCGGCCGTCGGCCGCTCGGAGGGCCCGCTCCAACGTCGCGAAGCGGTGCGACGCCTCCGGATCGGGAAAACCGATCTCCTCGGGGCGCGCATCCTCGTGCAGCGGGCTCGCCACGACACAAGGAAGGCTGTCGCCGGTCTCCGCCCGGGTGACCCCCCACTCGTCCACGAACGTTGCCGCGTCGATTGCCCGCCGGCGGTAGTCGGGCCGGACATTGATGCCGTCCAGATCGAGGCGGCAGGCGGCATCGACGGGATCCGGCGTGCCCGTCAAGGTCTGGCAGACGGAGGCGTCCAGGAACCACTCGAACGTGGGGACGCGGTCGGGCGTCCCCCGCCGCAAGGCCGTGCGAATGCGCTCGGCTCCGGTCATGGCGCCCCGGGGAAGAAAAGGGCCTGCGGGCCGGCCAACTCCGCTTCCAGCCTAGCGCCCCGCCCGCCGCCGGGGAATGGTCAAAACGGGGATTTGCATGTATAATCCTTGGACATGGACGAGGTCCTCGCCCACGTCGCGATCCAGATGCTCGAGTCCCGGGTCTCGAACCTGACGCCCGCGTACTGGCGCCGGGAGGGAGACAATCGCCCGTACGCCCGGATTTATTATATCAAGCGAGGCTGCGGTTTCATCCGCTCCTTCGGCCGCACCTACCGCCTCGTGCCGGGCCGGGTCTACCTGGTGCCGCCCCGCGGCGACTTCGCCTACGGGTGCTCCAAGAACATGCAGATTTGGTGGATGCATTTCACCGCCACCCTCTTCGGGGTCGTCGACCTCTTCGACTACCTGCCCTACGATGGGGAACGGGCTCCGGACGATCTGCCGGGGCTGGAGCGGCGGATGAAGCGGCTGCTGGAGGCGGCGAAGGACGGCCGGCCCGCGGCCCAGCTGGAAGGGGCGGGGCTCCTCCTGCAGCTGATCGCGCCCTTCTTCCGAACGCCGGAGGCCCCGCTCACGGCCCGGCAAGAGGGGATCCGGCGATTCCTCCCCGTCCTGCGGCACATCGACGAGAACCTGGGGCGGCGGATCTCGGTCACCGACCTGGCCCGGATCGCCAGTTACGAGACGTCCCACTTCTCGACGCTCTTCACGAGGACCTTCGGCCTTCCCCCGTGGCGGTACGTCCTCCGGAAGCGCATCGAACGGGCCCAACTGGCGCTGCAGCGTTCGGACGCCAAGCTCGAGCCCCTTGCCGAATCGCTCGGTTTCCAGGACGCGTTCCACCTCTCCAAGACATTCAAGAAGGCGACCGGGTTATCGCCCCGGGAGTACCGGAAGATCAAGCGGGAAGGGGCACCGTAGCGGCCGGCGGCACCCGAATCAGGAGACGGACGATGAAACGGCGCGACGTCCTGGCTGGCACGGCGGCCGCCGCGATCGTCCCGCGGCGCGTTCTGGGGGGGCCGGGCCAGGTGGCCCCCAATGACAAGATCACCGTGGCCCACATCGGGATGGGCACCCAGGGCTTCCACGAGCTCGGGGCCCTGCTCGCCGCCCCCGAGTTGCAGATCGTCGCCGTCTGCGATCCGAACACGGACAGCAACGACTACGTCGAGTGGGGCAAGGGGAACGTCCTGCACTGCATCCGCACGCTCCTCGGCCACCCCGGCTGGCGCGCGGGCGAGCGCGGCGCGCCCGGCGGGCGCGAGGTGGGCCGCGAGGTCATCGAGACCTATTACGCGACGCGGCGCGGCGCCGAGCGCTTCAAAGGGGTGGCGACCTACGCCGACTTCCGCGAGTTGCTGGAGACGGCACGGGACGTCGACGCCGTGAAGATCATGACGCCCGACCACCTGCACGCGACCATCGCCGTCGCCGCCCTGAAGAAGGGCAAGCATGTCGCGATGCACAAGCCCATCGCGAACCGGCTGGCCGAGGGACGGCGGGTCCTCGAGGCGGCCCGCCAGTCGGGCCGGCAGACGCACCTGCAGGCCTACGGCGCGGGGGCGGCCAACGGGGCGATCGTCGAGCAGATCCGCAGGGGAGCCATCGGCACGCTCCGGGAGATCCACAACTGGACGAACCGTCCGGTCTGGCCCCAGTACACCGAGATCCCCGCGGATCGACCGCCCGTGCCCAAGGGATTCGACTGGAACCTCTGGCTCGGCCCCGCCCTCGACCGCCCCTATCACCCCTGCTACACCCATACCGTCTTCCGCGGCTGGTACGACTTCGGCGGCGGGTCGATGGCCGACATGGGAATCTACAGCCTCTGGCCCGTCTTCACCGGCCTGGACCTCGATGCCCCTCTCAGTGCCCAGGCCTGGGCGACCCACACCTGCGCGATCGTGGACGGCGTCAGCCGGACCTGCGCCAACGATTTCGCCTACCCGACCGCCTGCTCGATCCGGTTCCAGTTCGCGGCGAAGGGCGACCGTCCCGCTGTCGAGCTCTTCTGGTACGACGGCGGCATGAAGCCGCGCTGGCCCGAGGTCCTGGAATCCCAGGGAATCGAGATGGACCGCGAGGGCATCTGTTTCGTCGGCGACGCGGGGGCGATTCTGGCGGGGTTCAACGGCCAGAAGCCGCGCCTCTTCACCCGGGGAAAAAACGAGCCGCTGCCGCTCGAGGAGCGCCCGAAAATCAACGGGCTGCTGATGGCCTTCAAAGGACAGCCTTCCCCGGGAAGCTTCCTCAGCACGGGCCCGATCACGGACACCGTCAACCTCGGCACCGTGGCCCTGCGGGCGGGGAAGAAAGTCCTATTCGACAGCGCCGCCATGAAGATCACCAACGACGCCGGCGCGAACCGGTATCTGACCCGCGAATACCGCGCGGGCTGGGAGCTGTGACGCCGGCGGATCCGGGAGGGACTCGCCGCCGGCCGGCCCTCGTCCGACGACCGGGGGACCGTGCCGGGACCGCTCTAAATCTTCCGGCCCGACACCAGGAAGACGCCGAATCGCCGCATCGCCCCCGCGGCGTCCGGTTTCTCCACGACAGCCGCCGTCCCCGCCCGGACCTCCGCGTAGCCGGCTTCCGCGAAGGCGCGGACCATGGCCGCCCGGTCGAAGCCGAAGTGAAACACGCCGGTGTTGTCCCCGTGGAAGCGGCCGCCCTCGGGATCCAGGTCCGCGACGCAGAGGTGCCCGCCGCGGACGGTGACGCGAAAGAAGGCGTCCAGCACCGGGGCGATCGCCTTCACGTGATGCAGGGTCATGCTGCTCGTCACCAGATGAAAGGTCCCCGGCAGGACATCGCCCCGCGCGAGATCCAGGTTCCAGGCCGTCACGTTGGCCAAGCCCCGCTCCCGGACCTTCCGGTCGAAGACGCCAAGCATCCCCGGCGAGGCGTCGACGCCCGTGACAGAGCGAACGAAGGGTTGCAGGAGGAGACTCAGCAGCCCGGTCCCGCAGCCGTAGTCCAGCATGTCCATGTCGGGCGCAAGCGGGATGCGCTCGCGGATGGCGCGGGCGACGTCGGACGCCAATCGGATCCGCGCCGGATGGTCGTCCCAGGACGCCGCCTCCGCGTCAAAATCCCGCCGCCGGTCGTTCACGGGGCCACCTCCCCGGCCGACTCCAGCCGACCCGGCGCCTCGCGGAACCCCGCCGTCCGTGCGACGTCCTGCTCGGCGACGGACGGGATCCCCGCGCGGTTCAGGGGGTCCTCGAGATCCGCGATCCGGATCCGGAGACTCAGGGGGCGCGCGGCGGTGCGATCGCGGCAGGCATCGCAGGCGATCCTGTCGCACCTCGTCGGCATCCCGAAGGCCCCGCCCCACCGCGCGGAGAAACCCTTCGCCCGCAGGCCGCCAAGGTCGGTCCGGAGATCAAACAGGGCCGGCCTCCGGACCCGTCGAGCGCCTATCGGCACCGCTGGTAGATCGCCACCAAGTCGCCCTTCGCGTAGCCCGGGATCTGCCAGCGGGCGCAGAGCTTCAGCGCCAACTCCGCCAAGCGGTCGAGGTCGGGGTCCGCGATCCCCGCCGCTCCGAACGAGGTGGGCGTCCCCGCCCGGTCGAACCAAGCCTTCAGCCGCGACGTCCCCTCGGCCGCCGCCGCCGCATCGTCCGCCACCGTCACGCCCAGGACGCTCCGGGCGAACCGGGCAAACCGCTCCGGTCCCCGCCGCCCCGCCTCGAAGGCCATCCAGGCCGGCAGGACGATCGAGAGCCCCGCGCCGTGCGCGATGTCGTACACCGCGCTGATCGGGTGCTCCAGCATGTGGTTCGGGATCGTGAAGGCCCCCAGCCCGCAGGGCGCCAGCGTGTTCCAGGCCAGCGTCGCCCCCCACATCTGGACGGCGCGCGCCTCCAGGTCCTGCGGGTCCGCCAGCACCCGATCCGCCGACTCCATGAGGCTGCGGATCACGCCCTCCGCGTATCGGTCCTGAAGCGGCGTCCACCCCCCGTCGTGCGTGAAGTACCCTTCCAGCAGGTGGGTCATCGCGTCCGCCGTCCCGTACGCCGTCTGCGACCGCGGCAGCGTGCGCGTCACGGCGGGGTCGAGGATCGAGACGCGCGGGAAGAGGGGCGGGGCGCCGAAACCGAACTTGTCCTGCGTCGCCTCGTTCGTGATCACCGTCCCCCCGTTCATCTCCGAGCCCGTGGCGGGGAGGGTCAGGACCGTCGCCAGGGGCAGGGCCCGCTCGACCGTCGCCGAGCCGTCGTAGAATGCCCAGACGTCCGTCGTCGAGGCCGCCCCCGCCGCGATCGCCTTCGCCGCGTCGATGACGCTCCCCCCGCCGACGGCCAGGAGACAGTCGACGCCGTGCTCCCGCGCCAGCGCGATGCCGCGCCGAACGTGCGACAGGACCGGGTTGGGCTTCACCCCGGGGTGCTCGACCCAGGCGACGCCGGCCCCCTTCAGCGAGGCGACGATGCGGTCGTAGAGCCCGCTCCTCCGGATGCTCGCTTGGCCGTAGACGAAGAGGGCCTTCCGGCCGATGGCCTTCGTCTCCGCGCCGACCTGGTCGACGGTCCCCTCGCCGAAGACGATCTTCGTCGGGTTGTGGAACGTGAACGGCTTCATGCGGGCCTCCGGGGGAAGGGGAACCCATGCGGGCGCCGGACCGGATGCGCCCCGAAAGGACACTTATATAAGGAAGCGCGACGCCGGTCCAGTTTCGCGCGCGCGGGTCCCCCGCGCCGACGCAGACACGCCGATGTCGGGTGACTTGAACGGAGTCGCAAGGTATAGTAGCGGTCGGACGGCCGGAGAACGGCGACCATGCGCCTGACACGGCTCCGCCTCGCGATCCACGTCCTCGCCGGCCCGCTGATCTGCCTCCCCGCGCCGGCCGCCGGGGCCGCCGCGGCGCCGGCCCCCAAGCCGTCGCCGCCCCCCGCCTCCCCGCAGCCCACGCCGAAACCGGACCCCCGTGTCGAGCCCGGGCTCCTCGATCGATTCCTCGCAGGCCCCCTGGCCGGCTCCGAGGAGATCGTCTTCGCCGCCCGCGGCCTCAACTACGACGGCCACTGGTACGCCAACATCGGCTATTACGCCGACAGCGCCGATCGCAAGGCCTACGGCATCGGCGGTAAGCTCTACCGGCTGAACCTCCGGACGAAACAGCTGACCTGCCTTCTCGACGACCCGAAGGGCGGCGTGCGCGACCCGCAGGTCCACTACAACGGAACAACCATCCTGTTCTCCTACCGCAAAGGCGGAACCGACCCCTACCACCTTTACGAGATCCAGGCCGACGGGAGCGGACTCCGGCAGCTGACCAACGGCCCCTATGACGATTACGAGCCGACCTACGTCGCCGACGGCGGCATCGTCTTCGTCTCCACCCGCTGCAAGCGATGGGTCAACTGCTGGCTCACCCAAGTCGGCATCCTCCACCGGTGCGAAGCGGACGGATCCCACCTTCGGCCGATCTCCAGCAACAACGACCACGACAACACCCCCTGGCCCCTCCCCGACGGGCGCGTCCTTTACATGCGATGGGAGTACGTCGACCGCAGCCAGGTCCATTACCACCACCTCTGGACGACCAATCCGGACGGGACGGGCCAGGCGGTCTACTACGGCAACCTCCGCCCCGGGATCGTCATGATCGACGCGAAGCCCATCCCCGGCACGAACGCGGTCGTCGCCGTCTTTTCCCCCGGCCACGGCCGCAAGGAGCATGACGGGATCATCACCGTCGTCCGCCCCGACGCCGGCCCCGACCACCCGGGGTTCGCGCGGGCCGTCAACCCGGCCGCGCACTTCCGGGATCCCTGGGCCTTCTCGGAGGACGCTTTCCTCGTCGCGTCGGGCCAGTCCCTCCTCCTGATGGACGGCGCCGGCCGGACTCAGGAGATCTTCCGGCTCCCGCCGGAGGACGCCCGGGCCGGTCTCCACGCGCACGAGCCGCGGCCGCTTGCCCCGCGCCCGCGCGAGGGCCGGATCCCGCCCCGCGTCGTCCCGGGGGAGGCGACCGGGCGCTATGCGCTCGCAAACGTCCACGTCGGCCGTACCATGGCCGGCGTGAAGCCCGGGGAGATCCGGAAGCTGCTCGTGCTGGAGACCCTCCCCGAGCCGATCCATTTCTCGGGCGGCATGGAGCCGGTCAGCCTCGGCGGGACGTTCATCCTCGAGCGCATCCTCGGGACGGTTCCCGTCGAACCCGACGGCTCCGCCTACTTCGAGGCGCCCGCCCTTCGCAGCCTCTTCTTCGTGGCGCTCGACGCGAACGACCTCTCCGTCAAGCGGATGCAGAGCTTCACGACGGTCCAGCCGGGGGAGACGCTTTCCTGCATCGGCTGCCATGAGCACCGGGCCCAGGCGCCGCCGGCCTCGACGGGAGCGGACCTGCAGGCGATGCGCCGCCCGCCCAGCCGGATCGAGCCGATCCGCGACGTCCCCGACGTGATCGACTTTCCGCGCGACATCCAGCCGATCCTCGACCGGCACTGCCTCCGGTGTCACGACTGGGAGCGGCCGGCGGGGGCGACGCGGCCGGACGAGGGGCCCCGAGCCGGCGGCGTGATCCTCTCCGGCGACCGCGGGCCGGTCTACTCGATCGCCTACGTCGGCCTGATCGCCAACGGCCAAGTGGCCGACGGGCGCAACCGGGCGCAAAGCAACTACCCCCCCCGGACCCTCGGCAGCTCCGCCAGCCCGTTGATGAAAAAGCTCGACGGCGCGCACTACGGCGTCTGCGTCTCCCCGATCGAAAAGAAGACGATCCGCCTCTGGATCGAGAGCGGCGCAGCCTATCCCGGCACCTACGCCGCCGTCTTCAGCGGCATGCTCGGGAGCTACCACGAGAACCGGCTGGTGCGGCAGGACGAGGGATGGCCGGAGACGCTGGCTCTGGCGGGCGTCCTCCGGCAGCGGTGCACCGGCTGCCACGGCAAGGGGCGCGAGCTGCCGTTCTCCGCCTCGCTTCACGGCCATGGCGGCCATGTCCGATACAACCTCTCCCGGCCGGAGAAGTCGCTGATGCTCCTCGGCCCCCTCGCGGAGAAGGCCGGAGGCTATGGCACCTGCCGGAAGGCCGGGTCGGGGGAGTCGGACGTGTTCGCCAGCCGGGAGGACCCGGGCTACCAGGCGATCCTCGCGTACGGCCTGCGGGCGAAGCGGTTCCTCGACGAGGCGAAGCGATTCGACATGCCCGGCTTCCGGCCGATCGACGCCTGGGTCCGCGAGATGAAGCGGTACGGCATCCTGCCCGCGGCGCTCGGCCCGGACGACCCCATCGACCCCTACGCCGTGGAGCGCCGGTACTGGGAATCGCTCTGGCACGTCCCGGCCGCCCGCTGACCCGGCGGCCGTCCCCGCCCCGGGCGCGCCGGCCCGCGTTTCGCTTGACATCCGCCGCTGGCGCCCTATAATTCTACTATTGGAATTAATTCTATTAGAGGAATAATGACCCGACGACCGACCGGCACCGCGACGCCGCCCGCGAACGGGGGGGGCGCCCCCGCGCTCGAACGCGGGCTCGCCGTCCTCGAGCTCCTCGCGCGACGCCGAAGCCCGATGCGCGCGGCGGACCTCGCCGACGCGCTCGGCGCCCCCCGCAACAGCCTCGGCCGCGTCCTCCAAGTCCTCGCCGACCGCGGCTACCTCGACCGCGATGCCGCCGACCGGACCTTCACCCTCGCCCCCAAACTCCTCGCCCTCGGCAGCGCCGCCGCCTGCGAGGTCGACCTCCTCGACGCCGCCCGCGACCCCGTCCGCGACCTCCGCGACGCCACCGGCGAGCTGGTCCAGCTCAACGTTCGCCTCGGCGACGAGGGCGTCGTCCTCGACGTCGCCGCCTCCCGCCACCCCGTTCGCCTGACCGTCGACCCCGGCACGCGGTTCACCCTCCACGATGCGGCCGGCGGCAAGACGCTCCTCGCCTGGCTGCCGGACGCGGAGCGGGAGCGGCTCCTGCTGCGGCTCCCGCTCGTCCGGCGCACCCCCCGCACCCTCGTCTCGCGCGATGCCCTCCGCCGCGAATTGGAGGCCGTCCGCCGCCGGGGCTTCGCCCTGGATCGCGCGGAGTGCGTGGAAGGGATCCGCTGCGTCGGCGCTCCCGTCTTCGACCGGCGGGGCGACTGCATCGCCGCCCTCGTCGTCACGGGACCGTCCATGCGCATCCCGGAGTCGCGGTTCCCCGAGCTGGCCCGCCACGCGGTCGCCCAGGCCGACCGCATCTCGCGCCGCCTCGGGTGGGAACGGCCGGCGGCGGAGCGCGCGGGAACGGCCCGAAGATCACGGACGATCGCCGCCAATCGCTGATTTGAAACCCCTGTTTGGGAGGGCGGGACGATGCGCACGAACGGACGGAACCCGCTTCATCGCTGTTGCGGCTGCCCGGCAAGCCCCGCGGGGCTCACACGCCGCGGCCTCCTGGTCTCGAGCGGCGCGGCGGCCGGCGCCCTCTCGCTCGCCGGCTGCACGACCGCTCGCGTGGCCGACCAAGCCGACGCCCCCGCCGCCCCCCCCCGCAAGCCGCTTCGCGTCAAGCCGATCCTCACCCACGACCTCCCGAAGCGCCGGGAGAAAACCAGCTGGCGAAACTGGGGCGGCATCCACAGCGCGGAGGCCGCCGAGCAGGAGGTCGCCCGCATCCGGGGCGAACTGGAACGGCTGAAGGCCGCCGCCGACTTCCCCTTGGAAATCCTCCCCGTCTCCGCCGCCCGCAATCCCGGAGAGGTCGCCAACCTCGCCGATCTCGCGCAGGCGGACGCCGTCGTGATCTACGCCGCGGGCGGCAGCCAGAACATCTTCGACTCGATCGTGAAGGCCGGCAAGCCCGTGATCTTCTTCCTCCGCCACCGCTCCGGCCCGGTCTCCCTCTGGTACGAGATCATCAGCCCCCGCTACCTCCACCAGCACGGCGACCGGTTGGCGACGACGGGCGTCGACAACGGGGACGTGGTGGTCGACGCGCTCGACGACCTGGCTTGGCGGCTCCGCGCCCTCATGGGCCTCAAGAACACGATGGGAGCGAAGATCGTCGCCATCGGAGGCCCCGGCGGGTGGTGCACCCCCAAGGCCCCCGACCTGGCCCGGGAAAAGTTCAAGCTCGACATCCAGACCGTAAGCTATCCCGACCTCAAGAAGCTCCTCGTCGCCGCCCGGGAGGACGCCCAGGCTGTCCGGTCCGCCAAGGAACGCGCCGCCGCCTACCTCCGGGGCGGCGGCGTGAAACTCGAGACGGAGCAGCGCTTCGTCGAGAATGCCTTCCTCCTCGACCACGTCTTCCGCGCCATCCTGGAGCAGGCCGGCGCCCACGCCATCACCGTCAACAACTGCATGGGGACGATCATGCCGGTCGCGGAGACGACCGCCTGCCTGACTCTGTCGACGCTCAACGACGCCGGCTTCATCGCCTTCTGCGAATCGGATTTCGTGGCGCACCCCGCCGGCCTCCTCCTGACGAACATCTCCGGCCTCCCCCACTTCATGAATGACCCGACCTACCCGCACCACGGCGTCATCACCCTGGCGCACTGCACGGGCCCGCGCCGGATGGACGGGCGGAACGCGGAGGACGTGCGGATCGTGACCCACTTCGAGTCCGATTACGGCGCCGCCCCGAAGGTCGAGATGAAAAAGGGCACCGTCTGCACCAACATCATCCCCGACTTCGGCTTCCAGCGCTACGTCGGGCTCCGCGGCGAGATCGTCGACGCCCCCTTCCTCCCCATCTGCCGGGACCAGATCGACGTGGCCTACAAGGTCCCCGACGAGCAGGTCGCGCTCAACATGCCCGGCTTCCACTGGGAGACGGTCTACGGCGACTGGCTGAAGGAGTTCGGCTACGCGCTGAAAAAGACCGGGATCGGGTGGGAGTGCCTGGGGTAGACGCGGGCGGCGCGATTTTGCCAGTCCGCGAACGCTCGAGTCGCCGGGGCGGCCCTTCGGGGCCGCCCCTTTTGTTCCCGGCGGCCCGATCCGGCATTGCCACCCCCCCGCGGACCCCGTAAAATGGCGGCCGGCGCCCAAGCCCCAGGAGTCACCGCCATGCGTTTCCCCCGCCCCGAATGGATGGCCCTCGCCGTCTTCCTCGCCCCGGCCGACGCCGCGTCCCCCCCGGCGGAGCTCCGCCCCGACCTTGGGGCGCCGGCCGACCCCGTCCGGCACGGCACGGCAAAGCTTCAAGCCGCCCTGGAGGCCTCCGGAGCGGCCGCATCCGCCGTCCGCGTCGAGGTGGCGCCGGTCCCGCCGCCCGGCGGCGCGGAGTCCTTCCGCATCCTTCGCGACGGCGACGCCCTCGTGATCCGCGGCGGCGGCCCGGCCGGCGCGATGTACGGCGCCCTGGCCGTCGCCGAGGAGCTCCGCACCGGCACGTCGCTCCGCGACGTCCCGGTGCGCGCCGAGTCCCCCCGGTTCCCCTTCCGCGCCATCAAGTTCAATTTGCCGTGGATGTCCTACCGCAAGAACGAGTCCCTCCAGCTCCACCAGGCAACCTGCCGCGACCTGGCGTTCTGGGAGGCCTTCCTGGACATGATGGCCGAGAACCGGTTCAACGTCCTCTCGATCTGGGGGCTTCACCCGTTCACGCTGATGATCCGCCCGAAGGCCTTCCCCGAGGCCTGCGGCCTCTCGGACGCGGAACTGACGGACTGGCAGCGCTTCTGGAAGGCGCTCTTCCGCATGGCAAAGGACCGCGGCATCGAGCCCTATCTCGTCACCTGGAACATCTTTGTCTCTCCCGAGTTCGCGAAGGCGCATGACGTCGCGACGTACAGCATCGACGGGTCCTTCTTCGGCGCCGGCGACACCTCCGATCTCGTCAAGCGCTACACCCGGGCATGCGTCACCCAGGTGATCGACGAATACGACGACCTCGCCGGTCTCGGCATCACGCACGGCGAGCGCATGGGCGGGATGACGCCGGAGGAGCGGCAGCAGTGGATTCTCGACACCTTTGTCGCCGGCATGAAGGCCGCCCGGCGTCCCGCGAAGCTGATCCACCGGGCGCCGCTTTCAGCCGACAAGGGCTCCGGCGGGTCGACCGGCTCCGCCGTCGAGGCGCTGACCCGCGCGTCGATAGAGCGGATGGACCTGCCGCCGCCGATCTGGGTCGAGATGAAGTTCAACTGGTCCCACGCCCACTCGTCGCCGCGCCTGGTCCACGTCCACGGCGGCCCGCTGACGGACGCCTACTGGAACCCGCCGCCCGCGAACTACCGGATCGTTTGGATGGCGCGGAACGAGGACGTCTTCTGCCTGCGCTGGGGCGAGCCGGCGTTCATCCGACGGCACATCGCCCTGAACGGCGCGCCGCACGTCGGCGGGTATTTCGTCGGCTCCGAGTGCTACATCCCCGCGAAGGACTACGTTACGAAGGCCGGCCCGCCCCCCGGCGCGCCCTATGCCTTCCAGCGGCAATGGCTCTTCTATAAGACCTGGGGACGCCTGCTCTACGACCCCGCCACGCCGGATGACGCCTTCGCGGCGGAGTTCCGCCGGCGGTACGGCCCGGACGGCGATGCGGTCTTCCGCGCGATGGTCCTCGGCAGCCGCATGCCGCTCCGGCTGGCCTCGCTCTACAAGGCGACCTGGGACTTCACGCTTTACGCCGAGGGCTTCCTCGCCCCCGCCGCCTCGGGCGGCCGCTTCGACGGGAGCTCGCCGTTCCTCTCCGTGAACGAGCTGATCGACCACCCCGCGCTCGATCCGGACTACGTCTCGGTCAAGGACTTCGCCGCGGCGGAGGCGGCGGGGCGCGTGTTCCCCGAGGGGGCGGTCACGCCGCCCGCGCTGGCCGACGCCTTGGAACGGGACGGCCGCGAGGCGCTGGCGCTCGTCGAGGGCGTCGCCGCGGACGGGAAACCGGTCGCCGCCGAGGTCGCCGACTGCCGCGCGTGGGCGCACCTGAGCCTCTACTTCGCCGCGAAGCTCCGCGGCGGCGTGGCGCTGCAGCGCTTCCGGGCCGGCCGCGATCCCGCCCGGCAGGCGGAGGCCGTCGCCCACTTGGAACGGGCCGTCACCCACTGGAAGGACGTGATCCGCGTCACGGAGCCGATCTACCGCGAGGTGCCGCTCCTGCACATCGAGAAATTCAAGGACGGCCGCTTTCACTGGTCCCGGTTCCTGCCGGACGTCGAGCGCGATGTCGAGATCGCACGGCAGGAGAGACGGCCGTGAACCGCGTCCCCGGCGGCGACGCCGGGCCCCGGCAGCGATGCGCATCCGGAAGAACGTGCCCCCGGTCCCCCGGGGGATCCCCGGTGGCCCCGGCGCGACGCGGTCTCGCCCCGCCCGGCCCGCTACAGGCGCAACGTTTGGTAGAACATATGGACGGGCGAGCCGCCGAAGGCGACGGCCAGGGCGATCGCTTCGCCCATCTCGGCCTCCGTCGCGCCGGCCTTCCGCGCGGCGTCGGCATAGATCTTCACGCACGGATCGCACCGCAGGGCCACCGCCAGCGCCAGCCCGATCAGTTTCTTCGTCTTGAGGTCGACCGCCCCGGGCATCGAGACGGCGTTCTGGTAGACCTTGAAGGCCTCCAGGAGCGCCGGCGGCAGCGGCGGCTTCCCTCCGCCCGCAGCCGCGGGGGCGTGCTCCGCCGGCATCGCCGGCGGGGGGCTCGCGCAACACGCCGTCTCGACCGGCGGCCCGCCGGCGCAACAGGCCGCGTCGCCCGCCGGAACGGCCGCGGGCGGCGGGACCGACTCGCGGCGCGGCGGGGCGAGCGGCGCGAAGTCGGCCGCACGCCGTGTCGTGGCCCGGATGAATCCGCCCGCCTTCGTGCCGGTCACGCGCCCGATGACCGCCGCGTGCGGGAACCCGCCCGCCCGCACGTCCTCCACGTAGGCCTTCGCCGCGTCCGGCGGCAGGAAGACGAGCAGCCCGCCGGACGTCTCCGGGCCGAAGAGGAGGTGCCGCTGCGCCGGCGCGAGGGACGACAGGTCGAGGCGCGCCGGGTCGGCCGACTCCGCGTTCCGCTCCACAGCCCCCGGCAAGACCTCCCGTCGCGCCAGCTCCGCGACGCCCGGGAAGAGGGGGAGGGCATCGACGTCCAGCTCGACCTCGACGCCGGAAGATCGGGCGACGTTGGCGAGATGGCCGAGGAGCCCGAAGCCCGTCACGTCGGTGGCCGCGTGCGCGCCGCGCGCCGCCATGCGCTCCGCCGGGACCCGGTTGAGCGCCGCCATCGACCGGGTCGCCTCCGCCAGCCCGTCCGCCGGCGCCAGCCCGATCTGCCGGGCGAAGGTGAGAATGCCGACGCCGAGGGGCTTGGTCAGAACGACGGCGTCCCCGGCCTTTGCGCCCGCGTTGCAGGCGAGCCGCTGCCTCGGCGCCGACCCGACCACGGCGAAGCCGAACTTCACCTCTTCGTCGTCGATGCTGTGCCCGCCGATCACGCTGATCCCCGCCTCGGCCATCGCGTCGATCCCCCCCCGGAGGATCTCGCGCATCGCGCCGAGCGGGAGGACGTGGACCGGGAAGCCGATGATCGAGAGGGCGACCTCGGGCTTCCCCCCCATCGCGTAGATGTCGCTGACCGAGTTCGCCGCGGCGATCCGCCCGAACGTGTACGGGTCGTCAACGGAGGGCGAGAAGACGTCGACCGTGAGAATGGTCGTCCCGTCCGGGCGGAGGTCGATGACGCCGGCGTCGTCCCCGGCCGCCCGGCCGACGAGGATCCGGGGGTCGGCGAGGTCGGGAAGCCCGGCCAGGACGGTCTCGAGGTCCCGCTGGGAGATCTTCGAGGAGCAGCCCGTCTTGCGGACATGCTCGGTGAGGCGGACGGGGCCCGCGGCGTCCGGCGGCCGCTCGCCGGCGCACGCGCAGAGGTCGCGTGTCCGGAAGTCCTCGCACGGACAGGGAATCTGGGGATTGCAGACGCAGTGCCCCAGGGCGGCCGAGCGCCGCATGATGCGGCGCCGCTTCTCGAGCTGTTCGGGGGTCATGGCATCGTTTCTCCCTGGAGAGGGTTCAGAACATCCGCGTTCGGCCGCGTCGCCGGCCTGGCCGCGATGGAGCGATCCTTCGGACCCCGGCAACCGCCGGGGCGATTTCAGGCCCCCGGCTTCGGGGGCGTCCGGCGGCACGCCAGGAGCGCCGCCCCGAGCGCCCCGGTCATCTGGGGATCGGGCGCCACGGCAACCGGCGCCCCGAGCGCCTCCGCGAGCGCCTCCGCCATCCCCGGGATCCGCGCCACGCCCCCCGTGAAAAAGACGGGCGTCTCCACCCGCCGCCCCGCCATGCCCGCCACGCGCGTGGCGATCGATTTCTGAACGCCCGCGACGATGTCCGCCGGCGCCGTCTCCTGCGCCAGCAGGCCGATGATCTCCGTCTCCGCGAAGACGACGCACATGCTGCTGATCGCCGCCGGTGCGGTCGCCGCGCGGGCGAGCGCCCCCAGCCCGTCGAGCGGCACGCCGAGCCGCGCGGCCACAACCTCCAGGAACCGCCCCGTTCCCGCCGCGCACCGGTCGTTCATCGCGAAATCCTGCACGGTCCCGTCGGGAGCCAGCCGCAGCAACTTCGCGTCCTGGCCGCCGATCTCGACGACCGTCGCGGCGTCCGGGGCGACACGGCGGACCCCGACGGCGTGGCAGGTAATCTCGGTGACGGCGGCATCGGCGAAGCCGATCGCGTGGCGCGCGTAGCCCGTGGCGATGACGGCCCCGACGTCGCTCCGCCGCCGGCCGCAATCCGACAGGAGGCGGTCGAGAAGCGCGGCGGACACCGCCTCGGGCTTGAGGCCCGCGTCGACGGCCCCCGCGGCGAGGAACAATTCCCCCGCGGGGTCGAGGAGCGCGACCTTGGTCGCCCGCGAGCCGCTGTCCACGCCGACGCAGATCATCGGGTCCTCCGTGCGCGGGCCGTTTCGACCAGGGCCTCGAGGCGGGCGCGGATCGAGGGGGCGAGGGCGTCGGTGAGGGGGGGGACCTCGATCTCGGCGACCGGCAGGCCCAGACGCCCCCGCACCGCCTCCGCGATCGCCGCGCCCTCCCACGCGCAGTGGCTCGCCCCCGGGATCCGCGAGACAACCACCGCCTCCGCGCCGAACCGCACCGCGTCCGATGCGATCCGTGCCGCGCGGTCCGCCGCCGGCCCGACCATCGGGTCGGCCAGCGCCGCCCGCGCCAGCGCCTCCATCGGCTCCGCGTCCTCCGGCAGCGGATCGAGGGCGTGGCAGAAGAGGAAATCCGTCCCGCAAAGCCGGCCCCCGCACGCCTCGAGCAGGTTCATCGCGCGGAGATCGGCGACGGGGTTGACCCAGAAGACGCGGACGGCGTCCGCGGGGAGGACGCCGGTCCCCGCCGCGACGCGCGCGCGGACCGCCTCGAGGAGGGCCTCGTAGACGCGGAGGGTCTCGTCGCGATCCGAGCAGAAGTGGACGGCGAGCATCTCCGCGATCTGGTGCTCGAGGGCCGGGAGGGGGCAGGCGGGCGCCGTGAAAACGAGCTCGCGGAGGGCGGCGAGGCGGGCGCGGACGGCGTTCGCGGCTCGGATCGCCGCCGCCAGCTCCGCGTCCGTCAGCGCGTGCCCCGTCAGCCCGTCGAGGGCGCGTCGGACGCGGCCCAGCTCCCCGCGGACGAAGGCGACCTGCGCGGCCGGGGCGCGCAGACCGCCGGGGAGCGCCACCGCGGGCTCGCCGGGCTCCGGCGCGCGCCGCGCGGGCATCTCCCACCACAGGATCGGGTGGCCGAGCGATTCGAGCCGCTGCGCCACCGCCGAGAGGTCGTCGCAGACGGCCCCGACGCTCGCGATCAGCAGGTCGGGGATCGGGAAGTGGCGGCGCGTCACGAAGGCGCCCAGCATCGCCCGGACGGGGCAGAGGCCCTCGCCCAGTCCATGCGCGCTCGCGATCCCGAGCAGCCCCTCGCTCATCTCCATGACGCAGGGAATCCACCATGCCCCGTCCGTGTAGAAGGCGGTCACGCCGGGATAGGCATAGGCGAGGGCGGCGACGGTGCCCAGATCCTTCATCGCGCCGACAAGCCGGCGGCCCGCGGCCCGCGCCTGCGCCAAGCGCTCGTCCTCCGTCAGGAGAAAGTTCCAGAGACGGACGGAGGCGGGAGAGCCGTCATAGGTCAGCCGGAGCAGGCGGCGGTCGCCGTCGCGGACGTGGCGCGCCAGCGGCCCGGCATAGGGGTAGGGCGGATCCGGGCGCGGCGAGGCCGCCCGCGCCGCGCAGAGCGCGTCGATCTGCTCCATCGTGAGCGGCCGATCCGCCCCCGTCATCGCAACATCTCCAGGAACGCTTCGATCCGCCCGTCCATCCCCGGCCGCGCCCCGGCGTCCCCGTCGAGGTCGAGGGAGAGAACGGGCCGCCCGGTCGCTTCCGCGATTCGCTCCGCGTGCGCCGCCCACGGGTCGCACCAGACGGGGCGGACCAGGAGGACGCCGCGCGCCCCCGAAAGGGGGACCTCGCGCCGCAGCCAGGCGTAGAGCGCGTCGTCCGGCCGCCGCGAGACGTCGGGGATCGACCCCGCATACGCCTCGACGAGTACGGCGACCGGCTCGGCGTCGATCCGGCGGCGGTCGAACCGCGGCGGAAGGGTCCGCGCCCCGGTCTCGGTGCCGTCGAGAACGATATGCCCGCCGATGCTGGCGATCCGGTCGACGAGGGCGGCGTCCTGCGCCCCGAGCGGGCCGCCGACGAGCGCGAGGGGGACGCGCCGCCCGGGGGGCGGCTCCGGCCCCGCGTGGGCCCCGGGACCGGCGAAGAGGCGGTCGAAGGCGCGCGGGCCCCGGCGCGCCGCCTCCGCGAGCACCTCCTCGCGAAGCGCCTCCTGCCGGCGCATGGCGTCGGCCAGCGCCGCCGGATCCGGAACGCGGCCGCCCCACGCCGCGAGGGCCCGCGCGAGCCGCTCGAGCTCCTCCCGGTAGAGCCGCAGCGCCGCGGGCGTCTGCCACGTCGCCGGGACATTCAGGAGAAAGACCCGGGCGCCGCCGGCGGCCGCCCGCTCGGCCGCGCGCCGCATCTGGTCGCACGTCGTCGCGAAGACAAAGACGTCGCCCCCGCCCCGGGCGGCCGAGAGGGCCGCCCGGGCGAACGCGCAGGCGCCCGCCGCCGGCACGGCGTCCCGCGGATCCCGCCGCGGGCGGAGCCGGAGCGGCTCCGCCCCACAGGCCTCCAGCCACTCCGGCGGGACGAAGGGAGAGACGTACGCGACCCGGAGCCGTTCACCCATCGCCTGAAATCCGACCTCCGGCCGGGGACCCGCCCCGCCCCTTCCGCCGGTTACCGCTTGCGCGCGATGAAGAGCCCCTGCGCGATCTTGCCGGCGTCTGCCAGGCCCTTCATGAACATCATCTCCCCCGCCAGCCCCTGCAGCACCGCCGTGTCCCAGCCGAGAATCCGCAGGGCATCGGAGGTGAGCTGCATGTCGATCATCCGGATGTAGAGGTCGCAGTACGGCGCGAACCGTTTCGTGTCCTCGGCGACAAGGACCTCGCAGCCGGCCTGCTCGAGGAGCGACCGGTAGCCGCCGAGGTCTTGAATGGAGGGAAATTTCATGAAGGCCAGGTAGCGGTCCGCCTCGGCGGCGGAGAGCGCCGGCGTCCCCTCGATCCAGTCGGTAAAGGCGATGGTGCCGCCCGGCTTGACGAGGCGGGCCGCCTCGGCGACCAGCTTCGCCTTGTCGGCGACGTAACACCACGCGTCCTCGCCCCAAACAAAGTCCGCCGCGCCGTCCGGCAGGCCGCTGGCGGTGGCGTCCTTGAGGATGAACGCGATCTTCTCGGCCAGCCCTTCCTCCCGGCAGCGGCGCCGGCCCGCCTCGACGACGGCGGGGGTGGCGTCCACGCCGGTCATCGCGGCGACGCCCCGGAACCGGACGAGAAAGCGCATGCCGGCGCCGCTGCAGCAGCAAAGGTCGATCCCCTTGGTGCCGGGAGCGATCTTCGCGCGTTCGGCGAGGTCCATCGAGGCCTTGAAGCCGCCGATGTGAATCTGCTGCCCCATGAGGAGTTCCCAAAGCTCCCCCTCGGGGCCGGAGTACACCGCCTGCACCTGCGAAAGCCCAATCCCCGCCTTTGTCTTCATCGCCTCCTCCTGCTTTCCAAGAGGCGCCGCTCCGCGCCTGCGCCGCGCGGCCAACCGCGAAGCCCCCGCCGCGCCGAAGATCGTCTCCCCGCCCGCCCCGTTCATTTCCGCGCCCGGGCGGTCTCGTAGAGCGCCTCCACCCGCACCGCGATCCGCGCGGAGTCGGACGGCGAGTAATCGGTGCTGATCCGCAGATAGGGAAGACCCAGCTCCCCTTCGACGAGCGCCTTTACGCGCGCCGACTCCACATCATAGGTCAGGCAGGCCTGCCACGCGAGGTCGATGACGCATTGCGGGCGATAGTCGGCGGCGAGCCGTCGGAGCAGGTCGAGCCGCCGGTCGTTCGGCGTCATGACGGAGCAGGGCAGGTGAAAGTACTTCTCCGCGATCGCCCGCAGCGGGTCCGGCGCGTCCGCGTCGACCTCGTCGACGATCGGCTTGAGCCCCGTGCAGGACTCGAGGGCGACGACAAGGCCGCCGTGGTCCTCGACCAGGTCCATGACGCGCTCGGCGCCGTGAACCATGGGGACGCCGGTCATCAGAACGCGGACCCGCGTCGCCAGGTCGGGGCACGGCGGACGGGCCTTGAGCGCGGCGAGCGCTTTTTCGTAGGCGGCCAGGTCGCCGGGAAGGCAGGAGATGCTGCTCTTGAGGTCGAGCAGCTCGCGCCCGCGGAGGGGCGGGGGCGAGGCCTTCATGCAGGCGGCCAACTCGCGCCGCAGCCTGCGCTCCCGATTCATCTCCCGAATGGACGACCGGAGGGCCTCGTCGGTCACGGCCGCGCCGAACCGCCGCTCCAGAACCGCTTTCAGGCCGCGCACCTCGTGAAGCCAATGCTCGAACGCAGCCGGGTCGTCCGCCTTTTGCGGCAGCTCCAGCACGTGCAGGGGCCGCGTCCGCGCCATCAGCTCGTACATCTTCTTCTTCCCGTCGCACGTCGTCTCCGCCACGACCAGATCGGCCATCTCGAGAAAGGGGTTCGACTTCTGCACGTGGTAGCCGTAGGTGGACTTGATCAACGGGCAGAGGTTGGCGGGAAGCTCGGCTTCCGCATCGGGGATGGTCGCGGCGGAGCCGCCGCAGAGGCAGACGGGCACGGCGTTCGCGGCGAGGAGGACCTCGCGGGGGGTGTATTCGCAGAGGATCCCGACGATCCGCCGTCCCTTGGCTTTCGCCTCCTGCGCGTACTGGAGGCAGTTGGGGATCATCCGGGCGAACCGACCGAAGGGGTCGTCGGCAGGGGGAGGGGAAGCGGTTCCGCCTTCGCAGGCGGGAACCGGGGGGCGTCCGCAACAGGCGCTCATGGCGATCCTCCGTCCCGCGCGCCCGGGCGCGGACGGACGGATCCGCCGCTCAAGGCGCAGGCTCTACCGCGGGGCGGCCGGCAGAGGCCTCACGGGCCCCCTCCGGCCCCATTCACGTGAACAGAAAGCGGCGGCACCTTCGAATCACGACCGGTTCCTCCGTCGGCGGCGGACGAGGCATCCGCCGGCGCGCCGCCTATTCAACCACGTTTGCCGCCGGCGAAAAGAGAAATCGGCGTCCCCCGGACCAGCGGTGTCGCCCCGCGCGCCTCCCCTGACCCCAACCGGACTCCGCCCGTCGGGCACGGCCGGACCTTCCCCGGCCGGACTCCCGCTTCCCGTTGCATTCGGCCCCGGCGCCCCAGTACGATAGCGCCATGGGCAACCCATCCAACACGCACTCCGAGGGGGAAGCGCCGCGCGCGGGAGCGGCCGACCTGGAGGCCGCCGACGCCCTCGGGCGCAAGCGGCTCATTCGCACCCTCCGGTTCCTCCTGCTCCTCGGCGTCATCGGCCTCTCCTACACGGAGGCCGTGAAGGGCGACCTGCCCTGGCAGTTCTGGTTCGCCGCGGCCGTCTACTTCATCTCCAACATCGTCTACCACTTCGAGCGGACGGACATTTTCAAGTCGTTCCGCGCCTCCGCCGCCCTCTTTCTCTTCGACGGCGCCGTCCTGACCTACATGATGGTCCTTCTGGGCGGGGGGTCGAACGTTTTCTACGTCCTGCTGGCCATCACCCTGCTGATCGCGGCGGTCACGCGAACCGTCGCCAGCGCCTTCACCACGACCCTCGTGGTCGGCTCGCTCTACACCTTCTTGAGCCTGCGGGGCGTTGCGGGCGTCGCGCCCTTCGGCACGGAAGCCTTCCTGATTCACACGGCGATCTTCTTCATCCTGTCGATCTTCGTCGCCTACTTCGCCCGCGAGGCCGATCGCGTCCGGAACGCCGCGCGCGTCCGGCTCGAAGTCGAGCGCGATCAGCGCGAGACGCTCGAGAGGCTGGTGCGCGAACGGACCGCGGCGCTGGAGGCGCGCTCGACCGAGCTCCAGGCGAGGACGAACGAGCTCGAGGCGGTCGTCGGCCGCCTCGAGCGGGCGGAGCGGGCCATCCGCCAGTCTCGCGAGGAGCTCATCGCGCGCCTGGTCGCCGCCGCCGAGTTCCGCGACGACGAGTCCCCCCAGCACCTCCAGCGCGTCGGCGCCTATGTCGAGCTCATCGCCCGGGGGCTGGGGCTCGACGACGAGCGCATCGATATGCTCCGCGTTGCCGCCATCATGCACGACATCGGCAAGATCGGCATCCCCGACGCCATCCTTCTCAAGCGGCAGGTTCTCTCCCCCCAGGAAACGGAGATCCTCAAACGCCACACCGACATCGGCTATAAGATCCTCGCCAACTCCGAGACCGACCTGCTGAAGGCCGCCGCCCTGATCGCCTGGACCCATCATGAGCGGCTCGACGGCCGCGGCTACCCCCGGCAGCTTCGCGGCGAGGACATCCCCCTCGAGGGCCGCCTTGTCGCCGTCGCCGACGAGTTCGACACCATGACCACCAAGCGGGCCAACCGGGATCTCGTCCCCGTCGCCGAGGCCTTCGGCATCCTACGCGACGGCGCCGGCATCCTCTACGATCGCGACGCCGTCCGCGCCTTCCTTGCCGAGAAGGCGCGCATCCAGGAGATCCGCGCCCGGTACATCGACCAGCACGACGACTCCCGGGAACAGCTCAAGGCCCTCCTCCTCAATCCCGCCGCCGCCCTGCGGAGGGATGACGGCGAGTGACGCGCCGCGCCCCGGAGGGGCGAGGCTTCCAGGCGAAGGCGGGGAAGACCTCCCGCCCCGGGCCCCCCGACGGGGCGGGGCTCCCGCGATCGACGGAATCCCCCTCCGTCTCTCACCCGAGCATCAGCCACAGCATCGCGACGCCGATCGCGGTCGTCAGCAGCGTGATGGGGAGCCCCGCGCGGAGATACGCGAGGAACCCGATCCGGGCGTGATCTCGCGACTGCTCCAGCACGATAATGTTGGCCACGGAGCCGACGATCGTCAGGTTGCCCGCGAACGTGCTCGTCAGCGCCAGCACGTACCACATCAACTCCGGGTTCGCGAACGCCTGGGGCGCTTCGACCCAGTGTCGCGCCACCAGCACGAACGGCACATTGCTCACGAGGTTGGAACCGGCCACCGAGACGGCGCTGAAAGCCGCGAGCTGCGAGGCCGATGTCGTCCCGAAGAGCGGCGCGACGGCCGCGTGCATCCGCTCGAGCAGCCCCGCCTTTTCGACGCCGGCGAAGACGATGAACAGCCCGCTGAAAAAGAGCAGCAGGGGCCAGTCGACCTGCCGGAGCGCCTCGCGCGGCGGGTAGCGCCCCACCAAGATCGCCAGGCCGCCGCCCGTCATGGCGAAAAGCGGCAGCTTCCGGCCCGCCTCGAGACCGGGCACGAGACGCTCGGCCGGCAGCAGGAAGAGGGCGAGCACCACCGCCGTCACCCCCAGCATGCGCCGCACGACCGGCCCGTCCACCGCGGGCAGCGGCTCGTCCGGCAGCCTCCCCTCCGCCGGCAGCCGGCCGCGGTAGAGCCCCACCAGCAGCGCGGCGTCGAGCGCCAGGCAGAGGACCCCGACCGGCAGCATCACCAGGAAGAAGGTCGCGAAGGGGAGCCCGGACGAGATCCCGATCAACATGTTCTGCGGGTTCCCGGTCAGCATCATCACGCTGCCGATGTTGGCGGATGTCACCAGGGCAATCAGGTACGGCACGGGATCCAGGCGGGCGCGCCGAACGGCGGACAGGACGACCGGCGTGAAGAGCAGGCAGACCGTGTCGTTGACGAAGAGCGCGGAAAGAGCCCCCGAGGCGAAGACCAGCCCCGTCAGCATGCGCCGCGGCGTGCGCGACCGCCTCAGCACCCACGCCGAGACGTACTGAAAGAACCCCGCCTGCTCCAGGTACGCGATCAACACCATCATGCCCAGCAGCAGCGACAGCGTGTCCAGATTGATCGCCGCGTAGGCCTCCTCGAGCGTGATCACGCCGCAGAGCACCATCAGCAGCGCGCCGCCGATCGCGGCGGACGGCCGGTCCAGGTTCAGAAAATGGATCTTCTGCAGCGAGATAAAGACGTACGTCAGCCCGAAGATTCCGGCGGCGAGCGTGGCGGGGGCGATCCAGTCGGCGGGCATGGGAGCAGGGGGCTTCCGGGTGCACGACCGTCCGGCGACAGTATCCCCGATCCCCCGGCCGGCGTCAATCCGCACCCGTCACCGCCCCCGATTAGGTGTTGTCTCGCGTCCGGCCCTGTCGTAGACTGTGCGCCCGCCGGTTGAGGGCGACCCCACGGAGGAGTGACACCATGGACGACGCGTACGGCACCCTGCTCAGCTCCCTGGCCATCCCCAACGACAAGCGCATCGTCCTGCTGGTGATGGACGGGCTCGGGGATTGCGACAATGCCGGAAAGGGAACGGCGCTGCAGATCGCCAGGAAGCCGAACCTCGACGCGCTCGCCGCCCGGAGCGCCCTCGGCCTCCTCGTCCCCGTCGCCGTCGGCGTCACCCCCGGCAGCGGCCCCGGCCACCTCGGCCTGTTCGGCTACGACCCGATCGTCTTCCAGGTCGGCCGCGGCGTCCTCAGCGCCCTCGGCATCGAGTTCGCGCTCGACCGCCGGGACGTCGCCGCCCGTCTCAACTTCTGCACGATCGACTCGGCCGGGAAGGTGACCGACCGCCGGGCCGGGCGCATCCCCGACGAGGAGAACCGCCGCGTGCTCGCCAAGATCAGGGCGGCGCTCAAGCCCCCCGACGGCGTCGAGGTCTTCTTCGAAACCGAGGCCGAGCACCGCGCCGTCCTCGTCCTTCGCGGCGACGGGCTCGACGACCGAATCGGCGAGACCGACCCCCAGCAGACCGGCGTCCCTCCGCTCGAGGCCAACCGCCCGCCCTACAACACATCGCAAACCGCCCACCAGGTGGCCGACCTCATCCGGCAGGTGAAGACGATCCTGGCCGGCGAGCCGAAGGCGAACATGATCCTCGCCCGCGGCTTCGCCAAATACCCCGACTGGCCCACCTTCGCCGAGCGATGGAAAGTCACGCCCGCCGCCGTCGCCGGCTACCCCATGTACCGCGGCGTCGCCCGTCTCCTCGGCATGCCCGTCGTTTCCCGCCCCACCACCGCCGCCGACGTCTGCGCCGAGGCCGCCAAGGCCCTGCGGGACCACACCTTCGTTTTCGCCCACTTCAAGTACACCGACAAGACGGGCGAGGACGGGGATTTGGCCGGCAAGGTGAAGCGGATCGAGGAGATGGACGCCGCGATCCCGGCGCTCCTGGCCGCGAAGCCGGACGTCCTGATCGTCACCGGCGACCATTCGACGCCGCCGACGCTCAAGGCCCACAGCTGGCACCCCGTCCCGGTCCTCATGGCCGCCCCGCACCTGCGCGGGGGCGACGGGAAGCCCTTCGACGAGATCTCCTGCCGCTCGGGGCAGATCGGGACGATCCTTTCGAAGGAGCTCATGCCGCTCGCCCTGGCCCATGCCGGCAAGCTCGAAAAGTTCGGGGCTTGACGCCGGGCGCGCGTGGCGCGGCCGCCGGGTGTCTCTCCCGATCGCCGGTGCGAATCCGCTGTCATCTCAGGGGCGGTAGGGCCTCTTATCCCCGGAGGGCCGCGCCGTCCGGCGGCAGACCCATGGCCGAGCTCGACCTCTACCAGATCCTCGTCGCCGAGCACCAGGACATGCTTCACGCCTACGTCCTGGGGCTCGTCCGCGACCCGTCGCTGGCCGACGATATCTGCCAAGAGGCCTTCATCCAGGGCTTCCGCCATCTCGCCCAGCTGAAGAAGAAGGAGGCCTTCCCCGCCTGGCTTCGCACCATCGCGCGCCATTTCGCCTGGGCCGAGATGCGCCGGCGCGGCCGCGAGGTGGCCGTCGACCCGGAAATTCTCCAAGGCATGGAGGACGTCTTCGCCGCGCTCGACCCCAACCCGGACGCCTCGACCTGGGCGGAGCGCGCCCGGCAGGTGCGCGAGTGCTTCGAGCGCCTCCCCGACACGCTCAAGGCCTGCTGCCGCCTCTTCTACTTCGAGAATCGGAGCGTCAAGCAGGCGGCCGCCGCGCTCAAGACGTCCCTGGCCGCCGCCCTCAAGCGTCTCGAGCGCGCCCGCACCGCCATCGGGGCCTGCGTGGAGGCGCAGTTGAAGCTGGACGAAGGGCGCCCCTGATGCCGGACGACCCGCAAAGCCTCGACCCGCTGCCCGCCCCGGCGGAGACGCCCCGGCGGGAGGGCCGCATCCGCGCGGCCGAGGGGATCCTCCGCTCGGCTCACGCCGGCGGCGGCGCGGCAGCCGCCGACGCCGCCCTCCGACGCCTCCAGGCCGGCTCCAGAGGCCGGATGGAAACGGTCCCCGCCGAACCGGGCGCACCCCTCCCCATCGCCGCGACGGCCGCGCGCGCCGCCGGGCCGGCTCCTCGCCGCCGCCGGGCGCTCGCCGCCGCCGCGGCTCTCCTCCTGGCGGCGATTCTCGCCGGTCTCCTCGTCCTCCGCCGCGGCGCGGACGACCTGCGGATCGCAGACACGTCCGGCGATGTGCGTCTCGAGGCCGGCCTCCCCCCCCGACCCGCCCGGCCCGGAGCCGCCGTTCCGCCCGGCGCGACCCTCCGCCTCCGCAGCGCCGCCGCCTTCGTCCGCCTCGCCTGGGATGACGGCACCGAGGTCGAGCTGCGCGGGGAGGGAAGCATGACGCGCCTTGCGACGGCGGAGTCCTCTGGAAAAGGCCTTCGCCTCGCCCGGGGCCTTCTCGCCGCCTCCGTCCGGCCTCAGCCCGCCGGACGCCCCTTCCACATCTTGACGCCATCCGCGCGCGTCGACGCGCTGGGGACCCGACTGACCGTATCCACCGCCGGCGACGTGACGCGCCTCGACGTCGGCGCGGGGCGGGCCCGACTCTTCCGCTCGGCGGACGCGGCCTCGGTCGAGGTCGAAAATGGCGCCCATACCGTCTCCTTCCCCGGCCGACCGCTGGCGGTCGCTCCGGGCAATGACGGGTGGTGGGACGCGGCTTGGACGCGCCGCCGCCGCATCGCGCTCGCCCCGCCGGACGGCGGCGCCGTCCTGGAGAATTTCCCGCTCCTCGTCCGCCTTGCGCCGGACCGCATCGACTACGCGGCCGCCGGCCCGGGCGGGCGCGACCTGCGTTTCGTGGCCGCCGACGGCCGCACCGTCCTCCCCCACGAGATCGAGGCCTGGGAGCCCGGCGGCGTGTCGGTCGTCTGGGTGCGGATCCCTCGCCTGGGTCCGGCCGCGGCGGTCGAGCCCCTCTGGCTCTATTACGGCAATCCCCGCGCCCCGGCCCCCCCCGCCGGCGACTCCGTCTGGGATGACGGGTTCCGATTCGTCTACCACCTCGGGGAGCCGGCCGGCCTCCTCGTGCGCGACGCCTCGCCCTGCGCCCGCCATGCCCGCAAGGTCGCGGCCGCCAATCCGTGCCCCGTCCCGGGCCGCATCGGCGGGGCCCAAGCCTTTGACGGCCTTGGAGATTATGTCGACACCGGCGTCCGAGAGGACCTCCCCTGCTGGACGGTCGAGGCCTGGGTGCGCGGCCGCGAGGCCCCCACGCTCGGCAAGGCCGGCGGGCCCATCATGCGGCAGAACAATTTCCAACTCTGCTGGGACCACTTCCAGGCCGCCTCCGTCGCCGTGGCAAGCGTGCGGATCGGAGGAACGTGGCGCGCGGCGCCGTTCGGCCCGATGGCCGGCGCGACCTGGTATTACCTCGCCGCCACGTTCGACGGGTCCACCCTTCGCGCCTACCGCGATGGCGCCCTGGTGGCCGAGACGCCTGCCCCGGGCGCACCCGACCCCTCGCCGGAGTCCGCCCTCCTCGGCCGCCACGCCCAGTACCCGGACGCTTTTTTCCGGGGACTGATCGACGAAGCCCGCCTGTCCGCCATTGCGCGGTCCGACGCCTGGATCGCCGCCCAGCACCGATCGATGACCGACGTCCTGGCCTCGTACGGCCCGGAGGAGGAGCGCGGCACCGACGGCTCCGCGCGCGCCCGGACGGCCGCCCCGCCGGCCGCCGCCGCGACGGCGCCCCCCGCGCGCGGCCTTCGCGCCGAATTCTTCGCCGACCGCGCCATGACCGACCGGCGCCTGGCGCGAATCGATCCCGTTGTGAACTTTTTCTGGGATGACGGCGTCCCGCATCCCCTCGTCCCCGAGCTTTTCACGGCACGCTGGTCCGGCCGGATCGTGCCGCGCGCGACGGGAACGCACGTCTTCACCGTGCTCCACGACGACGGCGCCAGGCTCCGCGTGGACGGCCGCACGCTCTTCGACGCCTGGAAAGGCAACTTCGTCGTGGTCGAAAGCCGCGGCGAAGCCTCGCTCTCCGCGGGCGTGCCGGTCGAGCTGGTCTTGGAGCTCTTCAACGGCGGCGGCCGATCCGTCGCCAAGCTGCTCTGGACCCCGCCGGGCGGCGAGCCCGAGATCCTCCCCGCCGACGCCCTCGCCCCGTGAGCTCCGCTCCCGAGGAACCCTGTCATATCCCGCCTCGCCCCCGCTCTGGATCTGGAGAGCGAGCCATGCGCATCCCTCCGCCCGTCCGCAACCTGGCGCTCATGACGGCCTTCCTGGCGGCCTCGAGCCCGCTCCCCGCCGAGTCCCCCGCCGACACCGTCCGGGCCTGGCTGGTCGGACAGGCCCGATCCGACGCCGGCCCCCCCGTCATGGTCCGGATGGGAGGCGAGACCGTCGCCGCCCGGCTCATCGCGACGAATGACCAGGGCGTGCGCGTCCGTGCCCCCGGATTCGAGACGACGATCCCCTGGTCCGCCTGCGGCGACGGCGAGGCGCTCTACCGCTTCGCCGCGCCGGCCATGGACCAGGCCCCCGCGGCCGTCCACGCGGCCCATCTCCGGCTCGGCATCGCGGCGGGGCGCGCGGGGGACCGGTCCTTCGCGGAGGGAGTGGTCGCCCTCAAGATCAAGGACGCCGCCGCGGCCGAAGCGATCCTCGCCGAGAGCGGGAAGGCGCCGGCCCCGCCCTCCGGGAAACCGGCGGAGACGACCGCCGCAGGCGTGACGGCCCCCGCCGCGAACGGGGCGGAGCCATCCGACGCCGACAGGCCGTCCCCCGCCAGCCCCTTCCGCGACCGGTACGTCACGGGCGCCGGCAAGGTCGACCGGAACGCCTTCACGGCCGAGTGCCTCGCCGCCGACCTCCCCGCCATCCACCGCCGCCTCGGACCGGACTTCGAGGCCTTCAACAAGGGCATCCGGCGCGACGACCCCGAGATCCACCTCCGCCACGAGAACGGCGAATACGTCTGGAAGGAAAAGGGAAAGAGCGCCGTCGATTGGACCGGCATGGCCGGGCAGGTCTTCTATGTCCCCTTCAAGCCCGACAACCCCGGCGTCGACCGGATGCGCTTCTGCTGGTCCTTCCACGAGAACCACGGGCCTGCCCAGTTCTGGCACGTCTACCAACTCAAGCCCACGATGGAGGAATGGTACTGCAAGTCGCCCGACCCCGGCGTCCAGCAGGCCGCCTGGATCGAGGCCGCGGGCGGCAAGGCGGGACTGCTGCGGCCGGTGGCGACCGCCCGGTCGCGCGTCGCGTGGTCCAACTGCGGCATCATGGTCTTTCGCAGCGGCGTGATCGGCGCCTCCGGGTATGGCAACAACGACGACCAGTATCCCTGCACGCGCCTCCCGCCCGGCAAGATCCCCACGGCGGTGGCGGTCACCCCGAACAACGAGTTCGCGCTCGTCACGGTCTGGGACGCGGCGGCGGGGAAGGGCCAGCTCGCCGTCGTGGCCCTCGAGGCCCGGGCGCTCGCCCACCACTCCTGGTATTACGCCGGCCTCCCCAACGTCGGCACCTACACCCGCCTCAAGGTGCTCGGTTTCGTCGACCTTCCCGTCGCCGCCCCCTCCGCCGTCGCCGCCGGCTGCGACGTCGCCTGGTGGAAGTGGACGACCGATATCTCCAAGGAGCGCCTCGACACCCAGGAGGCGCGAGACCGATGGGCGAAGGGCGCCGACGAAAACCACCGCGCCGCCTCCGCCGGCTATGCCGTCGTCCTCTCCCGGTCCGAGAACCAGGCCGTCTTCGTCGACCTGAAGCCCCTCTTCCAATACGTCCGAACGATGTACTTCACGACCCCGGAGCGGTTCGACAAGACGAAGGACGAGGGGCCGGCGCCCGGCCAGTGGCCCTTTGCGTTCGAAAAGGCCCCCGAGGCGCGCCCGAAGGTCGCCCAGGTCCTCCCCGTCCCCCGGCCGACCGCCGTCGCCGCGGGCTTCGCGGGCGGCCGGAGCCGGGAGTACGCCAGCCGCTGCTTCATCGCCACGATGGACGGCCGCCTGATCGTCTGCGACACCGGATCCCTCAATGCCCCCGCCGGGTCGAAGGATGAGGCTGCGCAGCAGCCGGTCGTCCCCGTCGGCGCCGTCCCGGTCGGCCGGAACCCCACCTGCATCTACAACGGCCGCCACGGCGGCCACGCCCGCGACGACCTGGTCCTCTGCTGCCGCGGCGATCGCGAGGTCGTCTGGGTGACGCCGTCGGGAAAGGGCGGGACGGTCACGCGCCGACTTCGCGACAAGCGGCTCACGGACCCCGCGTGGATCGAGGTGACCGACACCCGCGGCGCGATGGTCCTCACGGTGGCCGACTTCAAGGGCGCAAAGCTCGTGAACTACCTCACCAGCCCGATCGACAGCTGGGGGCAGAAGCTTTTCGGCGGCCTCGGCCCCGACGGGAAGGCCGACTTCGAGTGCACCGGCGTGATGGACGTCCCGGGCCACCCCTTCCTCCTCTCCAGCGCCGAGGTGAACTGAGGGAGGGACGGGGTTCCTCCCCGGATCTTAACACGGCTTCCCTGGGAGCCCCCGCATGCGAATCGCACCCCCGCTCGCCGCCTGCTGCGCCCTCGCCGCCTTCCCCCCCTCCATCGCCGCCATGCAGACCGACAATCATGGCATCCATGCCGTCCCCGTGCCGGGGCCGGTCTCCATCGACGGGCGGCTCGACGACTGGGACCTTTCCGGTCAGATCCTCATGTGCTACGACCTGGAAAACCTGAGGGACGTCTACTCCGGCCGCATCGCCATGATGCACGACCGGGAGGCCTGGTACGTCGCCATCCACTGGAAGGACCCGATCCCGCTCGGCAACTCCCACGACCCGCGCTTCCAGGCTGACAAGGGATGGGCCGGCGACTGCGTCCAGCTCCGCGTCAAGACCGACCGGATCAGCCACCTCACCGCTTGGTGCTTCGCGAAGGCGGAGGAGCCGTTCCTCCACATCGACTACGGCAAGAGCCTCACCGAACCCTTCGGCGGCGGCAGCCGGACGCTTTTCCGCGTGAAGGGCTGGACCCTTGAGGCGGGCGCGGAGATGGCCTTCCGCAAGGACGCCGACGGGCGCGGCTACGTCCAGGAGCTCAAGATCCCCTGGTCGCTCGTCGTCGACCGGAAGGCCCCCGCCGCCGGCGACCGATTCTGCTGCGGCATCGAGCTCCTCTGGGGCGAGGCCGACTGGCCCGTCCACCGCTACGCCGACAACCTCGCCGAGGGAGCCACCAGCCGCGAGTTCTTCTGGACGGCCAAGGACGCCTGGGGACCCGTGATCCTCGAGACGAAAGGCGGCCTCTCGCTCCCGCCGGCGCCGTGGGACCGGCCTGTCGTTGAAGAGACGCCCGAAGGGCCGATCCCGATCGCCTACGAGCTCCCCGCCGATGCGCGCGTCACCCTCGCCATCGACGACGCCGCCGGCCGCCGCGTCCGCAACCTCCTCGCCGCCGCGGAGCGGAAGGCGGGGAAACAGACCGAGCGATGGGACGGCCTCGACGACCGGGGCGAGCCGGTCGCGCCCGGCCCCTACACGGTGAAGGGGCTCTTCCACGACGGCCTCCACCTGACGTACGTCACCTCCTTCGCCAGCCCCGGCCGCCCCGGGTGGGGGACGGCGGACGGGCGGGGCGCCTTCTACGGCGATCACACGGCGCCCCAAGCCGTCGCCTGCGGACCCGGCGATCGTCTCGCCCTCGCCTGCCCCATGGGCGAGGCCGGCCAGCACCTCATCGGCGTCGATCTCGAGGGCAGGCGCCGGTGGGGTCTGGCCAACCGCGCCGCCTTCGGCGGCGGCCGCATCTCCCTGGCCACCGATGGGACGACCTTGTGGATCGCCAACGGCGACGCCCGGAAACCGGGGCGCTTCACCATCTGGCGCTGCGACCTCGCGACCGGCGCCTATGCCCCGTGGAAGCGCAAGGACGCGGACGGGAAGGACGTCCTCGATCTCGAGATCGCCCCCGCCGACGGCACCCGCCACTGCCGCGCCATCGCCTGGCGCGCCGGCGCGCTTGCCGTGATCGTCGCGGGCGACCGCCGCATCCTCCTGCTCGACCCCGAGACGGGCGACGTCGCGAAGGAGCTGAAGGACATGCCCGAGAACCCGGCGGGCTGCGCCTGGGCCAAGGACGGCGCGCTCCTCGTCGCCGCCGGCACCGCCCTCTATGCCGTCGACCCGGCGACCGGCGCGTGCACCAGGCGGATCGACGGGCTCGACGAACCGCACGGCGTCGCGGTCGACGCGGCGGGCCTCGTCTACGTCGCCCAGCGCGGCCGGAAACAGTGCGTCGAGGTCTTCGACGCCGCCGGGAGACGGGTCCGCGGCATCGGGAAGCCCGGCGGCCGGCCGGAGCCCGGCTTCTACGACGAACAGGGCATGCGCAACCCCGCCCAGATCGCGATCGACAGCCGCGGACGCCTCTGGGTGACCGAGGAGACCTACCAGCCGAAGCGGACGAGCGTGTGGGAGCCCGACGGTCGGCTCGCCCTCGACTTGGCCGGCACCACCGGCTACGCCGCCGGCGGCATCGTCAATCCCTTCGACCCCACGCGCGCCTTCAGCGAGCGGGTCGAGTACCGGATCGACGCCGCGACGCAGTCCTGCAAGCCCCTCTTCAGCCTCCCCGACGCGCTGGGGACCGGCCTGGAGATGGTCTGCAAGATCGCCCGCGTCGGAGGGCGCGAGTACGCCCAGGCCCGCTCCACCGCGCGCGACGCCTCCATGGTGAAAATCTTCCTGCGCCTGCCCGACGGGAGCTGGCGCCATGTCGCGGAGTGGGGCAATGTCGGGCTCGGCAAGGCGATCGACGACCCGGCCCACCGGGAATGGAACGCGAAGTTCGCGGGGCCGCTCTGGGAGGGCGCTTTCGGCAAGGCCTTCCTCTGGGTCGATCGGGACGACGACGGGGAGGCCCGGCGCGGCGAGGTCGAGCTTCGAGACGGGCGGCTCGGGCGATATTACTGGGGCCAGGCCATGGGCGACGACCTGACGGTCGCCGAACCGCTCTCCGGCCAGGACGCGATCCTCCTCTTCACGCCGCAGGGATTCACGCCGGCCGGCGCGCCGCTCTACCGGTTCGACGCGGCCGAAACCGTCCGGACCGTCCAGGGCGGCGAGGGAATGCTGGCGGTCGGCCGCGAGGGGCGGCTCTACCTCAACCAGACGCCGCTCACGGGCCTCGACCGGTCGGGCAAGGTGCTTTGGACCTACCCCAACGACTTCGTCTCCGTGCACGGCTCCCACCGCGCCCCCGCCGCGGCGCCGGGGCTCCTCATCGGGCCCAGCAGCATCTACGGCACCGCCTTCGTCAACTCGGAAATCGGCGAAGTCTTCTGCCTCAACGGCAACCTCGGCCAGAACTTCCTCTTCACCGAGGACGGCCTCTGGGTGCAGAGCCTCTTCCGCGACTGCCGCGGCTGGTTCGACGTCCCCGCCCAGGCGACGCCGGGCATGTCCTGCGACGCGATGACCGCCGGCGGCGAGAGCTTCGGCGGCGGGTTCTGCCGGGCCGCGGACGGGAGGTACTACCTCGTCGGCGGCGGCACGGCGGCCGTCGTGATGGAGGTGGCCGGTCTCGCGTCCCTCCGGCGCTTCGGGCTCCGCGTGACGGTGACGGAACCGGACGTGGCGGCCGCACAGGCGCTGAAAGTCCACCGGCTCGCCCGTAAAACGGCCGCGCGCGTCTACGTCGTCCGCCCCGCCGCGAAACCGCTTCCGGTCGACGGCGATCTCGCCGCCTGGGAGATGGACCGGGATGCCCTCGAGATCAGGGCGGGAACCCGGACGCTCGGGCGCGTCAAGGCCGCCTACGACGCGACCACGCTCTACCTCGCCTGGCAGGTGGCCGACGGATCGCCCCTGAAGAACGCCGGTCAGGACGAGCGGCTGATGTTCATCACGGGGGACGCCGTCGACCTGATGCTGCGAACGAACGCGGGCGCCGAAGGGAACGCGCCGCAGCAAGGCGACCTCCGTTTGCTCCTGACCCTCAAGGACGGCAAGCCCCTCGCCGTCCTGTACGAGGCGGTCGTCCCCGGGACGACCCCGGGAGACCGCGCGGCGTTCAGCTCGCCGTGGCGGACGGTCCATTTCGACCGCGTCCAAGCCGTCGAGTTTCCCCTCGCCCTCAAGCCTGTTGCCGGCGGCTACGCCGTGACGGCCGCCGTGCCGCTCCGGATCCTCGGGATCGACTCGCTCAACGGGAAGACGCTCCGGGGCGACTTCGGGATTCTCGGCAGCGACAGCGCCGGCCGCGAGTGCACCGCGCGCCACTACTGGGCGAACCCCGCGACGAACAACACGAACGACATCCCGGACGAGGCGATGCTCGTTCCGGCCCTCTGGGGACAGCTCCGCTTCGAGTGACGCTCGCCATGCCGGGATCCGCGTCGCTCCTCCCGGCATGGCTCGCTCGGCAACAGACGGCGCGGGATACAACCGCCGCGCCGTCTGTTGCTTTCCGCGGGCGAGGCTTCCGGTCGAAGGCGGGTGACGATCGAACGGCCTGGACACGCCCCCCCGGAATGAGTACGGTGGCGACGGAGCCCGCATCCCGGAGGAGCCCATGGCCCGAGCAACGCCCGGACGGAAGCCGGCGAAACGCCCCGCGAAGACGCACCCCGCACCCGCCGGACTCGGCGAGCCCTTTCTTCTCGCCGACCTCGACGCCCTCCCCGGCGTCCCCTGCCCGTGCGGCACCAGCCGCCGCGCCTTCATGCGCCCCGACAACCGCGCCTGCAGCCTCCACCGCGTCACCATCCGGCGCGACGCGGAGGCGCACTACCACAAGCGGCTCACCGAGGTCTATTACGTCCTGGAGGGGGAGGGCCAGATCGAGCTGGACGGGACGCTCCACCCGCTCCGTCCGGGGATGGCGGTGATGATCCGGCCGGGCACGCGCCACCGGGCGGTGGCGGGCGACGGGCCGATGACGATCCTCAACTGCGTCGTCCCGCCCTTCGACCCGGAGGACGAGTGGACGGATTGACCGCCCGATTCGAGGGTCGGGATCCTCCCGGCGCATCCGAAGCGGACGTGACGCCCAGGCGTTTCCGGCCCCGCGTTTTTCGACCCGCCGCGCCCTGCACCAGCGCGAGTTTTCGCGCCCGCGGCAGCGCCTTGAGGGCCGCCTCGCGCCGGAGCGCCGCGGACTTCGAACGCGCCGGCTCGACATAGACGAGCCGGAACGGCCGGCGCCCGGCCACGCATCGCGACCCCCTCCCGGCGGCGTGCGCCGCCAGCCGCCGCGCCACGTCCCGCGCGATCCCCGTGTAAAGCGACCCGTCCCGGCAGCGGAGGATGTAGACCGTATAGGGGGCCGGGCGCCGGGCTTTCAGCGTGGTCGTCATCGGATGCCTCTCCCGCCAACAAAAACGGGGCGCCGGCCTCCCCGCCGGCGCCCCGGTCGTTTGGCCCGCCCCCGCCCGTCACTTCTTCCCGTACCCCTTCTTCGGCTTCCCGTCCTCCCCCAGCTTGTCACAGACCCAGAGCGTCCCGTTCGCCGTCAACTGCATGAACTCGGCCATGCCGATCGACTTCATGTCGTGCCCGAGCGAGTTCCCGAAAACCCGCCCCTTCCCGTACTGATTGATCCACGCCACCGTCGTCACCGTTCCCTTCCTCGTCTTCACGTTCAGGAGCGGCGTGGCGCCCGGATACATCTTCAGCGAAATGTACGGCTCGTCTCCCGGCGTCTTCCAGTCGTCGGGTAACAGCTTCACGATCGGGTGGTTCTTCTCCACCTTCTCCATCGCGAATGGCTGGAACTCCTCGTGGTGCCGCGTTTTCAGCCCCTGACACTCGGTCCATGCCGAGTCGACCCATCGGAAGCTGTGGAACGTGCAGTGGATCATCACGGTCGGCTTCCCTTCGAATGTCAGCTTGGGAAGCTTCTCCATAATGTCCGCGTCGTTCTTGTCGTCCGCCCAGCAGATGTTATACATGAGGACGTCGTAGCCCTCGCCCATCTTGGGGTCGCGGAGCGCCTCGCGCTCCCATTTCACGTCCACCTTGCAGTGGATCAGCTTTTCCAGCTCGACGGGGATGTAGGCCGCCTGCTCCTTGTAATTGTGGTAGCCGCCCCCGGTGTAGTACGCGATCTTGAGAGGCTTCACCTGGGCCTGCGCGGCGACCGGCGCAAGCAGCGCGACAAGCGCGCCGGCGGCGAACGAGAACCGGGACATGCGGCATCTCCTGAAAGGGGGACGGGCCCGCCCCCGGGACCGGGATGACGGCCTCGGGGAACCGCCCGCTTCAACCATATAGCCGGACGGCCCCGGGGCGTTACCACTATTTGAACGACGCCCAGCCGGCGGGGTTCCAGACGGGGAACGACTAGCGATCCCGGCCGCCAAGAACCCAGGAGCCGCATCGCCAGAGCCCCGGCGGCGACGCCGGGACCTGCAGCAGGCTGCGCGCGATATGCCCCTTCACCGGGCCGGCGTCTGGACGAGCCGGGCCGCCCGCTATCCCAGCGCCTTCCGCACCGCCGCCTGCATCTTCTCCAGCCCCGCCCGCATCACCGCTTCCGCCCCCGCCTCCTGGTACTCCTTGTTGAAGAGCTCCAGCGAGAGCGGTCCGCGGAAGCCCAGGTCGCGCAGGTCCCGAAGAAGCGGCGATAGCGGCGCAACGCCGTCCCCCGGGTAGACCCGGTGTCCGTCGTTGATCGTCTCCCGCGGCGGGTCGGCGGGATAGTCGTTGAGGTGGAAGGCGAGCAGCGCCTTCGGCGGGATCTTCCTGACGGATGCGAAATCGGACCCGCCCTTGTACATGTGGTAGGCGTCGGGCAGGATCGTGGCGAAGGGGTGATCGGCGGCGGCCAGGACCTCGAGCGCGGTCTCGAGGCGGCCGAGCGTCTTCGAGGGGCCCCAGAACTCGAGGTGGGCCCGGCAGCCCGCCTTCTGGCCCACGTCGAGCAGCGCACGGTAGCGCTCGCCCATCACCGGGACCGGGATCGGCCCGGAGGCGCCGGCAGGCGGCGCCGCGATCCCCGTCCCGCCGATTCGGAGGACAAGATCCATATCCCGTTTCGCCTGCTCCAGCCCCTTCGCCCGCTTGGCGTCGTCGTCGACAATCCACGGGGCGAATCCGATGGCGCTGTCGACCGTCATCCCGGCGTCGCGGATCCGCTTGGCCAGGTCCTTGACCGCCCCGTCGCCCGCGGCGGCCACCTTCTGGATTTCGTCGATCCAGGGCTCGATTGCCCCGTAGCCCGCCCTTGCGGCGAGATCGACCAGTTCGGGAAGGGGCAGCTTGAGATTCCGGACGGTGCCGGTGTTGAGACCCAGCCGGAAGAAGCCGTCGCCGGCCGTCCCGGCCCGGAGTTGGCGGTGGGGAAACCCGAGCCCGGCGGCCGCGCCCAGGGCGGCCGTACGGGTCAGCAGCGCGCGTCGGGACAAGGGCGGCTTCATCGAGCACCATTTCGAAATGGGGTTGCGCGGACACACCATCCCGCAAGACGGGCGGCGTGTCAAGTGCGGCGTCGGCTCTCAAGTTACCCCGGACTTTTCGATGCCCCACAGCAGACGGCAGCGCAGGAGACACGGGACGCGACGACGGAAGAACCCGCGCTTCGGGTTGACACGTGGATCCGGCGAACCGTCCGTCGGATTCGGAGCCGAGGGGCGGCACGCCTGTGCCGCCCGTGGTGGGGAAGGCTGCGCCGGGGGGCGCGGGGCGCGGCCAAACACCGGCCGGCCCGGGGCGTGGGGAGCTCCCGGCGCGCGCGGCGCGCCATCACGCCTTCCGCTTGTCGACCGGCACGTAGTCGGCCTGAGGGATCCCGGTGTAGACCTGGCGGGGGCGCCCGATCTTGGCGCCGGGGGCGTCGTGCTGCTCCTTCCAGTGCGCGATCCACCCCGGGAGGCGGCCGATCGTGAACATGACCGTGAACATGTCGGCCGGGATGCCGATCGCCCGGAAGATGATCCCGGAGTAGAAATCGACGTTCGGGTAGAGCTTCCGCTCGATGAAGTAGGGATCGGCAAGGGCTTTCTCCTCGAGCTCGCGGGCGATATCGAGCAGGGGATCGGTGCGCCGGAGCTTCTTGAGCACCTTGTCGCAGACCTCCTGGAGCATCTTCGCGCGGGGGTCGTAATTCCGGTAGATCCGGTGGCCGAAGCCGGAGAGCCGGAACGGGTTGGATTTGTCCTTGGCCATGCGGATGCAGTCGTCGACGGTCATCCCGCCCCGCCGGATCTCCTCGAGCATCTCGATGACGGCGACGTTGGCGCCGCCGTGAAGGGGGCCCCAGAGGGCACAAACGCCGGCGGCGCAGCTGGCGAAGAGGTTCGCCTTCGCCGACCCCACCAGCCGGACCGTCGAGGTCGAGCAGTTTTGCTCGTGGTCGGCGTGGAGGATGAAGACGAGGTTCATCGCGTCCTCGATGAGCGGGTCGATCAGATACTGGTCGTAGGGCATCGAGAACATCATATGAAGGAGGTTGGCGCAGTACCGGAGCCGCGGATCGGGATAGATGAACGGGAGGCCCTGCGAACGACGGTAGGCGTAGGCGGCGATGGTCCGCACCTTGCTGATCAGGCGCGCCGTCGCCTCCTCGAACGCGTCGTCGTCCTCCGGATGGACAAACTCGGGGACGAAGCAGGACATGGCGTTGATCATGGCCGACATGATCGCCATGGGGGGCGCGGTGACGGGAAACCCTTCGAAGTGGTGGCGCGCCGCCTCGTGGAGGTGGGCATTGGCGGTCAGTTTGGCGCTGAACTCCCGGAGTTCCTTCGCGGTCGGGAGCCGGCCGAAGACAAGAAGCCAGGCCACCTCGACGAAGTTGGGCTTCTCGCGGAACTGCTCGACGGGGATGCCCCGGTAACGGAGAACCCCCTGGTCGCCGTCGATGTAGGTGATGGCGCTGGAGCAGGCGGCGGTGTTGGCGTAACCGGGGTCGTAGACGAGGCAGCCGGTCTGGTCGTGGAGCCGCGAGATGTCGATCGCCGGGGCGCCGAGCGTCCCCTCGACCAAGGGAAGCTCCAGCGTTTTTTCCCCGATCGTCAGCTTCGCCGTACGCGCCATGACCGCCTCCCCCAGAGCCCGGGCGCCGGGCGATTTTTGTCGTCTCCCGGCCCGGTCGTGATAGAATCCGCCCCCGCGCCTCCTCCGCGGCGGGGGGCGTCGGATGAGAGAATCTAATCTTCCGCACCCTCGAATGCAACGAATCCCGGAAACGATTCCGCCATGGCCCACTTCATCATGACGATCCAGGACCTGAGCAAGGCTTACGACAAGAAGGTCGTCATCGAGCACATCACGCTGGCGTTCTACCACGGCGCCAAGATCGGCGTCGTCGGCGGCAACGGCTCGGGCAAGTCGACGCTCCTGCGCATCATGGCCGGCGTCGATACCGACTTCGACGGCCGGCTCCACCACAACCCCGGCACCCGGATCGGCTTCGTCCCCCAGGAGCCGCTTCTCGACGCGGACAAAACCGTCCGCGCGGTCGTCGAGGAGGGCGTCGCCGACCGCATCGCCCTCGTCCGCGAGTACGAGCAGGTCAGCGCCTCCCTCGAGGCGGGGCTCGACGGCGACGCGATGCAGGCCGCGCTCGACCGGATGGGCGCCCTGCAGGAGCGGATCGACGCCGCCGGCGCCTGGGAGACCGACCGCCAGCTCGAGATCGCCGCCGACGCCCTCGAGCTCCCCCCGTGGGACGCGGCAGTTTCCACGCTCTCCGGCGGGGAGCGCCGCCGCGTCGCCCTCTGCCGCACGCTGCTGTCGAAGCCCGATCTCCTGCTGCTCGACGAGCCGACCAACCATCTCGACGCCTCGTCCGTCGCTTGGCTGGAGCGCCACCTCCAGGAGTTTCCCGGCACCGTCATCGCCGTGACCCACGACCGGTATTTCCTGGACAACGTCGCGAAGTGGATCCTCGAGATCGATCGCGGCCGCGGGATCCCGTGGGAGGGCAACTACTCCTCGTGGCTGGAGCAGAAGAAGCGACGAATCGAGCTGGAGGGAAAGGCGGCGGAGGCGCGGCAGAAGACGCTCGAGCGGGAGCTCGAGTGGATCCGCATGTCCCCCCGCGCCCGCCAGGCCAAGCCCAAGGCCCGCATCACCGCCTACGAACGGCTCGCCGCCGAGGCGGCCGTGCTGCGCGAAGGGGCGATCGAACTCCAGATCCCCCCCGGCCCCACGCTCGGCTCGAAGGTCCTCACCATCCGCGGCCTCCGCAAGGGCTACGGGGACAACGTCCTCATCGACGGCCTCGACCTCGACCTGCCGGCCGGCGGCATCGTCGGCGTCATCGGCCCCAACGGGGCCGGCAAGACGACCTTGTTCCGGATGATCGTCGGCGCGGAGGCGCCCGACGCCGGCACCCTCGAGCTCGGGCCGTCCGTCGTCCTCGCCTACGTCGACCAGACCCGCGAGACGCTCGACCCCGACAAGACGGTCTTCCAGGAGGCCACCGGCGGCGAGGAGGAGATCGCCTTCGGCTCGCGGAAGATCAACGGCCGCGCCTACCTCAGCCGGTTCAACTTCCGCGGCCCCGACCAGCAGCGAAAGGTGGGCACGCTCTCCGGCGGCGAGCGTAACCGCCTCCAGCTGGCCAAGCTCCTCCGCCGCGGCGGCAATCTCCTCCTCCTCGACGAGCCCACCAACGACCTCGACGTCGACACGCTGCGCGTCCTGGAGGAGGCCCTATTGGCCTTCAACGGATGCGCCGTCGTCGTCAGCCACGACCGCTGGTTCCTCGACCGCATCGCCACCCACATCCTCGCCTTCGAGGGCGAGGGCCGGGTCCGGTGGTTCGAGGGCAACTACCAGGCCTACGCCGAGAAGCGCCGCCAGGAGCTCGGCCGGGAGGCCGACCAGCCGCGCCGGATCAAGTACAAGAAGCTGTCCTGAGGACATCCGGCTGGACATCCCCCCTCGGCCCGCATACAATCCGCGCCTTCCGCCATTCAGAACGCCGCCGTGACACCCTCCCGACGCTCCGCGAAGCAGAAGCCGTCGCCGAAGCCGGCGAAGGCGGCCCTCCGGGCACGAACGTCCCGCGCCACCGCCCGCCGGCCCCGCTCCGCGCGGGCCTCCGGCCGCGCCGAGGCGGCGCCGCCCGCACCCGCTCCGGCGGTCCCGTGCCTCCCGTCCCGGATGCCCGCCGCCCCGGACGACGCGCGCCACCCGGAGCTCCGCGGGCTGAACCCCGAGCAGCGCCGGGCGGTGACGACGCTTGAGGGGCCGGTCCTGGTGCTGGCCGGGGCGGGCAGCGGCAAGACGCGCGTCATCACCCACCGGATCGCCCACCTGATGGCCCGCGGCGTCGCCGCGCGGCACATCCTCGCGATGACCTTCACGAACAAAGCGGCGGGGGAGATGCGCGAGCGGGTAGGCGCCCTCGTCGGGCGCGAGGCCGCCCGCGAGCTGACGGTCGGGACCTTTCACAGCTTCTGCGCGCGCACCCTGCGCGCCCACGCGTCCGCGCTCGGTCTCCCCGCGCGATTCGGGATCTGCGACGAGGGCGACCAGCTCTCCGCCGTGAAGGGCGCCCTCCGCGACCTCCGCATCCCCGAGGCCCATCTCCACCCCCGCGTCGTCCTCTCCCGCATGTCGCTGGCCAAGAATCGGATGATCTCGTGCGAGCAGTACCGGACGGACGCCGCCGACGACTACGACGTCCTTATCGCCCGCGCCTGGGCGCGCTACGATCAGCGTCTCCGACGCGCCCACGTCCTGGACTTCGACGACCTCCTCCTCGAGATGACGCGCCTCCTCCGGGAACATGCGGACATCCGCGACGCCCTCCGCGACCGCTTCCGGTTCATCCTCGTCGACGAATACCAGGACACCAACGGCCCCCAGTACGAGATCGTCCGCCAGATCGCGGAGCGCCACCGCAACCTCTGCGTCGTCGGCGACGACGACCAGTCGATCTACGGCTGGCGCGGCGCGGACATCCGGAAGATCCTGGGGTTCGAGCGCGATTTCCCCGGGGCGACCGTCATCCGCCTCGAGACCAACTACCGATCCGCCCAGCCGATCCTCGAGGCCGCCAACGCCGTCATCCGGCACAACACCGGCCGCCATGCGAAGACGCTCCGGCCCGCGGCGGGCGACGGGCCGCCAGTCCGGATCGTCGAGCTGGAGGATGAGGATCACGAGGCGGACTTCGTCGTCCAGGATCTCCTCCGCGACGTCCGCGCCGGGCAGGCGCGTCTCGGCGAGGCGGCGGTTCTTTTCCGCACGCAGGTCCAGCCCCGCGCCTTCGAGGCCCGCCTGCGGGCGAACCGCGTCCCCTACGTCCTCATCGGCGGCCAGTCCTTCTTCGACCGCAAGGAGGTCCGCGACCTCCTCGCCTTCCTGAAGCTCATGGCCAACCCCGCCGACGAGCTCTCGCTCCTGCGCATCGTCAACGTCCCCCCGCGCGGCGTCGGAGACACGACGATCGACCGGGTGCTCGCCTTCGCGACCCGCGAGGGGATCCCCGCCGGGGAGGCCTTCGACCGGGCCGCGGGCCTCGCGGGCGTCCCCCCGGCGGCGGTCGAGGCGGTCCGCGGCCTCCGCCGGCGCCTGGCCGATCTCGCACGCGGCGCCGCCGGCGAGCGCCTCCCGATCGTCGTTCGCGAGCTCGTCCGCGCCGTCGACTACCGCGCGGAGATCGACCGGTGCTACGCCGACCCCGTCGCGCGCGAGGCCCGCTGGGCCGCCGTCGAGGAGATCGCCAACTACGCGGAGAACTACGCCCGCGGCCGAGGCGACGCCACGCTCCGCGGCTTTCTCGACGAACTGAGCCTGACGGCGGAGGACGCGGAGGAGTCACCCGACGGGCCCCGCGACGCGGTCACGCTGATGACGCTCCACGCGGCGAAGGGCCTGGAGTTCCCGCGGGTCTACCTTGTCGGCGTCGAGGAGGGGCTGCTGCCGCATGAGCGGGCGATCGCGGAGGACACGGTCGAGGAGGAGCGGCGGTTGATGTACGTGGGCATCACGCGAGCGCGCCGCCACCTGACGATCACCCACTGCCGGTCGCGGGCGAGGCGCGGCCAGCGGCTCCCCGCCCGAAAGTCGCGTTTCATCCACGAGATCCGGGGCGAGAGCGCCCCGCCCCCATCGGCGCCGCCTGCGCCCGCGTGGGCTCCCTCCGCCGCCCCGAGGCCCCGCGGCGACGTCCAGCCCATCCGTCTCGGAGACCCGCTCGCCCTGCCGTGACGCGTTTCGCGCGTCCCGCCCGGCCGGAACGGCCGGGACTTGTTTCATTGCCCTCGACGCCTTCCCGCGATACACTCCGCACGGAGGCCCCGAAGGAGCAGCCCGCCCATGGCCGACCCGGACACCCTCAAGCGCGCGCTCAAGGCCTTCCGGAAGCGGATCCGGCTCACCCAGCAGGACGACGAGTCGCGCCTCAGCCACGGCGCCTTGACGCTGGGCGGGCGCTCCGCCATCGTCGGCATCCGCCCCCCCGGCGAGTTCCCACAGGACGTGTGGGAGGAGCTGGTCCGGCAGGGAAAGCTTCGCTACGAGGGTCACGGGCTCTACGCCCTGTCCGAGGACCAGGGGGCGCGCGAGTGACGATCGCCTCCCCGCGCGCGCCGCGTACGCTCGGGGTCGCTCATTGCCGATCGGCGCGGCAAGCCGCGGTCGTGCCGCCCGCCGGACCGTGAAGGCTCCCGCCATGCTCCCCATCGGACGCCGTCGCTTCCTCGCCTCGGGGGCCTGCGCCGCCGCCACCGCCGCCTGCTCGACCGCGCGCGGCAACCGCCGCCCCGCCGATCTCGTCGTCCTCAACGGCAAGGTCTTGACCGTCGACCCGCGCTTCTCCGTCGCCGAGGCGGCGGCCGTTCGCGACGGCCTCTTTTGCTTCGTCGGCTCGACCGGCGATGCGAAGGCGCTCGTCGGCCCCTCGACGCGCGTGATCGACGCCGGCGGGATGAGCGTCGTGCCGGGAATCATCGAGAGCCATCTCCACGCCGCCGACCTCGTGGTGCCCCAGGAGGCGCGGGACCCGTTCCGCACCCTCGGCACGATCGCCGAGATCCAAGCGTGGATCCGCGACAAGGCGGCGGCGACCCCGGAGGGAACGTGGATCCTGACGCTCCGCGGCTATCCGACCCGGCTGAAGGAGCGGCGGTTCCCGACACGGGCGGAGCTCGACGCGGCCGCGCCGCGCCACCCCGTCGTCTTCGACGGCGTCTACGCCCATGTGCTCAACACCGCGGCGCTCCGGTCCGCGGGCATCGCGCGCGACACGGCGGACCCGCCGGGCGGGCAGATCGTCAAGGGTCCGGACGGCGAGCCGACGGGCCTGCTCCGCAATGCCCGCGGCCTCGTCGACCGCTTCCTCCCGCCCCGCCCCGTCGCGGAAGAAGAGCTGCTCCGCGGTCTCGAGGCCGTCCACCGCCGCTACCTGGCGTGCGGCATCACGAGCCTCGTCGAGGGCGCCGCCAATCCGGAAGGGTACCGCCTCTACGGGAAGCTCCGCGCCGCGGGCCGCCTCGCCCTCCGAGCCGCCGTCACGGTCCTCCTCAGCCGCGATCAGGTCGCCGGCGGGGCGGAACAGGCCATCCGAGACCTCCCCGTGCGCCCCGGCGAGGGGGACGACTGGCTGCGGGTCGGCCCCTTGAAACTCTGGGTGGACGGCGGGATCCTGATCGGGACCGCCTACCTCCGGGAGCCTTACGGCCCCGGCGCCGCCCGGCTCTACGACATCCAGGACCCCGCCTACCGCGGGACGCTGACCCTGACGCCGGAGCAGGTCCGGGAGGGCGTCCGGGCCGGCCACCGGCTCGGATGGCCGATGTGCACGCATGTGACGGGCGACGCGGGGGCGGACCTCGTGCTCGACGCGGTCGAGGCGGCGGACGCGGAGCGCCCGATCCGGGACCGCCGGTTCACGCTGATCCACGCCTATTTCACGCACGCCGACACGGTCCGCCGCGCGGCCGCGCTCGGCGTCTGCCTGAGCACGCAGCCGGCGTGGTACTACAAGGACGCCGACGCAATCGCCGCGGCGCTCGGGGAGGAGCGAATGCGCCCGTTCGTCGGCTTGGCGGGCTGGGTCCGGGGGGGCGTGCGCGTCGCGATCAACTCCGACCACATGTTCGGCCTCGACTCCGAGACCGCCCTCAACCCCTACAACCCCTTCCTCACGATGGGCACGGCGGTCACGCGAAAAACGGAGGGTGGGCGGGTGATCGGGCCGGAGCAGCGGGTCTCGCGGGAGGACGCCCTGCGCATGATGACGACGAACGCCGCCGCGCTCACCTTCGAGGAGGATCGGAAGGGCTCGATCGAGGTGGGGAAGCTGGGCGACCTCGCGGTACTCGACGGCGACTTCATGGCCTGCCCCGAGGACCGGATCCGGGACCTCCGCGCGGTGGCGACCGTGGTGGGCGGAACGATCGTCCACGGCGGATGAATCGCGCGGCGAGAACGTCCGCCCCGCGCAGCGCCCGAAGCGCATCCGCGTCGCCCCGCGCCATCGCGGACGCCCGAGGGGATCCGCGCCGCGGCAGGCGTCACCCCGCCCCTACGAGACGGACCACGGCACGCCGTATTTCCGGCAGGGGTCAGAACCTTCGTCTCCACCACGTGCTCCCGGAGCCCCGTGAAGCCGCCCCGGCGCTCGACCAAGTCCAGCACCTTGTCCGCATACCTCTTCCGCAGCGACTCCCAGTCGGTCCCCGACCTCAGGTTCGGGACGGGCACCAAGACATAGATCGCCGAATGCCCGGGCGGAGCAAGGGAGGGATCGGTCGCCGAGGCGTTCTGGACGTAGATCGAGGGGTCCTCCGGCACGACCTGCCGCTCCGCGATCTCCTCCACGTTCTTCCGGTAGTCGTCGGCAAACCGGAACGGCAACGCCGCCTCTCAGGATCGCCCTGCCGTGCCGGCGCGTCCCGCCGGCAATCCGCGGGCGGATGCCACCCGAGTCTCCTGTGATCGCGCGGGCCGTGGTCACCTCACCTCCGGCGCGCCGTCGAGCTCGACGGCGACGACCGTGAACGTGGAGGGATCGGTCAGCCGCTTCGGGGCGGCGACGACGGAGGCGCCGTCCCTCAGGGCGACGGCCAGCGGCTCGCCGCTGTCGAGAACCCACGCCCTGACGACGCGGTTCGCCAGCCCCTTCAACTCGATCCCCGCCGCGGGAAGCGTCTGGAGGAAGATGTAAATCCGGTTCCCCTTCGCGGTGACGCGCCCCTCCGGGAGCGGCCCGCCGAACGGGCTGCGCGTTGTCCCGTAGATCGCCTCGCCGTTCGCCCTCATCCACGCCCCGATCACTTTCATCCGTTCGACAAAGGGTTCGGGGATCGTCCCGTCGGCGCGCGGGCCGATGTTGAGCAGGAAGTTGCCGCCCTTGGAGACGACATCGACAAGCTGCTCGATGATCCGCTCGCCGCTTTTGAGGGGGTCGGGACTCTCGTTCCAGCCCCAGCTGTAGCCAAAGGTCTGGCAGGTCTCCCAGGCGACGGGCCGCCCGGCCTGCCGGAGCGCCTCGGCGGGGATCTCCTGCTCCTTCGTGTAGAAATCGACGCCCGCGATCGTCCCGCGGGTCTCCCGCCCGAGGCGGTCGTTGACGAAGGCCAGCGGCCGCAGCTCCCGGGCCATGGCGAGGATCGCGTCGCCGCGCCACGCGTCCTTCGGGTGGTCCCATTCGCCGTCGAACCAGAGCCCCCAGAGGGGGTAACCCGTCAGCAGCTCGCGAATCTGGCCCTGCATCCAGTCGACGTACCGCGGGAAGTCGGCCGCGAAGTCGGGGTGGTGCCAGTCGAGCATCGAGTAGTAGGCGCAGAGTTTCACGCCGCCGCGCTCGCAGGCGTCGCCGAGCTCGCGGAGGAGATCGCGGCGGGCGGCCGCGAAGCGGGCGGCGGAGTAGACCGTCCCCTGCGCGTCCCAGAGGCAGAAGCCGTCGTGGTGCTTGGCGGTGAGGACCAGGTACCGGCAGCCCGTTTCCTTGGCGAGGGTTACCCAGGCGTCGGGATCGAACCGCGCGGCGGTAAACCGCTCCGCGAAACGCTCGTACTCCCTTACGGGGATCTTCTCGTTGTGCATCACCCACTCGGCGAGCGTGCCCGGGCGGGCGCGGGCGGGGACGGCATAGAGGCCCCAATGGATGAAAAGGCCGAAGGTGGCGTCGTTGTACCAGCGGGCGCGCGCGGCGGCGGCGGCTTCCGGGGCGAGGCCGGCCCCGGGGGCAGGCGGCGGGCCGGAGCAAGCCGCGAGCAGCGCGAGCGCGGAAAAGCAGCAGATCCCGTATCGGGGCTCGCTCATCGCTCGGCCCGGCTCCAACCCATCGGGGTGGTCCGGCCCTCACCCCGCATCGCGTGCGCGGCCGGACAAACCCCTCTCACGCGCGTCATTCCGGGATCAGCCGCAGCGCGTCCGCCGCGGCCTGCCGGACGGCGGGGTCGGCGTCGGACAACGCCGCCGCCTCCAGCGCCTTCCGCGCCGTCTGCGCCCCGCCTCCGAGCGAACCGAGCAGCTCGGCCGCGACACGGCGCGCCCGGACGTCGTTGTCCTTCAGCGCCCGCACCAGCTCGGGCGCCGCCGCAGGGCCGATCCGCCCCAGGGCCTGGGCGGCGCGCGACCGGACATCCGCGTCGACATCCTTCAGGCAGATCACCAGCGCGGGCACGGCCGTCGCGGCCTCCGGGCCGCTCTGCCGCAGCGCAATGCAGGTCCGCCAGCGAATCCCGGCGTCCGGATCCTTCAGCAGGCCGATGAGCGCCGGGACGGCCGCCTTGCCGGCCGGGCCGAGCCGGGCCAGGATCGTGACGGCGACACGGCGGACGTCGGGATCCTCATCCCGCAGGGCCGTCGCGAAAACGGCCACCGATTCGGGGGAGGCGGGCTCGATGTCGCCGAGGGACTTGGCAGCCCAGCAACGGACCGCAGGATCGTCGTCCGCCGCCGATTGGCGGAGGGCCGGGGCGGCCGCATTTGCCCGGGGTCCGATGGGGCCGAGCACATAGGCCGCGGCCCGCCGGATCTCGACGTCCGGGCTTGTCAAGGCCTCGACGAGCCGGGGCACGCCGGCGGCGCCGATCCGGCCGAGGGCGAACTCCGCGCGCCAGCGAATGTCCGGGTCGGGATCGGCGAGGTCCCGCAGCAGGCCGGGGACGAAGGGAGCCGCCGCCGCGCCCGACGCGGCCCAGCCCATGATCGCGCGCTTGCGGTTCTCCATCGGGTCGGCATCGGCGTAGGGATGCTCCCCGGCGGCCCGATCGGCGGGGGCGAGAAGGGCGACCGCCAGCAGGAGGAGCGATCGGCGCACGGGCGGACTCCCGGGTGACGGATGCGGTCCCCGCGGATTATAGGGCGTGAAGGTGGGGACGACAACAGGATCCAGGGGAAACGGAACCGGCGGCGGACGCCGGATCGGCGCCCGCCGCCGGTGAAGCGGCGGACTCGTCCCGATCGCGCGCGGCTACTTGTGCGGGCTGGAGTAAACGATGCCGCGGGTCGCGCGACGGAGGAAAAGGATGGCGAAACAGGTATCGGAGATCTTGTCGCCGAGGTCGGGATCCTTGCCCCAGGACCCGTCGCCGTTCTGATTGCTAAGCAGCCACTCGGCCCCCTCGCGGAACCAGGGACGGTCGCCGAACCACTCGACGCCGGCGCAGGAGCCCGCGCGCTCGACGGCATAGATCCAATAGTAGTGCCAGCGATCGGAGCCGCGGGGGTTGTTGCCGAAGCCCAGATTATCGCCGAGCCATTTGAGGGCCTTCTGGATCCGGATGTCTTTCCACGGTTCGTTGTTGCCCTTGGCGCGAAGAATGATGGACAGGGAGCTCACCCCGCCGGCCGTCATGCTGCCGTAGCTGCCGTCGCCGTGAGTCTTGTAGCACCACCCCCCGTCGTTGTTCTGCTCGGCGGTGAACCACTTCTCGGCGGCGGTGAAGGTGTCGTTGGGGGGCCAGAGCCCGACGGCCATGCCGGCGGCGAGGCCGAGAAGAGCGTACTGGGAGTTGGAGTTGTCGTTCCCCTTGCCCCAGCCGCGGCGGGGGATGATGGTCCGGGCGCTCGTGTTGAAGCCGGCGGCGGTTCCGCTGACGTGCGAGCCTTTGCCGCCGCCCGTGTAGGTCTTCGGGTCGAGCGTGGGGACCGTGTTCTTGGGAAGCTGGACCTTCTCGCTATAGCCCCAGTGCCCTTGCTGGTCCTGGTTGTCGACGAGAAATTGGATGCAGTTGCGGATGTGCCCCTTGAACTTCTCGGGATCGTACTTGCTGAGGGCTTGGGCGCGGATGGCCGTACCGTACGTGTGGGAGAGTTCGTAGTCGCAGGTCTCCTGGGCCAACTTGATCATGGCGGGATCGCCGGCCGTGGTGTTGCCGGCATGGAGGAGGGCGTAGAGACAGATCTCCTTGTACGTCTGCCCCTCGTGCAGGTGATATTTGTCGGCCAGAGGCGGCAGGCCGCCGTTGACGCGGTCCATGAGCCACTTCCCGCCCTTGATGCAGGCGGCGTCAATGCGGTTCTGGTCGACGCCGGGGGCGGCGCGTGTGGGGTCGTCGGCCCGGGCGGCGCCGCCAACCGCCAGGACGATTGCCCAGAGCGCCGCGCGACGGGTCTTTCGCATACCGGACTCCTTCCGAGAAGGGCCATGGGGGGCCCTATATATACACGCGGGGCGAGTCCCGTTCAACCCAAACGGCCCTTGCCCCGCCCACGCCGCGCCCCCGGCGATTGCTTACTTGCCCGAGTAGACGATCGAGCGGGTCGCCCGGCGCAGGAAGAGGATCGCCCAGGCGGTATTGCAGATCTTCTTGCCGCCGCCCTCCTTCCCCCAAGAACCGTCGTCGTTCTGCTGGCCGAGGAGCCAGTCGGCCCCCTCCTTGAACCAGGGGCGATCGCCGAACCACTCCGTGCCGGCCGCGGAGCCGGCGCGCTCGACGGAGTAGATCCAGTAATAGTGCCAGGCGCCCTTCTGGGGATTGGTGCCGAAGTTCAAATTGCTGCCCAGCCACTTGAGGGCCTTCACCACACGGATGTCCTTCCGGGGCGCGGTGTTCCCTTTGGCGCGAAGGACGATGGCCAGAGAGCTCACGCCGCCGGCCGTCATGCTGCCGTAGCTCTTGTCCCCGCGCTCCTTGTAGTTGTAGCCGCCGTCGTCGTTCTGGCAGTCGGTGAGCCACTTCTCCGCCAAGTCGAGACAATCCTGGGGCGGGTAGAAGCCGCCGGCAATGCAGGCGCCCAGACCGAGGAGAGCGTACTGGGTGTTCGAGTTGTCGTGGTGCTCGCCCCACCCGCCGCGCTTGAGGACGGTGCGGGGCATCGCGGTGGTGTTCCGCCCGACTCCGCCGCCGGAAAAGATATCCGTCGGCCCGCCCTTCGGGCCCGTGTAGGTCTTGGACGTGTCGGGCGTGACGGTGACCGGCGCCGCCTTCGGCAGGCTGACCTTCTTCCCGTAGCCCCAGTACCCCTGCTGGCTCTGGTTGTCAATCAGGTACTGCGCGGACTGGCGGACGTGGTCGGCCATCAGCTTGGGATCGTACTTCTGCAGGGCCTGGGCGCGGATGGCCGCGGTGTAGACCTTCTCCGGTTCGCGGGACTGGACGGTCTGGAGCAGCTTGACGATCTCCGGTTGTTTCGGATCGGCTCCAGCATGAAGGAGGGCATAGAGCGCCAGCTCCTCGGTGGTCTTCCAGTCCGCCTTGTCGTCGTAGCCGGGCGTCTCCCCGTCCGCGGCCTCCTTGATCAGCCACTGGGCGCCCTTGGCGATGGCCTCGTTGATGGCCTTCTGGTTAACGCCGGGCGGCACCGGCTCGTTGTCCTGCGCCCGGAGGGCGGGGGACGCGAGCAGGGCGGCGGCGAACAGGGCACCGCAAACGGCCGACGGCCGGATCGCGCGCATGACTTCCTCCTTTCGAGAGACCCACCGGATCACCGGGCGCCCGCCCGGAAGCTCATCGCCACTTCAGCGGGCGTCAGCGCCCGGTTGTAAACGGCCACGAGCCGTATCTCGCCGCGCCAAGGCTTGCGGCCCTTGGCGTCTCCGGCCACCGCCAGCCGGTAGCTGTCGTCCCAGGTCGAGAAATCCCCGGGCACGACGTGCTCGGCCCGCCGCACGCCGTCGAGGTAGAGGGCCCCTGCCCCGGAGGCGGCGCGCGTGTAGACCACGTGGACGGGACGGTCGTATGGGAGGGGGCCGCGGGCGGCCACGGCCGCCCCGATCTCGCGCGTCTTGCCGGTGCGCAGGTGAAAGGCGAACGTCTCCGGCCCCGTTTGCTCGAGCAGGAAATTGATATTGAAGGGGTTCGAGGCGAGGGCCACGACGTACCCGCCCCCCCCGCCCGCCCGCTGCTGCACCCAGGCCTCGACGGTCAGCTCGCGGGAGACCTTGCAGGCCCGGATGATCTTCGTCGCCGCGTCGGGCGATGCCACAATCGTCGGGTTGTGTACCAGAAGGGAGCCGGCCAGCCAGCTGGCGGCGTTGGGGTTGGCGATGCGCAGGGGGATCGGCTTGCCGGCCCCCGACTGGTCGAGCACAAACAGGCCCTGCCCCTCGGCGAAATCGTACAGGGCGATCAGCCCGGCGTCCGAGCGCATCGGCCTCGACATCAGCGGTCCGCCGGGTGCGGTCGTGGCAAACTCGCCGGCGCGCACCTCGATCACCGCCCCGTCCTGCCGCCGCGTCATCCGCACCCGCCCTTCCAGCACCTCGAGGTGGGTCCGATCCTTCTCCGCCTCCAGCGTGAACCGGGTTCCCAGAACGCGGACCTCGGCCTGGCCGGTGACCAGCAGGAGGGGAAGGCCTTCGGGCTGTGGGACGGCTTCGACCGCCAGCGCGCCGTCGCGCAGGAAGACCTTCTTCGCGATGCCGAGATTCTCGCCCGTCCCGTCGCCGGTGTGGGTCGAGAAGGCGACCGATGTGTCCGGACCGGCCTCCAGCCGACAGCCGTCCGGGTAACAAATCACGGCCCGCCCTTTTCCCTGGACCTGGACGGCGTCCCCGCGCACCAGGCCCACGTCGCGGGCGGCCGGCAGGACCTTCCGGTTGTTGGGTCCGCGAAGGATCTGGACCTTGCCCGAAACGGCCTCGACGCGCGCCAGGACGGGCTCGGCAACGGTCCGGATGACCGGCGGCTCGGCCGGGACCGGGGGGGCGACCTTCTCGGGCGCCGCCGGCGGGGCCGACTCCGGAACGGCGGCGACCGCCGGGGCGGCCGCGCCCGGGGACCGCTCCGGCTCCGCGAAAGGCGGCGGATCCTCCCTCGGCAGGTCCGGCTCGCCCGGATCCGCGTACGCCGGACGGACGGGTGAAGCCGCATCCGCAGGCCGGCGGGGAACGACCCGCACTTCGCGCGGCTGCGGTCGCGCGCTGTACGCCCCCCCGCCGGCGACCGGCCCCGTCACGGTGGCCCCTCTCCCGGCCAAGGCGAGAATCACCCCGATCACGAGGGCGACCCCGGCCGCCGCGGCCAGCCCGGCGGCCGCGATGCGGACGCGGCGGCGGACGGGCGCGGGCGGGATGGCCGCCAGCAAGCGATGGCTCGACGCCGGAACCAGCGGAGGCTCCGCGGATGGGGCGGACGGGATCGGCCCGCGGACAACCTCCGCCAGCAACAAACGCTGACGACAGAGATCCGAAAGCTCTCCGACCCACTCGGGTCGCAACGCGAGCTCCCGTTCGACCCGATCCCGCGACTCGGGATCGAGCTCGCCATCAACGTAGGCCAGGAGGTCTTCCGGAGTCATGCTCGGGTTCCGACTCAACCGGGCTCCGTTCGCAGGGCCGCGCGCACGCATTCCAGCAGCGCCAGGCGGACGCGGAACATGCGCACCTTCACCCACGCCAGCGTCCGCTTCATGAGGTCGGCGATCTCGGCGTATTTCAGGCGCTCGGAAAAATGGGCCCGGATCAGCTCCCGGTCGGCCTCCCCCAACCTCCCGAGACATCCCTGCAAGGCCTCCCGCTCCCGGTCCCACGCCTCGTCGCCATACCGCTCGTGATCGAAGAGCAGCAAGGCGTTGTCGTGCAGAAATTTCGACGCGTCGTGGGCGATCCGTCGCCGGTCCCGCTCGCGAAACCAGACGTGCCGGGCGATGGAGACAAGCCATCCCCCGAAATCGGCCTCCGGGAAATACTGGTCCCGCTTCTGGAACGCGATCAACAGGGTCTCCTGGACGATATCCTCCGCCAGACTCAGATCCCGGCAGCAGGTGAACGCATAGGCGGTCAGGGACCTCCGATGGCTTTCACACAGCCGCTCGAATTCCCCGGCGTCCATACCACAACCCTCCTCGCTGTACAAAAATCCTCCACTCAATCGGGAAGGTTACACGAATATTCGATGGGTTTCCACGCCTTCTCAAGCCTTGGAGACTTTCGGGAAACCGTCGAGACGACCGCCCCGGCATGGGGCGGGGGGGGCGCCCCGGATGGGCGCAACCTCAACTCTTTCGCGCCAGCGTCATCCGGCCCGCAACCTTGATCATGCGAAATCGGTGCAGGACTCGCTCCGCCTCGGACTTGGAAACGTCCTTGAGCACGGGGATCATGCTTCGGGTGGTCAACTCACGGGCCTCCTCCTCCGAGCACTTCCGGACCTCGCAGATGAGCTTTACGGCCTGTGCCCGCTTCTCCTCGCTCGAGATCTGCGAAAGAAAGACGTTGAAGGACTCGTGCCCGGCCGGTCGCTCCTGCGCCTCATCGGCCGCCTGCGGAAGACCGCTGGGGACCTCTACGAGACGGTCGGCCGTTTCTGCCGCCGGACTCTTCGGGGCGGAGGCGGGCGGCACCGGCAACCGGGACGAGGAGTCAGGCGGGGCCGACTTGACGGACGCCGGGATGACGGCGGCAGGAGGCGCCGGCGGGACCGGAGCGGGAGGAGCCGCTTTGACCGGGGGCGGGGCGACGACCGCCGGGAACGCGACCGGAACGGGCCGTTGAACAGGGGGCGTCGCGGGGGGAACGCCGAGCCCGGCGGAGGGAGGCCTTACCGCGGACGGGATCGGGAATCGGCCGGTCGTCCCCGTCGAGATCCGTACGGCGGCTGGCACCGTGGGCATCGGACGGCGTGCGGGCGCGTCGGGCGGCGCCGTCGCCGGGGGCAGGGCGCTTGAATCGGGAGCCACCGGCGCGAAAATCGGCGGAAGGGATCCGCCGCCCGAACTTGCGGCCCTCACCGCGGGCGGCACCGGGAACCGGCCGGTGGTCCCCGTCGAGATTCGCACGGCCGCGGGCACCGTGGGCATCGGGCGGCGCGCGGGCGCGGCGGGCGCTACTGGAGTCGGGGCGGCCGGAGCGGCGGGGACCGCGGGAGCCGCGCCCGACTGCGGAAGACGCGTTGTGATCGTCGGGACCCGGGAAGACGACTTCGCCGCCCGGGCGATCTCCTCGGCCGACAGGCGCACCGTCGGCGAGACGAGGCGCGCGGCCGGACGCGGGATGCCGGCGTGCGGCGGGCCCGCGGGGGGCGGCGCGGGGGATGGCGCGGGGGCCGGCGCTTCCGGTTGTTGCGGGTACAACTGAGGAAGCCCATGAATGACCTGAGGTCCCGCGCCCTGCGGAGCAATCGGCTCCGGGGCGCCCTTCAGCTTGAGCACCACCTCCTTCGGCTTCAGCAGGGAGAGCGGGGAAGCGGCGAACTGGGCCGCCGCCGGCTTCTCCGCCGGCTTCTCCGGCGGCTTCACGGGGGCTTGCTCGGGCAGGGCGGCTGAAATGCCGGCCGGCGGCGGCGGGGCGACCGGGACCGGGGTCGGTTTCGCCGGCTCCGGGACGGAACCGGCCGCGATCGAGGGGCCGACCGCTTCCGCTGCCGTCTCGTCTTCCCTCTCCGGCTCTAACTCGATGTCCGGCTCGATGGGAGCCGCGGCCACTTCCGACGTCGCTCCCGCAACGGGAGCCTCGGCTTTTCCCTTCTCGGCCGCCGGGGCCTCGGCCTCCGCCTGTTTTGCAACTTTCGCTTCCGCCTTTTCCTCGACGGTCGCCGGAGCCGGGGCTTTTTCCTCATCCGGGATCACCGGTTTCGACCCCGGTTCGGCAACCGCCTCCGGCGCGCCGGCCGGAGCCGGCGCCTCTTTCGCTTCCGCGGGGGTCGGAACCGCTGCCGCCGGTCTCTCCTCGGCGACGTCGCCCGCGGCGGCCGGCACGGCGCCGCCCGGGGGTTCCAGCCCCGGTTCGAGGGGGGGGGCGGGAGCCGGCGCGTCCCCGGCGAGGGCCGCCTCGACGCGCGACGCGGACTTCCGGGACAGGGGGCGCGCGACGACCGGCCGCGCCGCCGCACGTGCGCGACGCTTGCCCAGCTTCCGGTAAATGAAGACGCGTTGACAGCATTTGCAGCGGACGATGTGCTTCCCCGTGTCCAGCGTCTCCTCCTCCACGTCCGCCCCGCGCAACGCGTCGAGCACGGGCTGAAGCTGGACGGACGACGCGCCTTCGGTCAGCTTCGGGCGGACCGGCCAGTTCACCTTCGGGATCTTCGGGTTAGGCTCGAGGGTAATCTTGAACTCGAGTCCCGCCCGAGAGACCTCGTGGAGCCTCGGCCGGATCGCCTGAAGTTCGGCCTTGGTGACGTCGGTCAGGAACCGGATGGGGGCGCTCTTGACGATCTGGAGGGCGACCTCGGGATCGACGTTAAACGCCTCGGCGAGCCGCGCAGCGGCGGTTTCGCGCGACGCGACCGGCACGCGGACCACAACGAGGGTGTACGTCTCGGCCGTCTGCGTGCTCATAAAGCTGGCCCCGTCCCGCAGGCCCCCCGACCCTGGACAGGGAGGATAGTGTATCAGCGGGGGCTTCGGGCGGTCAAGCGATCCGAAGAGCACCCCGCGTGGCAGCCGCCGGGGCGCGGGATCCACGGGTCGGATCCACGGCGAGACGGGCGCGCGGCCGCTTTCTCATTTTCCGCCGACGGCAACAAGGCGGGTAAACGTCCGGACCAGCATCCGGCCCCCGACGACGGCGGGTGTGGCGTAGGACCCCTCGCCCGCCGGGTTGCGCGCCAGGACCTCGAATCGCTCCGAAGCGGCCAGCACGACAACCTCGCCCGCCTTCGAAATGTTGTAGACCCGGCCGTCGACGCACACGGGCGAGGCGAAGTACTCCCCGCCGACGCGCTCGCTCCAAAGCACCTCGCCCGTGGCCGGGCGCACGCACTGCACGATCCCCCCGTCGCTCCAGAGGAACAGCAGCCCGTTCGCCACCAGCGGCGTGGGGACATAGGGAACGGACTTCGTCAGCGTCCAGGCAATCGCCGCGTCGCCCGGCCTCTCCCGGGTACCGGGGCGGACGGCGACGACGGAGTGCCCCTTGCCCCCCTCGCCGCAGGAGGCGACCACCAGCCCCCCGGCAACCGTCGGCGAGCAGACCACGCGGAGCGGAAAGGCCTTGTCCAGCTCCCAGATCAGCTTTCCCGTTCGCGGGTCGAGCCCCGTGAAGCCGTGATCCTTGCCGGCGTAGATCAGTTGGGGCGGTTCCGCCGGGGGCTGGAAGAGGCAGGGCGTCCCGTACGACGCCTTCACGGACTTTCGCACGTGCGTCCACGCCGTCTTCCCCGTCTTCGCCTCCACCGCGAGGATGAAGCTCTCCTTCCCCTCCTTTTCCTCCGTGTCGTTCGGCAGGATGACGAGATCCTCCCAGACGATGGGCGAGGCGCCGCCGCCATGCTGAGAGGCGTAGCGCCCGATGTCCTCGCGCCGCCAGACCTCCGCCCCGTCGTGCCGGAGGGCGAGGAGGGTGACCTGCGCGGGCGTCGTCCATGTGACGTAGACCCGCTCCGCATCGACGGCGGGCGTTGCCGACGCGTAGCTGTTCATTTTGTTCATGGGATGCGGTTGAGAGTCGTACTCCCGCTTCCAAAGTATGCCGCCATCGGCGGCCTTCAGGCCCAGGACGACACGCTTCGCGGTGGCCTTGTCGCCGCACGTGACAAAGACCCGGTCGCCCCACGACACGGGGGAGGAGTGGCCATGACCGGGCAGGTCGATTCGCCATGCGACGTCGGCCTCGGACCACGAGACGGGGATTTTCGCCCCCTGCGCGACGCCGGCTCCTTCGGGACCGCGGAAGCGGGGCCAAGCGGCGGGAGCGGCCGCCGGAGAGGACTGGCCGGCAGCCAAGAAGACGATCGGCAAACAGGCGAGGGGTCTCATCTGAAGCTCCTGACGCCTTCGTATGCCAAACGGGCTTTCGTGCACTTTTACATAGGATCGCGACGGGCTGATTGCAAGACTATTCGCCGCGCCAGCGGACCGGGCGGGAGACGCGCCGATGAACAGACGGGCCTGCAAAGGGCTCCTCCTCCTGTCGACCCTCGCCCTGGCTCGGCCCGCCGCTCCGGAGCCGGCCCGGCGACCGGCACCGGAGGCGGAGGAGGTTCGGGCGGCCGCCGCGATCCCGCTCGACGCTCTCGGCAACCGGCGTCTCGCCGCCCGGGGGCTCGTGGACATCACCGCCCCGCCCTTCGAGGCCGACCCGACCGGCGCGCGGGACTCCACGGCAGCCCTCCAGAAGGCGATCTTCTTCGCGCGCGAGCGGCAGATGGCGGTTTATCTCCCCGCCGGCACCTACCGGGTGTCGGACACCCTCCGATGCCCGCACGGGAACGGCGATCCCTCGTCCGGCCGGCTCCGAGGCCGCGAATGGGCCTGCGTGCTGCTGGGATCGCGGTCGGGTCCGGCCCGCCCCCGCGTCCTCCTCGCGCCGCGATCCCCCGGTTATGCCGATCCGGAAAAGCCCAAATACGTCGTCCAGTTCTGGTCTTGGGCCTGGACGGAAGGCGAGGGCCCGCCTCAGCACCAAGACAACATCAATATGAACCAGATGTGGGTCGGGATCGATCTGGTGGTCGGCGAGGGCAACCCGGGCGCCGTCGGCATCCGCTGTCGCGGGGCGCAGGGAACCGGCATCCAGGATTGCACGATCGACGCCACGCATGGACTTTGCGGCCTCGCGGGGGGCGCCGGATCGGGCGGCGGCCACTACAACGTGACGATCCTCGGCGGCCGGATCGGGGCGGATCTCCGCGAAAGCCAGCCGGCCCCGACGATCGCCGGCTTTCTCCTTCTGGGCCAGTCGAAGCATGCCCTGCTCTATGACGGCCGCCAAACCCTGACCGCCGTCGGGTGCCGGATCGAGATGGACGGCCCGGGGCCGGCCGTCGTGGCCGGGTCGGAACGCCCGTGGCTCCCCAACGGGCAGGTCTGCCTCGTCGACTCCTCGATCGCGTTCCGCACGCCGGGGGAGAACACCGCCTGTGCGGGCTCCAGCAGCCTCTACCTGAACAACGTCTACATCAAGGGCGCACGGTTTCTGACCTCCAGGACGGAGCAGGGCGCCGCCTTGAATCCCGACACCTGGACCTGCGTGAAAGAGGCCGCGTACGGGCGCCCGCCCCTCGCTTACCCGCCCAAGCCGAAGGGCGGATATGGACCCTTCACCTACGCGTCCCCCCTCTATATCGACGGGGCGCGATCGACAGGAGACATCGCCGACATGACGAGCAAGGCCCCGCCGCCGGATCTGGCAACCCGGCACGTCTGGGGCGACAACTTCCCCTCGTGGGAGCAGCCGGACGCGGCCCACGTCAAAGATCCGCCTTTCGGGGCGGTCGGAGACGGGAAGACCGACGACGCGGCGGCGATCCAGCGCGCCATCGACGCCTGCGACACCGTGTTTCTTTCCAAGGGACGCTACGCCGTGTCGAGAACGATCCGATTGAAGCCCCGGACGCGCCTCCTTGGACTCCATCCCAGCCTGTCCTGGATCGAGGCGAAGCCCGGCGGAGACTTCGACGACGCAACGGCGCCGCGCCCCGTCGTGGCCACCGCCGACGATCGGGACGCGCCGACCGTGTTGGCCTTTCTCGGGATTCTCGCCGGCGCCGACACGCCAGGGGCGTACGCGCTGGAGTGGCGCGCCGGCCGGCAGTCGATCTATCGGGCCATGGACGTCAAGCTGGTCCGCTGGGGACGGAGCGCGCCGACGATCGACTTCCCGTTCGTGCGCGTCGCCGGTCACGGCGGCGGGCGCTGGTACAACTTCTTCCAGGAAAGTTGGAAGGCGCAGGGGCCGGCGTACCGGCACCTCCTTGTGGAGGGGACGGCCGAGCCGCTCTGGATCTACCAGTGCAATCCCGAACACAGCCGGAGCGAGGCAAACCTGGAAATCCGGAATGCCCGGCACGTATCTCTCTTCGGCGTCAAGGGCGAGTACGAGCAGCCGATCGTGGTCGTGCGGGACAGCGACCACATCCGGCTCTTCGGATACGGAGGGAACGCGGCCGCGAAGGAAGGAAGGGCCCTCTTTGTTGTGAAGAACACGCCGAACTTCCTCGCCGCCAACCTGATCGACTCGCCCCGCTATCCCGGGGACGGGTCCCCCGAGCATTTCGCCGGCGAAGGCGTGGACCCGCGCCGATGGCACATGCTGCGGGAAGAGCCGGCGGACGGCCCGCCGGTCCTGACGCAGCCCCTCGATCGGCCCGTTTTGGTCCGCCGGGGACGGCCCCGGGAGGCCCCGTAGCGTCGGCCTGATGGATTGGGGTGCCAGCTACACACTCTACGAGACAGAGTGCTTGTCCTGCGCCGATCCGCAGCTCATGCCAAGATCGGTCCTGTGGGCCATTTCTTCAATACGAAAACGGCGCCGCTGGTCGCTTGGCAAAGGGCCGTTCTTCTCCGATTGATGAGAGGGAGAATTGTCCTGAACGACGGGTTGGCCGTCGCGGACGAGGGGAGGATCGCTTTTCGACCCGGAACTGGTTTCGTCGGCGGCGACAAGGCGTTTTCGGGGATATCTTGACGACCTCCCGGCGATCCAGATCCGCCGCGAACGGCATCCATCCATCGCGCCGTTCTCCCCGCCGACACCTGGCCACCGCCGACACCCCGCCCCCATCAGGCGGCGGGGCGGGCGCGGAGGGGGGACGGGACGCACCCTCTTCCTATCTCCCGCGGCGCGCCGCGCGCGCCGGGAGCTCGACCGGCGGGCGTAGACAGGAACGGCCGTTTCCGCGGCGCGCCGCGCGCGCCGGGAGCTCCCCACGCCCCTGACCGGCCGGTGTTTTGCCGCGCCCCGCGTCCCCCGGCGCAGCCCTTTCCCACTCCGTCGGGGGACCGGAGCAACGGCAGAGGGTGTATAAGCAAATCGCGTGCCACAATCTCAAGTATTGCACAAGTCGCTTTGCCAAATGGAGTTAAGACGAATCCGAGCCCCAGCGGGCTTCTCGTACGATGTTACTTATCGTAACATTGCCTCGCTCCTGCGCCCCTGTTCCAGTCCCCGCGTTGCATGGCAGGTTGACCGACCGCGGGCGGCACAGGCGTGCCGCCCCTCGCCTCCGAATCCGACGGCCGGCACACCGGATCCACGCACCAATCCGACGCGTCGGACTCCACCGGCGCCGCGTCCCGCGTCTCATGCTAAACCGTCTGCTTGACGGGATTCATTGGGGCATCGAAAAGTCCGGGGCAACTTGAGGCTGGCGTGCCCATTGACGGGGGGCGGGAAGCGGGCGATAATCTTGCGATGAAAGGCCGGGTCGTCTGGTCCTCGGATCCGTGCTGGAAGCCGCCGTGCAAGGCGTGCGGAAGGACCCCGTGCGCCTGCGGGACCCCCGCGGCGGAGGAGTCACCCGCCCGGCAGGCCGAGCCGCTCCGGCTCTCGTTCCGGCGGCTGGCGAAGGGAAGCGGCGTCACGCGCATCGATCGCCTCGCGGCGAACCCGAGTCACAAGGCCAACCTGCTCTCGCGCCTCAAGAAGCGCCTCGGCTGCGGCGGGACCGTGCGGGACGGCATCCTCGAGATCCAGGGCGACCATCGGGACGCCGTCGAGGCGGCGCTGCTCGCGGAGGGATTCCAGGTCAAGCGGGCGGGGGGATAGGCGGCACGGTCCGGTCAAGCGCCCCGGTGCATCCCGCCCGCTCAGCAAGCTCATGCACATCGATCCCCCCGATGTCCTGATCGTGGGAGCAGGCGCCTCGGGGCTCCTCGCGGCCACCCGCGCGGCGGAGCGGAAGCGACGCGTCCTCCTCCTCGAAAAGAACGCGCGCCCCGGCGCGAAGATCCTGCTCGCGGGCGGCGGCCGCTGCAACCTCACGCACGATACCGACGCCTGCGGGATCGCCGCCGCGTTCGGCCCCCCCGGCCGGTTTCTCCGCGCGGCCCTCGCCGCCCTCGGGCCCGACAACCTCCGCGACCTGCTCCGCGCCGAGGGGGTCCAGACGCTTGCCGACGCGAGCGGAAACGTCTTCCCCGCAAGCCAGCGGGCGTCCGACGTGCTCGACGCGCTGATCCGCCGCCTGCGCCGGGCCGGGGTTACGCCTGCGTGCGGAGAGCCCGTCACGAGCCTCGCGCGCGGCGCGGCCGGAGGCTTCCGCGCCGCCACCGCTCGCCGAACGCACACGGCGTCCCGCGTCCTGATCGCGACCGGCGGTCTGTCGTATCCCGGGTGCGGCACGACTGGCGACGGATACCGGTGGGCCGAGGCGTTCGGCCACACGGTGGTCCCGCCGCGCCCCGCGCTCGTACCGGTCGTGACGGACGCCCCGTGGGCGCGCGGGCTCCAGGGGATCGTGGTGAAGGACGCCTGCGTGCGCGTGGTCGATGCCGCGACGCCCCGGGCGGCGCCTCCCGCCGGCTGCCGCGGCGCGATCCTCTTCACCCACCTCGGCCTCTCGGGGCCGGCGGTGCTGGACGCCAGCCGGGCCCTGGGAGGCCGCCGCGCCCCCGCCACGCCCGCCCTGGAGCTCGATCTTCTCCCCGACATCCCCCGCGCGGTTCTCGAGGCGGCGATCCGGGACACCGCCGCGACCTCGGGCCGCCGGCAGCCCTCCTCCCTGTTGCCGGCTGCGATTCCGCGCCGCCTGCGCGACGCCCTCGTCGCGCAGGCCGGCGTCCCCGCCGACCGCCGCGCCGCCCAACTGGCGCGGGGGGACCGGTCGCGGCTCGTCGACGCGGTCAAGGCGCTCCGCGTCCCCGTCCGGAGCACGCTGGGATTCGCGAAGGCGGAGGTGACGGCGGGAGGGGTCGCGCTGGACGAAGTCGATCCGCGGACGATGGAGAGCCGACTCGTGCCGGGCCTCTTCCTCGCGGGAGAGGTGCTGGACCTCGACGGGCCGATCGGCGGCTACAACCTGCAGGCGGCGTTCAGCACGGGGTGGCTGGCGGGATCCCACGTGTGAGTTGAGAAGCCGCTCGATCGCCCCGGCCGGCGGCTACCACCGGTGACCGAGGCCGAACAGGAACTGCGCCCGCTGCGCGTTCCGCTCCAGCGTCTCGAGGCTGAGATCCACCGCAGGCACGTCGGCCCGCAGCTCCGTGGTGAGCACGGTATTCTTGCCCACCTGCCAGTCGGCCCCCAGCCCGATCCAAGGCGTGGTGACGGTCTTGCCAAGCCACTCGCGAAGCGGGTTTTCGGCCTCGCGGTCGACGTCCCGGAAGTCGAGGGTAACGCCGCCGCCGGCGTAGGGCCGGAACACCCCGCTGCGCCGCGCCCACCCCTTGCCCCCGAGGCGGATCTCGTCCACGGACAACAGCCGCCCCTCCGGATCGGAATCGAACGGAAGGACCGGCAGGTCGGCGCGAAGCCCCGGCAGGACGTGCGCATCCAGCGGCGAGAGGGAGAGGGTGCCGGGGGACCGGATGCCGACCAGGCCGACGAACGGGGTCGCATCGGCCGGCGGAGACCCGGGATCCGCCGGGCGGGCCGACCGTGCGGCAACCAGCAGCAGGATGGCGATCGCGCCGGCAATCCGTCGACACCGCATAAGCGCCTCCCCTCAAGCACTTTTTATTCTTAGATGACGTGGGCTCGAAGTCAAGACGAGACGCCCCCTCAAGAGGAGCGGGGCGGCACACCGGCGCCTCCCGTGAGGGGAAAGGGCTGCGCCGGGGGACGCGGGGCGCGGCCAAACACCGACCGGTCCGGGTCGAGGGGCGATCCTCACGATATCCGTGAAGGCCAATCCTTTGCTCCGAACGCCCCCCTCGTCAATCGGGCAGGAAGTTCCATCGCCGGGCATCCCGCGACGCGGGCGGTCACGCCGCCGGCGGCATCGCGTCTCGCGCCCGGAACATCCGCCAGACGAGCCACCCGCCGAGGGCGAGGCCGGCGAGCATCGCGAAGGACGCCGCCAAGCGGAAGAGGAAGGCGATAGTCCCGGTCCACGGGAGGAGCCCCATCGCGCCCAGGAGATAGTTCCAATCGTGCAACAGCTCGGCGCGCCCGAACGGGTTGGCCAGGGGGATCGCCACGGTGACCGCGTCGGCGGCATACCAGCCGCAATAAAAGAGGTTGGTCGAAAGCCAGCCGAAGCAAGCGGCGATCCCGAAGAAATCCCCCTGTCGGTAGAACATCCCCATCGAGAGAACGGGCACGAGGCACTGGAGGATTGTCCCGCCGGCCACCCCGAGGAACTCGCCCAACCAGATGAAGAGGGGATGGCCGAGCTCGTGGATGCCGAGGTTCAGGCCGAAAAAGAGGCTGTGGTAGCCCTCGTCGGCCCAATGACGGACGAGAATGTAGGCGAACCAGACGAGCAGGGGCAGGCGGACCGCCCCCGACCGGCCGGCGCACCAGGCGTCGGCCCTGTCACGCAAGCGGACGAAGGGGGAGACGGGGGGCTCGACGACGCGGGCGATGGGGACGGCGGCCGCGACACCCGCCGGCGCCAGCCGCCCGCGGCAGCCGGGGCAGAGCCTCCGGCCCCCGACGCCGGCCGGCCCCCCATCGTCGAAGCGCTCCAGGCAGCTTTCGCAAAGCGCTTGGACCATCGGCTTGCCTGCGGGATCCCGGAGAAACAGCCTTCCCCGACTCCTCGCACGCTTACGGGATCGAGATCAGCTCGACCTCGAAGACCAGCACCGCATGGGGTCCAATCAGCGGCCCCGCCCCCCGCTCGCCGTAGGCGAGCCCGGAGGGGATGACCAGTTGCCAGAGGGACCCGACCGGCATCAGTTGGAGGGCCTCGGACCACCCCGGGATGACGCCGCCGACCTGGAACTTCGCCGGCTGGCCGCGTTTGTGCGAGCTGTCGAATTCCGTCCCATCGATGAGCATCCCGCGGTAGTGGACCGTGACCGAGTCGGCGGCCGTCGGCGTCCTGCCGGAGCCGGTCTTGATGACCTTGTACTGCAGGCCACTGGCCGTGACGGTGACGCCCGCTTTCGCCTTGTTGGCCGCGAGGAAGGCCTCGCCCTCCCGCCGGTTCTTCTCGCCCGCGGCCTTCGCCCGTTCCGACTGCCGGGCGTTCAGCTCTTGCTGGAAGGTCATGAGGGTCGCGCGCTGCTCCTCCTCCGTCACGACGCTCCGCCCGTCGCAGGCGTCCCGGATGCCGCGGAGGAGGACGTCGGGATCGACCTCGACGCCCTGGGCCTTGAAGCTCTTGCCGATGCTCTGGCCGAGGGCATAGCTGAGCCGCTGCTTCGGCGTCTTGAAGGCGGGCTCCACGGCCGGGACAGCCGGAGGGACGGCATCCTCCGCAAGAGCCGGGACGGGAACGAGGCTTGCGAACAGGGCGGCCGCGAGCCGGATGGGCTTCATGATCTCTCCTTCGGCGGATGAAGGGGGAAACAGGGACGGGAACCGACCGCAGGCCGGCAGCGGGATTAAACCACGGCGGGGGCCCAAGCGAAACGGAAAACGCGCCGCGACCGGCGCCCCGGAATTTTCGACGACGCCCGTTGGCGGGACGCGGCCGGCGCATCCCTCTATCGGGTTGCGCACGACACGACCGTTCCAGGATCCCGCCTCCTTCGTGGAGAAACCCGCCATGCGACACCGCCTCGGAACCGACGTAGCCGTCCTGCTGGGGCTGGCCGCGAGCGCCGCCGGCTGCCGGTCCGGCGCGGACGCGCCGACGCCGGCAGCCCCGCCCGCGACGGCCCCCCAGCCCCTCCACGTCGCGCCGGCCGGCGCGCTTGTCATCGAGGCGGACCGGACGGGGGAGCCGATCTCGAAGTACGTCTACGGCCAGTTCATCGAGCACCTGGGGCGGTGCATCTATGGCGGGATCTGGGCCGAGATGCTCGAGGACCGGAAGTTCTGGTACCCCGTCACCGGCCACTACGCCCCCTACGGCGACAAGCCCGTGACCGTCCCCTTTCCCGTGGTCAAGGCATCGCCCTGGGAGGCGATCGGCGCGGTCACGATGTCGAAGCAGGATCCTTTTGTCGGGCAGCACACGCCGCGAATCCCGCGCGACGGGGGTCTCCGGCAGAAAGACCTCGGCGTGGTGAAGGGGAAGGCCTATGTGGGCTATGTCTGGTTGAAGGCAGACGAGCCGGGCGCCGGGCCGGTCGACGTCACGCTGGCCTGGGGCGACGGCGAGAAGGACCGCCAAACGGTGTCGGTGACGCCGGGGACGGAGACTTACACGAAGTCGCCGCTGGCCTTCACGGCCGGCGCGTCCACGGACAAGGCCGTCCTCGAGATTCGGACGCGCGGCGGGGCCTGCCTCGTCGGAACCGTCTCCCTCATGCCCGGCGACAACATCCGCGGCATGCGGGCGGACACGCTGGCGGCGCTGCGGCGGCTCGATGCGCCCGTCTACCGGTGGCCCGGCGGCAACTTTGTCAGCGGCTACAACTGGAAAGACGGGATCGGCGACCGCGACCGCCGGCCCCCGCGCAAGAATCCCGCTTGGACGGGCGTCGAGCATAACGATTTCGGCCTGAACGAATTCATGGACCTCTGCCGCGAGCTGAAGACGGAGCCGTACATCGCCGTCAACAGCGGCCAAGGCGAGGCAGCCTCCGCCGTCGAGGAGCTCCAGTACGCCAACGGGGCCGCCACCACGCCGATGGGGAGGCTCCGGGCGGAGCACGGCCACCCCGAGCCCTACGGCGTCCGGTTCTGGGGCATCGGCAATGAGATGTACGGCAAGTGGCAGCTCGGCCACATGCCGCTCGAGGCGTATGTGAAGAAGCACAACGCCTTCGCCGACGCCCTGCGCGCCGAGGACCGGTCCGTTCAGCTCGTCGCCGTCGGCGACGCCGGCAAATGGAGCGAGGGGATGATGACCCACTGCGCCGGGCACATGGACCTCATCAGCGAGCATTTCTATTGTCAGGAGAAGAAGGCCGACCTCGTCGCCCACGTCCGCCAGATCCCCCTCGCGATCCGCCGGAAGTGCGACCTGCACCGGAAGTACCGGCGCGAGTTCGAGTCGCTGAAGGGGAAGGACATCCGCATCGCGATGGATGAGTGGAACTATTGGTACGGGCCGCACCCCTTCGGCGAGCTGGGGACACGGTACTTCCTCAAGGACGGCCTCGGGATCGCGGCGGGGATCCACGAGTACGCCCGCAACAGCGACCTCGTCTTCATGGCCAACTACGCCCAGACGGTGAACGTGATCGGCTGTATCAAGACGACGAAAACGGCTGTCGCGTTCGAGACGACGGGCCTCGTGCTCATGCTCTATCGGCAGCGGTACGGCACCGTCCCCGTGGCCACCGCCGCGCCGGGACCGCTCGATGCCCAAGCCGCTTGGAGCGCGGACCGCCGGACGCTGACGATCTCGGTGGTGAACCCGACGGCCGCCCCCGCGGAGGTCCCGCTGGCTCTGCGGGGGGCGGCGCTGGCGGGCGGGGGAACGCGCTGGCAGATCGCGGGGCCCGACCCCATGGCGTACAACGAGCCGGGGAAGCCGCCGGCGGTCACGATTGAGGAAGCGGCCCTGACGGGCGTTCCCGGCACGCTGGCCGTGGCGCCGTACAGCGTGACGCTGTTCGCGCTGCGGGCGGAATGAGGCGGGCGCGGGATCCCGCATCCGGCCCGCCCCCGTCCATCGTTGTCACCGGCTCGCGATCCGGAACCCCGTCTTCCCGTTTGCCATCACGCGGTGAAAGGTGACGCAGGTCGCGCCCGGCCTCTGGGCCGCCGGCAGCGCGGGCAAGCGGGTCCGCAGCGTCTCCAGCATCTCCGCGACGAACGCCGGGTCCGTCCGCCCCGCATCGGGGATCGGCACGGAGGCCGGCGCGGTCTTCGCGTTCTGCCGGCATCCCACCACGCCCACCGCCCCCTTCCCCGGGTCCACGTGGAAACCGGTGTCGGGGTACGGTGTCCAGCCCAGGAGCAGCATCTTCAGGCCCGGGTTCTCGCCGCGGACCCGGAGGTGGGCATTGTTGGCGCTGATCTGGGAAAGGAGGACGCGCCCGCGGAAGCCGGCAACCTCGACCGGCGCGACCGCCCCCTCCGCCACGTTGTGCCCCTTCGCCTTGGCGGTGGCGACGTGGCCGCCGACGTAAGCGAACTCCCCGGCGTCGGTCAGGTGGAGGAAATGCTCGGGATTCCCCTCGTACCAGGTGTCGCGGACGAGAAGCCGGCCGCCTTTCTCGACCTGGTAGATCCGCGGGGCGGGATCGCCCCCGCCCCGGCTCGAGGCACCCTGGAAGAGACAGACCTGCGCGGCGGTCTTCGCCCCCTTCGCCGACCGCGGCCCGCCCGCGACCCGCATCCCGTTGTGGTCCGTGTTGTGCAGCGTCACGAGGGCCTCGTCGAGGCCGTCGAGCTCGAAGCCGTAGCCGTACCCAAGCCCCTTGCCCTGCTCGACGTGGATGCGGGCGCCCGGCTGGTCGGCGTTCTCGACGAGGATGGCGGTCGCGCCATCGGCCCGGCTTCCGGCCGCGATCTCGAGGTTGCGCACGGCCGCCCGGGAGGGGCCGGCGATGCGGATCACGGGATCGGCGCCGGCCCCTTCCAGCTTCGTCGCATTGTGGAGGCCGTCTCCGACGAGCTGCACATCGCTGCCGGGGGGAAGAACGAGGGGCTTGTCGATGCGGTACGTGCCCCGGGGCAGATGGACGACGGGGCGACGGCCGGCCTCCTTTGACGCGGCGTCGATCGCCTGCTGGATGATTTCGGCCTTCGCGCCGGCGGGGATCTCGATCACGGGCCGGGCGACGCGCGGGGGAGCGACCGCCGGGTCCGCGACGGCCGCGCCGGCCGGGACAGCCGCCGCCGCCCTCGTGTCGAGGTTCACGAATCGGACGTCCTTCGAGAGGATTTTCACGGGCGACTGCGCGGCGATCGCGTTGCCGACCATCACGAGCTCGCCGTTGTGGATGGAGGAGCCCATCTGGACGGGCGGCTTCGCGTCGGGGGGAAGGCCGGCGATGACGTTGTCGATCAGGAGGAACGGCCCGGGATTGCCCAGGAAGAGAACGGCCCCCTTGTCCTCCAAGGGCCTCGGGGACAGGATGACGTTGGCCTGCAGCGTGACCTGGGCGCCTTGCGAGTGGCCCCAGCCGGTCGAAAAGAACATCCGGGATCCGACGGAGACGTTCCGGACACAGGAGAAGTAACCGAGGTTGCCGATGAAGACGTCCGCGTCCGTCGACCGCCGGAAGACGCTCTCGTAAACGTGGAAGTTGCCGCAGCCGGGCTCGTTCGTCGCGCCGCGGCGGCAGTCCTCGAAGAGGCAGCGCCAGAACCACCAGTCGAGCGAGTTCCAGTTCTGCGTCAGGAAGCCCGCCTGGCTGCAGCGGAGGAAGCGGCAGCGGAGGACGGCGCACTCGGCTTGGCCCTGTGTCTCGTTGCGGCCGGCCTGGATGCCGACGGCGGCGTTCTGGAAGACGCAGTCCGAGACCTCGTTGGCGGTGGAAAACGCGTCCCCGAAATAGAGCGCAACCTTCGCCTTGCCGGCGCCGTCGAGCGTCAGCCGGCTGAACTTCGAGTACCACGCCCCCCACTGGACCAAGACGCCGTCCGCCGGGCCGTCCCAGCGGATCGTCGTCCTCGCCGGGTCTTCGCCGACCAGGGTGATGCCCGTGGACTCGGCGTGCTTCTCGCGGAGCGCCCGAAGCGTGCGCGTGACGCGATAGGTGCCGGGGGGAAGGTAGAGGACTTTCTGCTTCGCGTCCTGGGGGCGGAGGGCATCGAGGGCCTTCTGGAGGGCGTCGGTGTCGTCGGCTTTGCCGTCGCCCGCGGCGCCGAAGTCCTTCCGGAGGTCCAGCCAGCCGGCGAGGGGGCCGTTGAACTCGTCGGTCTCGACCGCTTCGCTCGCGGCCGCATTCGCGACCGGGGGAGGGATTGCGGCCTGGGCGAGCAGGGGAGGCCGCGCCGCCGGCTTCCGCCCCGGCGCGTCCATCGCCGCCACGGCAACGCCGGCGCCGGTGGCGGCCAGGAGCGCCCCGCCGCCGAGGATCGCCGCCGTCTTCAGCTTCGCCCAGAACATCATCTTCAGGACCCCCTCCGGAACAGCGGATAGGGCGCCCGACGCGGCGCCGGCCCCCGAGACCGCGGCGAGGCAGCCGGATACGAGCGTCGCGGGCGCGGCAACCGCCGCCTCCGCCCTCATCCCGACCGCGACCAGCGCGGCCGTCACGGCCACGCCGCGTCGCAGGAAATACGCCCGCATCTTCGCGAGCCCGTAGGCGAGCCGCTTCTTGACGGCCTCCTCGGAACAGCCGAGGGCGGCGGCCACCTCGCGCTGCGGGCGCCCCTCGAGATAGTGCATCACGACGGCCGCCTGCTGGGCGGCGCGCAGGCCGGCCACGGCGTCGTTCAGGTGCGGCAGCGCCCGCCGCCAAGCGGCCTCCTCGGCCGGTCTCATGGATCCCTCCCGTTCCCGCCGCAACCGGGCGGCGGCCTCGACCTCCCTGCGCCGCCGCCGCTCCTCCTCCCGGCGCATCGTGCGGACGACGAATCCGGCGGTACGGAAGAGCCACGGCCCGAGGGCGGAGGCGTCGCGGACCGAGGCCGCCTTGCGGGCGAGGACCACGAAGACGGCCTGGGCCGCGTCCTCCGCCCGCGCCGCGTCGCCGCCGAGCCCGCGCCGGCACGCGGCGTAGACCATCGGGGCGTGACGGTCCACGAGGACCCGAAAGGCCTCGGGCGAGCCGTCCGCGCGGAAACGGGCCAGGGCCGCGGCGTCGTCCATGGGCGTAGGATTCCTCACCTGTATACGGCCGCCGGCCGCGCGGGGGGAGGAGCTTTTCACGAATCACTGGACGGCAACACGACTGAGCGCATACCAGCCGTCTTCCCTCCGCCCCGCGATCGCCAAGCGGATGACGGGCTGCCTCGTGGCGGGGTCGAGGACGGCGACCGAGAAGTCATAGTCCCCCGGCGGAAGGTCCCCCGGAACCGCGAGCAGCTCCGACGCCTCGATCCTCCCCGGAAGCCAGCCTTTGACCGAGGTCTTCCCGACGGCCACGTGCGCGGTCGCGCGATCCGCCCTGGAGAGCCGAAATCCGAGCACGAAATCGCGGTAGGGCGGCGCCACGCCGACGTTCTCCCAGGTCATGGCGACGGGGGCGGAAGCGCCTCGGGCAACGGAGTCGGGGTGGCGGAGCGAGCGCAGGACGAGACGGTAGCCCAGTTTTCGGAGAAAGCGCTCGACCTCCGGCCGTGCCCCGTCGGGGATGGGCGCGGACTTGTTGTTCATGAGGCTGGCGTGCATGTCGAGGGCGTAGTCGAAGATGTACCGGATGTTCCACCCCTCGCTCTTCCATTTCCGCATGTCCCAGCAGCTCTCGAAGGCGACGGGAGCCTTTTTCCACGCATCGCCCGCCTGGGCCTTCTGGACCTGCTGGCGGTAGAGGTGCTCCATGTGGTTCCAGGTCTTCGAGAAGCCGCCCAGGTCGCCGAGACAGTCGGCGCGCCACCCGCAGCCGGCGCGGACGGCGTGGGTCAGCGGCTCGAGATCGCCGATCAGCATGACGCGGGGCGTGCGCGGGAAGGCCTTGCACCAAGCCTCGACGATCCGAAGGCGCGTCTCCGGCTCGGGCATCTTCACGCCGGTGCCGCTCATGTGCCACTCGCCCCAGAGGCCGACGGAGCCGATGTCGAGGGTGTCGATATCCGGGCTCCCGTCGTAGCGCCTCCCGAGCTCCTCGATGAGGCGGAAATGGGCCTTCTGGAAGAGGGGGTCCTCGAAGTCGGGGACCCAGAGCCTCGGCCCCGATTTCTGGTACTGGAACTCGAAGCCCCGGCAGCCCCGCTCCTTCAGCCACGCGGGCACGTACATCGGGCGCGAGTCGGTGCCGACGCACATGACGCGGAAGGAGAGACGCTGGCCGGCCTTGCGGGCGCGGGCCAGGAGGCTGTCGATCTTCTCGAAGTCGATCTTCCCCTCGGCCGGCTCGATCTCGTCCCAGTACCAGCGGATGTAGGCTGCGGCGGTGGGGATGCCGGCGAGGGCCTTGTCGTGGTCGGCGAACATATGGAAGGTCTGCCAGCCCATGCCGGGGTTGGCGAGCAGGTCGTCGATCTCCCTCGGCTGGACGACGATCTGGGCGCGGGCGGGGAAAGGCGCAAGGGCGGCGAGCGCGAGGACGAGAACGGCGGTGCGTTTCGTCATGGGAATCCCCTCCTGGGCGCATTGTCCGGATCGTTAGAACGCTTGGCAAGGGAAGAACACCCCCTCCAGGGGTTCGAACGCACCGCGATTCCGATACCCGTCCCGCCGGCCATCCGCCCCTCCTCCGCAGGGGTGACACGGGAAGAGACTTCTGTCATATTTATATGAACACCCAACTGGAACCCAGTCTGGAACCCCGCCATGACGCCCCGCCGCGCCGCGCTCGCCGCCGCCTGCGCCTCTGCCCTCGCCCTCCTCCCGGCCGCCGCCCCCGCCGCGGGCGCCCCCACGCCCCTCGTCTTCGAGGCCGAGGCCGTCTCGGGGCCTGCCGACGCATGGGAGAAGGACAAGGCCTCCGCATCGAAATGGAATCTCTGGAGCGCCGACGCCGACGCCGCGAAGAAGTGGTCCGGCGGCAGCGTCCTCCAGTCGCCCCCCGTGAAGGAGGACCGCGCGACGCCCGAGGACGGCGCCCCGCCTCTCCGCACGCGCATCGCCGGGGTCCCGAACGGGCGCTACGACGTGGTCCTCAAGATGGGCCGCACGCTCGGGATCTCCCGCGACGGCGGGAAGACGTGGTCGCGCCTCTCGGACGGCGCCCTGGGCGTGGTCGAGGTCCGGGACGGGTCGTTCGAGCTCTGGGTGGACGATCGGTACGCCCACCCGGGGAACCCCGGCTCCGCCTACTTCGACACGCTGACCTTCACCCCGCTGCCGGCGCCGGTCGTCAAGCCGCCGGTCCAGGGCTTCGCGGCGACGCGCGTGCGCGAGCGGCTCGACCGCGGACTCGTCGCCCTCCGCCGATCCGCCAAGGAGATCTACCTGTCGTGGCGGCTGCTGGCCGACGACCCGCCGGACACGGCGTTCCACGTGTACCGGACTGAAGGCGGCGGCACGCCGCAGCGGCTCACGATGTCGCCGGTGGCGAAGACGACCGACTTCTTGGACGCGGCGGCCCCCGAAGGGGCTTGCGCCTACGCCGTCCGCCCGGTCTCGAAGAGCGGCGAGGGCGCCGCCTCCCCGCCCGTCCCCGTCCCCGCCGGTGCCGCGCAGGATTACCTCTCGATCCCCCTCGACGCGGGAACGACGGTCCAGAAGGTCGGGCTCGGCGATGTGGACGGCGACGGGCGGTGGGACTACGTCCTGAAGACGCCCAACGAGAACATCGACCCGTACGAGAAGTACTGGCAGAAGAGCCCGAACACCTACGTCCTCGAGGCGCGGTCGCACGACGGCCGGCTCCTCTGGCGGAAGGACCTCGGCTGGGCGATCGAGCGGGGCATCTGGTACTCGCCGTTGATCGTGCACGACCTCGACGGCGACGGGAAGGCGGAGGTGGCGGCCAAGACGGGCGAGGGCGACCCCCGCGACCCGGACGGGCGCGTCACGTCCGGCCCCGAGTGGGTGACCGTCTGGTCGGGCGCGACGGGAAAGGAGATCGCCCGCGCCCCGTGGCCCGGCCGCGAGGTCCGGGGGGAGCCGCTCCCCTACAACTACGCCAGCCGGAACCAGATCGGGGTCGCCTACCTCGACGGGAAGACCCCGTGCCTTTTGGTCGAGCGCGGCACCTACACGGTCATCCAAGTGCACGCGTATCAGCTCCGGGGCGGGCGGCTCGAGAGACTCTGGGCCTGGGATTCGCTCGAGGAGCCAGACGCCCGCCGGTGGCGCGGGCAGGGCGCCCACACCCTCCAGGCCCACGACGTCGACGGCGACGGGCGCGACGAGGTCGTCCTCGGGAGCGCCGTCCTCGACGACACCGGCGCCGGCCTCTGGACCACCGGCCTCGGCCATCCCGACCACTGCTACGTCGGCGAGATCGACCCCGATCACCCCGGGCTCGAGATCTTCTACGGAATGGAGACCGCGCAGAAGACGGCCAACGGCCTCTGCGTCGCCGACGCGAAAACGGGAAAGCTCCTCTGGGGGCTCCCCGGCGCGACACGGCATATCCATGGCTATGGCTTCTGCGCCGACATCGACCCGCGCCACCCCGGCGCGGAAGTCTACGGCTGCGACACGGACGCCGAGAAGAAGTTCAACCGCGGCTGGCTCTGCACGGCGCGCGGCGAGGTGATCGAGGAGACGAAGGAGTTGACGTCGTGCCGGCCCGTCTACTGGGACGCGGACCCGCAGGCCGAGCTGGTGCAGGGGGCGCGGATCTCGGACTACCGGGGCGGCGACCACCCGCCGAAGCTCGCGGGCCGTCTGGTGCTGGTGGCCGACGCGATCGGGGACTGGCGAGAGGAGCTCTTCCTGACGCTGCCGGGGGAGCTGCGGATCTATTCGACGACGATCCCGGCGGCCGACCGCCGCGTCTGCCTCATGCAGGACCCGGTCTACCGGAACACGGTCGCCGCGGCGGCGCAAGGGTACTTCTACAATGCAATGCGAAGCACCCTGCCGTCGGCGGAGCCAGCGGGCGGGCATTAGTGAGGCGTCGCGGATGGCCCATGGCGAGGCGAAAGCATGGACGCTGCCGGCGGGCCACAGTCCCGACAACGACGATTCGGGCGACCACGTCGACAGGGCCTGGGCCGCACGCATCGCCCCGGAGCAAGACCGCGCGGAATGCGCGCTACCTTCGGACGCTCGCAACCGTACTCTCGACAATGATCCGGACCGCGCGAGTCAGGTCCTCCAGCGAATAGGCTCCCCCAGCGGCATTCGGCGCACCGACACGAGGCACGTGCACAAATCCGCGCGCCACGATCGCCTTGTCTTTCGACTCCGTCTTTGCCGCCATCAACCGGTAGAAGCACTCGTTGCAGAGATAGCCACCCGCGTCCTCCGAAACGCTCGCTGCAAGCCCGGCCTTCTTGAGCCCCGCCAGGATCGCATCCACGGGCAACTGCGTTTCAAACTGCTCAGCACCGCCCGGAACGATCTTCTCGCGCGGAGGGCGCTGACCCTTGTTGTCCGGCGGCTTGGCGGGGTGATACCCGTTGCGGGCAATCCGCTCCACCTCGATCAGTTCCCGGCCCTGCCCAAAACAGATCACGATGCCGGGGCGATGCTTGGCGATGGCATCCGCCAGCGGCCGGGCCATCTCGTCGTAGACGACGGGTAATTCGGCCGTCTCGATCCGATATCCGGCAAGGGTCTGTCCGGCCAGCGGCCTGAGCATCTCCCATGAAGGATTGTCCTTTGCCCCGCCAAAGGGCTGGAAGCCGGTCAGGAGGCAGACGGGCGCAGCTTCGGCCCACAGTGAACACGGCGCCAGAATCAACTCCAGAATCGCGGCGCAGATTCGACTGGAACGCATGCGCGCCCCCTTGGATCGCGGAAGACAACCGCCTTCGTTATAGCAACATTGCACCGCCCGCAGCAACCGCGACCCAACCCACGCCGCGATCCGACCGGATCCCGATCTGTTATATCCGCCCGCCCACGCCCTCAGGTTACCTCATACTCTGGGCTCAACAGAAAGTCATCTGAAACCCGAAGGATTGGGGTGACAGCCACACCCCCAGGGAGACCGAGGGGTTGTCATGATGGGCCGATCTGCAGCGCATGCCAGGGTCGGTTGTTTGCTCGAACGGCATCCATCCGTCGCGCCGTTCACCCCGCCGACACCCCGCCCCATCAGGGGGCGGGGCAGGCGCGGAGGGGGGACGGGACGCACCCTCTCCCTATCTCCCGCGGCGCGCCGCGCGCGCCGGGAGCTCCCCACGACCCTGACCGGCCGGTGTTTTGCCGCGCCCCGCGCCCCTCGGCGCGGAGGTGGTCGAGGAGGCCGTGGGGCTCTACCGCGCGGCCCGGCGGCAGGGCCTGACGGTACGCTCGTCCGTCGACTGCCTCATCGCGGCGTGCGCCCTGCGGAACGGCCTGACGGTCCTGCACCGGGACCGGGACTACCCGCTCCTGGCGAAGGTCTCCGGCTTGCAGCAGCGGGCGGTGTGACGCCGCCCCCCCTGGGGAAATCGAGGTCGTCGGCCGCTTCAGCGCGGGCCGGAACCGCCGACCAACCATCGGCCGAACTTGGATCCATCCTTGCCGGCGGGAAGGAGACGCGCGCCCGGGAAGACCAGCGTGCGTGGGCCGATGCGGAAGGCGGGGTCGGGCCCCTGGGCGGCGGCCGCGGCGATGTCGGGGACCGCAGCCGGGTCGACGGTCAGGCGCCAGATCCGCCGGTTGCCGGCGACCGCGCCAGTGACGACGAAGTCTTCGTTCCAATCGGCAAGGCCCGGAGAAAGGGGCTTTTTGCGTCCCGGGGCGCCGACCACGGCGTCGAGCTCCGCGAGGCAGGCCGAAAGGCTGGCGTCGGTGTCATCGGATGCCAGATCGCCCGGAGACTGGCCTGCGTGCCACGGACGGGGATTCCACAGCAGGAATGCATCCACGCCGACCAAGCCGGCATGCAGCACCACCTCCTGGTAAAGATCGCTGCGGGTGATGCCAATGCCGGAATCCGGGCGCCAGGTGCGGTAGGCGACCCACGGCCACAGCGGCGCCGGCGAGGCCGCCGCGGCGGCGCGCAGCAGGTTCACCGCGTAACGGAAGGCGTTGAAGGGGGTGTGCGGATAGGCCTTCGCCCCGGGCGGGGGGTTTCCGGACAGGTTGATGAGGTTGGCGTACAGCACCGGAGACTGGTGCGTTCCGACGGTATCGTCATGGGCGAAGCGGTAGACGGCGTGGCCGTGCTCGTCGGGGACCGGCCACGCGGGTCCACGGGCGCAGCCCCCGTAATTCGACAGGCGGGCGGCGGGGAAGTGCCGGCGCAGGGGAGCAAGAACGGCGCGCTCCAGATAGCCGTCCATGCGCTCGCTCATCAGCGCATTCCAGCGCAGATAGCGATCGGAGCTCCTCCAATTGCGCACGCCGCCGAGGTCATCGAACCCCAGCTTGGCGGCAAGCGCGGGGAATCGCTCGTCCGCCTGAATCGATTTCCAGGGTTCCTCCCGGTCTCCCAGGGCCCAGTTGCTCAGGCCGATCTCGTGGTCGAGAACGATGCCGTCCAGCTCCGCCCCGAGCCCCCGGTAGGCGGCCAGGAAGCGGTCCAATTCGGCGGCGACGGCATCGGCGCCGGCCTCGAGCCAGACGGTGCGGTTGCCCGGGTGGCTGTGGATGCGCTCGGTGATGTGGCTCAGCATGACGATGCGATGCCCTTTCGGCATGCGCGCGGTGGCGGCGGCCAGCCGCGCCGGGTCTCCGAGAGACTCGCGCGTGAGCCAGGCCGCCGGGATGATGCCGGGATGCCGGCCGGCATCGCCCTGCCAGGCGTAGGCGACATGGCGCGGCGGCTCGGCGGCAGTCAGTCCGGCAACGAACAGGACGGCGGCGGGAAGCCATGTCATGATTGAAGCTCCGACCCCTCATTTCGACCGGCAGCGCGACATCGCGCGCGTCGCCCATTGGAAACGGGACGATTCGGACTTGGCGAAGGACTCCGGCCTGGAGAGAGGCCGGCCACTCCCTCCCGCCTTCACGGCTCCAGCGCCTTGACGGCCGGATCCAGCGCGAAGCGGATGTACAGGTTCTGGTGCGCTTGGCCCTCCTTGGCCGCCGCCTCGGCCAGCGCCGCCTTCATCGCCGGGAGCGCCGGCCGGGCCAGCGCGCCCAGGAGCTGCAGGGTCCGCGCGGCGTGAAGGCGAACGTCGAGCGAGGCGTCGCCCAGCGACCGGGCCAGCATCTCCAGCGCGGGCTCGCGGGACTTGTCGTCCCCCGCCAAGCGCACCTGCGCCCCCGAGGCCTCGACTCGGACGGTCGCGCACGCGTCGCCGAGCGCCCGCTCCAGGGCGCGCCGGGCCGGCTCGGCCGCCTCCCCGCGCGCCGCCAGCCCGACCGCCGCCCAGTACCGCACCGCGGGGTCGCCGTCGCCAAGCAGCGCGATCTGGCGGTCGAGCGCGTCCGGCCGCCCCACGAGGTCCGCCGCCGCCCGGATCGCCGGCAGGGGATCGGGATGGACCGTCTTCGACCACTCGAACGGCGTCGTCCCCTCCGTCCGCCGCGCCAAGTCGGGCTCGGGGATGAACCCGAGGTCGCGCGTCTCCGCCATCCACGCCTGCAGCCGCCTCCGCATCCTCTCGAGCACGGCGCGATGCGCCGGCTCCTCCGCCAAGTTGCGCACTTGGTGCGGGTCCGCGTCCGTGTCGTAGAGCTCCTCCAGGGGCTTGCCGGGACCTGCGTAGGTCCGCTGGACGGCGTCCAACATCCCGCCGAGGGCCATCCGCGCGATCTCCCGCCGCAGCGCCAACTGATCGGAGAACCCCTCGGGCTGGTTGGGCGACAGGTGAGGCATGTAGTTGCGGATGTAGAGCCAGCGCGCGTCGCGGACGGAACGGGAGAGATCGTAGGCCTCGTCGACGCGGTCGCGGGCGCCGAAGACGCAGTCGCGCGCGGGGCCGACGGCCCGGCCGAGGAAGGGAATCCCCTGGGCGACGGCGGGCACGGGGACGCCGGCAAGGCTCAGGACCGTCGGGCCGAAGTCCGCGAAACAGACGAGGCGGTCGCACGTCCCGCCCGGCGGCGCAGGGGCCCACGCCCGGTATTTCGGCGGGATGCGAACGATCAACGGCACGCGCAGCCCCGAGTCGTAGAGCGCCCGCTTGCCCCGAGGCAGCCCGACGCCGTGGTCGCCGTAAAAGAAGACGATCGTGTCGTCCGCCAGGCCATCCGCCTCGAGCTCCCGGAGGAGACGACCGACATGGTCGCGGTCCATGACCGTGATCCAGTCGTGGCAGCGGGCGACGGTGGCCCGGGCGGTCGGGGTGTCGGGGTAGTAGGGCGGAACCGGGGCCTTCGCGGGGTCGTGACGCCCGGCCGGCGACAGGCGCTTCTCCAGCTCGGGGACGAACGACTCGAAGTTCCGGGATTGGTGCGTCTCCATCGCGTTGAAGACGCTGAAGAAGGGCTTTCCCGCCGGGCGGTTCCGCCAGTGGGCCTCCGCGCTGCAGTCGTCCCAGGAGGCCTTGACGATCGCCGGCTCGCTGGAGGTGTTGTAGTCGGTCTTGACGTTGTTGGTGCAATAGTAGCCGGCCCCGCGGAGGAGGGCGGGGAGGCCGCGCATGCACGACGGGATGGGGAAGCTCGAGCGCAGCCCCTGCGTCCCGAGCGTGGTCGCGTAGAGGCCGTGGATCAGGCAAGCACGGGCGGGGGAGCAGACGGGGGCGGTGGCGAAGGCGCGCGTGTAGCGAACGCCCTCGGCGGCGAGCCGGTCGAGGTTCGGCGTCACGGCGTAGGCGTCGCCGTAGCACCCCACGAACGGGCTCATGTCCTCGGCGGTGATCCAGAGGATGTTGGGCCGTTCGGGCGGGACGGCCGGGCCCGCGGCGGGCCCCTCCGGGGCGCGGCAAGACAAGATGAAGACCGCCCCGGCCGCCCCCACGATCCACGCGAACCATCGCCCCGGCGACCCGGACATGGGATCCTCCCGGAACCAAAAGGGGGTGTGAACCGTCTCTTTCAGTTCACGATCCGCCGCCGGCCATACACCTCTCGTCCGGACAGGGACGCCGCCGTCCTCGGAAAGGCCGCGGGCGCCACGGCGCACGCGGGGGGGGGAGGCCCCTTCCGGAGCGGCCACCAGGATCCGCGCCTCGGCCGGATCCCGCCTACGCGCGTCTCCGGAGAACGATCACCGCGTACAGGTGCATCACCAGCCGGCCGATGAGGGCGGAGCCGGCCATGCCGTGGACGGCGTAGGACAGCGGCCCCAAGAGCGGATGGTCCGCCAGATGGTGCAGGAAGGCGGGGGCGAAGCGCCCGACCGCCGGGACGTGCATCGCCATAACGAGGCCGGTCGCGGCCACCGCCAGCCCGCAGAGCAGATCGACCCAGATCCAAAGCCGGTCCCACGGCAGCGCCTTCCCGTCGCCGCGCCCGCGCGCCATCCAGTAGAACCCGCCCCACGCATTCACCCAGTCCGTTCCGCGCTTGCGCACGAGGTCCGTGACGATCCATCCGAGGGCCAGGAGGGGGACGATCGCGGCGAAGGCCAAGCCGGCCGCGACGTGCAGCCGGACGGCGTGCCGGCTGCTGAAGAAACTTTGGATCGGCGTCGGCCCGTAGGTCATGAGAAAACCGGCGCCCGTGACGATGAGGGCGAGGACGAGACCCCACGCGCAGAAGTGGACCCACGACAGGGGCAAGCCCAGGTCGGGGGCCGGGCCCGAGGCCGCCGTCAGGGGGACGCCGAGGAGGCGCGCCACGCGGCGGCCGGCGGCCAAGTGGAGCAAGGTGCCGGCGAGAAGCCCGAGCACGAGCAGCACGGCGATCCAAGTCATCCCCAGCTCGCGCAGGACGACCGCCGCCGCGCCGAGGTGGATCGTCAGGGGGGACATGCCAAGGTAGGCGTGCATGGGTCGCTCCACGGCGCGGCCATCCGGCCCGGCGGGCACCGCGGCGACCGCCCCGAAGAAGAAGGGCGAATCGCTCGCGTGGCAGTCCGAGCAGCCGGAAGCCCCGAGGGCCTGTTGGGCGGAGCGGACGGCGTGGGCGACGGGCCAGGTGAAGGCCTCCGCCTCCGGGCCCTCGTCGCCGACGAGCGCGCCGCCTTTCAGGCGGTAGATCCTTCCGCCGGCGACGCGCACGGCCTTGGTCTTGCCGAGCTCCTGCAGCTTGGCAAGCACGGCGGCGGTGTCCGGCTCGGCACACGGCTCCCGGCCCTGCCGTCCCGCGGCGACCGCCTCGCGGACCCGGTCCATCGGGGCCGGGACGATCTTTCCGTCCTTCACCTCGCCCCACCAAGCGGGCCAGACGGCGAAGTGGGGGGCGATCAGGCCGCGGTCGTCGCGCTTGAAGACGGTCGCCATGACCGCGGGACGGTCGCGGCCGTCGAGGTCGTCTCGGGCGATGAGGCCGAGCCCGTGGGCGCGTGCGGTCTGGACGGGGGCGGTCGCGGGACCGGGATAGGGGCCGCCGTGGCAGGTCGTGCAGGCGATCTTGTCGAGGTGGAAGGCCGGCAGACCGCGGTGGGGGATCGCGGGGGCGCCCAGGCGTCCGCTCGCGTGGCACCCGCGACAGGAGAGGGTCCGGTTGTCCGGATGGTGCTTCGCGTCGAGCGCGCTTCCGTCCCCGCGCGCGATGTGGTGGTCGATGCCGTTGCGGTGGCAGTCGGTGCAGGTCATGCCGGCCGCCAGATGGATATCCCGGTCGCAGGCTTCGGCGGAGGACTCCCCCGCTCCGGGGGTTCGGGTCGCATGACAGGCGAGGCAGTTCCGCGCCGGCGGATGGCGGGTGATATCGAGGGAAACCCGGCCCTCGACGTCGAAGCGGGCTGGATCATGGACAGCGACCCAGAGGCCGTCGCCGGGCACGCGGGGCGTGGGGGGAGCGGGCCTTGCGGGGGATGCCGGCGGGGCGGGGGGCGCCGGCGCCGCGGGAGCGCCGCCGGGCGGGGGCGCGGCGGGGGCGGCTGCTTTCGGTTTCTCCGGCGGCGGCGCGGGCTTGACCAGCTCGTCGCCGTCCTCCGTGACCACCTTCACCCCCGGACGGACCGCGGCCACCCCGAGACCGGCCTCGGGGGCCATCCGGAAATGGCCGGCGCGAGCCAGAAGGGCGCGCTCCTCCCGATTGTAGGGGGTGCCAAGGTGGCAGGCCAAGCAGTCGATCGCGAGGGGGCCGCCCGACTTCCACTTCGAGACGGTCCTCGTGCCGTCCGCCGAGCGCTCTTCCGTCACGTCACGCTTCCGGCCGTCGGCCATCCACTCGAGAAGGCCGCCGCCGGGGTGGTGGGCGCCGAAGCGGAGGGCGAAGTCCCAGTCGGACAACCCGACGTCCGCAGGCTTGCAAGCACCCGGCCAGGCGCGATAGGAGAGGGGAACCTGGGTCCGCGTGTCGGCGTCCCACAGAATCCAAGGCTCACCGGGGCGGCCGTCCTCGGCGCCCGCGCGGCCCGCTTGGAAGTGCCGGCCCATCGCGATCGCCGCGTAGTCATGGCACTTGCCGCAGGTGCCCTGCGGGCTGTAGGGCTCGTACGTCGTCCCGTCGATCAGTTTCTTCTTCGCGTCGAAGAGGCCGATGCGGTGGGCGAAGGCGCCGTCGATGCCGGTGCGGAGCCGGCCGGGGACAGCGCCGGACTCGAAGGCGAGCTTAAGGATGGCATGGGCGCTTGGAACGGCGGGGTCCTTCGCGTGGCAGTGCTTGCAGAGCAGGGCGGGACGGGACTTCATCGGCAGCCCGTGGGCACCGCGTTCCCAGGCGGCCACCTCGTTCGCGTGGCAGCGGGCGCACTTGTCGTCCGGAACGGCGACAAACTGCTGCTTCGGGTCGTGCGCCTTGAGCTTCCGGGCCTCCTCGGGCAGATTCGGTTGGGGACGCGAGTTGCCGCCGTGGCAGGCGACGCAGTAGACCTTCTCGTGCACGCTCGCCTGGAGGGCCGTCTGCGGGGGCTCGTGGCACTCGACGCAGGCATCGGGCCTCTCGGCGGCGAAGGCGGCCGGCGCCGGAGGCAGAGCGAACGCGGCCGCGCAAGCGGCCCATCGGGTGGCAACGCGGACGGATCTCATGGCGGCGACCTCGAGAGGGAAGGGCACGCGGCGCATTATAACGGAAGAGAAATCGTTTGCACGGGATTTTGTCCCGCTTTCGTTTGGCTTCCGCGATAGCGCGCCTTATAATTTGACCTTTGCGTCTCCCGTTACGACATTTTCGATCCGACGGCCATGAAATCGAAAATCGCCCTATCGACCGGCAACATCGCGGAGGTCGAGGCGGACGCGATCGTCAATTCCGCCAACAACGACCTCATTCTCGGCGGCGGCGTGGCCGGGGCCCTGCGCAAGACGGGGGGCGAATCCATCCAGGCCGAGTTGAACCGGATCGGCACGATCCCGTTGGGCGAGGCGGTGGTCACCGGGCCGGGCCAGCTCAAGGCGAAGGTCGTCGTTCACGCGGCGGCCGTCTCGCTGGGGCTCTGGGCCACGAAGGAAAACGTCCGCCTGGCCACTCGCAACGCGCTCCTGCGCGCCGAGGAGCGGAAGTGCAAGTCCATCGCCTTCCCCGCCATCGGTACGGGCATCGGCGCTTTCTCCATCGATCGGTGCGCCGAGATCATGCTCGAGGAGGTCCTCGCCCACCTCAAGAAGGGGTCCGCGCTCGAGAAGGTCCTCTTCGTCCTCTTCGACGAGAAGACCTTCAAGGCGTTCGAAGAAAAAGTAAACCGGATCGACGAGAACGGGGTCCTGCAGAAGCCGCCCGAGGAAATCGACCGGGCGGATGAGGCGCCGCCCCCCCGCCGCCCCGCTTCCCCGCCGGGCGGAAACCGCCCGCACGACACGCTCCCTACCCGCCGGGGCGGTCCTCCGCCGGGCAGCGGTCGGCCGGGCGGGCGTTAGGCCCGCGTCCACGCGGGACGCCCTGCGATCTACACCCTGCGTTCATCGGCAGCCCCCCTCCATCCCCGCCCCGCCACACGCACCCCGCCGGCCTTCCCCACCCCGCTTTCGACGTCCACCGGCACATCAAGGAACATTTGCACGACGCCGATCTGGGTCCGGAGGTGCTCCGTCACCTCCGGGGTTCGGTAGGCGGAGGTGCCCGCGGCCACCGCACAGGGAAGCAGGAGCTGGTCGGCGGCGAACGCATCCACGGTCGCTCCGGCCGCCAGGAATCGCTCGAAGCCGTCGACGGCCTCGCCCGCCACGGCCTCGGCCGGCCGGCCTTTTCGCCCGATCGTCGCCCAGCCGGCGCGGGCGCCGCCGGCCCGCGCCTCCAGCAGGAACATCACGCCCGGACCGTCGGCACCCAGCACTCCGATCTCCTCGCGGATCTCCACACCGGAGCACCCCGCGTCCGGGAGGATCGTCCGCAAGCGGCCCCGCGCCCGCTCGATCATCCGGTTGGGGATGTGCATCGGAAGGCCGCTGATGACGACCTGGAGCCGGATGGACTCGACGGGGGCGGGCGCCCCGAGCGCGAGGGGGCGCAGGGAAAATCGCCCGCGTCCCCGGACGCGACACCGAAGATAGCCGCCGCCCGCCGGAACCCAGCCGGCACGCTCGACCGCCAAGTCCGCCTCCACACCCATGGCGGCCAGGAGGGGGAGCCAAATGCAGCGGAGGTAGTCCGCCGGCGGGCTCCACGGGACGTGTGTCCCGCCGGTGAGGACGATCTCCGAATCGGAGGGTTGGAAGGCGAGCGGAAGGATCATCGTCTGGAGGATGAGCGGAACGGCCCCGGCGGTGCCGACGGCGACATGAAAGCGGCCGGGGTTGACCGGCCCCGGGCGGAAGGCCAGCGTTTCCGAATCGACGCGGTTTCCCTCGACCTCGGCGCCGGTGATCCGGGCCATGGCCTGGACGGCGGCCACGTGCTGGGGCCGGAGGCCGGGTCTCCCGCGCGCGGCGCGGATCCGCCGGATGCGGAAAGGCCTCCCGGTCAGCGCGGAGAGGGTGAGCGCGGAACGGAGGATCTGCCCGCCGCCCTCGCCCCGGGAGCCGTCGAGGACAACCTCGGGGTTCATGACAGCCTCTCGTCGGGCCGCGGAGGCGTCCCCCCTCCTTCCCCGCCCGCGTGCCGGCCCGACGCCCGGGCAAGCCCCGTCCGCGCCGCCAGCAGCCGCTCCGCCACTTCCCGCACCGCCCCGCGACCCCCGGGGCGCGCCGTGACCCAGTGGGCCGCCGCAATCACGGCCGGGACGGCATCCGCCACGGCCACGGCCACTCCGACCGCCCGCATCACGGGCAGGTCCGGCTCGTCGTCGCCGACATAGAGGATCTCCCGGGTCGCGACGCCGTGTCGCGCCGCGATATCGTCCAGTTCGCGCCGCTTGTCAACCACCCCCTGGCGAACGTCCGTCACACCAACCTTCCGGGCGCGGGCCTCGACGGCGGGGGCGGTCTCGCCGCTGAGGAAAACCACGCCGATCCCGGCCCGGACCAGCTTCGATAGGCCCTGGCCATCGTGCACGTCGAAGCGCTTGGAAACGCCGCCTTGCGAGTCGTAGAGGAGGCCGCCGTCGGTCAAGACGCCGTCGACGTCGCAGACCACCAGACGGATCTTCGCGAGGCGCCGGCCCAAGGCGCGGGGGAGGGCCGCGGGGCGGCGGGGGACACGAGGCATGGAAACCCTTTCCGGATCGGGGATGAGGAGGCGGCGACGCGGCGCCATTATGGCATGAGGGGGCGGTACCGGCAAGCGGCAGCACCCGACAAGGGCCTTGGCACCGACCTGAAGACATCCGGCGCCCGAGGCGTCTCACCACTCGACCTGGAGCCCAAGCGTGACGACGGTCTGCCCCGGCGGGCAGGGCTCGGCCGGCCGGACCCGGCCTGGAAATGAACCGGGAGTGCCCGCCTGCCCGACCTTTCGGCCGATGGCAGGACGGGCCTCCCGGGGGACGTTCTTGTCATTCCGCCGGGGCAATACGACCGCTCCAGCGGAAGCGAGAACTCCCGTCGTATGTTTCATCGATCAAACGGGGGGCGGACTTGAGAAAAATCGGAGGAAAAGGCGAGAGGACGGGCGTCCGTGAAAGCGCGGGGGGTTGGGCGCCCACCGCGTCGCGCATCAGGCCCCGGGGGCCGGCGGGGCGGCCGCCGGAGACGCGGGAGCGGCGCCACCGGTCGTCGGCCCGCCCGGCTTCGCCGGCTCCGGCTTGACCGCCGCATGCGTTCCGGACGGCTCCCCCGGCCGCCCGAAGATCATCCGACCGGCGCTGCGCTGGATGACGCTCGTGACGGTGATGGGGACCAGCTCGCCGATCCTCCGGGCGCACCCCTCGACCACCACCATGGTGCCGTCCTCAAGGTAGCCGACCCCCTGGCCGGGCTCCTCGCCGACCTTGACGATGCGGACGGTGAGGCCCTCGCCGGGGAGAACGGGGGCGCGCAGGGCGCTGGCCAGGTCGTTCAGGTTGATCACGTCGATGCCTTGGACCTGGGCGACCTTGTTCAGATTGTAATCGTTCGTCACGAGGCGGGCGTCCAGGACGCGGGCCAGGCGGATGAGCTTGGCATCCACGCCCTCGATCTCCGCCAGCCGGACCTCGTTGATCTGGATGTCGAGGGACCGGTTCTTGCGGAGCCGGTTGAGGATGTCAAGGCCGCGCCGTCCCCGAGTCCGCTTCGTCCGGTCGGCGGCGTCCGCGACCTTTTGCAGCTCGTCGAGGACGAACCGGGGGAGGACCAGGGGGGCGTCGAGAACCTTGGCGTCGGCCAAGTCGGCGATCCGCCCGTCGATGATGACGCTCGTGTCGATCAGCCACGGGCGCCCCCGCCGCCCCTCGCGCGAGAGCTCGATGAACGGGATCACGAACTTGAAGTCGTCCTTGCTCTGCAGGATCGCGACCATCGCGAGGTAGCAGAAGAAGAAGGTCAGGATCAGGTCGATGAGGTTCTTGAGGCTCTTGTCGAGGACGCGGAAAGGAGGCAGGAGGTCGAGGGCGTTCGTGAAGAGCGCGGAAAAGACGAGCCCGACGAGGAGGCCGACCATGACCACGGAGATGGTGGCGACGAACCGGCGGGTGAAGCCCCACTCGAGGATGACCAGAAGGGCGCCAATCAGCCCGAAGACGCAGAGGCCGTGCCACGGCTGGATCGTGCCGGCGCGGATGGACTCGTTGAGGAAGGGGACGAGCCGGATAACGGGGTCGCTGGCGACGTGCCAGCCGAGCCCGGCGCAGAAGAGGACGAAGACGGCCCGCAAGACGTGCAGCATGGCATCACCTCGGATGCGCGCGTGATCCGTTACCCCGTCGAGGGCCGGCGCCGGCGGGGGGACCATCCGTCGCCCGTCACGCCCCGGGCAGAGGCCCCGCGCCGCGGCGCGGCGCGCCCACGGCCCGCCCCCGTCTCTCCGTCTTCCTGTTCAGCCTTTCGATCTGAAGCCCCGACCGCATCTTCGGGGAGACGTACACGCGTATCGATCCATTCGGTCCGCGCGCGCGATCCGCTCGCGGCGTCCTCGAAGGGGAACTTGTGGAGCGCAAAGCAGCGGGACGCCTGCCCGAGAACCCGCATCGATCTCGCCGCAGGGCTGCGCCACCCCGGCGTCCAGCGAGCCCACACGAGCCATATCACCGGTCACGGCGCGGAACGGGAAACGGGTCGGCTTGGCACAGCCCCGGAGCATGCCGCAAGGCGGAAAGTGTAGTAAAAGTCGGAGGTCAAACCAAGCGAATTGTCGGCCCGCGCCCGTCACCCGCGCAGGACGGCCTCGTAGTGCGCCTCGTAGCGCGGGACGATCCGATCGACGTGGAAGCGCTCCAGCGCGCGCGCCCGGGCGGCGGCGCCCATCCGACAGAGGCGTCCGGGGTCCGCGAGGATCTCCACGGCGCGCGCGGCGAGAGCGGGGACGTCCCCCACCGCGACCAGGAACCCGTCCACGCCGTCCGAGACGACCTCCTCGAGCCCCCCGCACCGCGTCCCGACGACGGGGACGCCGCAGGCCATCGCCTCGAGGGCGACCATCCCGAAGCCCTCGCTTTCGCTCGAGAGCATCACCAGGTCGGCCTGCGCGATCACATCCTGGATGGCGCGCGACTCGCCGAGGACGGTCACGCGGCCGGCCAGTCCGAGCTCCTCGGCCCGGCGCACCGCCGCAGGCAGATCGGGCCCCGTCCCCGCCAGAAGCAACCGCGCCGGCACCGCCTGCGCCAGACGCGCGAAGGCCGCAACCGTGTCAAGGACGCGCTTGACGGGGCGAAAATTGGAGACGTGAACGACAAGCCGCTCGTCCTCGGACGCCCAAAGCCGGCGCACCGCCGCGTCGCGCCGCGCGGGCGTGAAGAGGGCGGGGTTGATGAAATTCGGGATCACCTCGATCGGGCGCGCCAGCCCCAGCTGCGCCCGCGTCTCCGCCTCGAGAAACGCGCTCACCGCCGTGACCCCGTCGCTTTGCTCGATCCCGAACCGGATGAGTTCCCGGTACGCGGCGTCCTGGCCGACCAGCCTGACGTCGGTCCCGTGGAGCGTGGTCACCAGCCGCGGGGCGCGGGGCCCCAGCATCTGCCGGGCCAGAAAGCCGCTCACAGCATGGGGGTAGGCATAGTGGACGTGGAAGAGATCGAGCGCATGGTCGCGGGCGATCTGGACCATCCAGCAGGCGACCGACAGGCCGTAGGACGGGTACTCGTAGAGGGGATACTGCGGGATCGTCACGCGGTGCCAGGCGACCCGGTCGTCCCCGCCGGGGTACCGGAACGGCTCGGCGTAGCAGATGAAATGGATCTCGTGGCCGCGGACGGCCAATGCGCGCCCGAGCTCCGTGGCGACGATGCCGGAGCCGCCGGAAGTCGGGTAACAGGTCAGGCCGATCTTCATGCGGCGCGGGGTCCCGGCGGCGTCCTCCCGGCCTCAATGCCGGAAATGCCGCATCCCGGTGAGCACCATCGGGATGTTGCGCTTCGCGGCAACGGCGATGACTTCGGCGTCGCGCATCGACCCGCCCGGCTGGATCGCGGCGACCGCGCCGGCGTCGAGACAGACCTCCAGCGCGTCCGGGAAGGGAAAGAAGGCGTCGGAGGCGATCACCGCGCCCCGGGCGCGATCGCCCGCCTTCCGCACGGCGATAAAGCTCGAGTCGACCCGGCTCATCTGCCCGGCCCCGACGCCGACCACCATCCCGTCCTTCGCCAGGACGATCGCATTCGACTTCACGTGCTTGCAGACCGTCCAGGCGAACGCCAGCTCCCGCGCCTGCTCGGGGGTGGGGGGAATCGTCGCCACCTTCCACTCCCCCGGCATCCATTCCGTGTCGGCGGCCTGGAGGAGGACGCCGCCCAGGATGGACCGGATGTCCCACCGGTGCCGGCGGCGGTCTTCCTCCGTCCAGCCGGCCGTGGCAAGGATTCGGCAATTCTTCCCCCACTTGGTCCGCTCCTTGAGCGCCCGGAGGGCCTCCGGCTCGTACCCGGGCGCGATGACGCACTCCAGGAACTGGGAGGGCTGGGCGACCGCCTCGGCGGTCGCCTCATCGACGATTCGATTGAACGCGACGATGCCGCCGTAGGCCGAAACGGGATCCCCCGCGTGGGCCTTCTTCCAAGCCCCGGCCAGCGTACCGTCCACGGCGGCTCCGCAGGGGTTGTTGTGTTTGACGACGACCGCCGCCGGTTCGCCGAATTCCATCGCCAGAGACAGGGCCGAGTGGAGGTCGAGCAGGTTGTTGTAGGAAAGCTCCTTCCCGCCATGGACCTGGGCGGCGGCGACGGAGGGGCCTTTCCAGAGCGGGTCGACGTAGAGCGCCGCCTTCTGGTGGGGGTTCTCGCCGTAGCGCAGCTCCTGGACCTTGCGCAGGAACGGCGTGAGGGCGGGGGGGAAGTCGGTCTCCGGAGGGGCCCCGGCGGCGTGCAGCCCGCCGAGGTAGGACGCGATGGCGGCATCGTACGCCGCGGTGTGCCGGAAGGCCTTCACCGCCAACTCGAAGCGCAGGCTCTCGGGCAGGACGCCCCCCGGCGCCCGCAAGGCCGCCAGGACGCGCGGGTAGTCCGCCGGGTCCGTCACGATCCCGACGAATCGGCTATTTTTCGCCGCGGCCCGAACCATCGACGGACCGCCGATGTCGATGTTCTCGATCGCGTCCTCGAGCGTCACGCCGGGCTTCGCAATCGTTTCCTGGAAGGGATAGAGATTGACGACGACCAGATCAATGGGGCGAATGCCGTGCGCCTCGAGCGCCGCCAGGTGCTGGGGGTTGTCGCGCAGCGCCAGCAGCCCGCCGTGAACTTTCGGGTGGAGGGTCTTGATGCGGCCGTCCATCATCTCCGGAAACCCGGTGACGGCGGAGACGTCGAGCACCGGCACGCCGGCGTCCCGGAGGACACGGGCCGTGCCGCCGGTGGAGATGATCTCGAAGCCGAGCGGGACGAGCTCGCGGACGAAGTCGACGAGTCCCTCCTTGCGGGAGACGCTGACCAGGGCGCGGCGGGGGGCGGGCATGACATCCTCCGGGGGAGTCTCAGGCGTCCGGCCGGGAATCGGCGGGATGGGAAGGCCGCATTATAGGCGGGTGGCGGGAATGCGTCAATGCCACGGATTTCCTCGCGCCGACCCCGCCCGCCTGCCGATAATAAGGATGATATGAGTTCCCGCACCCGGCTCTTGGCGGCAACGCTCGGCGCGCTGACGGCGGCCGCGTGCGGCTCGGGCTCCCGGCCGACCGAGCCGACGCCGTGGGCCCCCCCCGCGCCTCCGGCCGCCGCCCCCGGCCCGGAGACGCCCAACCGCATCGACCCGCCCGAGGCGATGCCCGAGGCGGAGGATGTCTTTCTCTGGCCGGCCCAAGGAACGGTCGTCGAGCGGCGGGGAGGGGAGGGCATCGGCCTCCGCGCGGCCGGAAACGTCGTCGCCGTCAAGAGCGGCCGCATCCAGCTCCTGCTCTCCGCCTGGCACGGCCGCCGAAACCTGGTCACGATCCGTCACGCCGACGGGTTCCTGTCCGAATACTCGGATGTCGACGAGATCCTGGCGCCGGTCGGCAAGGCGGTCCGGCAAGGGGAGCCGGTGGCGCGGCTCCGGTCGACCGGCACGATGCGGTTCCGCCTCTATCGGGAAGCCCAGCCGCTCGACCCGATGCTCTTCTTGCCGTGACGGGAATTCCCTCCCGCGCGCGGGCCGGGCCCTCGCGCCGGATGGAATTGCTGCACGCCCCGTGGCGCATGGCGTACATCCAGGCCCCGTCCCGGCCGAAGGGCTGCCTCTTCTGCCGCGTCGGGTCTTCCCGCCGGGACGCGGAGCACCTCGTCCTGCTGCGGGGACGCACCTGTTTCACGATGCTCAACCGCTATCCCTACAACGGCGGACACCTCCTCGTGGCCCCGTACGCCCACCGGGACCGCCTGCAGTCGCTCTCGGCGGCGGAAATGCGGGAGCTGTTCGGACAGGCCCGCCGGATGGAGGCGCTCCTGGACGTCGTCCTGCGTCCCCACGGGTACAACCTCGGCGTGAACACGGGGCGGGTCGCCGGCCAGGGCGTTGTCGGCCACTTCCACCTTCACATCGTGCCCCGGTGGGAGGGGGACACGAACTTCATGCCGGTCCTCTCCGGCACGCGGGTGGTCTCCGAGGCGCTGGAGGCGCTCTACGCCCGGCTGCGGACGGCGCTGAGACATGGCCGCCGCCGATCTTGACGGCCCGCCGCGACATTTCGATTGCCCCCTGTCGTCCCTTTCCGTTATCCTGCCGGCGCGCCGCATCTTTATCCCAGGAACCCGCCCATGCTCCGTTTCCGCGCTTGGCTCACGGCCCTTCTGGCGCTGCTGGCCCCCGGCTGCAGTCCCCCGCGGTATATCGAATCCCCCCCCTATCCGAAGGAAAAGATGGCGATCTTCGAGGCGGTCCTGACGACTCTCGAGCGCCAGGGGTACCGCATTCAGTCGATCCAGGAGCAAAACCAGATCACGGGCGTCCAGGTCAAACTGAGCCCCTTCAACAAGCAGGGGACGCGACGCACGGCTACGGTGATCCTGGAGTCCCGGCCGGAGGGGATGGTGGTGCGCTTGATGGTGGAACGGGAGCTGAACACGAACATCACCAATCCGCTGGACGAGGCGCAGGCGGACTGGGGGAGCCGGGACTTCGACACGGAAGCGGAAGAGTTGCTGCTGTCGATGATCGGGATGAAGGTAATGCCGCCGCAGATTCCGCCCAGCGCCCCGGGACGTCAGCCGGGATCCCCGTCCCGGAAGTGAACCATCCGTCGAAATCCGCTGCGCTACCGCAAGGGCGGAATCGGGAAACGAAATTCTGACGCCAATCTAGTCACATAATAGTGGAAGCATGCGCCGGCGGGCCACAATTCCTTGCAATCGCCCCTCTGCTTTCCTATAATCCGCCCCTTCGTTTCGCATGAGGGCGCGCCGAGAAGACCCGAACGCATTGCCGAAGGACAGGGTATGAAAATCTGCCAGATTTGCGGTCGACGGCCGCACCGCGGGCGCATGATCGCCCGCCGCGGACTCGCCAAGAAAAAGGGGGGGGTCGGCAAGAAGACCACGGGGATCTCCCCGCGCACGTTCAAGCCGAACCTCCAGCGAATCCGGGCGATGGTGGACGGGAAGGTGGCGCGCCTGCGGGTTTGCGCGGCCTGCATCCGGGCGGGCAAGGTCGTCAAGCCGCCCGTCAAGCACCGGCCGCCGAAACCGAAGCCGGTCGTGGTCGAGACCCCGGCCCCCGTCGTCGAAGGCGCGGCCGAAGGGGAGGCGCAGGCCGGGGACGGCGAGTCCCCCGCACCGGAGGCGCCGGAGGGGAAGGCCGGGGAGAAGGCCGAGTAGCCCCGCCGCATCGCGTCCTGAATCCGGCGCGCCGGGTCGACCCGTCGCGCCGGTTTTTTTTCATCCCCGCCCGGCGCCCCGGCCCGGGACGGCGGACCCGGGGGCCGGGGAGAGGAAGCCCGCACCATGAACGACGACGCCATCCGCGAGGTCGAAGCGCTCGTCCGGAAACAGAACGAGTGGCGCCTCGGCCGGACGATCAACCTGATCGCCAGCGAGAACGTGCTCAGCCTCCGTGCCCGCCGCCTGCTCGGATCCGACTTCCACCACCGCTACGCCGAGGGCCACCCCGGCCAGCGGTACTACCAGGGGACGGAGATCATCGACATCATCGAGGACCGGACGCGCCAGGAGATGAAGGCGCTCTTCCGCTGCGCCCAGGCGGACGTGCGGGCGATCAGCGGGACGATCGCGAACGACGCCGTCTTCAGCGTCCTGATCCCGCGCGACGCGCCCGTCTACGCCAACACCGTCGCCACGGGCGGGCACATCAGCCATCAGAAATTGGGGGCCCTCGGCCGCTACACCCGCACCTACCGCAACTTCCCGATGTGCCCCGACGGCTACCGCGTGGACGCGGCGCGGCTGAAGGACGAGATCGCGAAGGACCCGCCCGCCGCCGTGCTCTTCGGACGCAGCCTCTTCATCCACCCCGAGCCCGTGAAGGAGGTGGCGGAGGTCTGCCGGGAGAAGAAGGTTCTCGTCATCTACGACGGGGCGCACGTCCTCGGCCTGATCGCCGGCCGTCAGTTCCAGGACCCGCTGGCGGAGGGGGCCGACGTGCTCATGGGGAGCACGCACAAGACGTTCTTCGGGCCCCAGCGCGGCGTGGTCCTCTCGACCTTTCCCGACGCGGTCTGGAAGAAGATCGACCGCGCCGTCTTTCCCGGGATGACGAGCAACCACCACCTCGATACGCTGCCGCCGCTGCTCGCGGCCACGCTCGAGTTCCGGGCCTTCGGCGAAGCGTACGCGAAGCAGGTGGTGACGAACGCCCGGGCGCTGGCGAGGGCCCTCGCGGCGAAAGGCTTCGCCGTCGACGGAGCGGACTTCGGCTACACGCACAGCCACCAGGTCGCCGTGAACGTCGGCGCCCAGGGCGGCGGCAAGAAGGCGAGCGAGCGGCTCAAGGACAACGACATCATCTGCAACATGAACCTCCTGCCGTCCGAACAGGGGCGCAGCCCCCTCGACCCCGGCGGGATCCGGATCGGCGTGCAGGAGATGACGCGGCTGGGGATGCGGGAGCCGGAGATGGAGGCGATCGCCGGGCTCATGCACGACATCCTGATGAAGGGGCGGAACGCCCGGTCGGAGGTGAACGCGCTCCGGGCCCGGTTCCCGTCGGTGCACTACAGCTTCGACGACCGGTAGGGTCCCCCCCGCTTTCGGAGGAGCCCCGGTGGAGCGGCACCCGCTTGTCGCGCCGCGCGACCGAACCGCCGTCATCCTGCTGGACATCCAAGCGGGCCCGCTGATGGACCGCTTGCCCGACCGCGACAGGCTCGTCGCGGCCGCCGTCAAGCTCGCCCGCGTCGCCGGGCTCCTGCAGGTGCCCGTCCTCGTCACGGAGCAGAACGCCAAGGCGCTCGGGGCGACCCACCCGGCTCTCCGCGAGGCCCTGCCGTCGGTCGCGCCGATTCCGAAGATGAGCTTCAGCGCCTTCGGGGAGGAGGCTTTCGTCCGGGCCCTGCAGGCGGCGGGCCGGCCGCATCTCGTGGTCGGCGGCATCATGACCCACATCTGCGTCTGTCAGACCGTCCTCGACGCCCTCCACCGCGGCTACATCGTCCATCTGGCCGAGGACGCGGTCTCGTGCTGGACGCGTCTGGACCACGCGGCGGGCCTGGAGACGATGCGGAAGGCGGGAGCGGCGGTCGCCTCGGCGGAGCTGGTCATCTACGGGTGGCTGGAGCGCGCGGGGACACCGGAGTTCAAGGCGGCGCTGCCGTTCCTGAAAGGATGAGCGCCCGCCCGGCAGGAGGCGCTTCGTCCCTGCCAGCGAGGCCCGTTCAGGGCTCCGTCCGCGAGAGCCAGGCGACGAAGCGTGCGAGCCCCTCCTCGAGACCCACCTTCGGGCTGAAGCCCAGCAGCTCCCGCGCCTGCGTCACGTCGGCGCAGGTCTGCCGCACGTCGCCCGGGGGGACCGGTCTCGGCTCGACCCGGGCGGGCGCTCCGACCGCCTTCGCGATCCGGTCGATCAGGTCCCGGAGCGAGGTCGTCCGAGCCCCCCCGAGGTTGATGACGTGGAAGCCGCCCGCCGGGCGCACGAGGGCGGCGGCGACGCCGTCGATGATGTCGTCGATGTAGGTGAAGTCGCGCCGCATGGACCCGTCCCCGAACATCGGAACGGGATCCCCGCGCCGGATGGCGCGGGCGAAGAGGTGAATGGCCATGTCGGGGCGCTGGCGCGGCCCGTAGGCGGTGAAGAAACGAAGGCAGACCGCCGTCATCCCGGTGAGCTCCGAGAAGACGCGGACGTAATGCTCGCCGAGCAGCTTGGAGACGCCGTAGGGGGAGATCGGCTTCAGATCCGGGGCGTCCTCGCGGAAGGGAACGGCGTCGGTGTTGCCGTAAACCGAGGAGGAGGAGGCGAAGACGAGCCGGGGCACGGCGGCGGCGCGCATCGCCTCGAGGAGGCGGAGCGTCCCGGTGACGTTCACATCGTGATAGAGCAGGGGATCGGCCCAGCTGGGGCGGACGCCGGCGCGGGCGGCGAGATGGACGACCACGTCCGGGCGAGGGTCCAGGGCACGGGCCAGGAGGGCCGTGTCTCGCAGGTCGCCCTCATGGACCGTCACGTCCCCTGCCGCGCGGAAGGCGGACACGTTGGCGCGCTTGAGCGCCGGGTCGTAATAGTCGTTGAAGTCGTCGAGGACGGAGACCGCGTGTCCCGCGGCGAGGCAGCGCTCGACGAGATGAGATCCGATGAAGCCCGCACCGCCGGTCACCAGGATGTTCATGGCCCTCTTCCGATGCAAGCCCCGAAACACGGCCGCCCGTCCCCTCACGACGGCCGCCCCATCCCCCCGTCGATGACCCGCAAAACCGCATCGGCCGCCCGCTCGCTCGCCCCCGCCCCGCCGAGCGTGGCGCGGACCTCGGCGAGGTCGCGCCGCATGGCGGGCAGGAGGCCGCGCTGGAGGATCTCGACCGCTTTCCGGCCGATGCGCGCGGGCGTCGCCTGGTATTGCAGGAATTCGGGGGCGATCTCCCGGCCGGCCAGGATGTTGACCATGGCGAAATGGCGGACGTGGACGAGCGGGAGAACGACGGCGTAGGTGATGGGATTGACGCGGTAGTAGACGATCATGGGCGTGCCAAGGATCGCCCCCTCGACGGTGACGGTCCCGGAGGCCGTGATCGCGAGGTCCGAGGCCTTCATCACCTCGTGGGCGCGGCCGGTCACGACGGGACAGACGCCCTGGAAAGCCTCGTAGGCCGCCGGCGGCACGCCGGGCGCGCCCGCGACGACGAAATGGGTCCGCGGGACGGCCGCCCGGATCACGTCGATCACGCCGCGCAGGATCGGGACGTGACGGGCGACAACGGATCGCCGGCTGCCCGGCATCAGGCCGACCAGGGTCTCCTCGCGTTCGACCCGCAGCCGCCGCCGCAGTCCCTCCGCATCGATCGACGCCGGCATCGCGTCGAGCAGCGGATGGCCGACGAACTCGACATCGACCCCGTGCTTCCGGTAGAGCGCCTCCTCGAAGGCGAAGATGACGAGCATCTTGCGGACCATGCGGGCGAGGCGCTTGATGCGACCCGGCCGCCAGCCCCAGACCTGGGGGCTGATGTAGTAGACGACGGGGACGCCCTCCGCCTTCGCCTGGCGGCCGAGGCGCATGTTGAAGTCGGGGAAATCGATGAGGACGACGGCGGCGGGCCGCTCACGCCGCAGAAGGCTCACAAGCGTCCGGAAGAGCCTCGAAAAGGTGCCGAGCTGGGAAACCACCTCGGCGATGCCGACGACGGAGTGGGTCACGAGGTCCGCCACGAGCTCGGCGCCCGCCGCGGCGAGGGCCGGGCCGCCGGCGGCCAGGACGCGAAGGTCCGAACGCCTCGCCTTCAAGGCCCGCACGAGGTTTCCCCCGTGGAGATCGCCCGAGGCCTCGCCGGCCACGATCAGGATGGTGGGACGTCTCATGGAGGTTTCACTCCGCGTCCCGGAGGCCGCACGGCCGCAGATCGCCCCCCGCCCGTCCCGAAGCTCATGTCTGGGCGCGGATCGCCGCGACCACGGCCTCCGCCACCGCCATCGCCTGGCGGCCGTGCTCGCCGGTCACGACGGGCTCGCGACGCTCCCGGACGCAGGCGACGAAGGACTCGAGCTCGCGCCGGAGCGGCTCGACGCCGTCGCCCCGCGCCTCTTCGACGTCGATGAAGCGCGCCATGAGCGCCGCCGGGTCCCGCTCCGCGGCCACCGACGGATCCCGCATCGCCTCCGCGAGTCGGCGCGCCAGGTCGGCCGGCTTGCGGTAGATCACGGCGTGGCCCGCCATCGTGTCGACCGAGGCGTACGCGTCCGGGGCGAAAAGCCGGATCTTGCGCATCGCCTTGTCCGACACGCGGCTGGCCGTGACGTTGGCCACGCAGCCGCCCTCGAAGAGAAGCCGGGCGTTGGCGATGTCGATCCGCTCGGACATCACCGGGATCCCGACCGCCTCCACCCGCTTCACGGGGGCCCGCACGAGGTGGAGCAGGATGTCGATGTCGTGGATCATGAGGTCCATGACGACGTCGACATCGGTGGCGCGGAACTTGAAGGGGCTGAGTCGGTGGCACTCGGCGAAGCGGGGGGCGCCGATCCGGCCCTGCAGGGCGGTCACGGCGGGGTTGAACCGCTCGACGTGCCCCACCTGAAGGGGGACGCCCGCCCGGCGGGCGAGGTCGACGAGCCGGTCGGCCTCCTCGAGCGTCTTCGCCAGCGGCTTCTCGACGAGGCAAGGGATCCCGAGCCCGAGCAGGTCGCGGGCGACGGCCTCGTGGGCGACCGTGGGGACGACCACGCTGGCGGCGTCCACGCGGCCGGCCAGCGCCCGGAGGTCGGTCACGACCTCGGCCCCGTGGGCGCGCGCGGCCTCTTCCGCCCGCTCGCGGACGGGGTCGACCACGGCGGCCAGCCGCACGCCGGGGAGGCTCGCGTAAACGCGGGCGTGCGCTTTCCCGAGATGGCCGACACCGACGACGGCGACGCGAAGCGGCTCCACGCGGGTCTCCCTGAAGGCGCGGCCGACACACGGGCGGGTCGGGCGGTACGTTCCTACCAGGTCCGGTGCGCCTCGAGGGACCGGCCCTGCTTGCTCTGCATCATGGCGCGCAGGAACTGACAGAGGATGCGGACCTCCGGCGTGACCGACTCCCGCTTCTCCAGCGCCTTGATCGTCTCCGCCCGGTGCCCGGACCGGAAGAGGGTCTTGAAGGCCTTCTTCAGCGCGTCGATCCGATCGGGCGGGAGCCCCCGCCGGCGCAGGCCCACGAGGTTGAGCCCCCGCACCCGGGCGGAGTTGCCCTCCACGATCGTGTAGGGCGGCACGTCGTGGTGCAGGCCGCTGAGCCCGCCCACGAACGCCCACCGCCCGATGGTCACAAAATGGTGGATCGCCGCCAGCCCGCCGATGCCCACGCCCTGCTCGATCCGGCAGTGCCCGCCCATCTCGACGGCGTTGGCGATGACGATCTCGTCCTCCAGGACGCAGTCGTGGGCGACGTGGCAGTAGGCCATCAGCAGATTGCGGTTCCCGATGCGCGTCACGCCGCCGCCTTTCGCCGTCCCCCGGTTGAGGGTCACGCACTCGCGGAAGACGTTTTCGTCCCCGATCTCGAGCGAGACGGTCTCCCCTTTGAAACTGAGATCCTGGGGGGGGCCGCCCACAACGGCGAAAGGATGAAAGACGTTCCGGGCGCCGATGCGGACGGGGCCGTGGACGGAGACGTGGCTGAGCAGACGGCACCCCGGCCCGATCTCGACGTCCGGCCCGATGACGCAGTAGGGCCCGATCTCGACGTCCGGGGCGATCCGCGCGGCGGGATCGATGACGGCGGTGGGATGGATCATGCGCAGCGCGCGGGCCGCGCGCGGCGACCCGCCTCCGATGAAACCCGACTATTCGGGATCGACCAGCATGAACTTCATCTGGGCCTCGGAAGCCACCTGGCCATCCACCGAGGCCTTGGTCCGGACGAACCCCGTCCGGCTCTTCAGGCGGAGGACCTCCGCCTCGATGCGCAACTGGTCGCCGGGGACCACGGTCCGCCGGAGCTTGACCTCGTCGAGGGAGAGCAAGACGGCCAGCTTGTTGGCGTTCTCGGCCTTCCGCATCAGGAGCGCGCCCGCCAACTGGGCCATCGCCTCAAGCTGGAGGACGCCGGGCATGATCGGGCGACCGGGAAAGTGGCCGTTGAAGTACGGCTCGTTGATCGTGACGTTTTTGATGCCGACGGCCCGCTGCCACCCCTCCAGCTCGACGACCTTGTCGATGAGGAGGAACGGGTAGCGGTGGGGAAGGATCTTGAAGAGCTCGCGGACGTCCAGCCAAGTCTCTTGGCGGCGGGCGGGCGCCCCATCGCCCGCGCCGAGCCGCGCCAGTTTCCGGGCGAGACGGACGTTCAAGGCATGCCCGGAGCGGGTGCCGACGACATGGGCCCGGAGGCTTCGGCCGGCGAGGGACAGGTCCCCCACGAGGTCGAGGATCTTGTGTCGCACGAACTCGTTGGGGAAACGGAGGGGATTGTCGATCACGCCGGCGTCGCCGACGACCAGCGTATTCTGGGCGGTCGCGCCCTTTCCGAGGCCCTCGCGCCGGAAGGCCTCGACCTCCGACTGGAGGCAGAACGTTCGCGCCGGCGCCAGCTCCTTGGCGAAAGCCCCCTCCAGCACCGTGATCGTGAAATGCTGGGCGCCGATCGGGGTATGCTCGTAATTGAGGGTGTAGGAGACCGTCAGGCCCTCGCCGGCCGCCGGCAGCGCCACCAGGCTCGCGTCGCCCTCCGTGACCGAGACCGGCTCCGTGACCACGATCTCGGCCCGCCCCGCGTCCTGCTCGACGACGCCCGCGCGGCGCACCGCCTCGACGAAGGGGTAGGCGCTTCCGTCCATCGCCGGCACCTCGCGCCCGCTGATCTCGGCCACGCAGTTATCGATCCCCATCCCCGCCAGGGCGGCCAGCAGGTGCTCCGTGCACTCCACCTCCGCCCCGTCCACGGCGAGGACGGTGCGGCGGTGGGACGGGGTCGCGCTGTCGACGACGGCGGGGATGCGGGGCGCCCCCGGGAGATCGGTTCGGACGAAGACCACGCCCGTCCCGGGCGGGGCGGCGGAGACGCGAAGCGTCGCGGGCTCCCCGTGGAAGAGACCGGCGCCCGTCATCTCGAACGGCTGGGCCAGTGTGCGTTGGCGGCGCATGATCGCGTTCCGTGTTCGGGGTCCGGTTTTCCCTCTCGTCGCGGCCGTTCCGGGGTCCGGCGCTGCGGCTTCGAACGGGGCGCGGTCCGTCACGCGGGACCCGGGGCCTGCGCGTCGCCGAGCCGCGACTTGAGCCGATCCACCTCGCGGCGCAGGTCCCGGACCTCCTTCGCCAGCTCCGGGAGACGCTGAAGGGCCGCCTGGACGCGAAGGTACTGCTGGATGGGCCGCGCGGGCGTCCCGTCGACCACCATCCCCGCGGGCACGCTGCGGGACACCCCGCTCTGCGCACCGATACGCGCGCCGTCTCCCACCTCGATGTGGCCCACCAGCCCCACCTGCCCGCCCATCATCACCCCGTTTCCAATCCGGGCGCTGCCGGAGATCCCGGTCTGCGCGGCGAAGAGGCTCCGCGACCCGATCTCCACGTTGTGGGCGATCTGGACCAGATTGTCGATTTTCGTTCCGCTCCCGATCCGGGTGGCGCCGAACCGGGCGCGGTCGACGGTCGTGTTCGCCCCCACCTCGACCTCGTCCCCGATCTCCACCGTCCCGGTCTGGGGGATCTTGCGAACCTCGCCCCGCACGATCGCATACCCGAAGCCGTCGGATCCCACGACGGCGCCGCTGTGGAGGATCACGCCGCGCCCGAGCCGGACGCGACCGAGGACGACGGCGCCGGGGTGAAGCACGGAACCCGCGCCGACCTCGGCGCCGGGCCCGACGTAGGCGAGGGCCCCGAGCACGACGCCATCGCCGAGGACGGCCCCCGCCTCCACGACGGCCAGGGGGCCGACGGAGACGCCCACCCCCATGCGGACGCCGGGCGCCACACAGGCCAGGGGATGCACCCCCGGCGGAGGCGCCGGCGCCGGCGGGGCGAAGCGTCCCGCGGCCACCGCGAACGCCCAGTCCGGATCGTCGACCACGATCGCCGGTCGAGGACAGGCCGCGGCGTGCTCGGCGCGCAGGAGAACCCCGGCCGCACGCGTCACCGCCAGTTGCGGCAGGTAACGCGCGTTGGCGAGGAACGACAGGTCGCTGGGGCCGGCATCGGCCAGCGAAGCCACGCCCGTGACGGCGGCGCCGCCGTCGCCGGACAACCGCCCGCCCACCAGATCCGCCAGCTCCGCCAAGGTCATGGGGTCCCGGCTGCGCGCGGCGCGCCGGCCTCCTTGCCCGCACCGACCGGCCGCGCGGCCGGCGCCCGGGGGCTATTTCTTCGAGGCCTTGTCATAGTTCTCGTTGACCTGCCGCGAAACCTTCTCGGTCAGATCGATCACGGCCTCCTTCTTGTAGTACAGGATGGGCCGGCGCACGATCTCCTCCATCACATCCCCCTTGCCGGGGGGGTTGGGAGGAACGACCTGGAAGACCATGTCGACCCCCTCGCGCTTGGCAACCTCGTCAACGGCCGCCTTGATGTCGTCGAACAGCTCGCGCATCGCCTGGGAGCTCTCGCGGGTGTTGACAATGTTCCGCCAGCGAAGCTGGACCTCGAGGTCGGGCTTGAGCTTGGCCAAGTCGATTTCAAGCTTCTCCCGCATGCCCAGGTCGTTCTTGACCAGTTCGGAGGAGAGCTTCTCCTCGAGATCCTTGATCTGGGACCGGGTGGCGGCGATCTGAATCTCCACGGCCTTGACCCGGTCCTCAATCCCTTTCTGGAGCACGTCCCGCTTCTTGTAGTTCTGGAGAACTTGGGGAACGTCCACGACGGCCACGCGGAGGCCGGGGACCGGGGCGGGCGCCGGCGCCTGGGCCGTCGCGGGGGCGGGCGCCCAGAGGGCGCAACCGAGAAGCGCGATCCAGGCCGGAACGAAGCGACGCATGAGAAGCCCTCCTGCTGGTGACAACCCGGAAAGGGATCCGGCCTGAGGCCGAGGATCCGGAAAGACCCTTGACACTACTCATCCCCCCGCCCGGAGTCAAGGGAAGGTGCGGTCCCGAACCGCGCGCCCGCTCAGAACGGGAAGCCCATATCGAAGTAGACGGATTCCCGGTCGTCGCCGGTCATCTTGCGGATCGGGACGCAGTAGTAGATGGCCAGGGGGATGCCGCCCCCGAGCTGGGGGATGGCCAAGCGGACACCGGCGCCGGTGGAGACGCGGAAGGAATCCAGCGCGAGGGCCCGGAAAGAGGACTCCAGATCGCCAACGTCCACGAAGACGGCGCCGCGGAGGAGCTCCTCGACGATCGGGAACCCGTACTCGAGCGAGCCCAGGATGAGCCCGCGCCCGCCGATCGGCTCGTCGTTCTCTTTCGGTCCGACCTCGCGGTAGTCGAAGCCGCGCAGGCCGTAGATGCCGCCGCCGCCGGCGTAGAACCGCTCGAAGATCGGCACGTCCTCCCGCGGGTCATCCCGGTAACCGATCCAGCCGAGGGTGACGCCGGCGGAAAGGACGTGGCGGAATTTCCGGGCGGTCTCGTAAATCGGGATGTGGTAATCGAGCTCGAGGCGGGTCTTCGAGAAATCGAAGTCCCCGCCGAGGAAGAGCCCGGCATACTCGACGGTCAGGGAGGCCGAGCCGCCCTCCGTCGGGCGCAGGGCGCTGTCGCGGAAATCGAGCGCGACGTGGGGGATGACGGAGCGGATCCGGTTCATGCCTTCGACGGCGTAGACGTCGCTGGGGGCGTCGGACTCGACGTCCGTGATGTCGATGTTCTCGATGCGGGTTCCGATGCCGACCTTGAGGCGGCCGTCGAAGAAGCGGCGGTCGATACCGACCTTTGCGCCGAGGCGGTTCTCGAGGTAACCGAAGGATCGGTGGACGAGGGTGCGATAGACGCGGGTGGAGAAGCCATAGGGCTCCCCGAAGGTGTAAGGCTCGTAGAACGAGAGCATGGCGCTGCTGCGCTCGGTCCCCGGCATGAAGTCGATCTGGAGGGTCTGCCCGCCCCCGCTGAAGGCCTCGCCCGACAGGAGGTCGGCAAAGCTCGCCGGGGGTTTGGCGATGTCGAAGTTCCGCTGCGTCAGCCCGATGTGGCCCACGACGCCGGCGGAGGAGCTGTAGCCGGCGGCGAAACGGATGCTGCCGGTGGGGATCTCGACCACGTCGAGAACGAGGGTCCGCCGGTTGGGAGCGCTGCCGGGGTCCTCGCGGTAGGCGACCCGCTCGAAGTACTGGAGGTCGCGCAGCCGCCGGATGCCGCGCTCCAGCGCGACCTTGTTGTACTCCTCCCCCGGGCCGATGGCCAGCGCCCGGCGGATGACATCGTCCCGCGTCTTCGTGTTCCCCTGGATCACGATCCGATCGAGGTAGACCTTTCCAAGCTCCTTGATGTCGAAGACCAGGCCGACCTCCGGCGCGTCCTGGGCGTAGACGCGCTGGACGTCGACCTCGGCGAGGATGTACGCGCGCTCGCGGTACTTGTCGAGGATGGCCTGCACGCTGGCCGACAGCTCGCGCTCGGTAAAGGGGCCGCCGGCCTTCAGCGTCACCGCCTCCAGCAGCGTCTCGGACGTGAAGAGGGCATTTCCCCGGACGGCCAGGGACCTCACCGTGTAGGAGGGCCCTTCATCGATCCGGAAGACCGGGGTGACCTCCGACTTGTCCGCCGAGTAGACCAGATCGGCCAAGGTCACCTCCGCGTCCAGCCAGCCTTCCAGACGGTACCAGGCCTTCAGCCGCTCGACGTCCAGCCGCGCCTCGCGCTCGATAAAGGGGGTCGAGGAGAACCAGTTCCAGGGCCAGCCGGGCGGCCGCATCCGAACCTGGTCCCGAAGCACGCCCTCGTCGGCCGCGCGGACGCCGGTGAAGCGGACGTCCGCCACGACCACCCGGGGTCCTTCGACCACCACGAAGCCGGCGGCCACGCCGTCCGGGGCCACCTCGGGCGGCAGGATCGAGACATCGATGAAGGGGTATCCCTTCTCGCGGTACATGTCCCGCAGCGTCTCCACGTCCCGCCGCGCCCTGGCCGGGTCGTAGTACTCGCCGGCCTTGGTGCGCAGCGCCTCCGTCAGGACGCGCAAGTCCAGGGTCTTGACTCCCGAGAGGCGAACCTCGGCGACGCGGTCGTTCTCCACGACCGTGAAGACGACCGCCACGCCCCCGCCGGCCAGCGGCTCCACCTTGTGCTCGATGTGCGAGAAAAGGCCGCGCTGGACAAGACGGTGGACGTCCTCGGAGAGGACCTGCTTGTTGTAGGGCCGCCCTTCCCGGGACTCCAGGAGCGCCTTGACGCGCGCTTCGGGCTGGTGACGGAGTCCCCGGATCTCGACGCGAAGGATGCGATCCCCCTCCGCCGCCGGGACCGGCGCTTGAGCGCGGGCGGGCCGCGGCGCGAGCGACACGGCGATCAGCAACGCCGCCACCGGGAGCGACCGCGCGGGGAACCAGGCCGGGCACACGGGCACGACGGAAATCCCGCCAAGGGGAATCAAAGCGGGGACTATAGCAGAAGGGCATAGGGATGTCCACGGGGGGGGGAAGGACGCCCCGGCGAGGCGAGGCCGACCGCCGGAAGCGCCGGATGCGCGCCGAGTCCACAGATCCCGCGTTCGCACGCGGCACGGGGCGAGACCCCGCGCGTCACAACGCCCGCTTCCAGATCTGCCCGCGCGGCGTGTCCTCGACGAAAATGCCGCGCCCGCGCAGCGCCGCACGCAGCCGGTCGGACTCGGCGAAATCGCGGCGCGCCCGCGCGGCCGCGCGCGCATCGACCATCGCCTGGAGCTCCGGCTCGAGCGCGTCGCCGCCGCCGGCTCCCTCCAGCACGCCCAGCACGCTGTCGGCCCGGTCGAGGAACGCCGCCACGCACGCCGCGTCGCCCGGCGCCGGCGCGCCGAGCCGGTTGACCGCCGTGACGAGATCGAAGAGGGCCGCCAGCGCCGCGGAGACGTTCAGGTCGTCCTCGAGCCCCGCCCGGAAGGAGGCCTCCGCCGTGGCGAGGAGGGCGCCCACCCCGGGCGACGCGGGCGCGGGGCCGGCCCCCGCCGCAGCGGAGGCCGAGGCCACGGAGCCCATCCTTCTCCGAAAGTCCCGAAGCCGCCCGAGCGCCTCGCGCGCCGCGTCCATCGCCTCGAAGGTGAAGTTGAGCGGCTGGCGGTAGTGGGCGCGGATGAGGGCGAACCGGAGGACTTTCGGGTCGTAACCGCGATCGAGAACGGCACGGACCGTGTGGAAGTTGCCGAGCGACTTCGACATCTTCTTCCCGTCGACCAAGAGGTGGCGGGCGTGGAGCCAATGGCGCGCGAAAGGCCGGCCGGTCACCGCCTCCGACTGCGCGATCTCGCACTCGTGGTGGGGAAAGATATTGTCCTCGCCGCCGGTGTGGATGTCCAACTCCTCGCCGAGGTACTTCATGGACATCGCGGAGCACTCGATGTGCCAGCCGGGGAAGCCCCGGCCCCAAGGGCTGTCCCATTGCATCAGATGGGCCGGGTCCTGCTTCCAGAGGGCGAAATCGAGCGGGTTGCGCTTCTCGGGGTTCACCTCGATCCGCGCGCCGGCCTGCAGCGCCTCAAGCGAGTTGCCGGAGAGCCGGCCATAGGCGGGGAACCGCGTCACGTCGTAGTAGACGTTACCGTTGACGACGTACGCCATGCCGCGGTCGACGAGGGCCTGGATGAGCGCGATCATCTCGGGGATGTGCTCGCGGGCCTTGGGGTTCCGGAGGGCGGGACGGAGGTTGAGAAGGCGCGCGATCGCGAAGAACTCGCCCGCGTAGTGATCGGCGATCTCCTCCGGCGTCCGCCGCTGGCTCCGCGCCGCCGCCTCGATCTTGTCCTCCCCCGCTTCGACGTCGTCCCGCGTCAGGTGCCCCACGTCCGTCAGGTTCATCACCTGGTCGACCCGACAGGCGAGGAGGAACTCCAGCGCCCGCCGAAGGACGTCGGCAAAGAGAAAGGAGCGGAAGTTCCCGATGTGCGGATCGCTGTAGACCGTCGGCCCGCAATTGTACATGCGGACGACGCCGGGCTCGCGGGGGGAAAAAGGCTCCAGCCGCTTTGTCAGGGTGTTGTAGAGGACGAGAGGCATGCGGCAGATCCAAAACGGGAAATTCGTCGTCAGCACCGGGAAGCCCAGGAAGCCGGCTCCCGTGCACGGTCTTTCTCGTCTTCCTCGCGGGCGCGACACAGATTACGCGGATTTCCTCGAATTTCACAGATTAAAACAGCCCGCGCAATCCGCGCCGTCCCACGGGACGACAAAACACGGAGGCCCGGAGAGATCCGAGGAATACGCTCGAGCAACCCTTCCCGCTCACCGCCCCCCCCGGCTCATCAGGACGGCCACCTGGGCCGCCACCGCCTTGCCGGCCCCGATCTCGCCCAGCCGCTCCATCGTCTTGGCCTTCACGCAGACCGCGCGGGGGGGGCAACCGAGCAGGCGGGCGATCTCACGGGCGATCCGGGGCTTCCAGGGGCCGAGCTTCGGGCGCTCGGCGACAACGGTGGCGTCAACGTTGCAGATGCGCCACCCGGCCTTCCGGAGGGGCCGCCAGACGGCCTCGAGGAGCGTCCGGCTGTCCGCGCCCTTCCAGCGGGGATCGGTGTCCGGGAACCGGTCGCCGATGTCGCCGCCGCCGGCGGCGCCGAGGAGGGCGTCGACGAGGGCGTGAAGGAGGGCGTCACCGTCGGAGTGGCCGAGGGGTCCGCGGGGGTGGGGGATGCGGAGGCCGCCGAGGACGAAGGGGCGGCCGCGAACGAGGCGGTGGAGGTCGAAGCCGAGGCCGACACGCATCCCGGAGGGCATGGACTCCTCCCCGACGCACGACGGCGCACGAACGAAACCGCGCAAGACGCCGGAGAGACCGGAACGATCTTGCGCGGGCCGCCCGGAAGGGCGCCACTCCGTTCCTGGGCGCGGGCGCGGACGAGAGGGCCGTAGAATATCGGAGAGGGCCGGCGGAAGACAAGCCATAAAAAAAGCCGGGCCGCCCTTGCGGGCGGCCCGGCGGAACGTCCCGGGGTCGCGTCGCCGCTTAGAACTTCACGTTCGTGCCCAGCCAGAACGTATGAGCCGAGCTGTCGTCCGCGCCCGCCGCCTCGATCACATCGCAGCCGGTCAGGAAGGCGATGCCGGCGTACACGTTCAGTTGCTTCGTCGCCATCCAGCCCAGCTTGATGTCAACCTCGGTGCCGAGCTTGTCCTCGTTGGCGTACTCCTCGTCGAGCTTGGCGATGCCGAGGACCACCTCAAGCGTGGTGGCGTCCTTCACGGAGCTCGGGAGCAGCTCGCCCGCGACGCCCGCGCGGATCTTGATCACGCTGTAGTTGGTATCGATGTCCCACCCGAACTCCTTGTCCTCGAGGATGGCGAGATCGTTGTTGTCCTCGTAGGCGATGAAGTCGCCGTTCTCGTCGTCCGTGGCATCCTCGTCACCCGAGACGAAGAGGTACTCGACCCCGAAGGTGGGGTTCCAGTCCATGGCCAGCTTGTACTGGCCGCCGACGTTGAACATGAGGCCCTTGGCGTCGATGTCCTCGGCGGCGTCGCCGAAGTTGACGCCGAACTGGGCCCAGATGCTGAGCCCGTCGACGAACGCGTCGCGGGTGCAGGCGCCCAGGCCGAGGGTCCAGATCTCGGTCTCGTCGGCGGGGCCGTTGTTCAGGTAGAAGAGCGCGTCCAGGTCGATGGCCTGCTTGTCGTCCAGCTTCAGCGTGTACTTGCCCTCGACGCCGGTGACGAGCTCGTTCCCCTGGACCGTGCCGTCGGACGTCACGATCATGTGGAACAGGGAGAGCATGCCGGCCTCGCCGATGCGGTAGTCGGCGCGAAGACCGCCGGCCGCGGCCTCGTCAGGAGCCGCCACGGCGCCGAACGCGGACTCCGCGCGCCCGAGGGCCAGGATGAGCGGGTGGTTGGCCCCGCGGACGTCGGAGACGACCTGCTGCACGCCGAAGGTCAGGGCGAGATCCGGCGTCGCCACCTGGTCGAGCTTGAGGTAGAGCTGGCGGATGCCCAGCCCCAGGTGCCCTTCGGAGCCCGTGTTGCCGAAGTAGTTGACGTTCGCGCCATCGTTGACGCGAGGCACCTCGAGCTCCACGAGCACGGTCGCCTTGTCGGCGAGGTCCGCCTGCAGGCCGACGAGGGCCTTCGGGCTGCCGCCCCAGAAGCTGTCGGCCTCGTCCAGAGGATCACCCAAAGTCGTGTAGGTCGAGGTTCCGGCCACGTAGACGCCGTTGCCGTAGCGCATCTGGGCGTCGAACTCGCCGTACAGCTTCAGCGACAGGGCACGCCCCTCGCCGCCCAAGCCGGTGACGGCGGGGCCGCCCTGCGCGGCGGCAAACGGGGCCAGCGACAGGGCCAGCCCGAGCACCAGCATACCGCACACGAACCGCTTCATACGTCCTCCTCCAAAATTGCGTTTTCGTTCAGTCTTCCCGTTCTATGCGGAGTTCCGAGAAGACCTTTCGCCCCGTTCAAGAGTTCCGCCCCTTCCAGGGAGAACCCCTGAAGGGGCAACCGGTTCCTCTTCGAGAACGTTGAAGAGCAAACCCAATTGTCCCGGTGACTGACTGCCTCCCACCTCCTTCCCTGTCCCCCAGGGAAATAAAGGCCCCCTCAGCATCCAACCCATAGGTACGAATATGGGGAGGGATTCTACTGCCAGCCCACTATCTTGTCAAGATCTCGTAAAGACGCCATCCCCGACCCCCCACCTCCAAAAAGATCCCCCGCTCGGCTAGTCTCTTCGGGGCAAATCCCCTACGTTGTTATGGGAACGTGAGTTGCGAATCCTCTATCCAGCCGCCCGGTCATCCGCATTCAGCCTGACATCGGACATAATAAAGGATGATCAGATATAATCCAGCCAGGCCGTGGCGGGCGCCGGGCCGGCTGGGAGCCGGTCCGTCGATTGCGCATCCTTCCCCGTTGTCAACCCCGACCGCGACGGGTCCCCCGACAACCCGGGCGACCCTCCGCCGGCCCGGCCCCGTGGGCCCCGGCCGGCACGACCTCCGCGGGCGGAGGCGCGGGCCGATGCCGGCAGGGAGAGACGCCCCGAGCCGGCACCGACTCCGGTTACGAATAAAGTCGGCAGGGCGCTCCAAGAACTTGAGCTGGAAAGCAAAATTGTTCCGATGGGAGGAGGCCGGGGATCGCGGGGGGCCGAACGGGGACGGGTACGCTCCCGGCGAGGCGCGCGACGCACCCGGGCGGATCGGCGGTCACCGCCTTCGCGCCGGACGGGTCGGCCGGCCGGCCAGCGCGCGGGCGATCGCCAGGTCGCCGGGCGTCGTGACCTTCAGGTTGCAGGGCGCGCCGGGGACGATCGCGACGCGGACGCCGATCGCTTCCATCAGGGCGCACTCGTCGGTCACGTCGCGCCGTCCCGCGCGGGCGAAGGCGCGCGCGAGGAGGTCGCGCCGAAAGACCTGGGGGGTTTGGACGCGCCAGACGCGCTCGCGCGGGATCGTCCGCTCGACGGTGCCGTCGGCCCGAGCGCGCTTGAGCGTGTCATCGCACGGCACGGCAACGATCGCGGCGCCGGTTCGGCGCGCGGCGCGCGCGGCGGCGGCGACGACATCCGGCGGAACGAGCGGCCGCGCGGCGTCGTGGATCAGGACCCAGCGAACCGACGGGCCGAGCGCGGCGAGCCCGGCGGCGACGGAGTCCTGGCGGCGCGCGCCGCCGGGAACGACCGCGGTCGCGCCCGCAGCGCGCAGCGCGCGCCCCCACCGGCGAAGCGCGACGGGCAGGAAGTCCGGCGCCAGCACGAGCACGGTCTCCGCGGCGCGGACCGGCCGGAGCGCGCGCAGGGCGCGCGCGACCATCGGCTCGCCGCCGAGATCGAGGAAGGCCTTGGGCACGCGCGCGTCCGCGGCGGCGCGCGGCGTTCCGCCGCGACGGAGCGCCGCGCGCATCCGCTCGCCGCGGCCCGCCGCGACGACGATCACGCCCCACCGCGCATCGCGCGACGCCATCGGCGGCCTCCCCTCCATCCCCGGACCCTCCCGCCCCGCGCGGAGTTCGGTTGGGGATTCGACTCGATTGAGTTATACTAGGTTGGACGTCCGGCCCGGCGAAAAGGGCATCCCATGCAGCTGACCTTCCGCGGCGTACGCGGGTCGATCGCCACGCCCGGCACCACGACCGCGGCCTTCGGCGGCAACACGGCCTGCCTCGAGATCGTCGAGGGCGGGCACCGCCTGATCCTCGATGCCGGAACCGGCCTGCGCCCGCTCGGCCGCGCGCTGGCCGGCCGCGCGCCGCTCCCGCCGCTCTACCTCCTCCTGACCCACACCCACTGGGACCACATCCAGGGGCTGCCCTTCTTTGCGCCGATCTACGACGCGCGAAACGAGATCCACATTTACGGCCCCCGGTTCCCCGGCCGCCCCCTCCGCGACATCGTCCTCGGCCAGTTCGACTATCCGTGGTTCCCCGTCTCCGGCGTCGAGTTGGCCGCGCGCCTCCTCGTCCACGAGCTCCAGGAGGAGGTCTTCGCCGTCGGCCCCTTCACCGTCTCCTGCCAGTTCATGAACCACCCCGTCTTGACCCTCGGGTACCGGGTCCAATGCGGGGCCCGATCCCTGGTCTACACGGGCGATCATGAGCCGTGCTTCCATCTCGGCAACCTCCACGCCCCCGGCCTCGCCCCGGACCGGGAGACGATGCGGCTGACCCGCCCGCAGGTCGACGCCCTCGTCGCCGCCGCGAACCGGCGAACCATCGATCTCGCCCGGGGAACGGACCTGCTCGTCACCGACGCGCAGTACACGCCCGCCGAGTACGAGGCCCGCCGCGGGTGGGGCCACAGCTCGACCCGCCACGCCGTCGAGCTGGGGATGGCCGCGCAGGTGCGCCGCCTGGCCCTCTTCCACCACGACCCGGACCGAGGGGACGACGGGATGTCGGCCCTGGAGCAGGAGGCGCAGGCGGAGGCGCGCTCCCGCGGCGCCGCCTGCGAGGTCTTCGCGGCCCGCGAGGGGGTCACGATCGAGGTCTGACCCGCCCGCGACACCCGCTCCCGGATCTCACGCCGAGCGGGTCACCGGAGATAGCCGTATTGCCTCAGCAGGTCCCACGTGACCCAGCCCCCCGCCCCAGGATTCGGCCCGTGATCCAACTCGATGTTGACGCGATCTCCCGGCCGGGAGCGCCCCAGCGTCGTCCGCCTGAGCGTCTCGGGGATCAGCGCGACGCGGAAGCCGCCCGCGACCAGGGCGGCGACGGTGAGGCTGACGCCATCGACCCCGACGGAGCCTTTTTCCTGCAGGCGCCCCCGGAGGGGCGGGGGCAGGACGATGGTCAACTCGCGCCCGCCGCTTCCCCCGGGTCCCACACGCCGGAGGGCCGCGATCACGCCCACGCCGTCGACATGGCCGGTTATAAAATGGCCGCCGACCCGATCCCCGAACCGGAGGGACCGCTCGAGGTTGACGCGGTCGCCGGGCCGGAGGGATCCGAGCCTCGAGCGGGATAGCGTCTCGGCCAGCAGGTCGAAGGCGGCGTAACCGGGACGGCCTTCCGCCGAGGGCAGAGAAACCCCCGGGGGCGCCTTCAGGGACCAAGGATTGCCTGTGTCGGCCCCCCCGTCCGTCACGACGGTCAGGCAGACGCCGTTGACGGCAATGCTCTCGCCAGGCTCGAGGTGGCGCAGGATCGAGCCGCCATCGACGACCAGACGGGCGCCAGCGCCGACCCGCCGAAAGGCGGCCACCCGCCCCATCCCAGGAATGATGCCGGTAAACATCTTATCCCGATCCAACCCTATATTTATCGCTTTGGACAGGGCGCCCGGGCCGAGATTCGCCCGGATCGACCCTCCATTGAAGCATCCGCCTTCTCAAGCGTCAACGATTCACGCGGACGGTCCGGGAGTCCGGAACAAATTGCTTGACTTGCCGCCGCGCCTTCCGTACGTTTACCCGTCCGGCTGGGGGCCCTCGACGCATCCGGAATCGTCCCGCCGCCATGCAGATAGACATTGTGACCCTCTTTCCCGGTATGTTCGAGGGGGTCCTGCGCGAGAGCATGGTGCGGATCGCCCAGGAGAAAGGCCGGGTCCGGATCGAGTGCCACAACCTGAGGGATTACTCGCTCGACAAGCACCGCAAGGTGGACACCCCGCCCTACGGAGGTGGGGCCGGCATGGTGATCCAGGCCGAGCCCGTCTTCCGGGCGGTGGAGGATCTCCGGGCTCGCGGACGTGCGGAAGCCCAATTGGTGCTGCTGACGCCGCAGGGCGAAGTGCTGAACCAGCAGGTCGCGCGCGAGTTGAGCCAGGCGCCGGGCCTGATTCTCCTCTGCGGCCACTATGAAGGCTTCGATGAACGGGTGGCCGAGGGGCTGAAGCCCCGCGAAGTTTCGATCGGGGACTACGTCCTGTCGGGCGGCGAGATCCCGGCGATGGTCGTCTTGGACGCCGTGGTCCGCCTGATCCCCGGCGTCCTGGGCGATCCCGCCTCGTTGGACGAGGAGTCGTTCGGCCCCGGCGGGCTCGAATACCCGCAGTACACGCGCCCCCGCGAATACCGGGGGATGACGGTGCCCGACGTGCTGCTCTCGGGCAACCACGCCGCCATCCGGCGGTGGCGAGACGAGCAGGCGCGGGCCCGAACGCAGGCCCGCCGGAAGGATTTGCTGGAAACGCCGGCGCCGGGCCGGCGCGCCGCGCGCGCCGCCTCGGCCCGCACGAGGAGGACCCGACCATCGCCGTAGCGCCGGGCGACGCAACGCCCGGCACGCGGCGCGGGACACGACCATGCAGCGCCTCGACCTGATCGAGAAGGCTTGGCATCGCAAGCAGGTGCCGGCGTTCCGCGTCGGCGACACGGTCGACGTGCACGTCCGCATCCGCGAGGGCGAGAAGGAGCGCATCCAGATCTTCACCGGGACCGTCATCAAGAAGCACGGCCGCGGCCTGGGCGAGACCTTCACCGTCCGCCGGATCGTGCAGGGCGAGGGCGTGGAGCGCATCTTCCCCCTGCACGCGCCCTGCGTCGTGAACGTGCAGGTCCGAAAGCGGGGCGAGGTCCGCCGCGCGAAACTCTACTACCTCCGCGGGCGCATCGGCCGGGCCACGAAGGTCCGCGAGCGCCTGGGAGACGTCGAGGAGACCGCCGCGCCCGAGACCGAGCCGGCCCCCGCGCCGGCCGAGCCCGCCCCCGAGAAGTCCTGATCCTTTGGGGGCGGTGCGGCGATGGCCAGGCCCCGACCGGACGCACCCCGCCCGGGGGACGCCCCCCCGCCCGCCCGCCCCGGCGCCGAGGCCTCGACGCCGGAGGACCGGGACCTCGACGTCGCCCTGCGCCCCCGCCGCTTCGACGAGTTTGTCGGCCAGCGTCGCGCCGTGACCGAGTTGGGCGTCTACTTGGCCGCCGCCCGCCAGCGCCGCGAGGCGCTCGATCACCTGCTGTTCTCCGGGCCGCCCGGGCTTGGAAAGACGACGCTGGCCCACCTCGTCGCCCGCGAGCTCGAGGCGCCGTTGACGGTCACCTCCGGCCCCGCCCTGGAGCGGCCCGCCGATCTCGCGGCGCTGCTGACCAACCTGCCCGAGCGCGGCCTGCTCTTCATCGATGAGATCCACCGCGTCCCCCGCGTCGTCCAGGAGTATCTCTATTCGGGGATGGAGGACTATTTCATCCACGTGGTGGTCGATCAGGGGCCGTATGCGAAGACGCTGCGTCTCGACCTGCCGCGGTTCACGCTCATCGGCGCCACGACCAGCGAGGGGAAGCTTTCCGAGGCCTTCCGGGCCCGGTTCGGGATCCGCTGCCGGCTCGACTATTACCCCCCGGAGGATCTGACCCGCATCCTCGCCCGATCCGCGTCGCTGCTGGGCGTCGAGCTCCGCCCCGATGCCGCCGAGGCCCTGGCTTCGCGCTCCCGCGGCACCCCGCGCGTCGCCAACCGGTATCTGCGGCGGGTCCGCGACCTGGCGCAGGTGAAAGCGGGCAACCGGATCACGACGGACGTGGCGCGGGAGGGCCTCGCCCTGCTGGGCGTCGACGACGCCGGCCTCGAGGAGATGGACCGCCGGATCCTCCGGGCCCTCATCCGCCAGGGCGGGGGGCCCGTCGGCCTGAAGACCCTCGCCGTGACCGTCGGGGAGGAGGAAGAGACGATCGAGGCGGTCTACGAGCCGTTTCTGATCCAGCAGGGGCTCCTTCAGAAGACGGCCCGCGGCCGGTGCGCGACGGACCGGGCGTTCCGCCATCTGGGCGTTGAGCCCCCGGCGCCCGCCCCCGGGACGGAATCCCTCTTTTGAAGGCGCGCGCCGTTTTTCGTTTGCCAGACTTCCGCCCCCCGCTATATTCGTGGGTTCGGACGCGCAACGGCCTTTCGGTGGCGGCATCCCATGGACGAAAGCCGGCGGACGCTGGTCGGGGACGCGACGATCCCCCTCTCCGACGTCTTTCAGATGCTCTCCATGAGCCAGAAGGAGGGCACGCTGATCGTGTCGGACGACGAGAGCCGGAAGTCCATCTATTTCGGGAAGGACGGCATCCGCCTCCTCTCCTCCGGCCGCCGGCGCGCCCCCAAGCTCGGTGACCGCCTCGTCCGCACCGGCCGCATCACCGAGCAACAACTCCAGCTGATGCTCGAGGAGCAGAAGGCCACCGGCCGGCTCTTCGGCGAGCTGGCGGTCGAGAACGGCATCCTCAGCAGCGAGGAGCTTCAGCGCTATCTCTACACGCAGATCGAGGACGAGCTTTGCGACTGCTTCGTCTGGAAGTACAAGCACTTCGAGTTCTACGAGGGGCCGCCGCCCGAGGAACTGCTCGGCTCGGACCAGCCCGTCACGAAGGTCGCCCTGAACGTGAACTCCCTCCTGATGGAGGCGCTGCGCCGCCGCGATGAATGGCTCCTGATCGAGCGGCGGATCCCCGAGAACACGATCATCTATACTTGGACGGAGGCCGGGCTGGCCCAGCGGGACTCCTTCGCGACCCAGCCCAACGTGGCGCCCATCACCTCCCGCATCGACGGGCTGAACACCGTCGGCGAGATCCTGGCCGGCACGCTCTTCTCCACTTTCGACGTTTACCGCGTCCTCTACGACCTGCTCCAGAACGGGCTCGTGCGCGAGATCACGGCCGACGAGGCCCGGACGTCCGGGCTCCAGTTCGCCGCGGACGGGAACCTCGAGCGCGCCATCCCGCTGCTGGAGCAGGCCGTCAAGCGGGCCCCCGACGACCCCGTCACGCGCGAGGCCCTCGCCCAGACGCTGGCGGCCGCGGGCCGGTCGGGGGAAGCCGCCGAGGCTTGGCGCTTGGCCGCGGTCCGCCGGCTTGCCGCCGGCCAGAACGAGGCCGCGATCAACGGGCTCCGCCAAGCCCTTCAACTGGCCCCCGAGACGCCCGCCCCCCGCTTGGCCCTGGTGAAGACCCTGCTCCGCACCAAGCAGGTCGATGCGGCTTGCCAGGAGGCGGAGACGTTCCTCGACAGCCCCGCCGCGGAAACCAATGCCGAGCTCGTCTTCGCCCTTTGCGAGACGATCCTCCAGGAACGCCCCGGCGACCTCCGCTTCCGCCTCGCCCTGGCCAAGGCACACGCCCGCACCGGCAACGCCGCCCAGGCCCGCGCCGAGGTCCAGACCGCCTTCCAGCAGATCACCGCCTCCACGCCCCTGAAGGCCCGCTGGTACCAAGCGATGCTGGAGATCGTGCCCGATTTCGCCGAGGCGCGGAAGGCGCTGGAGCGGGCGCTCCAGTCGGCCGTGGAGCGCCGCAAGCGCGTTCTCCTCCGCACCATCCTGATGGTCACCGCCGCCGTCCTGCTGGCCGCCGGCGGCTTGTGGTACTGGCGCGAGTCCGGCATCCAGCGGCTGTTCGACGCCGCCCTCGCGGAGGCCACGAAGCTCCGCCAGCAGGGAAACTACCAGGAGGCCCGCGAGACCCTCCGGCGCGCCCGCGAGGCGGCCGGCTACACGCTGCTGCACGACCGTCGGCTCGCCGGCGAGGAGAAGCTCGTCGACGAGGCGCTGAGCCGGATCCTGAAGGAGGAGAAAGACCGGATCCAGGCCGCTTTCGCCGAGCTGCTCCGCCGGACGAACGCGGCGGGCGCGCTGGCTGACGCGGGACGGCTCGAGGAGGCGCTCTCCGCCTACGAGGCGATCGCCGAAGCCGCCGGCCGCCTGCCGGTCAACGACTTCGGGCAGCGGGCCAAGCTGCGGATCGCGGAGCTTCAGACCCTCCTTCGCGAGGCCCGGTCGCTGCGGGAGGACGCGGCCCGGCTCGAGCAGGAAGGGAACTACGCCGAGGCCTGCCGGAAGATCGCCATCCTTGTGAACCGGTTTCCGCGCGTAGAGGCCGCCCGGGATGCCTCCTTCCCGCTCCACGTCCGCTCCCTTCCCGCCGGCGCCTCCGTTTACGTCAACGGCGAGGACTCGCAACGCCGCACCCCCACGGTCGTCCGCATCCCCCTCCAGGCCCCCGTTCGAATCGGCCTGCGCATGAAGGGGTTCGAGCCTTACGAGACCTCGCTGGCCGACATCACCGCCGGGACCCTTCCCGGCCCGGTCGAGTTGAAGAAGACCTTTGCCTGGCGGCGCGCTACCGGGGGGGTCATCGAGTCCTCGCCGACCGTCGTCGCCGGCCTCGTCGTGTGCGGCAGCAGTGACGGGCATCTGTATGCCGTCGAGCCCGCGGGCAACGCCCTGGCCTGGGAGTTCCGGGAGACCGGCACCGGCGGGGAGATCGTCGCCGCGCCCTGCGCGGCCGGCGACGTCGTGTACTTCACCAGCAACGACCGCCACGTCTACGCCATCGCCGCCACGAACGGCCCCCGCCTGCTCTGGAAGTACCCCACCGGCGCGCCCCTCCGCACCCCCCCCGTTCTCGACCCGGCCGGCGCGGCGGTCTACATCGCCGGCGCCGACCGGCGCCTTCACGCCATCGACCGCCAGACCGGCACGGCGCTGTGGACTCTGGATTTGGATGACATGCCCGGACCGCCGGCCGTCATCGGGGGCGCGATCGTCGTCGGCACGGCGTCCGGAACGGTGCTGGCCATCGACATCGCCTCTCGAAAGGCCCGATGGCTCTTCAAGGCCGGCGGCGCCGTCACGGCCGCCCCCGCCGGCGCTCAGGACCTCGTCGCCGTCGGCGCCGCCGACGGCGTCCTGTACGTGCTGCGGGCGCAGGACGGATCGAAGGTCTGGACATACCAGACCGGGGCCGCCGTCACCGCGGGCGCCGCCATCGCGGGGGACCTCGTCTTGGCCGGCAGCCGGGACAAAAACCTCTACGCCCTGGCGTTGGGCAACGGCCAGTTGCGATGGACCTTCAGCCGGTCGGCCGGCCCCGTCCAAGCCACCCCGCTTGTCCATCGCGATACCGTCTTTGTCGGGGCCGACGATGGGGTGCTGCACGCCGTCCGGCTGGCGGACGGTCAGCGGCTCTGGAGTTTCCGGGCCGAGGGCCCCTTGCGCACGACCCCGGCCATCCTCGGGACCCGAATCTTCTTCGGGTCCAACGATCGGCATCTTTACGCCGTGGACATCGATTGACGCGCATATATCTTGCGCCTCCAGGCGCTTTTGCCATAATACGGGGGGTCAGGAGCGACGCCATGGGTCTTTTCGGCCTCTTCCGGGGCAAATCGGACATCGAGCGTCTGGAACAGGAGGCGGCCTCCAACCCCTCGGCGGCCACCTTGGCCGCCTTGGCGGAGCGCTACCAGGCGGAAGGCAACGTCACCCGCGCCCTGGAGACGGCCAAGCGCGCCGTCGAGTCCTACCCCGAGTCGGACCGAGCCCGGAACGCCTACCAGACCATCCGCCGGCTCCAGATGCAGAACCGCATCGTCGAGCTGCAGCGGCGGATCGAACACGATCCCGTCCCCGGCGACTTCGAGGTCCTGGCCAACCTTTTCTACCACGACCTCGGGAACCACGATAAGGCCATGGACCTGATCCGGCGAGGCCTGGCCTCGTTCCCGAAGAGCGAGGGGCTCCATTTCCTCGACGGCCAGATCCGCTTCGACCGCTTCCACAGCGAGTTCATCGCCCGCGATGGCGCGAAGTCCATCGAGCACTTGACGGAGGCGGTGCGTCTGAACCCCCAGAACTACCGCGCGATCCTTCTCCTGGCCCGCATGTACGGCGAGATCGGCCTGACCCAGCAGGCCCGCGAACAGATCGCCGCCCTCCGCCGCCTCGCGCCGAACGACGAGACGGTCAACGCCTTCGAGAAGGCCCTTCCGCCCGAACCGCTCTTCGGCGATCTCGATGACGCGCTGTCGGCCGCGGAACAGGGGCGCGGGGTCCCGCCGGGGGCCAGCGCCGTGGCCGCCCTCTTCGGCGTCCGCTCCGCCGTCCAGCGGCCAGCCGCGGACCCGACCCAGATCCAGGCGATCCTCAAGAGCCTCGTCGACCCGCCGTGGTCCCTCGGGGCCTTCGCCTTCTCGACGGAAGGCCAGAACCTCGGCTTCGAGGTCCGTCCCGATCTCGACGGCCCCGCTTGGCAGCAGGCGCTCATCGCCATCCATCGCACCGCCGAGGTCGCCTCGCGCCGCATGGACATCGGGAACTTCCATACCGGGACGCTGGACTGCCCCACCCGCCGCATCCACATGCGCGAGCGGGGCACGCTGGTCATGGCCCTCGTCGCCCGCTCCAATTCCCGGGCCAACGAGGTGGAGGCCGCCCTCTCGCACGCGTTGGAGTCGTTCTGACGCCGCGGCGGGGGAACCGCTTGACACGCGGGACGGACGCGGAGTAACGTAACGACTCGCGAAACACGGGGGACCGCATGCGCGACGTCCTGCTGGAGCTCAACCGCGAGGTCGGCATCAAGGGCAGCATGGTCCTGACCCGGGACGGCATCGTCGTCGCCTCCGAGCTCGGCCCGGGCCTCGACAACGACACGGTCGCGGCGATCGCCTCCTCCGTGGTCCAGGCGTTCAACGCGACCCTCGGCCCCCTCAAGCAGTCCCCGTTCTTCAAGTTCATCTTCACGGCGGCCCACGGGCGCATGGTCTTTGTCGCCACGGGCGAGGCGTATGTCGCGGTCGTCCTGAACAAGGACATCAAAATCGACGTTTCCATGCTGTCCATCGAGGGCGCCGCGCGACGCATCCGGAACATGACGGAGATCCGCCTGTAAGTCTCCCGCCACCTTACTGAAATCCCGACCGACATGGTCCAATTCAACTTTGCGCGCCGCGAGGTCTCCTGCAAGCTCGTCTACTACGGCCCCGGGATGAGCGGGAAGACCACGAACATCGAGATGATCCACCAGCAGGCCCCCCAGAACATGAAGGGGCAGCTGACCTCCATCGCGACCGAGGGCGACCGCACCCTCTTTTTCGACTTCCTGCCGCTCGACCTCGGCGAGATCGCCGGGATGAGAACGAAGTTCCAGCTCTACACCGTCCCCGGCCAGGTTTACTACAACTCCACCCGCAAACTCGTTCTCCAAGGAGCCGACGGCATCGCCTTTGTCGCCGACTCCAACCCCGCCAAGCGCCAAGAGAACATCGACTCCTTCAAGAACTTGGAGGAGAATCTCCGCGAGAACGGGTTCGAGCTGCGCAACATCCCCCATGTCATCCAATACAACAAGAGAGACCTCCCCGGCGCCATGGACATCGCGACGATGGAGCAGGACTTCAACCTCTATCACGCGCCGTCCTGCGAAGCGGTGGCCTTCAAGGGGGAGGGGGTGATGAGCACCCTCAAGCTTCTCGCCAAGCTGGTCCTCGATCGGCTCAACGAGGAGTTTGCATCGGGCCGCGTCGGCACCGCCCGCCCCATCGGCGCACCGGCCCTCGCCGCCGCGCCCAAGGCCGTCACGTTGACGCCCGTGGCCGAGCCCCCGCCCCCGCCCGCACCGCCGGTCGCGGCCCCCAAGCCGATCTCCTTGACGCCGGTCGGGAATCCCCCCGCTCCGCCGGCGGCTCCGCCCCCTCCCCCCACGCCGCCTCCCGCTCCGGGACCCAAGCCCGCCATCCCGCCGTCTTTCGCCAAGCCCAAGACGCCGCCCCCCAAGGGCTCCGGCTGCAAGAAGGCGGCCGCCGTTTTACTGGGCGCCGGCTTGGCCGCGATCTCCGCTCTGGCCCTGCTGATCAGCCTCCTCGAATGACGCCCGGACGAGCGGCCGGGACCGGGTTTCCCCATATGGGGCTCCCGCCCGCGCGCCGTTTCCGACCACGGCCGCGCGCGTTTGTATTTTCTTGCAATTTCCATGCTCCACCGTATAGTGTCATTCGTCCCGTTTTCTCCTGAGGGCAGGAACCGTAACCATGAGCGATGCCGAAAAGCTTCGTGAGCAACGCCTTGTGTTCTACAAGGCGGACATGGACAAGATCGACAAGCTGCTCAAGGATTTTCTGCAGTTGTCCAATGCGACGTGTGCGCTGCTCGTCGACAAAGACGGGCACCTTGTCACCCAGTCGGGCAAGACAACGTACGATACCGACACGGTATCCGCCCTGGTCGCCGGCAGTTTCGCGGCCACCAAGCAGATGGCCAAGCTCCTCGGCGAAGAGGAGTTTTCCATCATGTTCCACCAGGGGGCGCGCGACAGCATCCAGCTCTCGCTGGTCGGGGATCGGACGATCCTGGCCGTGATCTTCAACGAAAAGACCACGATGGGGATGGTGCGGCTGTACAGCACCGAGGTGGCCAAGAAACTGGCGCTGCTCTTCAAGGACATCACCGGCCGCCAAGCCGCCGCGCCCGCGGACACCGGGATGGGGGCCGACTACAAGAACGCCGCCAAGAACAAGCTCGACGACCTCTTCGGCCGGTAGCCCGGCTGCGGGGGGGGGGCGGCGCGCGGGCCGCCTTGAGCGGGGGCGACACCGTCAGATGTCGAGGTTCTTGACCTCGAGGGCGTGCTTCTCGATATACTCCCGCCTCGGCTCCACTTCCTCGCCCATCAGAATCGTGAAGATCCGGTCCGCGCGGATCGCGTCCTCCATCGTGACGCGCAGCAAGGTCCGGCGCTGCGGGTCCATCGTCGTATCCCAGAGCTGCGAGGGATTCATCTCGCCCAACCCCTTGTAGCGTTGGACGTCGAGCCCCCGCTTGCCGAGGTCGATGACGGCGCGGAGGACGCCCTTCAGATCATGGACCGGGAGCGAGCGCCCATCGGCCAGGAGCACGAACCGGCCGCGCCCGCCCGGCGCGGGTTCGCGGGCATAGTCGGCCACGGAGAAACCGAGCCGCTCGATCGCCTGGAACGACTCGGCGAGGGCTTGGCGGCCGTGGAACTCCTGGACCTCGATCGCGTGGGCCTCCCGCTCCTCGGGAATCTCGTCCTCGTCGTAGATGACAAACTCCTGCCCGGCCCGACGCTCCTCCTCGCGGATGAAGGCATTCATCGCGTCGTCGGCGTGAAAGAAGGCTTCGCGGCCCTTGAGCAGGACGCGATAGAGGGGAAGCTGGCCGGTCGCCGGGTCGGCCTGGGCCAAATAGCGCTCGAAAGATACGCCTTTCTTCTGTACCAAGGCCGCTTGGTCCTCGACCCGAACGAGAAGGTCCACGAGCGCCTCGAGATCGGCCCCCGCGAGGCGGCGCCGCTCGGGCAGAATCTCCAGCGTCGTCCCGTCGAGGCCGAAGTGAAGGTAGGCCTTCTTCATCTCCTTCTCGCTGTGGATGTACTCCTCCTTCCGTCCCCGCTTGACCTTGTAGAGGGGGGGCTGAGCGATATGGATGCGGCCCGTTTCGATGAGGGGGCGCATCTGCCGGAAGAAGAAGGTCAATAGCAGCGTCCGGATGTGCGAGCCGTCGACGTCGGCGTCCGTCATGATGCAGATCTTGCCGTAGCGAAGCTTCTCCAGGTTGAAGTCTTCCTTGCCGATGCCCGTGCCGAGGGCCGTGATGAGGGTTCGAATCTCGTCGTGGGCCAGCATCTTGTCCTCGCGGGCTTTCTCAACGTTGAGGATCTTGCCCTTGAGGGGAAGGATGGCCTGGAAACGCCGATCGCGGCCTTGTTTGGCGGAGCCGCCGGCGGAGTCTCCCTCGACGATGAAGAGCTCGCTCTCCTCGAGGTTCCGCGACTGGCAGTCGGCCAACTTGCCGGGGAGCCCCCCGCCGGAGAGGGCGCCCTTGCGGGCGAGGTCGCGCGCCTTCCGCGCCGCCTCCCGCGCGCGCAGCGCCACCACCGCCTTCGAGACGATCGCCCGCCCCGTGTCCGGGTGCGACTCGAGGTACTCCCCCAACTCCTCGTTCGTGATCTGCTGGACGATCCCTTCCACCTCGGTGTTCGTCAGCTTGACCTTGGTCTGGCTCTCGAACTGGGGGTTCGGAACCTTTACGTTCACGATCGCGGTGAGCCCCTCGCGGTAGTCGTCGCCGCTGGGCAGCGGATCCTTCTCCTTGACGAGCCCCAGCGACCGGGCGACGTTGTTCAGCGTACGCGTCAGCGCCGTCCGGAAGCCGGACAGGTGCGTTCCCCCGTCCACGGTGTTGATGCTGTTGGCAAAGCTGAGAACCGTCTCGTCGTAGCGGTCGTTGTACTGCAGCGCGATCTCGACCTGCACGCCGCCTGCGGCCCGCTCAAAATACAGGATCTCGGGATGGACCAGCCCCTTGTTCTGGTTGAGGTGCTCGACGAAAGCCAGGATCCCGCCGTCGTACCGGAAGATCTCGCTCCGCTCCTCTTCCCCGCGCTCATCCGCGATCTGGATCGTCACGCCGCGGTTGAGAAAGGCCAGCTCCCGCAGGCGCCGCGCCAGCGTATCGAAACTGAATGTCGCCTCGCGGAAAATCTCGCGGTCCGGCCGGAACGTGATCTTCGTCCCCCGCCGCTTCGTCTTCCCGCGACGCTCCACCGGTCCCCGCGGCGTGCCCCGCTCGTACTCCTGGTGGAAGACCGACTCATCCCGCCAGACCTCCACCTCCAAATGCTCGCTCAGCGCGTTCACCGCCGTGATCCCGACCCCGTGCAGGCCGGCCGAAACCTTGTAGGCGTTGTGGTCGAACTTTCCCCCGGCGAACTGCTTGGTCAGGACCACCTCCAGCGCCGAGCGCTTCTCCTCCGCGTGGAAGTCCACCGGGATCCCGCGCCCGTCGTCCGTCACCGTCACGCTGTTGTCCCGGTTGATCCGCACCGCGATGCTGGTGCAGTAGCCGGCCTGCGCTTCATCGATCGAATTGTCCACCACCTCGAAGACCAGGTGGTGAAGCCCCTTCGGCCCGGTGTCCCCGATGAACATCCCCGGGCGCTCGCGAATGGCCTTGATGCCGTCGAGCACGCGGATCTGCGCCGCCCCATAGCCGGCGGCCGACTCGCTGGACGGCAGCGTGGTGTCGGGCTTTTCGGTCTCCATCCTCGCAACCCCTTGTCAGTCCCGTCCCTCGACCGGGCTTGCCGCCACCCCAAGGCGATACCCCGACCGTCCAAGACAAGAAGAAAGATCGATCATTATATCAGACCCCCGAGATGAAGCCAAGATCGCGCGGGGACTCAAGTTACCCCGGACTTTTCGATGATTCCCTACCCCGTCCATCCCCCGCTCCGATCTCACGCCCCGAATCGCATTCTCAGCCGCGGATCGGCGCCCGACAGGCCCTCTGTCTCCAAGGATGGGTGAACGGCCCCTCCATCCATCGGCTTTTAGAAAGTGCGGGGTAACTTGAGTGGACGGAGAATTCGGGGGGCTGTTGCGCCGAAACAGCAGGAAGCCTGAGGAGATGGGATCCGCCCTGTGGGCCGGGGCGGGTTCTCGACAGGCCGTCACGCCGACCAACGGGTCCGTAAGCGGGGCGGTCCCAGCCGGGCTGATGAGCCCCCTATCGCCGCCCCCAGACGCGGAAGACGATACGACGGATCCCGCACCCCGGCACGAGCACCCGGAGGCGCTCCACGAGATCCTCGTGGTAAAACGTCTCCAGCTCGCAGCGCAGGGCGGCCGACTCGACCTCGACGGTCAAAACGCCCCCCTTGATGCCGCCGAGGCGGGTGGCGGGCGCGCGCTCGGCGCCCACGGCTTGGGCCCACGCCGCCGCCAAGCCGGCTGGATGGGTCCGGCGAGTCAGGCCCCGCGCCCGCAATACTTCCCGCATCAGCCCCCCGATGGGGACCGGCGTGCCCGGATCCGACGCCGCCTCTCGCCTCATGCCCCGCGTCCCCCGCTGTCCCGGCCCCGGACGGTCACAAGTCGATCTTCAAGGGCATCACCAGGTATGTATAGTCGCCGCCTGCCACCCGGAGGACCGCTGCCGTGTTCCGGTCCTTCAGCTCGAACGTCAGGGTCTCCTCCTCCACGACGCGGAGAAAATCGAGGAAGTAGTCCGGGTTGAAGACGATGTCCAGCGGCTCCCCGGCGTGTTCGATCGGGAGGTCGATCTCGGACTCGCCGATCTCGGCGGCTCGGGTCTCGATCCGGAGACGGTTCTTACCGAAGGCGAGCTTGACGGCTCGCCCCTTGTCCGAGGTCATCAGCGCCGCCCGGCGCATGGCGGAGTGGAACGCAGCCGCCGGCACGGAGATCTTCCGGTCGGCCCCCTTGGGGATCACGTCCTCATACTCCGGGAAGTTCCCCTCGATCAGCCGCGAGAAGATCATCGCCCGCGACGTCTGCATCTTGACCTGGTTCTCCTCGACCTGGAGCTGGACGACGGCGTCGGCCTCGCCGAGCACCCGGTCGAGCAGTTGGAGCGCCTTGGGGGGCACGATCACCTTGACCGGCTTGCCGCCCCCCGCGGTTTTCTTCTTTACAAAGGCCATCCGCTTTCCGTCGCTCGCCACGAGACGCAGGTCCTGCTCCCGAAGATCGAGCAGGACGCCGGTGAGCGCATACCGAGTGCTCTCTTCCGACGTGGCGAACAGCGTCCGGCGGATCATGGAGGAGAAATCGGCGGTCTCGACCTTTACCGCCTGCCGCGGATCGAAGGGCGGCAGGTCGGGATAGTCCGCGGGGTCGGTCCCAACGATTTTGTAACGGCCGTCCTTCAGGCGAAGGGTGGCCAGGCTGCCTTCGGACTCGAGGGTCACCTGCTCGTCCTGGCTCTCCCGGAGCAGGCCGCTGACGCGGGAGGCGGGCAGGACGAGAACGCCTTCTTCGGCCACGTCGACCGGCACGGCCGCCCCGGCGGCCTCGCCGCCCACGGTGAAGCGCACGCCGATCTCCAGGTCGTTGCCTACCACCTCCAGGGTTCCCTTCGCCCCCTGGCCCTGCGCCGTGACCTTCACGTTCTGGAGGATGGGGACGGTGCTCCGGACGGGCACGACGCTGGAGGCGACCTGGAACGCTTGGTTCAAGGCCTCGCGACCGCACGTGACTTTCATGCAGGCTCCCTGGTGGATGACGGGACGGAAAACCCCCGTGCGAGCCCCGATTTTACCCTCGAAGTGCCGGCGGGTGTCAACACATTTTAAGGCGTGGCCGCCCGCGCGGCGTCGAAGCCCGCAACACCCTTCCGGCCGACAAAAACATGGACCGGCGGGCAAGCCCGGGTTTATGATGGCCGCGCCGGCCGATCCGCCCCACCATCCCATGGACAACCAGGACATCGCCCGGATCCTCGCCGAGATCGGCGTCCTCCTCGAGCTGAACGGGGAGAACCCCTTTAAGGTGCGCGCCTACGCGGCGGCCGCACGCCAGATCGAGGCGCTGGGCGTGCCGGTCCGGACCCTGGCCGCCGAGAATCGCCTCAACGAGATCCCCGGTATCGGCGAGGGGCTCTCGGAAAAGATCGCCACCCTCGTCAACACCGGACGCCTGGACTACCACGAGGCGCTGAAGGCATCCGTCCCCCCTGGCCTGCTCGACATCCTGCGAGTCCCGTCCATCGGCCCGAAAAAGGCCCGCGCCCTCCGCGAGCAACTGGGGGTCGAGACCCTGGCCGACCTCGAGGCCGCCTGCCGGTCCGGCCGTTTGGCCGGGCTGCCCGGCTTCGGGAAGCGCTCCGAGGAGAAGATCCTGGAGGGAATCGCTTTCCTCGCGCGGCACCAGGGCCGGGCCCTCTACGCCGAGGCCCTCGCCCCCGCCCGGGACTTGCTGGCCGCCCTCACGGGCTGCCCCGCCGTGACCCGGGCCAGCTTGGCCGGGTCGATCCGCCGCTGCCGCGAGACGATCAAGGACATCGACGTGGTGGCCGCCTCCGAACGCCCCGCCGAGGCCATGGCCGCCTTCACGAGTCACCCTCTGGTTCACGAGGTCAAGGCCGCCGGGGAAACGAAGGGAACCGTCCGGCTGTTGACGGGGATCTCCGCCGACCTCCGCGTCGTCCCCGATGCCGATTTCCCCTGCACCCTCCACCACCTGACCGGAAGCAAGGACCACAACGTGGCGCTGCGCGCCCTCGCCCAGAAACGGGGGCTGAAGGTGAGCGAGTGGGGCGTCTTCCGGGGCGAGGAGCGGCTCCCCGTCGCCGACGAGGCCGCCCTCTTCGCGCACCTCGGCCTCGCCTTCATCCCCCCCGAGCTGCGGGAGAACCTCGGGGAGATCGAGGCCGCCGCCGAGGGGGCCCTGCCCGAACTTCTCGAGCTCCGCGACCTCCGAGGGATCCTTCACGTCCACTCGTCCTGGAGCGACGGCGTCCCCACGATCGAGGCCTGGGCCCGCCGCGCCGGCGAGCTCGGCTACGCGTACGTCGCGATCTGCGACCACAGCGCCGCCGCCGCCTACGCGGGCGGTCTCTCCCCCGCGCGCCTCGAGAAGCAGATCGCCGAGATCGACGCCGTCAACGCCCAGGGCGCCGGCGCCACGGTCCTGAAAGGGATCGAGACCGACATCCTCCCCAACGGGACCCTCGACATGCCCGACGAGCTGCTCGCCCGGCTCGACCTCGTGATCGCCTCCGTCCACAGCCAGCTCGGGATGTCGGAACGGGCGATGACGGACCGCGTCTGCCGGGCCCTGGAAAACCCCCGCGTCGATATTCTCGGACACCCAACGGGGCGCCTCCTGCTGCAGCGGGAGGGCTACCCGCTCGATCTCGAGGCCGTTCTTGCCTCGGCCCGCCGCCACGGCGTCGCCCTCGAGCTGAACGCCCACCCGCAGCGGCTCGACCTCGACTGGCGCCACCTCAAGCGGGCCCGCGACCTGGGGATCCGCATCGCGATCAACCCCGACGCGCACATGCTCTCCGGGATCGACGATGTCCGCTACGGCGTCGGCATCGCGCGGAAGGGATGGATACGGAAGCAGGATGTCCTCAACACGCTGCCGCTGGAGGAGTTCCGGAGGGCGCTGCGGCGAGGGAAGGCGACGGGCGGTTCCTGAGCGCCCTCCGGCGGCTTGTTCGACGGAGCCGGGGGAAGCGAAAACCGCGGAACAAGACAACGGGGAGGCGGCGCCCCGCGGCATCCGCGAGGGCATCGGTCCGGCGACGCTCCGGGCCATTCTTCCCGGGCCCGGCTCCTCCCATGGCGTGCGGGCGCGCTGCGGCGGCCGGGGCGACTGCCACCGGTCGCACGCCCGCTGGGGACAACAGCCGCGAGGCAGCGCCCCCGCCCGACCGCGGAAATCCCCCGCCCCTCACCGGCGCTGCCGCTTCCCGCCCCGGGCAGGTTTTTCCGGCACGGCCGCCGGCTTCTCGGCCGCCTCCTCCGGCCCGAAGAAGGCGTACCACGCCTCCCCCCGGATCTCCCGCGCCAGCAGCACCGCCAGTTCCCGCGCGTGGTAGTCGCCCCACATCGACGACTCGCCCCGCGGGATCTTCGCGCCGGGGGGGATATGGTCCCACCCGTTCGGGCGGTGATAAACGGAGTGGAGAATCAGCCCCTGGTGCTTCGCGTCCCGCGAAAGGTAGGGGTCGTCGAAGAGCGCGTTCGCGACCGTCAGCCCCGCTTGCCAGTATGTCGCTCCGTCGGCCGCCCGGCCGTGCCGCTCCAGGTAGCGGCCGAGGCGCAGCAGCCCCTGCGCGGCGATCGCCGCCGCCGAACTGTCCACCGGCTCCCAGTCATTGAAGGGGTCGGCGGGCCGCTCGAGATACCCCTCGCCGAGCCGATGGAGGTCCGGCGCCCCCGTGTCCCAGTAGGGGATCCCGTCCGCCGCGCTGTTCGCGATGTAGAAATCGGCGGTTGCCGTGGCGGCCTTCAGCCAGCGAGCTTCGACGGCGTCCCGGCCGCCGAAGGGGGCGAGCGCCGCGTCGTCAACCGTCTCCAAGAACTCCAGCTCCTCCGGGTAGCCGAGGACGACCCAGGCAAGACCTCGGGTCCAGGTCGTGAAGGGGGAGAACCCCTGCTGGGAGCTCGGGCAACGGTAGGCGCCGTCGTTGCAGTTGAAGATGGACTCGTGCGCGACGCGGCCGCGAACGTCGTAGGCGTCGCGGCCTTCCCCGTAATAGACGGTGAACCGGGCGGTGGCATCGGCATGATGGACCAGCCGCTCCAGCAGCGAGATCCGGCGGTCGGCCTCGCCCATGAGGACGTGGCCGAGACGGTAGGCAAGGGCGAGGGCGCGGAGGGAGCGGATCGTATCGGCGAACAGGGAATGCGGACCGTTGAAGGAATAGATGAACCCGCCGTTCGGGATCGGCGTCCAGCGCGCGGCTTGGACCGCGCCGGAGACCTTGAGCGCCGTCTCGAGATGGGCCAGGAGCCCGGGGTCCCGCGGGGCCTTGCCCTCCAGCATCAAGCGCCGCAGGTTCCCGTAGGTGCTGACGTTGTTGAACCCGTGGTCATGGACGCCGGTGTGCGAAAGGTGCGGCGCCATGTGGGCGAGGGTGCGCCGGCGGCCGATCTCCAGGAAGGCCGCCTCGCCCGTCAGGTCGAACTGCAGCAAGGCCGAGCCGAACTGGAAACCCTGCGTCCACTCCGTCCAGCCGCGCGCCGTGTAGGTGCCGGCGACGGTGAAGACGGGCGCGCCGGCCGCCGGGTCCCAGGCCTTCTCGAGCAGGCGGATCTTCGCCGCCGAGAGCGCGGCCAGCGCCTCGACCTTCGCCCTCAGCCGGGCAGCCGTCAGCGTCCGGTCGATCTTCATGGGGCCTCGCGCACAAGGGTCCGCCCGGTCTCGAAGCACGCCGGACCGGCTCACAGGCGGCGCAGGTGGAAGCCGCCGTCGACGTTGATGACCTCGCCCGTCGAGAAGGGGAAGAAGTTGGCGGCGATGGCGACGACGGCCTTGCCGATGTCGGCCGGCTCGCCCCATCGCTTGATGGGCGTCAGCCCATCGCCGATCAGCTTGTCGTACTTCGCCTTCACGGGGCCCGTCATGTCGGTGGAGATGATTCCCGGCCGGATTTCGTAGACGCGAATGCCGTACTCGGCCAGCCGCGCCGCGAAGAGTTGCGTCATCATCGAGAGGCCGGCCTTCGAAACGCAGTAGTCGCCCCGGTTGATCGAGGCCGTGTAGGCGCTGATCGAGGAGACGGTGACGATCTTGGGCAGCCCCTCGGGATACTGGCCCTCCTGGACGGCGTCGATCATCCAGCGGGCGACCGCTTGAGTCAGGAAATAGGGCCCCTTGAGGTTCACCGCGATGAGGTGATCGAAGCTCTCCTCGGACGCCTCGAGCAGGTCGGCGCGCACCTTGGGAGCGATCCCGGCGTTGTTGACGAGCAGGTCGATCCGGCCGAACCGTTCCCGGACACAGGCGACCAGGGCTTGGCGATCCTCCGCGTGGGAGATGTCCGCGCGGCAGGTCTCGACGCGGATCTCGCGGCCCGCCTTGTGGGCGGTGGCGATGGAGAAGACCTTTGCCTGCGTGGCGGCCTGCTCGTTGGCGGTGAAGTTGATGACGAGGTCGTAGCCGGAGGCGGCCAGCTCGATGGCGATTCCGCGGCCGATCCCGCGGGAAGCGCCGGTGACAAGGGCGACAGGGTTCATGACGGGATCCCCAGCACGAAAGGCCGCAGCCCCCGCGTCGAACGGGTGCGCGGGGAGGGTATCACCCCGCGGGAAGAAGTGTCAAGCAACCGCGGGGCTCAAGTTACCCTACACTTTTGGCTCAACAGGAAGTCATCTGAAACCCAATGGAGCGAGGTGTCAGCCACACGTCGCGGGAGGCAGAGGGGTTGTCATGGGCCGATCTGCCGCACATGCCAGGATCGGTCGTTTGCTCGAACGGCCTCCCTCGCGCCGTTTTCCCCCCGCCGACACCCCACCCCCATCAGGGCTTTCCATTACCCACAACTCCGAGGGCCCGCGTGTTTGAGCCAAGTTCGGTGGTCGGATGACCGATAAAAGAGAACAGAGCCACCAAGGGGCGGGTGACCAGATTTGCTTTCCGGAGGACGGCCATGGCAGCCGGCTTTTTCCCCCGATACCGAGATTGAGGCG